>OLMB01000109.1_pt1 | contig 18340 bp, 18 predicted proteins | sample 1604691 | NCBI WGS metagenome assembly OLMB01 (sample SAMEA104055722, study PRJEB20765) | soil metagenome | isolation source: soil
AGCCCCGGCGGCGGCTTGCCGGCGGCCACGCGTTGCAGCACGCGTGCGTGAAGAACGTCCAGCAAATTGTCGGCAATGCGTTTGCCGTCGAGAATTCGCGCAGCCATGCCATCAACGAGGAACTGAGGAAGCGCATTATCGCTGTTGCGGGTAACACTCTCAAATAATTACGTTCGCCGCGATAAGATGCGCAAATGGTTACGGAGATCGAAATGACCGAAAAATCTGTGGAGGTGGAGGCTGCCGCATTTCGGCGGCTGCTCGCGCATCTCAATATCGAACGCGCGGATGTGCAGAATATCGATTTGATGATACTGGCCGGTTTTTGCCGCAATTGCCTCGCCGACTGGTACCGCGAAGCCGGTGCCGAGCGCGGTCTGACGCTAAGCAAAGACGAAGCGCGAGAACGCGTTTATGGCGAACCGTTTGGCACGTGGAAATCCAAACATCAAAAAGAGGCTACGCCAGAACAACTCGCTGCTTTCGAAACCGCGCAAAAGGCTCACCGCTAATCAGTGTGACGCGCAGAGCCGCGCGAGATCCTCGTAACCGCGAAACTGCGCTTGCGCTCCGCAACCGGGACAGTCCGGATCGCGCGCGAGCCGCAACTCGCGGAACGTCGTAGCCAATGCGTCGTAGCAAAGCAATCGGCCCACGAGAGGTGCGCCGATGCCTAGGATCAACTTCATCGCTTCGGTCGCCTGAAGCAATCCGATCGTTCCCGGCACGACGCCGAGGACGCCAGCCTCCGCGCAATTCGGCGCTTCGTCGGCACTCGGCGGCTGTGGAAAAAGGCATCGATAGCACGGCGAATCGTCACGGCGCGCGTCGAATACGCTCACCTGCCCCGTGAATCGATGCACGGCGCCGTAGACAAGTGGAATGCGCAATCGGCGCGTCGCGGCATCCAGTAGATAACGCGTCGGAAAATTGTCGGCGCCGTCGATCACTACATCGTGATCGCGCAGCAGTTGTTCGACATTATTCGCGAGAACGCGACGCGTTTCCGCGCGCACGGTCACACGCGGGTTCAGTGCATTGAGTGCGATGCTTGCCGACGTCGTCTTGGCCATGCCGATGCGCGCGTCGCTATGAACGATCTGACGCTGCAAATTGGATTTATCCACATTGTCGTCATCGACGAGCGTCAATGTTCCGACGCCGGCCGCGGCGAGATAAAGCGCCGCCGGCGAGCCCAAGCCGCCCGCGCCGATCAACGCGACACGCGCACGCTCGAGACGCTGCTGACCTTGCGCGCCGATTTCCGGCAGCAGAAGATGACGCGAATAACGTTCCGCCGCATCGGCATCGAACTCGCCCGACACGACGGGCAATCCTTCGACTTGCCAACGACGAAATCCACCGGCGATCGAAGCAACGTTCGTGAAACCGAGCCGCATCAACGATTCTGCCGCCCGCATCGAACGTTGTCCGCTTGCGCACATCGTTAGAATTTCTCGTTGACGATCCGGGACTACTGAATCGATTTGCGATTCCAACGAGGCAAGCGGAATCGCGTGCGATTCTTCGACGTCGCCGACGACGTGCTCGCTCGCATCGCGGACATCGATCAACAAGGCACCTTGGCGCAAACGCCGCAATGCTTCCGCGGGCGTAATTTCGACGGGTCGATCGAACGATGGCGTGGCGCGCGCAACCATGAAGCGATTATACGCGGCTAAACCTGCCAGCCCGGCATGGGGATAATTGGTACGACAGCGCCGGCGGCGAATTCGCGCGGACCTTCCGGCAGCACGACCAGTGCGTCGGCATCCGCCGCGCCGCGTAACATGCCAGAGCCCTGCTTCGCCAACACTGTCGCAAACAGCTGACCGTCCGAGCTGCAGGCAATTCGCGCGCGTTGAAATTCGGCACGGCCGTGGCGCTTTGAAATCGGTCCCGACAATTGGGCGAACAATTCCGATGGCGCTTCTTTTACGCCGAGCATCGTGCGCAAAGCCGGGGCCACGAGCGTAAGAAAAGTAGCTATGCCGGAGACCGGATTTCCCGGCAGTGCGAACATCAGTGCCTTTCCAACTTGGCCGAATAAAAATGGCATTCCAGGTTTTATCTGGACTTTCCAGAAATATACTTTTCCAATTTGCGCGAGAATTCGTGGCAGATAGTCCGCTTCGCCAGCCGAAACGCCACCGCTCGTAACAATGATGTCGCCTTCTGCGCCGGCTCGTTTGAGTGCGTCGATCAGAACCTGCGGATCGTCACGCAAGCGCTCGTGCCTTACTAAGCGCGCGCCGTATTGTTCGATCAGGCCGCCGATGCTGAAACGGTTGCTGTCGTAAATACGACCGTAACTCAGCGGATTTCCTGGCGCCGTGAGTTCGTCGCCAGTGGTGAAGAGAATCGCGCGAGGTTTTGCCGCAACCGTCGCGTGGGTGTATCCAAACGATGCGAGAACGGCGACGCGTGATGGCGTCAAGAAATCCCCGCGCCGCAATGCGGCGTCGTCCTTCGCATAATCTTCGCCGGCAGGTCTCACATTGGCGCCGTGAGCAGTGCCGCGCGCGATGACGACGCTCTCTCCATCAATGCGCGTATTTTCTTTCATGACGACGGTGTCGGCGTCGACAGGCATCGGTGCGCCCGTCGTGATGCGGACGCAGGTACCTTTTTCCACTTGTGGAATTTCCACGCCGCCGGCGAATATTTCACCCGCTAGTCGCAGCGTCGTTTCGCCGCTTGCATTTAAATCATCACCGCGGACGGCGAAGCCATCCATCGCCGAATTGATGTAACCCGGTACGTCGAAAGGTGCTGCGATGTCGTCGGCGAGTATGCGCCCGAACGATTCTTCGAGCGCTACTGTTTCAGAGCGCACAGCGCGCTCAGCGGCGATCACTCGAATACGCCCACAGGCTTCCTCGACGCTCAGCATCGTGTCGAACGGCTCACTCATGATGGTTGGCCTCCCAACGTCGGAAATCCTCGAGAGTGTTGAGATTGCCGAACGATTCTGGCGTGTCAGAAAAATCTACAACCGCAGCGCCGATATCGTCTTGCCATCGCCATACGGCGAGATCGTGCTCCAACGCGTTTTGCGCGGACACCGCCAGCGTGAAGTCATAAAGTGCAAACAAGGGCTGACGTCGTGTGCCGTCGTCCGCCACGGCGGCTTGCGCGGCGCAGATACCGGTCAGAAAACGCGTGACGAGATCATTTGGTGGCTTGGGGGTATCGACGGGAATCGTGAGCAGCCAACGCGTTTTGCAATGAGCAAGTGCGGTCGAGATTCCAGCGAGGGGGCCGCGAAATCCCTGAAGACTGTCGGGCAGTACGCTTCCGAACTGTTCGTAAACGTCGTGATGACGGTTCGCGCATATCACGATCGTTTCGCAATGCGGGCGCAACGCGTCAACGACATAGGAGACGACTGGCCGTCCAAAAAGCGGCTGGATGCCTTTGTCCAATCCGCCGAGCCTACTTCCCTGTCCGCCCGCGAGAATGGCGGCGGTAACGGACGCGTTTTTATTCGGGTGCGGTGAATTCATCGAGTCACCTTCATCGAATCAGCGCTTCGCTTTTCGGATCATGCGCCGGCGTTTTTTTACTTGTCGATCGGTCAATTCGTTTTTGCGGCCGGCGAACGGGTTTTCGTTTTCGCGAAATTCGATGCGAATCGGCGTGCCTTCGAGTTTGAATCGTTTGCGGAAAAAGTTCTCGAGATAACGCCGATAACCGTCGCCGACGCTTTTCGTGCGGCTCCCATGAATAACAACGGTCGGCGGATTCGTTCCGCCCGGATGTGCGAAGCGCAGTTTCGGAGCGTGTCCACGCACGAGCGGCGGTTGGTAACTTTCGTACGCTTTTTCGAGCGCGCGCGTGAGTTCCGCCGATCCGAATTCCCGCGTCGTCGACGTGTACGCGCGATCGACGGCGCGCATTAGCTCGGCAATTCCCGATCCATGCAAGGCCGAGATAGTCACGACGCGAGCGTAGCCCACAAAATCCAATTTGCGCGAAAGTGAACTTTTACACTGCTGGCGTTCGTAGGTCGAGAGTCCGTCCCATTTATTGACGGCGATTACAAGCGCGCGCTTTTCGTCCAACACGTGACCAATCACGGTCGCATCCTGCTCGGAAACGCCTTCGTGAGCATCCAATATGACGACCACAATATTCGAAGCTGCGATGGACTGTAGCGTCTTTATCACACTGAACTTTTCGACGGCCTCTTCAACGCGCGCGCGGCGGCGCACGCCTGCGGTATCGACCAGGGTGTATGGCTTGCCGTCGCGTTCGAGCGTGACGCTGATGGAATCGCGCGTGGTGCCGGCGACTTCGGAGACGACAAGTCGGTCCTCGCCGAGGAGGCGGTTGATGAGCGTCGATTTGCCGACGTTGGGGCGACCGACGATTGCGACGCGCGGACCGCGCTGCGTATTCGTCGAAGGTTCGTCCGGATCGACCGCCGGCAGGCGCTGCAGAACTGCGTCGACTAATCCAGGAATTCCTCGTCCGTTCGCCGCGGACATCGGCAGCTGGACGGCGATGCCGAGTCGCGAGAATTCCGCAGATGCGGTGTTTTCATCAACGCCATCGACCTTGTTGACGACCAGCAAAATAGTTTTCGCGCTGCGCCGCAAACTGTCGACGATGTTGCGATCCTGCGGCAACAATCCATCGCGCGCATCGACGACGAGTACGACGATGTCGGCTTCCTCGATGGCGAAATCGGCCTGACGCGCGGTCAGCGCGCCAATGCCTTCTTTTTCGCCGGTCAATCCACCGGTGTCGACGACGACGAATTCGCGTTCGCCGATTCGACACACGCCGTAGTGGCGATCGCGCGTGAGTCCTGGCAAATCGGCGACGAGCGCGTCACGCGTATGCGTAAGCGCGTTGAACAACGTGGATTTTCCGACGTTCGGGCGACCGACGAGAGCGACGACTGGCAACATATCAAATGCCGTTGCGGCACTTGCGGCACCGCGCGCGAATTTCCGCAGCGAACAAGTGCGGCCGCGGCGCGTGTGCCACGGCCGTGGCGATCATTTGGTGATCCGCCAAGCGCCGACGGCGCCATCGATGTCTTCGATATAAACGGTGTCGTTCACGACGACGGGTTTTGCTTGAATTGCATGTTTCGACAAGCGCGTGCGACCGACAATCTTGCCATCGCTGCCGTCGAGCACGTGCACGAAGCCTTCAAGATCGCCGACCACGGCGTAATCGCCGATCGGCATCGCAGGACTAAGCCAGCGATACTTCAGCGCTTCTTGTTTCCAATTCGATGCACCCGTGCGCAGATCAAGCGCCCACACCGTGGAATCGATATCGACGACGAAAATCTGCGTGGTCGCGACGCCGACGCCGGTATAACTCGACAACGCGTGCGTCCACAGCGGACGGCCCGACTGCGCGACGAAAGCCGCAACTTGGCCGTGATAGCCAGATGCGTAGACGACGCCATCGACGACCGATAGAGGTCCGTCGACATCCTGGATGCGTTCGATTTCGGTGCGGCCTTCGCCGGTCGACAGCGTTTGTTCCCACGCCGTCTTGCCGTTGGCCAATGTGATGGCAACGACTTTTCCATTGTCGGCACCGGAAAAGACGAGCCCTTCGGCCACTTGCGGCGACGCGTTGCCGCGCAAGCTCAACAATGTGACGGTGGAGCGATCGTAGGTCCACTTGCGCGTGCCATCGTTGATGTCGAGGCCGTAGATAAGTCCATTATTTGTGCGCACGACGACGAAATTGTCGACGATCGCCGGTGCTGCGATCACTTCGGACGACAGCTGCGAATTCCAGCGCTCGTCTCCGGTGGCGGCATCAAATGCCTGTACGGCGCCTTCGAGCGATCCCACGACGAGCAACTTGCCGTCCGTCGCTGGGCCGCCGGCCCACTGCGTCGAATTGTTGCCGTGGTGCCAGATGAAGCCGTGACGCTTGCCGAGATGTTTGCTCCACAGCGTCTTGCCGGTTGCGGCGTCCAGCGCAGAAACGGTGCCGTCGACGCCTGCCGCATACAACTTCCCATCCACTACGACAGGCGATACGCGAACGCCGGATTTCGCCGCGCCGCTGCCGATGCGTTCTTGCCACAGCTTCTGCATCTGCACCGCAGGGACGATTTCCACGAGCGGCGTGGGCGGTTCGATATTTTCTTTTTTGACGTCGTTGAAAATATTCTTGATCGTCTGGCAGCCCGTGGCGGCGAACGCCAACAGGAATACAACTAAAACGCGCTTCATGAGCCTTTCTTCTCCTCGCTGCCGAGATCGTTACGTTTCATTTCGATGAAGGACCGATTCGGCGCATTGGGATCGAGATTGGTCAACGCATCGGTATATGCAGTGCGCGCTTCTTCCTTCTTGTCCAACGCGGCCAGTGCGTCGCCGCGCAATTCGTCGCGCAGCGATGAATAACCGAGGGCGGACAAACCATCGAGCAATTTCAATGCGTCGTCTGCTTTTTTCTGCGCTATTTCGATGCGAGCCAGATACAAGCCGGCCAACGTCTTGAACGCATCATTGCCGGCGTGCTGGTATGCGTTTTCGAGCAGCGTCTGTGCGCCGGCGGCATTGCCTTTTGCCTCATCGACATCGGCCATGCGCAACGCAGCGAGAACGGCGTATGGCGTGTCGGAATAATCGGACTGGAGCGTCTGCGCGATTTGGCGCGCGGCTTCGTTATCTTTCTTGTCGAGATCGGCGCCGAACACATCATATTGAGTCGCCGCATCGAGACGATGCGCGTTGCGATGCGAGTTCCATTGCTGCCAGCCGAAGATAAGTAGGAGGCCAAGCGCGACACCGATAATGATCGAAACTACGTTTTCGCGAAGCCACTTTTGTACAAGCTCGCCTTGTTCATGTTCGTCCAGTACATCAAAAGCCATCGCGTCTCACCCGGTGGAAAATTCAGCTTCGAGATTTGGGAACCGCCGGCAACGCCGTACGGAATGCGCCGAAGGCCGGCGCGCAGGGATGCGTAGGTTAGCAGGAACCGCCCCGACTGTGGACGGCGAACGTTGCTTCGTTCAGCCGCCGCTATGCGAGAGAGTTGTATCGCCGCCGGAAAGTTTGAAATGCGCGACATTGGCGTGGCGGAATGCCGTCAGGTCCTGCGCCTTGCCATCCACTTCTACCGATGCGCCGGTGATGTTGCCGAGCCGTGCATCGATCGATTGCGCGCTGTGATAGGTATGCGTTGTACCTGCCGCTAACAAACCGTAGTCGAGTTTTTGACCATCGGCTGTCGTCACTTCGACCCAGCTCGCTTCACCGAGCGTGATCTTCAGGGAATGCTGACCGGCGGGCGTCGTCTCGACGGATGGTTTTGGTGCATCGACTGCGGGCGCTGAAGCGAACGGCGTCATCGATGCGGCGAGCGGACGTTCTTCAGCAGCGCTCGATTCCCGACTAGCGGTTTGGGGCATATCGCCAACGGGCGCCGTCGGACTCGGCAATTTCAGTTCCGTGTCGTTATGCGCGACAGATGAATTCTCGGCGGAATCGAGCGGCGCGATACGAACCAAATTCGAATCGAATCCCGCGCGCATGGCGAGCAACACCGCAGGCACGATAATCACACCGGTCAAAACCAAATAGAGCGCCGAGCCGGAATAGCGTTGGAACAAATAGCGAGGACGCGAAATCGTACCGCTCGTCGTCAGCGGCGGAAGATTGGAATGATCTTGCAGGACACGATCGGCAAGGATGAGCGGCAATCCGAGCAGCGCGAGATATTTTTGCAGGTAACCGCGCAAATAAACGCCGTGGCCAATGCGTTCGAAGTGATCGCGCTCGAGCGAATCGATCACACTGAGTTGAAGCTTCGTTCGCGAAGCGGCTTCTTCGCGCGTCATCCCTTGCGCTTCGCGCGCGGCGCGCAGGCGCTGCCCAAGGCTTTCGTCTTCGACGGCTTCGTCGGCAAGATTTTCCGGCATGTCGGATGCGACTTCCATCGTTTCCATCGGCGGCAAGTCGTGTTCGTCGACATGCGGCTGAATTTGGGAAAGATTGTCGTCCGCGTGCGGCGGATGGTTGTCGGAGGCTGATTCGTTGTTTTGTGTGTTCATCGCGGGCACTTCGGCATCAAAAAAGGATAATTGGATGTTTTCAGCGTCCCGCTGCGTACCGTCCTTTTGACCATCCGTGGCCGTGTATACCTCATTTCGATCGCGATTTTCCGTGCCCACGATCTCAATGAGCCTCAGAAGTTGACGAAGTCGTCGAATCCAAGGCGCGAACCTGTTCCGAATCCGGGAACGACTCGCGCAAACGCTGAGCGTAGTCGTGCGCCGAATCGGCATGTCCGAGCTTTACTTCTATGTTTCTGGCCAATAGCAGCGCGGCCGGATCTGGATTACCGAGCGCCTCGAAGCGCTGCACGAACGCGCGCGCCTTGAAGAAATCGTTTTTCTGATAGAGGACGTTCGCCAGACCGAACAACGCGACGCCATTCTTCGGATTTGCTTCCAGCGCCTTGCGGAAATCCAGGGCGGCATCGTCCAAATGAGCGGTGCCTTCTTTCATAAGGCAACTGCCCGCATTCGTATAGAGAACGTCAGGCGTTTTGTAGAACGGATCGGCCATTGCCGCCGTGAAGGACTGTTGAGCCAGCGCGTATTTGCCGGCGGTACAGAGAAATTGACCGTAGTTGTTGTTGGCGTCGCCGGATTTTGGAGCGAGTTGCGCGGCGCGCGCGTAATGCTCTTCGGCGGCTTTCTGATTTCCGATGTGTTCGTACAGCACGGCGATGACGGTGTGCGCGTCGACGTAATTCGGATCGTACTCCAGCGCCTTCTGCAAATTCTCCATCGCGTATTCGAGCTTGCCCTGCTGCAAGTATTGCTGGCCGAGCTGCACACGAACACGAGCAGCATCTTCTTTTTTATCGGCCTTCGACTCGGAGACGTTCGCCGGTTTGGCATCGGACATGTGCCGGATTTCGTTAGACGAACCGCATGCCGCGAGCGCAAGACTCGACGCTGCAAACACCAACCAGGTCCGGTTATGCAGCATTCTTCGCGCCCTCTTCCACTCGACGACGAAACTCGGCTTGGCGTCGCGTCCGGTCGATCACCTGACCCTTGAGCTGGCCGCAGGCGGCATCGATGTCGTCGCCACGCGTGCGGCGGACCATCGTCAGAACGTCGGCGTCGAGCAGGATTTTCTGGAAGCTACGGATCGTCGTTTCTTCCGATCGCTCGTATTGCGTACCGGTAAACGTATTGAACGGAATCAGATTGACCTTGCTCGGCAATTGACGCATCAGTTTGATCAACTGACGCGCGTGCTCGGGACGATCGTTTATACCTTTCAGCATTGTATACTCGAACGTGATCGACGTTCGCGCGCGCCGCGCCGCATAACGCTGACATGCGCCCAGCAATTCGGCGATCGGATATTTTTTGTTGAGCGGCACGAGTTCTGTGCGCAACTCGTCGTTCGGTGCGTGCAGCGAAACCGCGAGCGACACATCGCTTATTTCGCCGAGCTTGTCGATCATCGGCACGAGTCCGGCCGTCGACAGCGTGACGCGTTTGTTGGCGAGACCGAATCCGAGATCGTCGCGCATCACGCTCATCGCACGCACGACGTTGTCGAAATTGAGCAGCGGTTCGCCCATGCCCATCATCACGACATTGGTGAGCTTGCGCTGATGATGCGGCACATTGCCGAGATGTTTTGCGGCGACGAATACCTGCCCGATGATTTCCGCCGCCGACAAATTGCGATTGAAACCTTGCGTGCCGGTCGAGCAGAACGTGCAGGCCAATCCGCAACCGATCTGCGATGACACGCATAACGTGCCACGGCCCGATTCCGGAATGAATACCGTTTCGATGGCGCTGCCACCATTCATTCCCAGCAGCCATTTGTGCGTGGCGTCGGCGGCCTGTTTCTCGAACATCGTGTTCGGCGGAACGATCTCAACTGCCGCTTCCAGCTTGTCGCGCAGCGTTTTGCCGACATCCGTCATCTGCGCGAAATCGGTGACGTGGCGGTGATACATCCACTTCATCACCTGCTCGGCGCGATAAGGTTTTTCGCCAAGTTGCGCGAACAGGTCGCGAAGACCTTGGCGATCGTAGTCAAGCAGATTGGCTTTCGTCGTAGTCACTGCGTCATTCACTCAGCGCGAGCACAATTCAGTGCCGGAGAAAAAGTACGCAATTTCCACTTGTGCAGTTTCGGTCGCGTCGGATCCGTGTACGGCATTGGCGTCGATCGACGATGCGAAATCGGCGCGTATAGTTCCGGGCGCTGCTTTCTTCGGATCAGTCGCGCCCATTAGGTCGCGATGTTTCAGAACGGCGCCGTCGCCTTCGAGCACCTGAATCATCACCGGCCCGGATACCATGAACTCGACGAGCGGTTTGAAGAAGGGACGCTCGCGATGCACTGCGTAAAAACCTTCCGCTTCTTTTTGCGAGAGTTGTTTCATCTTCGCGGCCACGATTTTCAGGTCCGCTTTTTCGAAACGCGAATAGATTTGACCGATCACATTCTTTGCGACTGCATCGGGTTTGATAATCGAAAGTGTGCGCTCCAGCGCCATGAACAGTTTCTCCGGATGAATGATCGAGCCGGAACTCCCCAGTTCCAGAATGTGAATTCTACCGATTAAATCCGCGAAAATCCATGGGTTTAGCTAACAAAATGAGGCCAGTTTCTATACTCCCTTCACGCGGTCGGCGGCGGTCGTGCGTTGACCCGACCCTCGCCTGGACCTATGCTTCAAACGCCCGTTCGGAAAGCCTGCGAGATCACACATCGCAGTCCGTCTCGGCGCGAAGGATTTCGGTTGAGCACGCCTCATTTTTCGACCAAACAACGAATTCTCGATTCGGCCGAAGCGCTGTTCGCGCGTCATGGCTTCGTCGGCGCGTCCTTGCGCCAGGTGACGGCGGCGGCAAAGGTCAATCTGGCCGCGGTGAACTATCACTTCGGGTCGAAAGAAAATCTGATCAACGAAGTTTTCCGGCGTCGCCTCGATGTGCTCAACAGCGAACGGCTGCGTGCCCTTGCGCGAGTCGAAAGCAATCCCGGCCATTGCCTCGAAGATGTGCTCGCGGCGTTCGTGGAGCCTGCACTCGCAGTGGCACAGGCGGACGACGGCGGCGGCGGTTTCGTTCGCGTGCTTGCACGTGCCTATGCGGAACACAACGAGCAGCTGCGCAAGTTTCTGCATGACAATTACAGCCCCACACTAAAACGCTTTGCAGCTGCGTTTGCGCGGCTTTTGCCGCATCTGGACAAGCAAGAATTGTATTGGCGCCTCGATATAATCAGTGGCGCCCTGACCTATGCCATGGCTGATTTCGGCATGATCAAACGGCGTGGAATTACCGAGCAGCAACACCGCGAGCTCGCCGCCTCGCACCTCATCAAATTTGCAGCGTCCGGTCTGCGGGCCGAGTAATCATTCACACTCAGAAATACTTTCACCTTTCAACGGGGATGCCATGAGTCACAACTCGCCACTTCGAATTCGCAAAGCCGCCGTGCTCGGTGCCGGCGTGATGGGCGCGCAGATTGCCGCGCATCTCACGAACGCAGGGGTCGATACGATCTTGTTCGATCTCACGGCAAAGGACGGCGACCCGAACGGTATCGTCCTCAAGGCCATCGACAATCTCAAGAAACTTTCGCCAGCTCCGCTCGCCGACAAATCCCGGGCGTCGGCGATCACGCCCGCCAATTATGACAACGACATCGATCAGCTCAAGTCATGTGATCTGATCATCGAAGCGATCGCAGAGCGCCTTGATTGGAAGCGCGATCTCTACGCGAAGATTGCCCCGCATGTCGGCAAAAATGCGGTGCTCGCTAGCAACACTTCTGGATTAAGTATCAATGCGTTAGCGGATGTTCTTGATGAACGTTTGCACCAGCGGTTTTGTGGCGTGCATTTCTTTAATCCGCCACGCTACATGCACCTCGTCGAAGTGATCCCGTGCGCGAAGACCGAAAAAGAAGTTTTACAAGGTTTAGAAGCCTTCCTCACCACGACGCTCGGCAAAGGCGTGATTTTCGCGAAAGACACGCCCAATTTCATCGGCAATCGGATCGGCGTCTTTTCCATGCTGGCGACGATGTATCACACGGAGCAATTCAAGCTCAGCTTCGATGTGGTGGATGCACTCACTGGACCGGCGATCGGCCATCCAAAAAGTGCGACATACCGGACCGCCGACGTGGTCGGACTCGACACGATGGGTCACGTCATCAAGACCATGGACGACACGCTGCCGAAGGATCCGTGGCACGACTACTTCAAACCACCCGCCGTTCTGGAAGCGCTGATCGATAAAGGTGCTTTGGGTCAGAAAGCCGGCGCGGGGTTTTTCAGAAAGGTCGGCAAGGACATTCTCGTTCTCGATCCGTCGAAAGCCGATTACGTGCCGCAGACTGGAAAAGTCAGCGACGAAGTGGCGGCGATCCTCAAACTTAAATCGCCCGCCGAACAATTCGCAAAACTGCGCGCGAGTAGCGATCCGCAAGCGCAATTCCTGTGGGCGATCCATCGCGATCTGTTTCACTACGCCGCGTTTTTCCTTGCCGATATCGCCGAAAGCGCGCGCGACATCGATTTCGCCATGCGCTGGGGCTATGGCTGGAAGCTCGGTCCGTTTGAAACGTGGCAGGCGGCTGGTTGGACGGATGTCGCCAAATGGATCTCGGAAGACATCGTTGCTGGCAAGGCGATGAGCAAAACACCGCTTCCCGAATGGGCGGCCGATCCGAAACGTGTCGGCGTGCACAACGAACAAGGTTCTTACTCCGCCGCTACCGGCAACTACGTACCGCCGTCCGGTGCACCGGTTTATAAACGTCAGTTGTTTCCGGAAACCGTGCTCGGGACAAAGCTCGACAAAGGCAAAACAGTTTTCGAAACCGACGACGTGCGTTTGTGGACTCTCGGCGACGACGATATTGCGATTCTTTCCTTCAAGACGAAGATGCATACGATCGGCGCCCGCGTCATCGCGGGTATTCATCGCGCGATTGACGAAGCCGAACGCCATTACAAAGCGCTTGTCATCTGGCAGGACAGCGAACCATTCAGCGCCGGCGCGAACCTGAAAGAAGCGGGTGCTTCACTGCAGGCAGGCAAGATCAAGGAATTCGAAGGCTTCATCGACAACTTCCAGCAGACAAGCATGCGCATCAAGCATTCGCTCGTGCCAGTCGTCGCTGCCGTTCGCGGCATGGCGTTCGGCGGCGGTTGCGAATTCCAGATGCACTCTGCGCGCACCGTGGCGGCGCTGGAGAGTTATATCGGCCTCGTCGAAGCCGGCGTAGGTTTATTGCCGGCCGGCGGCGGACTGAAGGAACTCGCATTGCGCGCATCTCAGGCGGCTGTCGGTGGCGATGTGTTTACGCCGCTCAAGAGCGTGTTCGAGATCGTCGCGATGGCGAAAGTTGCCGGCAGCGCGCTCGAAGCCAAAGAAATGGGTCTGCTGCGGCACAGCGACATCGTCGTATTTCACGCGAACGAATTGTTGTATGTCGCGAAAAACGAAGCTAATGCGCTCGCGGAATCCGGATGGCGGCCCCCTCTGCCAAATCGACAAATCACGGTCGCCGGCGATGTCGCCACGGCGACGTTCAAAGCCAGCCTCGTCAATATGCTCGAAGGCAAGTTCATTTCCGAATACGACATGGAAATCGCCTCGCGCATTGCCGATACGTTGTGCGGCGGACAGATCGAGCGCGGGTCGCTGGTCGATGAACAATGGCTGCTCGACCTCGAACGCAAGCATTTCATGGCGCTCGCCCAGAATCCAAAAACCCAAGCACGCATCGCCCACACGATGACCACCGGCAAACCGCTGCGCAACTGATTGCGACGACTTCGGAGAATCCAATGAGCAAGCAAATCCAAGACGCATACATCGTCGCCGCCGTTCGCACGCCGGTTGGCAAAGCGCCGCGCGGCGTTTTCCGCAACACGCGACCCGACGACATGCTCGCATTCGCCATCGATGCGGCATTGTCGAAAGTTCCACAAGTGGATAAATCACGCATCGACGACGCCGTGATCGGCTGCGCGATGCCGGAAGCCGAGCAAGGCATGAACGTGGCACGCATTGCAGTCCTGCTGGCCGGGTTGCCGAATGTCGTTTCCGCAGTGACGATCAATCGTTTCTGTTCGTCCGGTCTGCAAGCGGTAGCGATGGCGGCGGATCGGATTCGACTCGGCGAAGCCGATCTCATGATCGGCGGCGGCACCGAAAGCATGAGCATGGTGCCGATGATGGGTTATCACCCCGTCTTCAATCCGCACATTTTCGAGAACGAACACATCGGCATCGCATATGGGATGGGCATCACGGCGGAGAAAGTAGCCGAACAATGGAAAGTGACTCGCGAAGAACAAGACGCATTCGCCGCCGCGAGCCACACTAAAGCGCTAGCCGGAATTGCGAACGGCGAATTTGCCGATGAAATCGCGCCGTACACGCTGGCTGATCACTACCCCGACCTCGGCAAACGCGGCGTCATTGACGATACGCGCTTGATCAAGAACGACGAGGGTCCGCGTGCCGGCACGACGCCGGAAGTTCTCGCAAAATTGAAAACGGTGTTCCGCGCCAATGGCTCTGTGACGGCTGGCAATTCGTCGCAAATGTCGGACGGCGCGGGTGCCGTGTTGCTCGCCAGCGAACAGGCGATCAAGGATTACGGCCTCACTCCCCTCGCCCGCTTCGTCGGGTTTGCGGTCGCGGGCGTGCCGCCGGAGATCATGGGCATCGGTCCAAAGATGGCGATTCCGAAAGTTTGCAAACAAACCGGCATCAAGCAAGACGATTTGGACTGGATCGAACTCAACGAAGCGTTCGCCGCACAGGCGCTCGCCGTGATCAAAGATATCGGCTTGAACCCGGACAAGGTCAATCCGCTGGGCGGCGCGATTGCGCTCGGTCATCCGCTTGGCGCGACGGGCGCCGTGCGTGTCGCGACGCTCGTCAATGGTCTGCGTCGTCGCAAGCAGAAATACGGGATGGTCACCATGTGCATCGGCACGGGCATGGGCGCGGCGGGAATCTTCGAGGCGTTGTAATCGGCGCCTCATTTCGCGGAACTTGACCGGCCTTATGCCGGTCATTTATGCATAAACGGGAGACGATGCATGCGATTGCGCTCTGCTGCAAAAAAGATTTTCGCCGCGAATAAGTCGATTCTGATTTTTTTTGCGCTGATGCTTGTGTTTCGCTCGGCATTGGCCGACTGGATGTTCGTGCCGACGGGTTCGATGAATCCGACGATCGTCGAAGGCGATCGTATACTTGTAAACAAAGTCGCATTCGGACTTCGAATTCCTTTCACGACTGTTCGTTTGACTGACGGCGATGATCCGCGTCGCGGCGACATTGTGATTTTTGCATCGCCGAAAGACGGTGTAACGCTTGTCAAACGCGTCATCGGCGTTCCAGGCGATACGGTTTCGATGCACGATGAGCAGCTGATCGTTAACGGGGCTGCCATCGAATACAAAAATTCGACGCAGGATGACGACGATCTTCCGGACGCCACTCGCGAATCCCGTCACGAACTCCTGGTTGAAGAACTCGCCGAGAAATCGCATCCGATCATGGTTCTGCCGAATCGCCCGGCCAAGCGAAACTTCGGACCGGTTACTGTGCCCGATGGCCAATATCTAATGCTCGGCGACAATCGCGACAACAGCGAAGATTCGCGCTATATAGGGTTCGTCGCGCGCGAAACTATTGTGGGACGCGCATTTGCCGTCGCTTACTCGCTCGATCGCGATCATTGGTATCGGCCGCGAATCGATCGCACGTTTACCGCATTGCGATAATGATTAGTGGGCTCGTCGTGCGCGATAGCGTTCGATGAGCGCGTTGGTCGAAGTATCGTGCGTCGTCTCTGTTCCAGCGCTCGCTTGAAGTTCTGGAATTATCTTCACCGCGAGTTGTTTGCCGAGTTCGACGCCCCATTGGTCGAACGAATCGATATCCCAAATGCAACCCTGGACGAACACGCTGTGTTCGTAAAGCGCGATCAGTGAGCCGAGCGTTTTCGGCGTCAGTTCGTCGGCGAGAATCATATTGCTCGGACGATTGCCTTCGAACGTGCGGTGCGCAACGAGTTCTTCGCGCGTGCCTTCGGCGCGAACTTGGGTCGCGGTTTTTCCGAACGCAAGCGCTTCGGCCTGCGCGAACAAATTGGCGATCAGTAAATCGTGCTGCTGACCGACGACATTCAAGCTGCGCATGAAACCGATGAAATCGCACGGAACCAAACGCGTTCCTTGGTGCAGCAACTGATAGAACGAATGCTGGCCATTCGTACCGGGCTCGCCCCAGATGATTGGGCAGGTCTGATAGTCGACGCGTTGTCCGTCCAACGTGACGTGCTTGCCGTTGCTTTCCATCATCAGCTGCTGAAGATAAGCGGGAAACCTTTTCAGATATTGCTCATACGGCAACATCGCCGTAGTCCCAACATCGAAGAAATTGACGTACCAAATTGACAGCAAGCCAAGAATGACCGGTAGGTTTTTATCCAGCGGTGCTGTGCGAAAATGTTCGTCGATCGCGCGGAAGCCATCGAGCATCGCGCGAAAATTATCCGGACCTATCGCGATCATCGTAGAAAGTCCGATCGCGGCATCCATCGAATAACGTCCACCAACCCAATCCCAAAACCCGAACATATTGGCGGTATCGATACCGAATTTCTTGACCTCGGCATCGTTGGTCGAGACCGCCACGAAGTGACGGCTGACTGCGCTTTCGTCAGTAAGCGATTGCAACAGCCAGGATCGCGCGGCATGCGCATTCGTCAGCGTTTCGAGTGTCGTGAAAGTTTTGGACGATATGATGAATAGCGTTTCTTCGGGCGCCAGGTCGCGCACTGCCTCGGCGAAATCCGTTCCGTCCACATTCGAAACGAAACGGAATGTCATGTCGCGTTGGCTGAAATGACGCAACGCTTCGTAGGCCATTACCGGACCGAGATCGGATCCACCAATGCCGATGTTGATCACGTTCTTGATGCGTTTGCCGGTAAATCCTTTCCACTCGCCGCTGCGAACGCGATCGGAGAATTGCGACATTCGATCGAGCACCGCATAAACATCGGGAACGACGTTTACGCCGTCGGCCATGAACGTATCGGTGCGAGCTGCGCGTAACGCGATGTGCAAAACACTTCGCTGTTCGGTAACGTTTATTTTGTCGCCGCGCCACATCGCGGCAATGCGTTCCGGCACGCTACGCTCGACAGCGAGTTGTCGGAGCAGCGCCAGCGTCTCGTCGGTAATGCGGTTCTTCGAATAATCCAGATGAAGTCCGGCGGCTTCCGCGACGAGCCGCGTACCGCGATTTTTGTCGGCGGTGAACAGATCGCGGAGATGCGCGTTCTGGATGGATGAGTGATGCCTGAGTAACGCTTGCCAGGCGGACGAACGGGTCAATGTCGTGGATTTAGTCATAGCGGGCAACTATAACTTAGGCATCCGCCGATTGAGTCGAATCCCCTGCCATGAAATCAGGCGCGGTTCATTCCATGATTTCGGTGTTCGTCCTCGCGTAGTGGCGCGCAACGTTTGCGATAGCGATCAGACAACTCATTGCGACAATCGCGGTGGCGCTCGCCCAGACCCATGCGTGCGGCGATAGCACGAGTGCGGCGTTCGCATCGAACCAGTCGAGAAATTGATCCATCGCGGCGTGTCCTGATAGGCGCCGACGATGCTAGTTCTCGCCCGTGACAAAACGACGACAAACCGGTTACGCGCAGTTCGGCAACACGCTTCCCGGCGCGGCGACGAGCGTGCCCTTCGAGTGCCCTTGTTCGGCGAGATATTCCATCCAGCGATTCAAAAACGTCGCCATGCGCATACGCTGTTGAAACACCGTGTTGGCTGGCGGAAATGGACCGAGATCCTTCCACAACCGCTTGCTCGGATGGCAATGCGTCGCCTCGGCGACGTGCGCATCGCGATACACGCGCAGCCACGCCGACGGTGACGGACTTCCGGTTTCCTGATCCGTCATGCAATACGTCAAATGCAGCTCGATCGTATAGGGGTGTCGTTCGATGATGTCGAGCCGAACGTCGAGCCCGTCGTCGACTGAGGAAATGTACGTACCGGGGGGGAGATCCTGTGGCGCGAAGAGACGCGTCAACCGGTGATAGTTCTCCGCGTAAAGGCCCATGAGGTAAGCGAACCTACCGGGCAGTACGTCTTTGCGTTTGTCCAACGCCGTGGTCATGTCCGGATCATAACACTGCGCGATTCACTGTCGCACAAAGCAAAACGGGTGGCACTTGCCACCCGTTTTCCGACTTAAGCACACTCACGATCAGTGATGGCCGCCACTGCTATGGCCACCGCC
>OLMB01000072.1_pt1 | contig 18266 bp, 19 predicted proteins | sample 1604691 | NCBI WGS metagenome assembly OLMB01 (sample SAMEA104055722, study PRJEB20765) | soil metagenome | isolation source: soil
GGCGCGCGCGTCGCTGGACCTTTCCGGACGCGCGTATTTCGTGTTCGACGGCTCTTTTCCTCGCGATCGTGTCGGCGAACTGCCAACCGAATTGATCCCTCATTTTTTTCGATCGTTGAGCGACAGTCTCGCCGCGAATCTTCATTTGGCAGTGCGCGGAGATAACGCGCATCACATGGTCGAGGCCTGTTTCAAATCGGTTGCGCGCGCATTGCGCCAGGCCATTCGGCGCGAAGGAACCGATCTGCCTAGCACCAAAGGCGTGCTGTGAAGGCCGACGTCGTTCTCGTCGATGCGGGCGGCACGAACATCGGATCCGTGCGCTACGCGCTACAACGGCTGGGCGTCGATGCTGCGCTTAGTTCGGACGCAAAAAAAATACGTTCGGCCACTCACGTCATCTTGCCGGGTGTCGGCGCGGCGGCGCCGGGAATGTTCCGACTTCGCGCCGCACACATGGTCGAGACGTTGCGGCGACTCACGCAGCCTGTGCTCGGCGTTTGTCTAGGCATGCAACTTTTGTTCGATCATTCCGAGGAGGACGATACCGAGTGCCTGGGAATCGTGCCGGGCAACGTGCGGCATTTTCCACAAAGTGACAAATTGCGCGTGCCGCATATGGGCTGGAATTCGGTGTGTGTCGACAAAACGAACCCGCTACTAGGCGAAGATACGTCCGATTCGCGCGCCTATTTCGTTCACAGCTATGCCGCGCCTACGAACGATTTCACTATCGCCAGAACGAACTACGGCACCGATTTCGCCGCCGCCGTTCAGCGCGACAATTTCTTCGGCGTGCAATTTCATCCCGAACGCTCGTCGTCTTTTGGGGCACGCGTGTTGCAGAACTTCCTGGCACTTTGACGATGGAAGTTATCCCCGCCATCGATCTACGCGCCGGTAAAGTCGTTCGACTGGCGCAGGGCGACTATTCTCGCGAGACGCGCTACCTCGTCGATCCGATTGAACTTGCGCAAACCTATTTGGCGTCCGGCGCAAAGTGGCTGCATGTGGTGGATCTCGACGGCGCGCGAGCGGGCGGTTTGCAAAATCTTCAGACGATCGAGGAATTGTCGAAATCCGGATTGCGCATTCAGGCAGGCGGAGGAGTGCGCGAGCGCGGTGACGTCGACAAACTGTTTGGCAGCGGCGTCTCGCGTGTCGTGGTCGGCAGCCTCGCGATTCAGGATCCGGAAAAAGTGGAAATGTGGATTTCAGACTTCGGCACCGAGGCGATTTGTGTGGCGCTGGACACGCGATCGATCGATGACGTGTGGACATTGCCCAGTGTCGGCTGGACGAAAAGCGAATCCGCGCGACTCGATCGACTGGCTCCACGCTACGCCACGAGCGGCGCGAAGCACCTCCTGTGCACCGATATCGATTGCGACGGCATGATGGGTGGGCCCAATTTCGATCTTTACCGGCTCCTGCGCGAAATCGTGCCCGGCATGGAGATCCAGGCATCGGGCGGCGTGCGCGACAGAGAGGATATTTCCCGGCTTGCCGATATCGGTATGGCTGGCGTGATTCTCGGACGCAGTCTGCTGGAAGGGCGCGTCGACCTTGCGAGCGTAATTCCGTGTTAGCGAGACGGATCATTCCCTGTCTCGACGTTCGCGATGGCAAAGTCGTGAAGGGCGTCCAGTTTCGCGACCACGTGATACAAGGCGATATTGTGGAATTTGCTGAAAAGTATAGGGACGAGGGTGCGGACGAGCTTGTCTTCTACGATATATCGGCGAGTCCGAGCAGTCGCGTGGTCGACAAATCGTGGGTCGAGGCCGTGGCACGCGTGATCGACATTCCGTTCTGCGTCGCGGGCGGCATTCGATCCGTCGACGACGCTCGCGCCATTCTTTTCGCCGGCGCGGACAAAATATCTGTGAATTCGCCCGCGCTCGAACGTCCTCAACTCATCGACGAACTTGCCGAAGCATTCGGCGTGCAGTGCGTGGTCGTGGGCATCGACTCATTGCGAGACGACGACGGCGAGTGGCGTGTCCGTCAGTACACCGGCGACGCGGAAAAAATGCGCGCGTTGAATCGGCGCACGTTGGATTGGGTGGTCGAAGTGCAGAAACGCGGCGCAGGTGAAATCGTCTTGAATTGCATGGGTAGCGATGGCGTAAAGTCGGGGTTCGATGTCGAACAATTGAAATCCGTGCGCGATGTGTGCGGCGTTCCGCTGGTCGCTTCGGGCGGCGCAGGGTCGTCCCGTCATTTTTACGATGCGTTCGCGTTGGCCGATGTCGACGGCGCCTTGGCCGCGAGCGTGTTCCATTCGGGAGCAATCGCCATTCCGGAATTAAAAAGCGAGTTGGCGGAACTCCACGTCGAGGTGCGCCTATGAGCGTGCTGGACGTCGACCAACTCGACTGGGAGAAGTCCGACGGTCTCTTGCCCGCTATCGTTCAGCATTGGCGGAGCGGAACAGTCTTGATGCTCGGCTACATGAATCACGCAGCGTTGTCGCAAACGCTGCAAAGTGGAAAAGTAACATTTTGGAGCCGTAGCAAGCAGCGGTTGTGGTGCAAGGGCGAAACGTCCGGGAATTATCTGGAACTCAAGTCGGCTCATCCGGACTGTGATGTCGATGCGATTCTCGTACTTGCCGAGCCGCATGGGCCCACGTGTCATCTCGGAACGGCGACCTGTTTCGGCGATGGAGCGGTGCCGACGTTGAGTGTGCTGTCGGAACTCGAAGATCTCATTGCGCAACGCGATCGCGACCGTCCCGCCGACAGTTACACGACGCGTCTGTTCGAATCCGGGATTCGGCGCATTGCGCAGAAAGTTGGCGAGGAGGGCGTGGAAACGGCGTTGGCGGCGGTGGCACAAGACGATGCATCGATTGCGTCCGAGGCAGCCGACCTGGTCTTTCACTTGTTGATTCTGCTACGCGCACGGGGCGTTAGTTTGGACGATGTCGCTGACGTTTTGAAGTCGCGTCGTCAATCAAAGTAGCCTTGTCAGGCGAGCACGCGAACAGGTAAATTGTTCGCGTGGACAATGAATCAGCACCACCGTTAGCACAGTCCGGCGATCAACGCGCCCACACTGAGAAATGGGGACGTGTCATTGCGATTGCCATCAGTGCCTTCGCACATGGGCTTGCATCGAAAGTGGACATAACAGCTGTGTGCAACGAATCCAAGGACGAGTTCGACTACTGATGCCGACGCAATGGAATACGTTGAACGGCGCCGCCCCGCGCATCATTGCGCATCGCGGCGCGAGTGGTTATCGCCCCGAACACACGCTCGACGGATATACGTTGGCGGCAACGCAAGGCGCCGATGTGCTCGAACCGGATTTGACGATGAGCCGCGATGGCGTGCTATTCGCGCGCCATGATCTCGGGTTGAGTCGCAGCACGGATATCGCATCGCGTCGTGAATTCGCCGCGCGTGCACGAGAAATTGCCGGCGTGCGCGATTGGTGGATCGCCGATTTCGACGCCGCTGAAATCGACACGCTGCGCGCCACGCAGCCGTCTGCCCAGCGCGATCAGCAATACAACGGTCGTTTCGTGCTGCCGCGACTTACGATGGCGCTCGATTTGCTCGGTACGTTGACGGCTCAGCATTCACGCACCTTGTCGTTGTATCCAGAACTGAAGCATCCGCAATATTTTCGTGCACTCGGACTCGATCCTATCGAAGCCTTGCGTCGCGATCTCGAATCGCGTCAGCTTCTAGGTGAATCATCGCCGGTTTGGATTCAATGTTTCGATCATGCGGTTTTGCGTGAAGCGAAGGATCGCTGCGGCAATCGCAGTTTTGCGTTGCTCGAAACAGCGAACGCCAACGTAGCCGCAAGAGAAAAATTATTCACTGATCTCGCGACGTGGGCGGCGGGAGTGGCGCCGAATAAATTCCTGTTATGGGACATGATGCGCGCAGATACCGGATTGGTTTCTGCCGCGCATGCTCACGGGCTTGAGGTGCACGCGTGGACGTTCCGCGACGACCATCCGTCCGCGCCGTTTGCGACGCCCGATGAAGAACTCCGCGCAGCCTTCGAGCTTGGCGTCGACGCCGTGTTCTGTGATTTTCCCGATACCGCGATCGCTACGCGCGAGGCGTTCGCTATCGCGACGCGGTAAGTCCGTCCGAATCGGACGTGTTGGAAACCGGCGCGAACGGCACGGGTGGTCCGACATGAATTCCGTTGCGCCAATTGCGCAAGACATTCTCGATGACCGGCGTGGTAGAAATTTGCGGATACGAATGTTCTTCGCCGTCCTTGGTTTCCCAGGCGTCGATCAATGATTTGGCAGTGTTGAACGCGCCGGCAAACGAATCGCTGTGATTCAGTCCCTCGACGAAAAACGCTCGGCCGAAATCCGTGATATCCGAATCCGTGCCGCAACCGAACGAAGCACGATCGGCACGCGCGGCCGTAATCACCATCGTATTTGCATCTTTCAGCGCGTCGATGAAGCCGCCGGAATAGCAGGCGGAAATCACGACGACCTTGTTGCGAATATGAGCGCCATCGAAAACATCGGCGAGATCGTCTGGCGCAATTTGGTCGAGCGGTAGCGGATCCATGTTGACGTAGAGCAGATGTTCGCGCGTTCCATGACTGGTGAGAAATACGAGCAGCACGTCTTGTTCGGCATCCATTTTTTGCGCGATGTCGTTCACCGCGATTTCGAGATTGCTCAAACTTGCCAATGGCGTGCTATCCAACGTTTGAGGATTGTTGACGAGCAGCAACGTGTGGCCGGCGGCGTCGAAGCGTTCTACGAATTGATGAACGACAAACTCCGCTTCGTTGCGAAAAACGTTTTCTTCGCCATCGCCCGCGAATGCAATTAGATAGAGATTCGCTCGACCAGGAACGCGCGCGGTGATTTTATCGAGCGCCTTGCGCATTCGATCCGGTTGCGCGTACAGCACTTGTTCCGGTGAATCGGCGTTGTCCGGCCAGTTGTTGTCGTCGCTATTGGCGTCCAGCGATCCGTCGCCGGCAGATGGCGGTGTTGTGGAAGATGTTCCAGTGGTCTCGGCGACGGTTGCCGTCGGCTCGGGTTTCGTGCGCAACACGAGCGCGGTGCCTACTACACCGAGGGCGAAGGCAGCAACGAAAGTCAGGACCGCGCGTCGAAGCATCATGTTGGCGTGACGGTAGTGCGGCGAAACGGATTGGGAATCAGTGCGGGAACCTCGGAACGAAAACGGCGGTAAGCGTCACCGAAATTATCGATCATCCAGCGTTCTTCCAGACGATATTTTCGCCACAGCGCGATGTAGACGATGACGACGGCGAGTACGCCGCGCCATTCGTCGCGTGCGATGGCGGTGCCGATGAATCCGAGCAGCAGTCCCGTGTAGATCGGGTGTCGCACGAAGCGATACGGGCCGGTTCGAATCAACTCGTGATCCTCTTTGACCGTGACGATGCCGCTCCAATTGCGACCGAGTACGTAACGTGCCCAACAGGCAAATCCCAAACCGGCGGCGACGCAAGCGGCGCCAACGAGATACAGCGCATCGCTCCACGGCAGGATTTCCTGACAAAGAAAATTTCCCGGCAGCCTGCTCGGCCAGAGAAGCCATGCGGCGACGGCGAGCGGCACGGCGTGACCGGCACGCGACCAAGGCGATTCCACCTGTTTCGTTGTCTTCACGTCGCGCGCGGCGATGTACCAGTACGCGAGCCAGATGCCCCACAATGCGGGAATCAGGTTGTAATAGACGGCTGTCATCGCCGCTTCAATCCAGCGGGATTGCCGAGAAATCGGTCACGCAGCGATGGGTTGCCGACGCCGGGCAAACATCGGGCGATCGCACGACCAAGACGGTTTTCATCCCGGCGCTGCTTGCGGCGTCGAGCTCTTCGACGACATCGGATAGAAATAGAATTTCGTTCGGTGACGCGCCGATGGCTTTTGCGATACGGCCATAAGAACCGGCGTCTCGTTTGGGGCCGGTTTCCGTATCGAAGTAGCCGGAAAACGTCGGCGTGAGGTCGCCCGCATCGGAGAACTCGAAGAAAAGTTTCTGCGCCGGCACCGACCCGGACGAATACACATAGACGTCTAAACCTTTATCCGTCCATTTCTTGAACTGAAGCGGTACATCTTCGTATACGTGCGCCTTGAACTGGCGTGTGCGATAGCCTTCATCCCAGATCATTCCCTGCAACGCTTTCAGTGCCGTCGATTTGCGATCTTCATCGATCCACTGCTGAAGCAACGCGATCATTTCCTGTTGCGTCGCCGAAACGAGTCCGGCTTCTTTTGCGGCTTCGTGCAGCCAATGCTGAACGTCGGGATCGTCGGTGTGCGTAACGATAAACGCCGGCAGATGTTTGCGTGCGTAAGGAAAAAGTGTGTCTTTGACGAAGCTGATCGAGCTGGTCGTTCCTTCGATATCGGTCAAGATCGCCTTGATCATCGGTTCGTTCCTTGGTTGTTGTGTTCGATATTTCCTGAGTAGGCCGTTTCGATTGCGCGCTTGACGCCGACCGGATCGGCGACGCGAACGAATATCAAGCTACTTTCGCCGCGCCCGGTGACGCGCACGTTGCCGAATCCGAGCAGCCGGCCCCACGTGCTTTGTTGCAAGTCGACGGTCTCCAATGCGCTGAGCCGAATTTCTTCCGTCTCGCGACCGACGATGCCTGTCTTGTAAACGACGCGCTGCGTCGTCACCGCCATCTCGATGCCGCGCAGACGCAGCCATTCGTAGATGACGATAAAAATTCCGACGACGATCGGGATGAGAATGATGCCGAGGATCAGTCGGCCTTTAGCTGTCCAGTGCAGATCAAAGCGCGCGACGACGCGTTCACCGGGCGCGAGCGACTCCTCTAGGTAAGTCATGCCGCGCGCGTTTCCGCGGAGAGGCGCGGATAGTCATTTGCAATGTCGTTGCCCGTAAAGTTCGCTACCCAGCCTTCTTTGTTGGTGAACAGGCGAATCGCGATGAAGTAGGGCGATTCGCTCATGTCGAACCAGTGCGGTGTACCGTCCGGCACGCCGATGAGATCGCCTTTCTCGCACAACACTTCGTATATTTTTTTAGCGATGTGCAGCGTGAACAGGCCGCGACCTGCGACGAAGAACCGCACTTCGTCTTCGGAGTGCGTGTGTTCGTTCAAAAATTTCTGTCGCAGCATGACGCGATCCGGATGCTCGGGTGTCAGGCTGATTACATCGACGGCCTGATAGCCTTTTTCGCGCTGCAGACGTTCGATATCGTCGCGATACGCTTCGATGACTTGTTCCTGCGTCGCGCCGGGCACGACTAGCTTCGACGCTTCCCATTGCTCGAAGCGAATCCCCACGCTGCCGAGTTCGCGCGCGACGTCGGCGTGTTTCACGAATGTTTTTTCGGGCAATTGCCCTTTGCCTTCGGGGAAGATTCGCAAACGGCTCATGATGTCAGTCTCCTCAAATCCAATTCGCACGCCAGTAGAAATTCAAATGCTTCGATGTGGCGTTCGGTTTCAGGCATGTCGCGGCCCCACGTATAGATGCCGTGACCTTCGATCAAATAGCCATATAAGGGCTTATCCGTCTTAATCCAGTCGTCGACGCGATCGGTGAGCTCGGTCATTTCCTGCGTGTTCGGAAATACCGGCAAATCGATGTGCGCTTCGTGCGTAGTATGACCGGCTATCGCTTTCAGGAGCTCGTAGCCTTCCAGCCTTATCGCACCGGCGTTCGCGAACAGGCGCGAGGCCACCGTTTGCGTGCGCGAATGCGTGTGCAGAACGGCGTTGGCGTCCTTGAATCGGCGATAGATTTGCGTGTGAAGCAAGGTTTCGGCGGACGGCCGCGCCGACGTGCCGACCGCGTTACCGTCCATATCGATGGCCATGATGTCGCTCAGCGTAAGCGTTGCTTTGTCGCGGCCGGATATCGTGATCGCGGCATGATGTGCATCCATGCGCATCGAAAAGTTACTGCTCGTCGCCGGCGTCAGACCTTGCGCGCCCAGTTTTTTCCCGGCCGCCACGATAGCGTGAGCACAAGTCAAGAATCGTGAAGTGTCGTACGTCAAAAGTCCGCTCCGCGGCACGCGCATCACCAAACCTAACTATATCGTATGCTGCGTTGAGGCCAAAACGGCGCGTCGTCTCGCCATCTGCGACGTGGTTTTGTCACAATGCGCGCGGGAAATTGGATGAGTCGGGTATGTCGTTGAATCTGGGTCAGTATGAAACTGTCGCCATCGCGGCGACGATTGCGTTTCTCGTCGGCGTGTTAATCGCGTGGCTGATCACGCGCGGCACGGCGTTTAGGAGAGGCCTTGGGAGTCGTGATGTAGAGGTTTCGCAGCTTGCTTCGGAGCGCGATACGAACCTGGAAACGCGTCGTCGTGTGCAGCAGGAGCAGGAGTTTGCGACGCGCGAACTGAATGAGAGTCGTCGCAGAATTGTCGAGATATCCGAACAGCGCTCGACGCTTGAAGGACGCCTCGAACGGCTAACGACGATCGAAGCCGAACTGGCTGTCGCGCGCGAGCAGTCCATTCATTCAAGCGAAGCGCGTCAACGCGCGGAGCAGCGACTAACTGAAGCCCTGACGCGTTTGCAGGAAGCGGCCGACCGCGAATCGTTGTTGAAACAGGTCCGCGAAGAATTTGCAGATCGGTTCAAGGCGCTTTCCGGCGAAGTGCTCGATCAGCAGACTCAGAAATTTACGGAACAGAATCAGAACAATCTCGGAACGCTGCTTAATCCGTTGCGTGAGCAACTCGGCGATTTTCGCAAGCGCGTCGATGAGGTGTACGACAAGGAAAGCCGGGAGCGGCAATTGCTGAAAGTGGAGATCGATGGACTCAAGGATTTGAATCAACGCATCAGCGAAGACGCGATCAATCTAACGCGCGCGTTGAAAGGCGAGAGCAAGACACAAGGCGCATGGGGCGAGCTGATTCTGGAACGTCTACTTGAAGCGTCCGGTTTGCAGAAAGGGCGCGAGTACGAAACGCAAGTCGTGATGCGGGATGAGGACGGCGGTCGGCCGCGACCCGACGTTATCGTCCATCTGCCCGAAGGGCGCGATCTCGTCATCGACGCGAAAGTTTCGCTAACGTCGTACGAGCGTTACTGCGCCTCGGCCGACGACAACGAACGCGGACAGCATCTGGACGCGCACGTAGCTTCAGTGCGTTCGCATGTGCGCAAGCTGGGTGAAAGTCGATACGGTGATTTGCCGGGACTGAACAGTCTCGAATTCATTCTGATGTTCGTGCCCGTGGAAGCGGCATTCATCGAAGCGATGCGGCACGACGATGCGTTGCATGCATTCGCGATGGAGAAGCAGATCGTCATTGTCACGACGTCGACGTTGCTCGCTACGCTGCGCACCGTATCAAGCCTGTGGCGATTCGACGATCGCAATAAAAATGCATTCGAGATAGCCGATCGCGCCGGCAAGCTTTACGACAAATTCGTCGGTTTCGTCGAGGACATCGCTGATGCCGGCAACAAGATCGATTCAGCGCGTGCGTCGATCGCCGCTGCCCACAACAAGCTCGCCGACGGCCGAGGAAATCTGGTCAGTCAGGTCGACAAGTTGCGTGAACTCGGGGCGCGTGCGAGTAAGTCGCTGCCGGAGTCGTTAGTCGATCGCGCGAAAAGCGGGCGATCTCACGATGATGCCCGGCAGCCGGGCTTGCTCGAATCCGACGACTAGGCTGATGTCGCCGTGCGCAGCTTGCTGTGCCGGTATCCGTAACCGAAATAAATCGCGAATCCGATGACCGTCCACGCGATCATCAGCGTCCAGTTGTACCAGTTCTCCCAGTACAGCAGCATCAGACAACTCAGTACACCGAGCGTGCATGTGACCGGCGCCCACGGCACACGGAACGTGCGTGGCGCATCGGGTTGCGTTTTGCGAAGGATCATTACGCCGATGCAAACGGCGACGAACGCGATCAGCGTGCCCATAGAAACGAGGTCGCCGAGAATGTCGAGTGGGAATATCGCGGCCAGCAACGCGATGCCCATGCCGGTGATCACGGTGTTGATGTAGGGCGTGCAATATTTTGGATGAATTTTCGCGAAGACGGGCGGCAACATGCCATCGCGTCCCATGATCATGAAAATGCGCGGTTGCGCGATGATCATCACGAGCACGACGGACGATAATCCGATCAGCGCGCCGATCTCCACCAGCCAGCGCAGCCAGCCGAGTTCCGGATGCGCTTTCACGGCGGTGACGACGGGTTCTGCGGTGCCGAGTTGATCGAACGGCAATAAGCCCGTCAGCACGGCGGCCATGGCGACGTAAAGAATGGTGCAGATGGCGAGTGATGCGAGTGTGCCGATCGGCAAGTCGCGCTGCGGATTTTTCGCTTCTTGTGCGGCTGTCGAGGTCGCTTCGAATCCGATGTACGCGAAAAAGACGAGCGTCGCCGCGCGCATGATTCCCGACCATCCGTACTTTTCTTCGCCTTGACTGGCGGGAATGAACGGGTGCCAGAATTGCGGATTGACGTAATGCCATCCGGCGATGATGACGATGATAATCAGTGCGACTTTCAGCGCGACCATCGACGTGTTCACGCCGCTCGACTCGCGAATGCCGACGTAGCAAAGCCACGTGAGTGCGAGCACGATGGCAACGGCAGGTAAATTGAATAACGCGCCGGTGATGACGAGATGGTTGTCCGTGAACGCGAGCGGCGCGTTGGTCAGCGCTTCCGGTAAATGCAATCCAACGTGATCGAGCAAGCTCGTAAAATATCCGGTCCAGCTCACGGCGACCGCGGATGCGGACACGCCATATTCGAGCACCATATTCCAGCCGATGAACCACGCGGCAAGTTCGCCGAGTGTGGCGTACGCGTACGAATACGAACTGCCGGACATCGGAATGAGCGTCGCGAATTCGGCATAACACAACGCAGTAAAGCTGCAGCACACGGCGGCGATGATGAAAGACAGGACGATTGCAGGCCCCGCATGTTCCGCCGCGGCTTGCCCGGTAATGACGAAGATACCGCCGCCGATGACTGCGCCGATGCCGAGCGCGGTGAGTCCCCACGGTCCGAGCGTGCGTTTCAGTTTTGGTCCGTCGTGGACGTCAGCGTCGGAGAAATCGGTTTTCTTGGCGAGCAGTCGACTTAAATTCATTGTGATGATTCTACTTAGCGCGTGCGGTCGTTAGCGACTGCAAAAACATCGAAGGCCGGCGTTTGCGCGCCGGCCTCCATGGAATGTTGCAACAGCATCGAATCAGCTGCTGCTCATCGTTCCGTTCGCCAGATGGCTGCGTTTGTATCCGTAAAGCGAATACAGCACCAGACCGATGGCGGCCCATACGACAAACACCAGCTTCGCCGTCATGCTTAAGTTTACGAACAACAGCAAGCAGCCGATGACGGCGAGCGGGCAGACAATCCATGCCAGCGGCGTGCGGAACGGCCGCGGTCGGTTGGGTTGCTGTTTACGCAGAATCAGGACGCCGAGAGAAACCATCGCAAAGGCCAGCAACGTTCCCGAGTTCGATGTGTCGGCGAGCTTGCCGACCGGAAACAGCGCCGCACAAAACGAAACGACGATGCCGGTGATGATCGTGATCACGTGCGGTGTGAAGAAGCGCGGATGCACTTTCGACAACACATCCGGCAAGAGACCATCGCGCGACATCGTGAAGAAGATGCGCGTCTGACCGAACATCATCATGAGGATGACGGACGGCAACGCTAAAATTGCGGCGATGCCGATCCAGTCGCCCAGCGCGTTGTGCCCGAGCAAACGCAACACGTGCGCGAGCGGTTCCTTGCTGCAGACGAGCGCATCGGAGCCGACGCACGCGGCAACCATCGCGGGCGTGCCGGGATCGAGCGGCATACCGTCGGCACCGAGGATGGGCTGCGCGCCGACCGAACCCGCCGCGGAGTAGCCGACGAGCAAATAGAAAATCGTGCAGATGGTGAGCGATGCGATCAGTCCGATCGGAATGTTGCGATTAGGATTTTTCGTTTCCTCGGCGGCTGTCGACACTGCATCGAATCCGACGTAGGCAAAGAAGATGGACGCCGCTGCGCCAAGCACGCCGACACCACCGAGCGGGCTACCCCAACCGCCGGGCAGAAACGGTTCGAAGTTGCTCGATTTAACGGCGGGAAATGCATAGAAAATAAAAACGGTGAGTGCGACGATTTTGATCGCGACCAACACCGCATTCACGCGCGCACTTTTCGATGTGCCGATCACCAGCAAAACTGTGACGGCCAGACCGATCAGGAAGGCGAGCACATTGAATGTGCCGCCCGCGAATAAACCCATGCGCAAGGAATCAGGCAGCGCCAACGCGCCATGAAGAAATGTCGGTTGTGCCAACAGCCCGTTCATATAACCCGACCAGCCGACACAAACGACGGCAGCGCCGATTCCGTATTCGAGACCCAGCGCCCAACCGACGATCCACGCGACGAATTCGCCGAGAACGCCGTACGTATACGTGTATGCCGATCCGGAGACTGGGATCATGGCGGCCAGTTCGGCGTAGGCCAGCGCTGCCAGTCCGCAGACGATGGCGGCGATGACGAAGGCGAGCATCATGCCCGGTCCGGCTTTCTGGCCCGCTTCAGCCGTCAGCACGAAAATACCGGTACCGATGACAGCGCCGATGCCCAGCAGAGTGAGCTGGATCGGGCCGAGCTGCCGCTTCAGCGACTTCCTTTCCGCGGTTTCAAGAATTTTGTCGAGCGGCTTTACGCGCCAGAAAATCATTACGCAACTCTCCCCGATTAGTGTCGATCCATCGAACGAATATGACGATCGCTCGCTCCGCTTTGCGGCGGACACGGCCTCGGTAACATACGCGACACACCGACGTGCGGCAACTGCGGAGACGGCAGGTTTACAGTCGCCATCGGGACAGCGTTAGGCGCGGCCTGAAAACTCTCCCGTCACCGTGCTGACGAGAATCGCTTCGCCGTTGGTGATGTATTCCGGCACCTGAATCTCGATGCCCGTGTTGAGCTTGGCGGGTTTGGGACGTTTCGTGGCCGTCGCGCCTTTCAATTCCGGCGCGGTTTCGACGACGTGCAGCGTCACCGTCGCCGGCAGCTGCAGCGCGACCGGCGCGCCGTCGATGAGTTGCACATAGCAGCCTTCGAGACCTTCGATGATGTAGCCTGCGTTGTCGCCGACGATTTCGGGACCGAGCGTGTATTGCGTGTAGTCCTCGACATCCATGAACACGAACGCATCGCCGTCGGGGTACGAATAGCTGGCCGAGCGGCGCGTGAGTTCGGTTTCCTTGAGTTCGTCTTCGGAACGTAGCGACAGATCGAGTTTCTGTCCTTCAGGCACGGAATACATCGTGAAGCGGAACGTGACGTTGCCGCCGCGCGCCGTCGGTGAGCTGCGTTCGACATTTCGAATCTGCCAAACTTTGCCGTTGTGTTCGACAACATTGCCGCGTTTGATGTCGGAAGCTTTCATTTCGGGGCCAACCTTATTGCGCCGTCGATGCGGATCACGCTGCCGTTCATGTAGCGATTTTGAAGAATGAATGCGACGGCATCTGCGAATTCCGCGGACGTACCCAATCGCGACGGATAGGGAACTTGTGCACAAAGCGAATCGTATACATTTTGCGGCATGCCATCGACCATCGGCGTATGAAAAACGCCTGGCGCTACCGTCATCACGCGCACGCCGATGCGAGCGAATTCACGCGCCATCGGCAGCGTCATGCCAACGACACCGCCTTTCGATGCGGAGTAGGCGGCTTGTCCGATCTGTCCTTCGTACGCGGCGATCGATGCCGTATTGACGATGACGCCGCGTTCGCCGTCCTCGCCCGGTGTGTTGTTCTGCATCAGATTTGCCGCGGCTTTGGCGACGTTGAAGCTGCCGATGAGATTCACCATCACCGTGGTCTGAAAATTCTTCAGCGGCATTGGGCCTTCTTTGCCGAGCACGCGACCGGCGCCGAGAATTCCCGCGCAACTGATCGCCACATTCAGACCGCCCATTTTTTCTGCCGCCTGTTTCAGCGTATCGGCGACGTTGTCTTCGTGCGTGACGTCGGTGCGGAAATAATGCGCATTGCCGTCGAATTCGGCGGCGACGGATTTTCCTTTTTCGTCGTTGATGTCGAGCAGCGCGACTTTCGCGCCGTGAGAAACCAGATGTTTGGCGACCGCGTGACCGAGACCGGAAACACCTCCGGTGATCGCCGCCTTGACGTTATTGAGTTGCATGCGCGCTCCGCGTTGCGAGGGCGCGCATTGTAGTGCGCGCCTCGCGTTTTGTCGCGGAGTGGTACGGTTAACTCATGAAACCCAGATCCGCCGTCGAGAAGTTTTGAACGAACGGGAAGATGGCGTTGACGTCGCAACTGTTCACGCCGAGCCATTTCGCGAGCGTTGCTGCGTATTGATCGGACGAAACGGTTGGAATCATCTGGCCGCGCGACAGGCAGTCTGATCCGTTCAGTGTCTGATCTGGAAATACGCCGCCGCTGACGGCCGGTGCGCCGTAAATCGTCTGACCCTTCACCGCGCCGCCGACGGCAAGTTGAATGCCGCCCCAGCCGTGATCGGTGCCGTCGCCGTTTGAATTGAGCGTACGGGCAAATTCGCTGAGCGTGAACGTGGTAACGTTTTTGTCCTGGCCTAAAAATTTCGTCGCGTTGTAAAACGAACTGACGGCTTGCGAGATGGTCTGGAATAAATATGGTTGACCGGTGTTTACGTCGAGTTGTCCGTCGTGCGTGTCGAAGCTGCCGAATCCCACGAAGAAGATTTGTCGTTTTGCGCTCAGCGTGCTTTGCACGGAAATAATTTTGGCGATTTCTTGCAACGCGTCCGCAACCGGATTGGTTCCGGCTGCGGGAAAATAACTGGAGACATCGGTCGCGCCGCCTAGCGCCGTGCTCAGCGATCCATACCAATCGATGGAATTGCGCATCGTCGACGCGTAGGTTCGAGACAACGGATCCGGATACGCTTGGTTGAGCAGATCAGTCAGCGCGTTCATGCGCGTGGTGCCGATGGTTCCTGTGTTGTAGCCCTGCAATTGTGACGGGCCGTTGCTCGTCAACGTGTAGGGCTGCACCGTTTGTCCGGCTTGAAAGCGATTCTGGCCGCCCAGCGACAGCGACATTGGAATCGTCATGCCGGGATTGAGAACACTCAGACGATCGGCGATGAGCCCGCCCCAGCCGACAGTTCCGTTCTGCGTCGGCTGACCATATTGCCATTGACCTTGCTGATCGGCGTGCGAAAACAACTGCGGCGGAACGGCATACGTGCCGCTGTTGTACTGCGTCTTCGTCGTCGGTTGAACGAGCGTGCCGGTGTTGACCACGAACGCCAGATTTCCGTCGTTGAACAAGGTTGCCAGTTCGGGCGCACTCGGATGCACGCCATAGGTTTGTCCGCCGACGAGCGGATTTTTTTCCGTGATCGAAACGAGATCCGCTTTTTCGATGCCGACGCCGCCCGCATCCTGATGACCGCGTGATGTGATGTACGTGTTGAAGCGCGAGGTGTCGCTCGGGATCAGTAAGTTGAACGAGTCGTTGCCGCCGAGTAGAAAAATACAGACGAGCGCCTTGTAATCTGTCACGGGCGGGTAGCTAGGACACGTGGCGCCAAGTGCGGAGTTCATCATGCTGAGTTGCGCGAACAACGCGCCGCTGCTCGCGCACGCCAGCGTGGAACATACGGAGTTTCTGAGAAAATCGCGACGTTTCATGGCAGCCTCACTTCTGAATCGAAAATTCGGGGGATGCGAGCAGAACCTGCAGCGCGCTGACGGTTCGGATGGTCGGATCGGTCGACACCGACTGCACCATCGCGATCAGCGTGCTTCGCATCGTCGTACTCATGCCGCCGTACATCAGATCGTGATTGAGTTGATCGACGAGTGAGCTCGGCGTGCCCGCGATCGCGACCAGACTTGAAATATCTATCGCGACCGTGCTGTTCGTATTGCCTTTCGCGCCGACGTATTGATTGGCGCGCGTGGTCAGATCGTTCGCGACGGACACGACGCTGCTCTCGCCTGAAATCTGAAACTCAGGTCCGTACTGCGTCGTGTCGGCCATTTCACCCGGCGGCAAATAATCGGGAAGGAAGAAATTGAATACCGACGGAGAATCCAGTGGCGCCTGGCCGTATTTTTGAGTCGGATTCGGAATCACATAGATGCCGTTTGCTGCCGCTGCGCCGTAATAGCGCCACAACGCCGTCAGCTTCAAAAGCGGTTCGCGCAGTTTCCCAAATGTGTACGACGCGTTGCCGGTGTTGCCCGACATCGCTTCGGTGTCCGTGAGAATCGCCGAGATCACCGCGCCAAGATCGCCGTACACACCATGTCCGTTGTCGTTGAATACGTTGACGACGCGCTGGATGTATTGCGGTGTCGGATTGCTCGACGTGAATCGCTCGATCAACTGCCGCGAAATAAACGGCGCGGTGTTGTGATGAGTCGCGAGAATGTTGACGAGATCCTTGATGTCGCCTTTGGAATTCGGAGCGACCTGATCGCAATTCGGCGTGGGATTGGCGATCAGAATATCGTCGATGACGGTCTTGCTGGCTTCGTCGTGATGATTTTCGTAACACGACATCGGCATCCATTGCGCCGGCGAATAGTTAGGTCCGTCCGACACAAATCCTTTCCAGCCATTCGGGAAAATCGTGTTGTAGCCGAGCCCCGTGAACACCCGCGAATTCGCGGCGATCGTGTCCTGATCGTACGTGGGCACCGTCGCGCCATCGACGAGCACGGGCGAAAAGTCCGCGTTGCGCTCGATCAATCCCACACTGAACAACTGCATCAGTTCACGAGCGTAATTTTCGTCGGGCGACAAACCCGAGCCCTGCGGAAATTGACCTTCGTTATGGATGTACGTGAGCATTTTGCCCATCGCGGGGCTGTACGTGACATCGATGAGCAGATTATTGATCGTGCCCTGGTGGTAGGCATTGTTCGCGTCGTAATAACCGAATGCGTCACGCGCGAGAATGTCGTAATACTCGGCCAGCGACACCGGATCTTGCCCGAGCTTGTTGCCCTGATCCGAGGCGACCATGATTTCGCTCAACGCCCACGCCGCGCGTTGGCGCAGTTGATCCGGCGCCGTGATCGAATTGTTGAACCAGATTTCGATACGGTCTTTCTGGCCAGGTTTGTCCACGGCCGAGTCGAGCGTTTCGACGTACGGCCGTTCCGTCGTCGTCGGCATCGACAATTGTTGTTGAATCCACTGACTGATGCCGACGGCGCGAAGATGATCGATGTCGGCTTGCGTCGGACCGAACGTGGCCATCGTGAGGAATCGCGCGGCGGAGGCATCGCTCGTCGGCGCATCGGTAACGGTTTGGAAACCACTATCGAAGATCAGATCGTAGGCAAATGCGGGCAGCGTGAATGCGGTCAGCGCGGCGAACATCAGCCATCCGCCGCAACGGCGGAAGAAACAGGTGTGCATGACAACCTCCCAAACAGGGTGAGCCTCGTGCACCGAACCATCTGTGCACGTTTGCAGTGTTGGGAGACCGGTCTTCCTAATCTGCTCGGCGCTAATAACGCGCGACGAGAAGCGACGTTGACATCGAATTACAAATTACAGTTCGCGGAGATAAAACCGGTCGCAACTGAAGTGGCCGGTGTTGCCGAGCGGAGACGCAATTCGCGCGAATCCGTTTTTAGTATACAAATGCTGCGCGGCGTCCATGCCCGTAAGCGTTTCGAGATAACACTGCCGATATCCCAGGCTGCGCGCGGTATGCATGCATTGCGAGATCAACGCACCGCCCGCGCCGACGCCGCGCAACGATGGTAAAAAGTACATTTTGCGCAATTCGCAAATTTTATCTTTTTCGCTTAGCGGCGCTATTCCGCCGCCGCCGAGTACGCGGCCATCCATCTCGATCACGAAGTACGCGCGTCCCAGACCATCGTACGCGCCGAACATGTCGTCGACTTCGGCATCATGGATCGCAAATCCCCGACCTGATGCGCCGAATTCCGTCATCACCGAGCGGATAATTGTGGCGACGGCTTCATTGTCCTTCTCGACGATCGAGCGAATGGCGAACGTCATAGCGGCCTGCGAAAGTCGAGGTCGTAACGCGAACCGTGCACGAGCACGTGCACGCGAAGATTCGTGATGCTGATCGGGCCGCTGGGATCGGCGTCGGCGACGTTCGAATGACCGACGTCGGTAGGATCGATCACCGTAATGCCGCCTTGGCCGACGACATCCATCACGTTGTCGGGTCCGATCAGCGCAGCGGTGTCCGCGTCGATGCCGATGCCGAGCGCGA
>OLMB01000044.1_pt1 | contig 18037 bp, 14 predicted proteins | sample 1604691 | NCBI WGS metagenome assembly OLMB01 (sample SAMEA104055722, study PRJEB20765) | soil metagenome | isolation source: soil
TGTTGTGGCAGCCATCGGCAGCGGGACAATTCACGTTGCGCGCGGTCGACGATCACGGCCGCGCCGATTCGCGCGCATTGCGCGTGGACGTTGTGCAATGACGCTCGTTGCCTGACGGCGCTTCGGCTATGCTTGCGCATTCGGAGGTATCGAATGCGTCTTCGTCTTGTTCTTGTCGGTGTGCTAGCCCTTGCCGGGTGCGATTCTCTTAATTCGGTCCGCCCCGTTGCACATCACGCAACGCTGCCCACCACGGGCGATTTGATTCTCATCGGAGAGTTTGACAATCACGAACAAGTGCAAGCGGGCGGCGGTGTGTCCGTGCCACATGTCGTCGAGACGTTGCGCATGGCGCAGAACGATCGCAACGGTCATTGGTGGTTATGGCGATTGCAGTCCAACGACACACACACGACGACCGATGCGGCATGGCTATATCGCATCGCCTCGGCCGACAACGGCGCGCGCTTCACGTTCACGCCGTATCGTGCGTTGGACGAGGCGGCGAACAAATCGTTGCGCGACAGCAAAGATGGCGATTTCAAAGTCGACGAAAAACAGTGGGCCGAACTTGCGCCATGCGCCATGAACGGCGAGCGCAAAAACGGGATGCTCGTCGTCGCTGCCGACAACGCGGCGTGTAGCGCGTTATTGCCAGGGCTGGGCGGCAATGCAGGATTGCTACCGCTCAAACTTACTTTTGACGGTGAGATTCTCACGACGACGACGTTCGCCGATCAGGCGCGTGGTGCGACGGCATCGATCGACGCACGCCGTGTTCGCTGGTTCGACGGATGGTCCGCGATCAACGGCGCTGGATCAAAAGCGAAAATCGACAGCAAGGATTGGCATACGCGCCAGGACCTGAAGTTGGGCAGCGAAGGCGGGAAAGTGCCCGTTCGCTGGCGCGATGGCGCGTCGAGCGGTTACTCCATCGAGCTGGTCCGTCGCACGTATCCCGAACGCAAGTTGAGCGTGCTACAACTCAGCGTTATCGACGATGCGAGTGGACAAGTGCTGGATTACACATGGGCCGATCCGAATTCCTCGGTGATCGGTTTGAATCTGGGCTGGTTGCAGATCGGCCTGACATTCGACGCATCCGCGTCGCGCTGACTGCCAAATGCGAACTTCGCGGCCAGACCACCGAACCTAATAGCACCGCCGAGTTGCCTGAAGTTGCGCGCGAAGTCGCGGCTGCCTAGCAGATTCGTCGAAGCGGGACTGCCCCAAAACTGTCCGAATGATGCCTGAGGCACCAGGATTCGGCGCCGTCTTGCGTATTAGGGGATAGGTCTTGCGAGGAAATCCCGATGACGCTCACGAAGATGATGGCCGCGGCGCTCGCCGTTAGCAGTATGACGGCGCACGCCGCCGACGCAGATTTCTGCGTGACGACGACAAGCGAGCTACGCGCAGCGCTCGCCGCCGCGTCCGATGGCGGCGCGAACCAGGACGACCGCGTCTTCATCGCCGTCGCGGCCGGCACTTATCTTACGTCGGACGGCGGCGCCCGCTTTTTCTACAGAAATTCATCGACCACCAGCGCGTTCCAGATGTGGGGCGGTTACAACGCGGACTGCTCGCAAAAGAGCGACGACGCATCGTTGTCTATCCTCGACGGCGCGAATGCCACAGAAGTGCTGGTGGCGAGCACCACCTATGGATTTCTCGATATCCTCTCGCTCACTATCCAGAACGCGAACACCAATCAGCCGGGCGCGGGCATCGACATCAACGATACCAACGACAATACGACCGGCGAAGTTCACCTGCGCGACCTCATCATCCGCAATAACCGAACGAGCGGTTCCTACGCTGGATTCCGTGCGTTCACACGTGGCAATCATCCCCTCTATTTCGACAACAATCTCGTCGTCGACAACGATTCCAACAACTACGTCGGCCAACTGTACGGAGAAGGGCAGGTGTACGTGCGATACAACACGGTGTCGAACAATACGGCGCCGAGCACATCGCCGGGTGGCGTATTTTGCTATGGCACACCGACCTGCGAAATCGCCAACAGTGTGTTCTGGATGAATTCGAACACCGATCTGCACTTGTTCGGCGACGCGAAAATGTATTTTGACGATGTCGGAAATCTGAGCGGCGTCGTGCCGTCGACTAACGCGAATCCAATCGCGGGCGATCCACTGTTCGTCGATCCGGCCACCGGTGACTATCACCTCGGAAACGGTTCGCCGTTGCTGGCCGTCAGTACGTATCTCGACAGCGACTCGGACAATGACATCGAAGGCCACGCATTGCCGTTCACCGGCACCACCGATGTCGGCGCGCACATCGATACGATCTTCAACGACAAATTCGAATCGCCGTAATCACGCCGCAAACTGAAGTCGCGCAAGTTCCGAATACAGGCCGCCTTGACGCAGCAATTCCGCGTGCGTGCCTTGTGCGATGATGCGGCCTCCATCCATGACGACGATGCGATCGGCTTTTTGAACCGTCGCAAGCCGATGCGCGATGACGAGCGTGGTGCGTCCGCGCATCAAGCGCTCGAGCGCGTTCTGGATCGCCGCTTCGGATTGCGCATCGAGATTGCTCGTGGCTTCGTCGAGCAACAATATCGGCGAATCCTTCAACAGCGCGCGCGCGATGGCGATGCGTTGCTGTTGTCCGCCCGAAAGACGAACGCCGCGTTCGCCAAGATATGTCGCGTAGCCTTCGGGTTGCGTCGCGAGAAAATCGTGGGCTTCGGCAGCTTGCGCTGCGGCGGTGACCAATGCGTCGTCCGCGTCGCTGCGTCCAAAGCGAATATTGTCGCCCGCGCTCGCGCCGAAGATAACGGTGTCCTGCGGAACGAGCGCTATCGACTTGCGCAGCTCGGACAATCCTTGCGCGCGAAGATCGATGCCATCGATGCTGATCGTGCCGTGTTGCGGATCGTAGAAGCGAAGCAATAAGTGGAAAACTGTACTTTTTCCGGCGCCGGAGGGTCCAACCAGCGCGACGGTTTCTCCCGGCGCAACGCGTAAATTGAAATCGTGCAGCGTCGGCGCTTCAGGACGGCTCGGATATCTGAACTCGACGTGATCGAAACGAATCTCGCCGCGGATCGGTGTGGGCAGGATTACCGGCGACGTCGGTGTCGCTATGTCCGGTTTCGCCGCGAGCAATTCGCCGATGCGTTCCATCGATCCGCCCGCGCGCGAAATCTCGCTCCAGACTTCCGTCAATCCGCCAAGCGAGCCCGCCGCGAACACGGCGTAAAGCACGAACTGACCAAGTACACCTGCACTCATGCTGCCGTCCATCACGGCGCGCGCGCCGGCCCACAGTACCAACGTGATCGCGCCGAAGATCAGCAGGATGACAAGCGCCGTCAATCCAGCACGCTGACCGACACGGCGTTGTGCCGCTTTCAATGTGCGAGCGATGGCATCGTCGTACCGTTGTCGCTCGACCGGCTCGCGTGCATAGGCTTGGACCGTATACATCGCGTTTAGAGTCTCGTTGGCGATTGCAGAAGCGTCGGCGACGCGATCTTGATTTGCACGTGCAAGTTTTTGTTGTCGGCGTCCGGCCAAAACGATCGGCAAAATCACCAGCGGAATCACGAGCGCTGCGTAACCTGCGAGTTTCGGACTGGTCGTCACCAGCATAACCGCGCCGCCGATCGCGGTGACGACGCTGCGCAATGCGACAGACATGCTCGAACTCACCACCGTCTGCACGAGTTCGGTGTCCGCGCCGAGCCGTGAAATCAACTCGCCGACGCGGGTGCGTTCATAGAACGCCTGATCGAGCGTGAGCAAGTGAGAATAAAGTTTGCGGCGCAGATCGGCCACGACGCGTTCGCCGAGCATGCTCACGCAAAAATATCGCCCAGCGGTCGCAATCGCCATGACACTCGCGACGACGAGCAGGCCGACGAAACTACGGTTGATGGACGCTGGATCGGCGTTAGCGAAACCATGATCGATCATCACGCGAACGGCGAGTGGCAGTGACAACGTCGCCACCGACGACACCGCTAAAAATCCCAACCATCCGAACAGCAATGCGCGGTAATGGAGCATATACGGAACGATCACGCGCAGCGGCGAGAATCGTCGCGCGGGCGTTGCGGCGCTTTGGTTATCTGTCATCGGAGATCAAATGGGGACGCTTGAAAAGCAATGGTGGCGTAGCCGGCGTATTCAATCCGGATGGTAGATTAATTCAGGCCGCGCAGATCGTTCGGCAACTGATAGTCCGGATACTGTTTGCGAAACTCGTTGAGATTGCGGATGGCTTCATCGCGTTTGTTGTCGCGCAAAAGTTGCTCGATATTCGCGATCCAATGTTCGGGATAAAGATGATTCCCGGGTGCAATCCTCATCGCGGCCGCCGATGAGGCTGCTGGCGCGGAGGCAGGTGGCGCGGGCGCCGCTACTGCTGATGGACTTGCGTTCTTGAGCATGCTTGGAACGGATTCGGCTCGGTCCAATTCTTGCTCGGCTTGTGCGTGACCGGAAACCCCAGCACCCACGGTTTCTTTTTCCGGTTCTTTCGGGGGAGAGACTTTCGCATCGAATTGTTGCAGCGGCGCACTGTCAGACGGCGGAGGCGGAGCAACATTCGCGGCAGATTTGTCCATGCGATTCTGCGCCGCGGCTCTAGCTGCCTGCGGTTGCGCAATCGATTCGCGTAACGGAGGTGCGACGGTTGCGCGCGGCAAGTCGGCGGCCTTGCGTCGCGCGAGCGCATCGCTCGCTATCGGCTTCGCTGCCGGTGTTGGCGCGCTTGCCGTCGCTCCACCCAAGGCAGCGCTAGGAGTTTGTTCCGGCGCAGCGGGAAACGCTTGCGCTTCCGATTTTGGCGCCGGTGGTGTTGCCGCAGGCTCGTTGATGGTGGATTGCGCGGCGGGCGTGGCGCGCTCACGCCACTCCTGCAGAATGGTCCGGTATGAGATGCCGACGACGAGCATTGCAATCGCCGCCGCGCTCAGCGCGGGTATCCAATAGTTGCGCGACCGCTTCGGCGCGACTGCAGAGCGTGCCATCGCAAGAACGGACTCGTCGAGCTTCCCATCCGGTTCGTGACGCGGCAGCTTGCGATACAACGCAGCGACGCGCGAATTCTCTTCCGCGAGAAAAGATTCGAGTTCGCGTTCAAGTTTTTCGTTGCCGCTCATTCCGAAAATTTCTCCCGAATCTTCGCCAGCGCGTAACGCAGGCGCGATTTCGTCGTTTCTTGTCCCACGCCGGTTAAGCGCGAGATTTCTTCCAATCCGAGACCGCCCTCGATCCGCAGCAGGAACGCTTCGCGTTGTTCGAGCGGCAGCGCATCGAGAACCAGCTGAAGTCGTCGCCGTTGTTCGAATTCGCTCAGCACGCGCTCGGGCTGTTCCGATTCCGGCGTGTCCAGATCGCGCATGATCGTTTCGGTTTCTTCCGCGCTTGCTTGCGGCTTTGCGCGGCGAACGCCGTCAATAATGAGATTGTGTGCGATCTGCAATAACCAAGTACTGAACTTGGATTCGACGCGATACCGTGCTCGCGACGCGACGAGTCGGCTCCACGTTTCCTGATACACGTCGTCCGCCAGCGCGCGATCGCCGACACTGCGCAGCACATAGCGGTACAGCATGCCGCGTTGGCGCGCGTACAGCGTCTCGAAAGCGCGCGCGTCGCCTTGCGCGTAGGCGAGCATCAATTCTTCGTCCGTTTTCTCGACCCCCATGCAGCGGAGGTTACGGGAAATAGAGGCCGCTGATAAGGTCCCGCGAGCCGTTGATTCGTCATAGTGGTTGAACGCGCGAGACGGCAGATCGGGGTTAACGGCTGACGTTTTCGCGAATTTTGCGTTAGCATCGCAAAACGACGCGAGGTAAAAATGATTCACCCGATTCTGAAAATGGGCGATTCGCGGCTATTACGTATCGCCAAGCCCGTCGAAGAGTTCGATACGGTAGATTTGCAAACACTGATCGACGACATGTTCGAAACGATGCACGATGCCGGCGGCGTCGGGCTTGCAGCGCCGCAAATCGGTGTCGACTTGCAACTCGTGATTTTCGGATTCGAACACAGCGACCGCTATCCCGATGCGCCGGCGGTGCCGCGCACGGTTTTGATCAATCCGACGATCGAGCCGTTGTCCGACGAAAAAGAAGAAGGTTGGGAAGGGTGCTTGTCCGTGCCCGGCATGCGTGGCGCGGTGGAACGATTCGCGAGCATTCGCTACAGCGGTTTCGATCCGACGGGAACCCCGATCGACCGCACCGCGGACGGCTTCCACGCGCGCGTCGTGCAACACGAATGCGATCACCTGATCGGCCGGCTCTATCCATCGCGCATCACTGATTTTTCGAAATTCGGATTTACCGACGCACTATTTCCCGGCCAGGATTTGCCGCCCGACGACTGATGGCGCTATTTCGTGTGCTCGGTCTCGCGCAGCAACTGTTCGAGCTGATCTTTCCAAACGGCCGCCCACGTGTGCGTGCCGTGCCCGTGCGTCGCGTCGCTGATCGGAATGATGAACGCGCGGCCATGCGCCACATTCTTGATTTCGCGTTCGAGGATACCGAGTTCCGGCGGATTGATCTGATCGTCCGCCGAATTCACGGCGAGGAGCGGCGCCTTGATGGCAGACAATTTCGGTTGCGGATCGTAGTCGCGTGAGGAGTCGATCTGATAAAGCAGATCGTTGGCGTCGTCTTCTTTCATGTAGCGTGTGATGCGGTCGTCGAGGAACTTGTCGGCGGCGTCGCGCGTCGGCGCTTCTTTCTGCCATTGCAATGGGCTTGAACCCATGATCAGCAAGACGTTCAGCGCGCCGACCAACCCATGCGGTGGTTGTGTGTAGTCGCCGTTCTTCCATTCCGGATCGGTACGGATCGAATCGATCATCATTTTCCGCATCATGCGGTTGCGGCCGGAGATTTGCACAGGCAGCGACGCCAGCGGCATCAGCGCATCCATGAAATCGGGATAGGTCTCGCCCCACAACCACGTGTGCATACCGCCCATCGATGTGCCCATCACCAGTCGCAAATGGTCGACCTTGAGTTTTTTGGCGACGACTTCGTGCTCGGCGAAAACCATATCCTCATAGGTGTAGTGCGGAAATTTCGCACGCAGTCCGTCGCTGGGCTTGCCCGATTTGCCGTGGCCGATGTCGTCGATGAGAATGATGAAGTGCTTAGACGCATCAAGCGGTTGGCCGGCGCCAAACAATTCTCCGGCGAAGATGTCGCGCAGGAATTGCGCGCCGTCGCCGCCGGTGCCGTGCATGATCAGGACGGCGTTTGAAACATGTCCGCGCTTGTCTTTTTGTATTTTGCCCAGTGTGCGGTAATGCATCCGCAACTCCGGCAGCGTTTCGCCGCCCGAGAAATGAAAATTCTTGATCACGTAGTCGGCTTCCGTCGGAGCGGGCCACGTACCGGCGATCGCCGTGCTCGCGATCAGAGCGAAAGTAGAAAACAACAACGACATCGCAAATTTCATAGGCGCATTTCCGTAGACGACTGGGCGATTAGACCGAGTGTCGCACACGAAGCTTTCGGATGGCTAAAAGATCAGTTTCCGAAACCGTCCGCGAAAATGCGGTCGCCGGGTTCTACCGTACCCGATGCGCTCACGCTGAATGTGAGCACGCCTCTCGCCGACGTACTGAGTGATCCTCCAGGCGCGATGGTGATGTTGTGATCACCGCCGCTAACGCTCACGGTAACGGAATATGCAGAGGCTGCCGGAAGCTCCGTGACGATGTGCGTCGTTTGCATCTGGGGAAGCGTGTACGCGATCGAATCGCTGATCGTGGTCGACGCCGCACCGCTGTTGAATAGCACAGCTTCGTTGCCGACGGGACCTACGAGAAGTGTTCCGACTGCCGTCCCCGATGTCACATCGATAGCTGTCGCGGTCGCAACGCCCGATGCAGACGTGGCAAGATCGAACGACGTCAACCACGTTTGTGTCGCCTGATTGTTCGGCGGTCGAATTTGCACTTGCCACACTTTCACCGGATTACTGGACGGATACATGCCGATTACTTGCGTCGTCGCATTCGCCGGCAAAACGGTCGTCATTGCGCCCGCGTACGTCGAGTCATAGGTGACGTCGTAGCGTTCCTCATCGGCCGGCGCGGTCGCAACGGCTGGATTCGCCGGAAAATGAAAAGCGAGAAATTGATCGCTGGCCGTATTTCCCGCGGTCGAGTTACCCGCCGTCGTGCGGTCGTAGACGATGAAGCGGTTAGGCCGTAAATAAACGATTTCTCGCGACCACGAGGCGACTTGCGGATTGTGCTCGCTGTCGTTGCGGTACATGTCCTCGAGATTGGTGGCTAACGTATAGACATAGGTTTGTCCGTCTTCGAATTTGGATACCTTCGTTCGCGCGCCGTCTTCGGCCGCATTCGCGGTTTGACCGTAAGGATCGACGAGGTTGGCACCATTCAATTTACGCACGTAGAAAATGTTGTAGATCGTTCGATTGCCCAAATAAAAATTCGTCGCGTTGAAATCGCCATACTCATCGTTATAGACGTTGTTTTCGTCGGTATTTCCACCCGGTTCGTGCACGGCCCAACCCGTGCCGTTGACCAAAAGCGGCGTGCCGCCACGGACAAGCGCGAGACTGCCCTGATCGAAACCCTCCTCGCCCGCGCCAGAGCCATCGACATAACCGCCGGCGCGGAATGACATCCACACCGCGCCATTGGTCCAGTCCGATCGGGCAGCGATGGCGTTTGGACCTGTCGCGAAATATGAAAGAGGCAACGTCGTCAGCGACGCGGTCGGTGCGCTCGGATCGTAAAATAGAAATGCTTCCCACGCATCGGGCGGTTCGGCGTCGATATCGTTTTCGTGCGCTGCGATCACTTCGTTCGTGTACTCCTGCAACGCGTTCGCGGTCGGCGCGTTCCAGTAGCGCTGCACACCGAGCGCTTGCATGAACATACCGATATTCGTCGAACTCGGCGGCGGTGCGTCGATGTCGCCGTTCGAATGATTCGTGTCGCGGTCGTCGATGTAATAACGCGTGGGCCACGTGAAATGCATCAAATAATTTCCCGCGTCGTCGGGAAACGTATACGCAGATGCTGCCGTAACGAGATCGGTGCCCGTCGCCGTCTTCACTTCCCACGCCGGCAGACTCATGTTCAACGTAGCGAGCGGACCGTAATTACCGAAGCCTTCCGGCCAACCACCGCCCGTCATGTGCGCGGCGTAGTAGGGCTGCACGCCGATGTGCGGCGGCTTGCTCGGCGCCGTTTGATATTGGATCGTCTGCCAATCCGTCCATTCCGATGCCGCGCTGGGATTGTCGCCGGCAGTGGCGAGCGCCATGACTGTTTTGGCATGGAAAAAACCGGCGAAATAATTGCCGACGGGATTTGCGTACGCGAAAGCCGAACAGCCGCCGTTGGATTCCCAACTCGTCTGCCATGCGTTCGCCGTCGTGTAGATTTGCGTGCGTTGCGTTGGTGTGAGTACGTCGTAGACCCAGTCGTACAAAATTCCCATACCCACGCCGAAGAAACGCATGACGTAACCATCGTCCTTGCATGGATCTTCGCCTTGCATCGTCGTGGGCAGCGACATTTTCACAGCCATGTTGGCGGCTATTGCGCCGTACTTCGCTGCATCGGTGGGGTCCGACACGCGAAGGGTCTGATAGCACAACGCTTCGCTCCAAAATGGCGCCCAGTAGCCATCACCCTCGTAACCTTGGCCGATGTCCGGCGCGTCTGGATAATCGTTCGCGCTGTTATCGGGCAACGGTTTGTTGACTGTGCCGCCAATGAACGAGTCGCAGTAATGTTTCAGGTGTTGCCACTGCGGCGTGTTGGCAGCGGCACGCGCGCGCAGGGTGGCAAGCGTGTTCGCATCAAGAATCAGACGTGGATGGGGCACGGTCGATTGCGCATGCGCCCAAGTCGATAGGGCGACCAAAGCAGCCAACGTGCAATAAAGTTTGCGCATGAGATTTCCCAATCGACGTAACCCAAAACAAGTAACGCTGAAACGCGCCTGGTCGCGCCATCGGTTCGGTCGAAATCTACGGATCGCGAATCACCATCAAACGAAGCTCGGTCATATCTTCGATGGCGTAGCGAATGCCTTCACGTCCGAGACCGGAATCTTTCACGCCGCCATACGGCATGTTGTCAACGCGGAAACTCGGCACATCGCCGACGACGACCCCGCCGACATCAAGTTCGTCCCAGGCGTGCATCACCTTGCGCACGTCGTAAGTGAAGAGACCTGCCTGCAATCCGAATTCGCTGTCGTTGACGATGCGGATGGCGTCGTCGAACGTCTTGTATTTTTGCAGAATGGCGACCGGCCCGAAGGCTTCCATGCAGCTGACTTTCTGTTTCGGATCGACATTCTCGAGAACCGTCGCTTCGAGCATCGCGCCGGTGCGCTTGCCGCCGCACAACATCTTCGCGCCCGCTTTCACCGATTCTTGGACCCAGTCGTCCAGGCGTTTGGCTTCTTTCTCGTCGATCATCGGGCCGATGAAGGTTTTCTCGTCCTTCGGATCACCGGCGACGAGTTTTTTCGTGGCGGCGACGAACGCATCGCGGAATTTATCGTAGAAATCTTCCTGCACGAGAATGCGTTGAACGCCGATGCAACTTTGTCCACTTTGATAAAAAGCGCCAAAAATCATTCGTTCGACGACGAAGTCGAGACGATCGCCCTGATCCGCATCGACGATGCACGCCGCATTGCCGCCCAGTTCGAGCACGACCTTTTTCTTGCCGGCCTTCGCTTTCAAATCCCAACCCACCGCTGGTGAGCCGGTGAACGACAGGAGTTTGAAGCGATCGTCCGTCGTGAACAGATCCGCGCCGTCGCGATGCGCGGGCAGAATCGAAAATGCGCCTTTCGGCAAATTCGTCTCAGCCAACACTTCGCCGATGATGAGCGCGCCGATCGGCGTGCGGCTCGCCGGTTTGAGAACAAACGGACAACCAACCGCGAGCGCTGGTGCGACTTTGTGTGCAGCCAGGTTCAACGGAAAATTGAACGGAGAAATAAACGAACACGGCCCGATCGGCACCCGTTTCGTGAATCCGCGATAGCCTTTCGCGCGCGCGGAAATTTCGAGATTGATCACTTCGCCGTCGATGCGAACGGATTCTTCTGCGGCGACTTTGAACGTGTCGATCAACCGAGTCGCTTCGCCTCTCGCATCCTTGATCGGTTTGCCTGCTTCGATGCAAAGCGCCATCGCGAGTTCGTCGTAGCGTTCGCGGAATCGTTTCACGCAATGTTCGAGTACGGCCTGACGCTCGTACGCCGGCATTTTCCGGCAGGCATCCTGCGCCTTTACTGCTGCGGCGATGCCGGCGTCGATGGCTTTCGCATCGGCCATCGCGACACGCGTGGCGACTTTGCCGGTGTACTTATCGATTACTTCCAGATCGGCGTTCGGCTGCTGGGCTTCGTTGGCGAGGAAGTAGGGGTATTTATCTTTGAGCATGACCGCTCCTTGTCGCAGGATCGTCAGATTCTACCCGTAAGTATTTTGTCGTGCTTGTAGCGTGGCGTCGTTAGTCCATCATTTTGCGATAAACAACAAATCCCGATTTTTCCGCAATCTTGTCGTAGAGCCGCATAGCGACTTTGTTCGTCTCGTGTGTTTGCCAATACACGCGGGGGATTTTCGCGGATCGCGCGCGCTCGTAAACGGCTTCGATCAGCGCGCGCCCGATGCCCGTTCCCCGGGTGTTTTCGCTCGTGAACAGGTCTTGCAGATAGCACGTATCGGCGATCTGTATGGTGCTGCGATGAAAAATATAGTGAGCCAAACCGCACAGTTCACAGTCGCGCTCTGCGACGACTGCGCGCATCGGCTCTTGCGGATCGAAGAAACGTTGCCACGTCGTGCGTGTAATTTCCTCCGGCAGCGAAGTAGAGCCACGTCGGCCGTAGAACGCGTTGTAGCCATCCCACAGTGGCTTCCATGTCGCAAAGTCGCTGGGCTTGGCATCGCGTACAAGAAACGCGGATTCCATACGATTTTCTCGGCGTTTTATTGACTCCTATCGTGCGACAAAAAGGTGATATCGAGAAGAGCCGCTTTTGCAATAGATTTTCGTACCGCTACGCGCAACTCAATCGGGTTGAGATGAGGCGCGCTGACGCTGTCGAATCCGTTGGCGAAAATCTCATTCGCGTCCTCAACGTACCGCCAAATACCGCCGAGCCAGTTGCCGGATACGATAACGTAGTGCGAACCATCGAATGTTACTGCTGCGCGTTTGGTGCCGTTCGTCATGGCGGGAACGACGGTCATTGCAGTCCATGAGTTGCCGCCGCTCGCCGACGACTGAAGATTGGGATTGTACGTCCCGTTGCTGGCGAACGAATCCATCGAATACAGATTGTCCGGTGTGCCGAATACGGCGTTGGCGAGCGACGCACTCACTTGCACCCATGTTTTTCCGCCGTCTACGCTGCGAAAGATTCCATTGGGATTGACGGAAGGTACATAGACCACACCGTTACCCGACTGGAAGAATTGCGTGCTGCCATGTTTGTGCTCAAGCGTCGAGGCGACATGCGACCACGTGACACCCGCATTGCTCGTGCGCCAGATGCCATTGACATTCGAGTCCCACTGCGCTTGCGTCAACCATGTCGTGCTCGTCGTTGCCGCTACACCGGTGTGCACGAAAAATGGATAGACTGAAGAACCAATACCGTCAGGAACAGTGATCGTCGTCCACGTCGAACCGCCGTCGTTCGATTCGGAGATTCCGGGATAGCCGTGAAATCCGGCGATGAGATGCAGTCCGTTACCCGGATCGACATCGAGAGCATAAACGTCGTTACCAAAGTACGTATTGTTCGATGCCTGTGCGGCAGTCGTATTGTTCACCGCGTGTGCAGTCCAGCTTGTGCCGCCATCTGTGCTCTTCCACACGCCTGCCGCGCTATCGCCGGTAGCGGTCCACAACACGGGTGGCGTCGCAGGGTCGCGCTGAGTGTTCGGATCGATCGTCGCCGTCCACAATTTTCCCTGATCGAGCGAGCTGCCACCAGCGCCGGTATTAATCTTGGCCCATGTCGCGCCGAAATCTGTCGACTTCCAGATACCCTGGAAACAGGTGAACGCGTATAAATCGCTGGGTCGCGCCGGATCGACAACGACGTCTTGAACACCATAGTTGTCGCTGTTGAATGAAGCGCCATCGAGGTTGATCGCGGCGGGTGTGACGTCAGTCCAGGTATTTAACGTCGTTGCAGGCGTCGTCACCCCATTGCATAGCGCCGCGACAGCAACGACGTGTGCGATGTATTTTTGCATTAAACCTTCGCGCTCAATTCCTTGATCTCGCGATTGAGAATACGATCGTTGTCGGCATAATCGATCGGCACATCGATCAAGTGGACGCCTGGAGTGTCGAGGCATTTCTTCAACATCGGCGCGAATTCGGCGGCCGACGATGGGCGATGTCCGTGCGCGCCATAGCTCTGCGCGTAGGCGACGAAATCGGGATTGCCCATATCCATGCCGAAGTTTTCGAACTTCATGTTCGCCTGTTTCCACTTGATCATGCCGTACGCGTTGTCGCGCAACAGAAGAATGACCAGATCCAGCTTGAGACGAACGGCGGTTTCGACTTCTTGCGAATTCATCATGAATCCGCCATCACCGGCGACAGCGACGACTTTGCGGTTCGGATACACGATCTTCGCGGCAATTGCGGAGGGCAGGCCGGCACCCATCGTGGCGAGCGCGTTGTCGAGCAACATCGTGTTCGGTTCGCGGCAGCGGTAATAACGGGCGAACCAGATTTTATACATGCCGTTGTCGAGGCAGGCGATGCCATCGGACGGCATCACTTTGCGCACATCGGCGACCAGACGCTGCGGATATATCGGCCAGCGATCGTCGTCTTTGCCTTCGGCGAGATGCTTGTCGAGATGCGAACGGACTTTGGAAAAGTATACAAAGTCCCAATGCGGCTGCGGATCGATGGCTTCTTTCAATCGCCAGATGGAGTTGGCGATGTCGCCGACAAGTTCGATCTGGGGAAAATACACAGTATCGACTTCCGCCGAAGCGAAGTTGACGTGGATGACCGTGCGCAACCCTTTGCGCATGAAAAACGGCGGTTTTTCGATGACGTCATGGCCGACGTTGATGATGCAATCCGCGTTCTCGATGGCTCGATGGACGAAATCGCCGTCGGACAATGCTGCGTTGCCGAGCCATAGCGGATGCGTCTCGTCGACGACGCCTTTGCCCATCTGCGTCGTGAAAAATGGAATACCGGTTTTATCGACGAACTCGCGCAACATCTTGCTGCACAGTTTGCGATTCGCCGCCGCGCCGATCATTAGCAGTGGATGTTTCGCAGCCAGAATCGCTTCGGCTGCGTGCACGAGCGCTTTCTCATCCGCGATCGGACGGCGGTGATAACTTTCTTTGATCAGGATCGCGTCGGTTTGCTCATGCGCGATGTCCTCGGGAAGTTCGAGATGTGTCGCGCCCGGACGTTCTTCCACCGCGCGCCGAAACGTTTCGCGCACGCGCGCGGGAATGTTGTCTGCCGACACGATCTGCCGCGTGTATTTCGTCAGCGGTTTCATCATGTCGACGACATCGACGATCTGGAAGTGTCCTTGTTTGGACGCCTTCACCGGTTTTTGTCCGGTGATCATGAACATCGGCATGCCGCCGAGTTGCGCGTAAGCAGCTGCGGTAACGAAGTTGGTCGCACCGGGGCCGAGTGTTGCAAGGCAAACGCCCGCTTTTCCGGTTAGACGTCCATATGTCGCGGCCATGAAGCCAGCGCCTTGTTCGTGGCGGGTCAGTATCAACTTGATGGACGAGGTTCGCAGCGATTCGAGAAGATCGAGATTTTCTTCGCCGGGAATGCCAAATACATACTCGACGTTTTCTGCTTCGAGTGCCTTGACGAACAGATCGGATGCCTTCACCGGGACGTCTCCCCACGTCTGCGAACAATCGCGATTGTGGGTGGCGCGCGCGGGCGCGTCAATCGCGAATCAAGCCAGGGCGCCGAAGAGTTTGCCGAGGCCGGCGGTAACCGCCATCGCCAGCGTGCCCCAGATCAGCACGCGAAAGGCGCCGCTCGTCATGTTTGCGCCGCCGGTTCGCGCCGCGACGGCGCCGAGAATGACGAAGACGATCATGGAAACGATCGCAACGGAAGGAACGAGCCACGCTTGCGATGCGACGAAAATCGTCAAGAGCGGCAGCAGAGCGCCGGCCGCGTAGCTGATCGCGGAAGCAGACGCCGCCTGCAAAGGGCGTGGTTTCGTCAAATCGGTGATGCCAAGCTCGTCGCGCAGATGCGCGTCGAGCGCGTCGTGTTTCATCAATTGTTCGGCGACGTCATTGGCGAGTTCCGTGGAAAGTCCGCGCTTGATGTAGATGTTGGCGAGTTCTTTCTTTTCGCCCAGATGATCCTCCGCGAGTTCACGACGTTCGACTTCAACGGCAGCCGATTCCAAATCGACCTGCGAACTGACGGATACATATTCACCCGCCGCCATCGACATCGCGCCCGCAACCAGACTGGCGACACCGGCCGTGATGATCGCCGCCTGCGTGCTATTGGCAGATGCGACACCAACGATAAGGCTGGCTGTCGATACGACACCGTCATTTGCGCCGAGTACAGCAGCGCGCAGCCAACCCGCGCGCTGGGTGACATGGATTTCTCGATGGCGTCTTCTCGGCATCGACTTCACGTTCCTTTGTCTTGGCGTAGCGGCAATTCACCGTCGGCGAAGCGTGCGCTAAATCGCCGCACCGATCGAGCTTCATCGATCGAGCGCACGACGCGACCGCTTTCTGCGTCGAGCAAGATCGTGTACCCACGCTGCAGCGTCGCGAGCGGGCTCACCGCGTGCAACGCGCGTCGCAGCGCATCGAGCTTAGCCGTGCGCTTGTGTGTCGATGCAGATATCGAATTACCCAAGTTTCGCCGCAACCCGACCAGCTGATCGCGTCGTCTTGCAAGCGCAGCCAATGGGCGCTGACGCCACAATCGCGCATGCAATTGTTCGAGTCTTTGCGCGCCGCTGCGAAGGCGGATATTCGGATGCTGTGCGCGCAGCCGTGCGTAAATGCCGTCTGTACGTTGCGTCGCCGCCGCGAGTCGGCGGCGCATCGATTGTTTGAATCGTTCTTGCTGCAAACGAAGCGTCGCGTGTATCACGAAAATATCAGGAACGAGCAATTCCGCGGCAGCCGACGGCGTGGCCGCGCGTAGATCGGCGACGAAATCGGCGATGGTGAAATCGATCTCGTGACCGATCGCGGAAACGATAGGAATTGCGCTGGCCCGAATGGCGCGGGCGAGCGTCTCGTCGTTGAAAGACCACAAATCTTCGAGAGATCCGCCACCACGTGTGAGCAGGAGCACATCGTGACGTCCCGCAGCGGAGGCGGCAGCCACCATCGCGGCGATCGCAACTGCCGCATCGCGGCCTTGCACGGGAACCGGCAAGATTTCGATTTGCACCAACGGATAACGGCGTGCGATGACGCTCAACACATCGCGAATCGCCGCACCGGTGGGCGAGGTGATGACGCCGATCAATCGCGGCGTGCGCGGCAGCGCGCGCTTCAGTGCCGCTTCGAAAAGCCCTTCGGCGGCGAGGCGGGTCTTGAGTTCTTGCAGCAATCGCAGCAAGGCACCTTCGCCGGCTTCTTCCATGTGCTCGACAATGAGTTGAAACTCGCCGCGGGCTTCATACAAACCCACGCGCACGCGCGCGAGAACACGCATGCCGTCGGCAGGACGGAATCGCAAAAATGTGCTTTTCGGTTTGAACATGGCGCAACGAATCTGCGCCTGCGCATCTTTCAGACTAAAATAGAAGTGTCCGGAAGCGGGGCGCGAAAAGTTGGACAACTCGCCTTCGACCCAGAGCAATGGAAAGTGCCCTTCGAGCAGATCGCGCGCATCCCGCACGAGCATGCTGGGTGAGAAAACTTGCCGCTCCGCAACGATCGCGGCGGTGGAATCAGCCATGGGATTTTCAAGAAATGAGATGAAACGAGGGTACTCCGGACGGTCAAAGCTGACCAGAGTTTTGCCCGGTTGCGAATACGTCGCGTTACGAAACTTCTTTGACGCTCGCGGTATCTTGGCCCTTGCGATTGCGCGTTCGCAAATACGCGGCGAGCAAGTTGAAGCCGACCAAGAGAATGATCAGCGCAATCGGCCACGCGAGTATGCGCGGCCATACTACGCCGACGAACGCGAGCGCGATCAGAATCACCGCCGCGGCGAACAGCACACCTGCTTCGGAGCGTCCAAGCACGCGCTTGTTGCCGAGCGCCGCACCGACGGTGTTGACGAGACGCAGCGTGCCCGCGGCCGCGCGACTCGTGCTGCCGGCGCCGCGCTTCGGACGACGTGCTCTTGGGGCAAGAGACGCGCGAGCGATGCGTCGGTTCGACAACACGATTTCCGTCGCGTTTCCGAGATCGGTCTCGTACTGTTTGGCGAGACAGTTAGCGAAACCATCGTTTTCGACAGCGACATCGATTTCGGAATTCGCAAACCAGCTCGATACATTCATGTTGCTCGAACCTACGCGCGCCCACAATCCATCGGCGACGGCAGTTTTCGCGTGCAGCATCGGCCCGTTCCACTCGAAAACGCGCACGCCGGATTCGAGCAATGGCCGATAACCCGCGTGCGACAAACGCGCGACGAGTTTGAGATCGCTGGTGCCCGGGACGAGCAGGCGCACATCGACGCCATCGCCGGCCGCCGCGCCGAGCGCCTGCACGTAAGGCGCGAGGCCGACGAAATACGCATCGCTGATCCACAACGACTTGCGCGCCAACGCGGCGATGAGTTGATCCGTGCGAAAAATTCCCGCGCTGCGCGGCTGCGTCGCGATAACGCGCAGCGCGACATCGCCCGACGGTCCGGGAACTGTTTCATCCAACGTCAACGGTGTTCCGAGCGCCGCCCAATTCGATGCGAATGCCAGTGTCATGTCGCGACATGCGGGACCGCGCACAGACACGCCGGTGTCGCGCCACGGCGGCACGTCGCGCGCCGGATC
>OLMB01000156.1_pt1 | contig 17752 bp, 15 predicted proteins | sample 1604691 | NCBI WGS metagenome assembly OLMB01 (sample SAMEA104055722, study PRJEB20765) | soil metagenome | isolation source: soil
GGATACAGCCGCGTACCCGAGCCGCCCGCCAAAATGATGCCTTTTCCAATTTGCTGCATTGTGGATTCCTTGCCTTATGCGACGACGCCGAGACGTTCCATTCGATAACTTCCGTCGAGAACGCGCGAACACCATTCGTCGTTGTCGAGGTACCAATCGACGGTTTTGGCGAGGCCGCTTTCGAAACTTTCGCTTTGGCGCCAGCCGAGATTCGTTTTGATCTTGCCGGCGTCGATGGCGTAACGGCGATCGTGTCCGGGCCGATCTTTGACGTACGTGATCAGCGATTCGCGTTTGGCGCCGTTCGGCATCGGCCGACGCTCGTCGAGAAGTTTGCAGATCGTTTTCACCACGACGATGTTTTCGCGCTCCGCATCGCCGCCGATGTTGTAAACCTCGCCGGTGCGGCCGATTTCCAGAACGCGCCGGATCGCCTTGCAATGATCGTCCACGAACAACCAGTCGCGCACGTTGCGGCCATCGCCGTAAACCGGAAGTTTTTCGCCGATCAGCGCTTTGTGAATTATCAGCGGGATCAGTTTTTCCGGAAACTGAAACGGACCGTAATTGTTCGAACAGTTCGTCGTCAGCGTCGGCATGCCGTACGTGTGATGAAACGCGCGCACGAGATGATCCGACGCCGCCTTCGACGCGGAATACGGCGAGTTCGGTTGATAAGGAGAATCTTCGCGAAAGCGGCCGACGGGTCCGAGCGAACCGTACACTTCATCCGTCGACACGTGCAAAAACCGAAACGCGTCTTGTTGCGGCAACGGCGCGTTACGCCAAAATGCCAGCGCAGATTCAAGCAACGACAATGTGCCGACGACGTTCGTTTGCACGAATTCGGCGGGCCCGTCGATGGAACGATCGACATGCGATTCCGCGGCAAAATTCACGATCGCCGACGGACGATGCTCATTCAACAATGTCGTGACGAGCGCTTTGTCTCCAATGTCGCCGTGCACGAAAACGTGATTCGGATCATCGCGAACGCTCGATAAAGTGTCGAGATTGCCGGCATAAGTGAGTTTGTCGAGATTGACGATGCGATAGCCGCCTTCGCGCAGCAAGCCGAGCACGAAATTGCCGCCGATGAATCCGGCGCCGCCGGTGACCAAAAGGGTTTTCATTGAGTGAAAGTAGCTCGATAAGCCCGATCGTGGCGGCCATTGCGGCCGGATTTGGGCGATTGGGTATTTTACCCGGGGTTGGCAGTTGGGCCAACGCGCACCTCTGAAATCCGCATTTCTCCGCGGTTATGACCAGTCCGCGCGCCTCACGACATGCATATTGAGCGGCTAGTTCTTGCGCGTTCGGGCAATGGGACCGTGCGACAGCGAACCGACGACGCCCTCGCGATGTGGTCGAATGCGTCCTCAAGATAGGGCTATTCGTATCCCGCAATTAGTTAGGTCGACCCAACGCGTCGGCACAACACCAAAAAGCGAAAGCTGACCTCGGCGGCCAATGTCGCGCCGGCGATTCGAGTCCGGACGAGTTCAGTTCAAACCCACCCATCCGGGTATTACATTTCCAAGGAGAATTTCCGTGAAGACAACCATTACCGCAATCGTGGCATCCGCATTCATCATGACTGGCGCGTATGCACAGTCACCGTCGCAAGCTCCGGACGGCGCGGCCATGCACGAGCAATCAGCCTCCCGTCCGATGAATTCAGATGCCGACCGCAGCATGCATGTCGACAAACACATCGCCGATTTGAAGGCGCAACTCAAAATCACGTCGGCCGAGGAAACTCAGTGGGACGCAGTGGCGCAGACGATGCGCGACAACGCGAACAATATCGACAAAGCCATGGACAAGCGCGAAGAGTCCAATGGTTCGGCGATCGACGACTTGAATGCGTATGGCGAGGTCGTGCAGTCGCACGCAGACGGCATCAAGAAACTTTCTGCGGTGTTCTCGACGTTGTACATGTCGATGTCGGCCGATCAGAAGAGAATCGCTGACGACGTTTTTGCCCAGCGTGGACACGAAGGCAAGAAGCCCGTCGCGTCGAACTAATGTTCTGCAAAGCGCCGTGCGGTGAACATGGCCGCGCGGCTGCAACCAAGGATCTATTATGAAACTACGAATTCTCCCATTGGCTCTCGCTATTCCTTTGCTCGCGATCGCGTCGTCCGCTAGCGCACGAGTGCATGTCGACGTCAGCGTCAATCCGTTTGGCTACGGCTCGTACGCCCCACCGGTCGTCTACCAACCTGATTCCTACTACGGCGCGCCGCCGATTGTGTATTACGGCGGCGGTTCGTGGGGTCATGGACGCGGCCATTACGATCGGGATCATCGAGACTATCGTGGTCACGACAATCACGGCCACGACGACCACGGTCATCATTGACAGTCGATCGTCGATGCTGAATTGACAACAAGAAACCCGCTGTGACGAGCGGGTTTCGCACATAGAGAACCGCATAGTTCTTGTTGTCGCCCCAATCCGCGACGCGGCGTACCGCGCTACTCGAAACACCTTGGCACATCGTTTGCTCGAACTGTCGCAGACCTGACAGAGCTCGTAGCCTCCAATGATGACTTCACCTTCCACAAGCCGCGGCGTTTCCGTTCAAGTTGTCGCCAAACGCGTGACCGTTGTGCGCTCGAATCGGACGCGATCTGGCGTTGCAGCGCTTGGGGACGCGACGCTAGAGCCTAAATCACGTCGCTCAGATTCTTCCAAGCCACGCTCGATGATGATCACTCTGATCACCACGGCTGCCGCCGCATGGTCACTTTTGGCGCTTTTGGGCCACTACTGACGTAACACTCGAACGCGATCGACAATCGATCGCGGAGACCGATCCAACTTAGAACGGAATATCGTCGTCTTCAAACGCATCCGCCGGCGCCGGGACGTTGCGTGGCGCCGCAGGACCGGGTTGCGGACCACGCGCGGGACCGCGTTCGCGTTTTTGATACTCACCACCGCTACCACCGCCCTCGCCTGCTGAAGCACCGCCGCGACCACCGAGCATCTGCATTTCATCGGCGATGATGTCGGTGCTGTAGCGCTTGACGCCGTCTTTTTCATACTCGTCGGTGCGCAGCTTTCCTTCGATGTAGACCTGGCCACCTTTCTTCAAATATTCGCCGGCGATTTCGGCGAGACGTCCGAAGAATTTCACGCGATGCCATTCGGTGCGTTCCTGCTGCTCGCCTGAGGTCTTGTCCTTCCACGACTCCGACGTCGCGATGCGGATCGACGTGATCGCCGTGCCGCTCGGGGTGTAGCGCGTCTCGGGATCGGCGCCCAGGTTTCCGACGAGGATGACTTTATTGATGCCGCGTGCCATTGCTGATTCCTTGAAAGTAGATCATTGCGTAAGCGAAAGAATATCACGCGCCGCGCGCCTGTCCGCGATGGCGATTTATCGATTGTTTTTGTAGGAATTGTCAGCGATAGCCGGCAGCCTGCAACTCGAAAAGTTCGGCATAACGGCCGTTAGCGGCAATCAAATCGGCGTGCGTGCCGGATTCGACGATGCGACCATCGACGAGCACGATGATGCGATCGGCCATGCGCACGGTCGAGAATCGATGCGAGATGATTGCTGCGGTTTTGGCGGCCGCCAGATCCTTGAAACGCTGGAATACTTCAAACTCCGCGCGCGCGTCGAGCGCGGCGGTCGGCTCATCGAGGATCAGCAATTGCGCCTCGCGCATGTAGGCGCGCGCGATCGCGATTTTTTGCCATTCGCCACCCGAAAGATCGATGCCGCCTTTAAACAGCTTGCCGAGCATTTGTTCGTAACCCTTCGGCAGTTTCGCGATGACTTCGTTGGCGAGACTGCGATGCGCGGCCGCGGCGATCCGCCCGTCATCGTCGCGCGCGTCGATGCGGCCTACGGCGATGTTGTCGGAGGCATTGAAGTAATAACGCACGAAATCCTGGAAAATCACGCCGATGTTCGCGCGTAGATCTTCCAACGAATAATCCTTCAAGTCGCGACCGTCGAGAAGAATGCGGCCTTCGTCCGGATCGTAAAGTCGCGACAGCAATTTTACGAGTGTCGTCTTGCCTGCTCCGTTCTCGCCGACGAACGCGATCACTTCGCCGGCCCGCAATTCGAAATTGAGATTGCGCAGTGCCCAGCGTTCGGCATCGGGATAACGGAATCCGACGTTCTCGAAAACGAATCCTTCGCGAATCGGGTTCGGAAACGGCAATGGGTTTTTCGGCGAGAGAATCTCGGGTTCGATCTTGAAGAACGAAAAAAGATCGTCGAGATATAACGCCTGACCGGCAACATTGGAAAAGCTGTAAAACAGATTTTCGAGAAGATTGCGCAGACGGCGGAACGATGTCGAAAGAAAGGTCAGATCACCGATTGTGAACGCGCCGGTCACGGTGCGCCACGCGATAAATGCGTAGGCCGCGTAATAGCCGATCGTTCCGATCGTCGTGAACAATCCACCCCACCCCGCGCGACGCAGCGCGACGGCACGATTCGCGCGATAAATCGACTGCGACAAAATCTTGTAGCGCTCGATGAGAAACGAATTCAGTCCGAAACTTTTGACTTCTTTCGCCGTCGTCGCACTGGCGCCGACCATGCGCAAATAATCGAGCTCGCGTCGCTCCGGCGTCCACTGATAATTGACGGCATAACTTTGCGCGTTGAAATGCAGCTCACCCACGAACGAGGGCACGACCGCGACGAACACCAGCAGAATCAGCCATGGCGCGTAGACGAACAAACCGACACCGAAACTGACGATCGTCACCATGTCCTGCGCCTGGCCGAGCAATTGCGACAACAATCCGCTGCGTCCGGCGACCTGGCGCCGCGCGCGATCCAGCTTGTCCTGCAAATCGGCATCTTCGAAATCTTCCAGATCGAGCGACGCGGCGTGCTGCATCAGAAGCACACTGGTCGCGTTCGAATAGCGTTCGGACAACAACGAATCGATCAACGACACGATGCGGCCGAGAATATCGGCGACGACGGCCAATCCGAATTCGAGACCGAGCAGCCACCACAGTCGCGTCAGGTCGCCGCTGCTCAGCCATTCGTGCCAATCGGCGTGATGAATGCCATCGCGAAGAAGATGCGTCACTTCGTCGATGATGAGCTTGCCGACATACAGCGTGACGACCGGCAGCAGCGCACGTACGAGGCGCAACAGGATGGTCGAAATACAAAGCGCGGGACTCGTGTTCCACACGCTCGACACGAACGGGCCGATATTGCGCAGCGCGCCGAGGCGCTCGCGTAAGCTGTCTTTCGGCGGTGGTTCCTTGTTTCCTCGCGGCCCGCCGCGTTCCGACGCGACACGGCCGCCGAGACTGTATTGACGCGGCATGCGGTTCCTTTTGTTGCGTCGATTCTCCGCCACTTCTATTGCAGATCGCAACGTGCGCGACCCGCTATAAACGCACCGGCGCGCACGTTACACTACGAGCATGTCCAGCGTTCATGCGGCGCGCGATCGATCCATCATGCAATTCTCCGACGTCCAGGCCATGGCGGCGCCGGGCATGGCGAACGTCAACGCGTTGATCCGCGCGCGTCTGTCGTCCGACGTCGTGCTTATCAATCAAATCGCCGAACACATCGTCGGCAGCGGCGGCAAACGCCTGCGCCCGATGCTTGTTCTACTCGCCGCAAAAGCAGCAGCGTATGACGGCGAACACGATGCATTACTCGCTGCCATCGTCGAATTCATCCACACCGCCACGCTGCTGCACGACGATGTCGTCGACGAATCCGATCTGCGCCGCGGCCGCAAGACCGCCAACGCCGTGTGGGGCAATGCAGCCAGCGTGCTCGTCGGCGATTTCCTGTATTCGCGTTCGTTCCAGTTGATGGTCGAAGCCGACGATATGCGCGTCATGCGCATTCTCGCCGACACGACCAATCGCATCGCCGAAGGCGAAGTGCTGCAACTTCTCAACGTGCACAATCCCGACGTCGACGAACCTGCGTATCTGCGCGTCATCGAGCGCAAAACCGCCGTGCTCTTCTCTGCGGCCACGCAACTCGGCGGATTGCTCGGCGGAGTCCCCTCCGCGCAGGAACAAGCGCTGGCCGACTACGGCATGAACCTCGGATTTGCATTCCAGATTGCCGACGACGTGCTCGACTACGTCTCCGACGCCGGCACACTCGGCAAAAACATCGGCGACGACCTCGCCGAAGGCAAGACAACCCTTCCACTCATCTACGCCATCGAGCGCGCATCGCCTGAACAGGCCGCATCGCTGCGCCGCGCAATCGAAACCGGCGGCCTGGATTCCCTCGACAACATCATCGGCGCCATCCGCGATTCCGGATCGATCGAACGCGCACGCCGCCGCGCCCAACATTATGCCGATGCCGCAAAAGCCGCATTATCCACATTGCCGCATTCCGAAGCGCGCGACGCACTTCAAGTCCTGGCCGACTACGCACTCCAGCGCGACCGATAAAAAAACCTGGCTCTACCGAACAAATTCCGACAACACTGAGGGCGCGCAGGACGCGCGCCGTTCGCCGTAAGTGACATGGATGTCCATTCGGCGAACACAGCGTACGTGAAGAACGACGTGCTTTCTTGGTTACTTCTTTGCACGAGCAAAGAAGTGACTCGCTCGCGCCGCGAGTGAAAGCTCTTTCTTGTTTTCATGTTCGGCAAAACCGGAAATTTTAAAGCAAGAGCTTCCACTCGCTGCGCGAGCGGGTAACTTTTTGTTGAGCGACAAAAAGTAACCAAAAAACGCTTAGCTCTTCGCGAAGGATATTGTTCGCCGACGGCACATCCATGTGCCGGCGTCGAACCGCGGCATCCTGCTCGCGGGTTGCTGCCTTCTCAATCTGATTTAGGGCAAGAGCAAGACCACGTGAATCATTTTCCGGCGAACGTCTCGTTGAAAAAATCTTGCATCATCGCGTAACCACGCTTCGCCGCGCGCTCGTCGTATTTGCATCCGGGTACTTCACCCTTCGCCGCCGGTATGGCGAAACAATGCACCGCTCCGCCGAAACTGACGAACTGCCAATCGACATTCGCATCACGCATTTCTTTTTGGAACGCGACGATCTGTTCTTCCGGCACGAACTTGTCGTCGCCGCCGTTCAGCGCGAGCACTTTAGCCTTGATGTTCTTCGCCATCGTCGGATCGTCCGTGGCCAGATTGCCGTGGAACGACACGATACCCTGCACGTCTGCCCCGCTGCGTGCGAGATCGAGCGTCGTCGCCCCACCGAAGCAGTAGCCGATCGCGCCCCAATGCTTGCCATCGAGCGGCGCTTTGCCGACCTGCCCTTTCAATTGCGTCAACGCCGCATTGATTCGTGCGCGCAGATCGCCACGGTGCTCATACATGTTCTTCGCGGCCTTGCCCGCTTCGTCCGGCGTCTTCGGCCGCACGTCGACGCCATAGACATCGGCCACGAGCACGACGTAATCCTTGCCCGCCACCTGTTTGCCGAGCGCCACCTGATCGGGATTCATGCCGAGCCAATCCGGCGTCAGCACGATGCCGGGACGCGGCGTTTTTACCGAATCGTCATAGACAAGCACGCTCTGCATTTTCTTCCCGTCGACGTCATAGTCGACATTCCTGGCAACCATCGCCGCTTGCGCGGAAACGCTGCCGACGGCGAAAAGCACACACGCAATAATCGCTTTACTCATGTTCATCCTCCTGATGAGTGGGCCAATATCATACTGCGCTGACGGAAGTCGGGTGTACGGCCACAAGGCGCCTGTCTTACACTTAGCGTCGGAGTTGGGGAGTTCGCCATGAAAACTTTTCTGGCCGTTGCAGTGCTGCTGGGCATGGGCATGAGCATCCGCGCCGATGCGCAAAGCAAACCGGGCGACGTCGTGCATTATCGCCAGGACATCATGGGCGTCATCGGTTGGAACGTGTCGCCGATGAACGCGATGGTCAAGAAGAAAATCGCGTGGGACTCGGCAGCGTTCGCGATGCGCACGGAGCGACTGCAGTTTCTGTCGACGCAGGTGCGCGAAGGTTTTCAGAACTCCGCCAACGGCGGCGTCGAGACGGATGCCAAATCCGACATCTGGGACAATTTCGACGATTTCAAATCGAAGCTGGACGACTTGATCGTCGAAACGAAAGCGTTGAACGATGCGGCGAAGACGGGCGACGAAACGAAGATGAGAGATCAGTTCAAGAAAACGACCGATGCGTGCAAGGCTTGCCACGACAAATACAAATCGAGCTGATTCAGCGCGACGCCCATACGATCACGCCTGTCACGGCGCATGCAGAAATAATCAGCAACGCCAACGCGCGCCAACGACTGGCAAACTTCAACGGCAGTCCGGAAATCGCCTTTTTGCCTGTGATCATCGGTGAAAGTAAATCGTCTTTGCGCAGCACGTAATAAAGCGCGATCGCGACGACATGCAGTGCGATGAGAACAAGCAGAATATTCTCGTTCCACACGTGAATACGCGAGAATAGTTTAACGGTCGACGACGCGACTTTGTCCGACAACGGACCATCCGTGTCGACCCCGTCGCTGGCGAAGAGTCCCGAAATCGCCTGAACCAGGACGGACACAATCAAGACGATCGCCGACCAGCCACCGAGCGGATTATGTCCGACGCTCACTTGTGGATTTGTGGAAAATTGCGATCGCACATAACCGACGACTGCAACAGGACCGCGCACGAAACATGTGAACCGGCTGCTTTGAGAACCGAAAAACCCCCAGCAGATGCGAAAAACGATCAGCGTAAGCGTCGCGTAGCCGAAGCGAAAATGCCAATCCATATCGAGGAAATGGAATTTCGCCGTCGCGTACTGAAGTGCAATCAAGAGAACAAGCATCCAGTGGAACAGCCGCGTCGGCAAATCCCAGATCAAACGCGCTACCGTCGACGCGTTCACGAAATGCCCATGCCTTCGATCTGTGCGATGGAATCGGGGTCAAATCCCGCCAAGCGGGCGAACTCACGACCGCGTTGTGCGTAATCGCGAAACTGATCGAAACTCGGCGCGCCGGGCGACAGAACGATAGTGCCTCCGCGCGGCGTCATCGTTTGCGCGTTCTGCATGGCTTCCGCGAGTGATCCCGAGCGACGAACAGCCACATCGCGACCATCCAGCGCGCGCGCGATGGCATCGCCGTTCGCGCCCATCGTCACGATACCTCGCGGCGGATGCTTTGCCACATAATCCACAAATATACGCCAGTCGACACCGCGGTCGAACCCGCCGACGAGGATCGTGACGTCACCTGTCGGCAGACTTCGCAAAGCCTCGACGCTCGCATAAGGAGTGGTCGAAATACTATCGTTGACGTAACGCAGTCCATCGCGCTCGCCCAATAGCTGCAACCGGTGCGGCAACGGTTTAAAACTACGAACGTGCTGCGCCATCGCGATCGCGTTTCCGCCGGCAGCATCGATCGCGGACAGCGCGGCGCAGACATTTTGCGCGTTGTGAAAACCGGGCAACGGAATCAAATCCAAATCCAGCACGCGCTTCGATCCAGAAAAAATCGCGTTGTCACGCACTTGCCAACCATGCTCGTCGCCGATCACCGAGCGCTTCGCACAATGTGCGGTAGCGACGATCAATTCAGATTGTGCGGCGACGACAACGGATTCGGCACGCGCGACGATCTTGAGCTTATCGGCAACGTAATTTTGCGGCGATTCGTGCCAGTCGAGATGTTCTTCGAAAAGATTGTTGACGACGGCGACCGTCGGCGCACCGTCGAAATCGCGCGTCTGGAAACTGGAGAGTTCGATAACCCACCACGCCGGCAGGCGCGGTGGATCGAGCAGTTCGAGCATCGGCATGCCAATGTTTCCCGCGAGCGCGACGCATTGACCACTTTTGCGCAAAAGATGCGCGATCAGTGCAGCGACCGTGCTTTTGCCTTTTGTGCCTGTCACACAAATCGTTTTCGCCTCCGGATGTTCCGCAAACCACAGCGCCGTGCCGGACGTAAATCGAACACCTGCGGCCAGCGCCGCCGGATACGGCGATTTGTATGAGCTGATCCCCGGCGATTTGATAACGATGTCGAATTGCGACAGCACGTTTACATCGACATCGGCCGTGACAGTCTCAGTCGACGCGGCCGATGGACTATTTCGTAACTCCGCCGCTTCGTCTTCGCTGCAAAAGACAGTCAGCAGCTTGTGCGGGAATCGTTCGCGCAACACAGTCAGCGATGCACGACCCTCGCGAGCGAAACCCCAGATCGCGACGCGAGCGTCGGCGAGATCAGCGATCCGCATCCAGCAGTCTCGCAAGGCGTTCGGGAATAAAATTTTCGCCGGCGGGTTCGAGCAACGGTTCGATGCGCAGTTCGGTGTGATCGAGTTGCGGCAAAATTTCGTCCGCGAAGCGCGAGACGATCGCATCCTCCCGCCACTCGGGACGTTGACTCAGCGCGAACATCGCCGCGCGCGATTCCTGCCCTTCGCCGACGCACTCGAATGGCTTGTGGTCGCGGTATTCCAACAACGCGTCGAACGCGCTCGCGAGCGACGCATCGTCGAGCAGATTGCGTCCGAAAATTCCCAGCAATCGCGGCTTGGCGACAAACGGAGCGAGCGCCAGAAATACGAAATGACATTTCGGACATTGTCCGCACCAGCGATCCGCCGGCCGGTCGCCGCGGATGCGAAAATTGCGATTGCAGCTCGAAAAAACATCGTCGTAGTTGGTGCCGCGAGAAAACCCACGCGTTACTTCAAGTTCCGACAATGAGCGCAGCAGCGAGAAATAGTCGAGGTCGGCTGCGATATGCGACTTTGTATACTTTCGCAGCGCGCGCTCGAAATCGATGCCTTTGCTCCACTGATGATTGACCGATTGGCCTTCGTATTCGAGCGTCGCGGCCGATGCCGAGCGCTCGTTGGAAAACGCGATGGCGTCGAAGCCGTATAGAATCGCGGCACAAATCAGAATCGCCGAATTGATCGCGGTGACGGGAATGTGGCCGTTATAGGCGCCAGTCTTGTTGTATTCGAACAATTCAGGCGCGAGCTGACGCTTGATGTTCAGTTGCGGCAGTCCTGTGCGTTCTGCGCACGCAGCGATAAGCGCGGAATCGCCGATCCACACCGCCGTCGCCGGTTCGTTTGCGCGCTTCAGTATTTCCACGCTGACGAGCGAGTCTTTGCCGCCGCCGATCGGAACCAACGTGCGCCGCGGCAATCCGATCGCTGTCGGATCGTCGCCGGATTTCCTGCGATGTTCGAACGGAAAACGAATGCGCCCGCGCAAATCCAGCGAGTTGCGATACGCGAACTCCGCAAGACCGTGCAGATAGACCTGATCCATGAACGACGCGGTGTCTTCGTCGAGCGGCTCGCCTTCGATCGCGAACTCCGCAGGCACGCCCGCTTTGTAATAGCTGATGCCGGCGATCAGATGCAGAAGTTTCAGCGCGGTATCGAAAGCGTGTTTTCGAATTTCAGGTAACTGCGGCGTGTCCAGAAAAGCGATGCGCTCGATTAACTCGGGACCGTCGTCGAATGCATAGACCAATTGCACTTCGCCGTTCGCGTAAGTGCATCGGACGAATCGAAACGCGCGCGCCTCGCGCGGATCGTGCAGCGTGTTCACAACACGATCTCGCGCGCAGGGTTGCGCAAATTGTAGTGCGACGCCATCGAGGCGCCATACGCACCGGCTTGCGCGATGAGAATCACATCGCCTTCTCGCGTTACCGGCATGCGCCGATTGCTCCCGAGCACGTCGCCCGATTCGCAAATCGGACCGACGACTTGCACGAGCTCCGTCGCCACGTCGTCGGCGCGCGTAAGATTCACGATTTCGTGATAAGCATCGTAGAGCGCGGGTCGGATCAGCGAATTCATGCCGACATCGACGCCAACATAACGCACATCGCCCTTGCTCTTGAGTTGCGTCACGCGCGCGATGAGAACGCCGGCGTCGGCGACGAGATAGCGCCCGGGTTCGGCCCACAACGTGAACTGCGGATAGGCGGCTTTCACTTCGGCCAGCGCATCGTCGAGCGCCTCGAGATCGAGCGCATCTTCATCCGCACGTGACGGAACGCCCAAGCCACCGCCGATATTCAACGTATGCACACTGCCCATTTTTTCCGCGATGCTGGCGAGCTGGACATAAACGTCTTTCCAATGTTCGACATCGAGAATTCCGGAACCCAGATGCGCGTGCAATCCACCGATGCGCACATTGTGCGTAGCCGCTAAACGCTGCACGTCGGCGAGCTCGTCCAGCGCCAGGCCGAATTTGGAATTGGCTCCGCCGGTTTTTACTTTGTCGTGGTGACCGCGGCCGTGGCCGAGATCGAGACGCAGAAATATTTCGCGACCCGCGAACACGTCCGGCCATTGCGCGAGCACATGTTTATTGTCGATCGTCACCGTGATATTCGCGGCTAACGCAGCGGCATATTCGCCGCGTGGCGCGAAGTTCGGCGTGAACAGGCAGCGCGCGTCGGGGATGGTGGCGACACGCTCGATTTCGCCAGGCGATACGCATTCGAGACCGAATCCTTCGCCGACGAGTGCCATCAAAATATCCCCGTGCGCATTCGCTTTGATCGCATAGAACCACCGATCGACACTCGGCACTTTGGCGCGCAGATCCTGCGCACGACGGCGCACGCTGGCCAGATCATACGCATAGCAAGGCGATTGTTTTTCGGCGAGCGCGATCAGTTCGTCGCGCCGCGAGCGCCACCACGGCAGTTCCTTCGTGGCGTCGCCGTTCGAATATAAATCGCGCCAGCGCGGACCAAACACGGCACTGTCTTCGACACGCATCGCTTCGGCTTTGATCAATAGTTCGTGAAGCCGCGGAACCAAACCGTCGGCAACATTTTCGTCGACGACAAACGTGAGGTTGAGATTGTTCGACGATTGCGAAATCAGATGCACGCGCAGCGGACCGAATTCTGCCAATACCGAGGACATGCGATGCAACATCGCGCGCATGCCGCGGCCGACGAGCGTGATCGCCGTACATGGCGCAATAACCTTGACGCGGCAGATGCGCGCCAGTTCGGTGCACAGCGCCGACAGCACGTCGGTATTGACGAGATTTTCCGTCGGATCGAGCGAAACGGTCACGTTGGTTTCCGACGTACTCACCAAATCGACCGACAAGCCATGCCGTTTGAAGTGCTCGAAAACATCCGCGAGAAATCCGACTTGTTGCCACATCCCGATCGATTCCATCGCGATGAGCGTCAGTCCGTTGCGCGAGCTGATCGCCTTGATGCTTGGCGCCGCGTCGATGACGGTGGCTGCGATTTCCGTTCCGCTGAGTTCCGGTCGATTCGTATCGCGAATCACCAACGGCACGCGCGCTTCGCGCACCGGATTGATGCAGCGCGGATGCAACACTTTCGCGCCGGTCGTCGCGATTTCCTGTGCTTCTTCGTAATCGAGTTTCGCCAACAAGCGCGCGTTGGGGACCTGGCGCGGATTCGCGCTGAACATGCCGGCGACGTCTGTCCAAATTTCCACTTTTTCCGCTTTTAGCAACGCGCCGAAATAACTGGCTGACGTGTCCGATCCGCCGCGTCCGAGAATCACCGTCTCGCCGTCGTCGTTGCGCGCAATAAATCCTTGCGTGACGAACAGATCGCCACGCTGCGACATCGCCTGCGACATCGCCGGATCGTGCGCGGTCGGCACCGAGGCGGAAAGATAGCGGCCCCACGCGTTCTGGTTGGGCATAGGCTGCGCGTGCAGATGTTCGCGTGCATCGAGCCAATGCGCGGCGACGTCGATCGAATTCAAGTACGCGACACCGAGCGTGCTCGACATCAATTCGCCGAGTGCGAGAACTTCCGCCTGCCACGGCAGCGCATGCGCATCCGCCCGCGTGTTAGCGACGAGCGCACCGAGACGTTCCAGCCAATAGCGGATCGGGCCGTGATCGGACAACGCCAACTCCGCGAACATCGTTTGATGGCGCGCGACGATTTCGTCGCGAATGTGCTGTCGTTGTTCCGGATCTCTGGCTTCGGTGATCGCTTTGAGTTTGTCGGTAATGCCCGACAACGCCGACACGACGATCACCACGTGCTTTCCGCGCGATCGCCACTGTTGGGCGATTGCCGCGATCTTTTGCCAACGCGGCAACGAGGACACGCTGGTACCGCCGAATTTCAAGACGATCCAGCGTGACGGATGCAATTCATTCTCTCGTCGGGACGACATGCGGGCATTGTGCTTGTGCGGCGCAAAAAAACAAGTCGATATCGGCGCTGACGCCCGCGAGGGAACGCGCCGCGACATGCGAAGTCTGACTGTGCGAGGAGGCGATTTTCTGACGCGCGTGTGACTTTTACACGCCTCGGACTGCGAGCGGCCAATCCGGTTGTCGTATATTCACACGCTGGAATTCGACGGCATCAGGAAGAAACCATGCACACGCAACGCACGCTGCGCACCAGCGCTTTCAAGCAAGTGGACGTCTTTACGGCCAATCCGATGTTCGGCAACGCACTGGCGGTCGTCTTCGACGCCGAGGGTCTGACGACGGAGGACATGCAGCGCATTGCGTCGTGGACGAACCTCTCGGAAACGACGTTCGTGCTTCCGCCGACGCAACCAACGGCGGATTATCGCGTGCGTATTTTCACACCGCGCAGCGAGCTGCCGTTCGCCGGACATCCGAGCGTCGGCACGGCGCATGCGCTGATCGAATCCGAGCGTCTCGCCATGAAAACGAATCTTGTGCAGGAATGCGCGGCCGGTTTGCTTCCCGTAGAAGTAATAGGTGAAGGCGTCGAACAACGCATCTTCGTTCGCGCACCGCGTGCGGCGTTGCGCGGGCCGGATCGCGACGTGTCAGGCGAACTATCGCGCGCGCTAGGCGCGAGTGCTTCACAACCGACGATCGTCAATGTCGGACCCGATTGGCTCATTTGCGATCTCGCCGATGAATCCGCCGTTCGCGCGTTGAAACCTGACATGACGGCCGTCGCCGCGCTGACGACGAGCCTCAGCGTGGTCGGCATCGCCGCGTTCGGACGTGCGAAAAATTTGGACTACGCTTTGACAGTGCGTGCGTTCTGCCCCGCCGATGGCATTCCCGAAGATCCGGTCACCGGCAGCGCGAATGCGGCCATCGGCGCGTTCCTGCACGCGGGCAAAAAACTTTCGCAGATCGGCGCGACGTATCGCGCCAGCCAAGGTCGCGAAGTCGGACGCGATGGCTATGTCGACGTACGCGTCAACGAATCGACGGGCGACGTCGACATCGGCGGGCAGACCGTGACGTGCATCGATGGCGTACTCGCGTTACCGCATAAATAGTTACGTCTTGTCGCGAGTGAGATGCAGATCGTTGTATTTGCGGCGCTCGATCAATTCCACGATGTGGCCTTTGTCATCGCGACGAAAGATCATGATATTTTTTTCGTCGTCGCCGCCCGTGAAAACGTCTTTCGCAATCGGATCGAGCGAATTGGCAGGACGTCCAGCCTTGGTGCGCCATTGCAGCTTGCCGTTGTCGACTTCGACAATCCACGCGCGATCGGGTGCGTAACGATACATGCCTGCGTAATCGCTCAGCGTCAGCCCACGAACATCGAGTTTCGGCGGCGGCGTCGGCAGCGTGACGTCTTCCATCGCGACGATTTTCCATGCGCCGTTCTGTCGAACGTAGGTGTTCATCGCAAAATAACGCACGACGAGTTTTTGTCCGAACACCGTTTCCGTTTCATATTCTTCGCAATCGAGAACGGCCGTATCGCCGTAGACGTGGACGCGCGCATCGCGCAGTTCGATCGATCCCGACAATCCCGCCGGAAACGGGTGCACGCTGTCGACGATTTCTTTTTTTGTCTGGCGGCGGCCGAATTCGTCGATGATCATCGCGTCCTCGGCAAGATCGCGCTGCCACACGTCGGCTTTGCCGGGGACGAGCGCGTCCATCAATTCCTGCGTCATCGCGACGATTTCCTTTTTCGTCTCGGGCGATGCCTCATCGGCGAATAGCGGCGACGCGAGCGTGAGTAGCGAAGCGGCGAGCGCGGCACGCATTGTCGAATTGAAAGATAGATTCATGCCCATCTCCAAAAAGTTGCCCGATGATGTTCCTGCTTTTGCGACATCAGTACGTGCCGAACGTCACGCGAACGCTCGACACCACGGCGCGAGTTCGCCATGCTGCGCACTTCACGCTTCGGGAACGCGTCGTGGCGACAGAGCCCGCAATTTCGGAAACACCGCCCGTCACCTACGCGCGCCGACTCGGCGTGTGGGACGCGAGCATGGTGGTCGTCGGCGGCGTGATCGGCTCCGGAATTTTCCTGACGCCGGCCGCAATCGCGCGGCAAACCGGATCATCGTTCGAACAAATGCTCGCATGGGTGATCGGCGGCGTCATCGCGCTGATCGGCGCGCTGTGCTACGCGGAACTCGGCGCGCGACGTCCGACCGCCGGCGGCGGTTATGTTTATCTTCGCGAGGCGTTCGGCATCGTCATCGCGTTTGTGTACGGATGGAATCTGCTCGTCGTCAATCACTCCGGCGCGATCGCCGCCGTGGCGACCGTGTTTGTCGAATACGCCGGCGCTGCTATCGGTGTGACGCCTGACGATCCGCGTCCCTACGCCGTCGGCACGATCGTATTTTTGACGGGCATCAACTGGTTCGGCATTCGCGCCGGATCGCTGACGCAAAATATTCTCACCGTCCTGAAGCTGTTGGCAATCAGCATACTTATCATCGTCGGACTCTCCGCACGCGGCGCACCGCCGGCACCGCCGTCGCAGCCGATCAATTCGTTTGCGCTGTTCGGCGCGTTGATGCCGGTCCTGTTTTCGTACGGCGGCTGGTACTACATCAACGACATCGCCGGCGAACTACGCGATCCGCACCGCAACCTGCCGCGCGCACTGATTTTCGGCATGCTGCTCGTGGCGGCATGTTATCTGCTCGCGAATCTGTCTTATCTCGCCGTGCTCGGACACGACGGTCTTGCCGCGAGCAAAGCACCGGCCGCGGACCTCATGCGTCATGTTTTCGGCGAAGCAGGCGCGCGCGTCATCGCCGCGGGCATCGCCATATCGACCTTGGGTTTCTGCAACATTTCCGTAATCGGCGCCGCGCGCGTGTTTCAAGTGATGGGCGCCGACGGCGTTTTCTTCCGCATCGCCGGACGACTGCATCCGCGCTGGCGCTCGCCGAACGTCGCGCTCGTCTTGCTTGCCGTCTGGTCTTGCGCACTCGCGCTGACGGGAACATTCGACCAACTGCTCAACTACTCCACCGTCGGCGACTGGTTAGGCATGGCAGCAGTCATCGCGACGTTATTTTGGTATCGCCGCATGCGCCCCGACGAATCGACGCCATTTCGCGTCCCACTGTTTCCACTATTACCCATCGCATTCCTACTCGTGGTGCTCTGGATCGTCGGCGCAACCATTTGGCAAAGCCCTTCTGATGCAGGAATGGGATTGTTGATCACATTGGCTGGCCTACCCGTCTATTGGTTCTGGTCCCGACAACGAAAAACCGCGAGCACATAATCAGCTCACGACAAGTTCGAGGGCGCGCAGGATGCGCGCCGTTCGCCGCAAGTGACATGGATGTCCATTCGGCGAACACACCGTACGTGAAGAAGAAGGTGTTTCTTTGGTTACTTTCTTTGCACCAGCAAAGAAAGTGACTCGCTCGCAAAGCGAGTGAAACGCTTTGGCTCTCAAACGCCGCTACGTGAATCCTCGTCAAATTCAGGCAAAATGCCGCCATGCCCGACGACCAAACCCGCCACACCCCACCCACCCCCGAACCCGAAGTCCGC
>OLMB01000201.1_pt1 | contig 17751 bp, 19 predicted proteins | sample 1604691 | NCBI WGS metagenome assembly OLMB01 (sample SAMEA104055722, study PRJEB20765) | soil metagenome | isolation source: soil
CCTTTTTCTTCACGTACGGCGTGTTCGCCGAATGGACATCCATGTCGCTTGCGGCGAACGGCGCGCATCCCTGCGCGCCCTCAATGTGTGCGCAATCTGTGATGAAAGCGTTTGTGCGGTTTGTGGTCCGGTGGGTTGACAGCTCTGCTAAAATCGCGGCATGTCGTATCAAGTCTTAGCTCGCAAGTGGCGGCCGCGTCGGTTTTCCGAATTGGTTGGTCAAGAGCACGTGGTGCGGGCGCTGTCGAACGCGCTCGATTCGGATCGTATGCATCACGCGTTTCTGTTTACCGGCACGCGCGGTGTCGGCAAGACGACGATCGCGCGCATATTTGCCAAGTCGCTGAATTGCGAGCGCGGACAATCGTCTAATCCCTGTGGCGAATGTTCGTCGTGCAAAGATATCGACGCCGGACGATTCATGGACATGATCGAAATCGATGCCGCCAGCAACACCGGCGTCGACGACGTGCGTGAAGTGATCGAAAACGCGCAGTATTCGCCGTCGCGCGGCCGCTTCAAAGTCTATCTGATCGACGAAGTTCATATGCTCAGCAAATCCGCGTTCAACGCATTGTTGAAAACGCTGGAAGAGCCACCCGAGCATGTGAAATTTTTGCTGGCGACGACAGATCCGCAAAAATTGCCCGTAACCGTGTTATCGCGTTGCCTCAAGTTCAACTTGAAGCGTCTTCTGCCGGACCAAATCGCCGGACAGATGCAGCGTATTCTCGATGCGGAAAAAATTGTGTACGAAACCGACGCGCTCGAAGAACTTTCGCGTGGCGCGGACGGATCGTTACGCGACGGACTTTCATTGCTCGATCAAGCGATTGCCTACGGCGCCGGTGCCGTGCACGCAAATGAAGTGCGATCGATGCTCGGCACGATCGAACGCGGCCGCGTGTTTGCGTTGCTCGAAGCGGTGCAAGCGAACGACGGTGTCGCATTGATGAACGAGATCGATCGGCTCGCCGAGTTTTCGCCGGATTTCGCCGGCGTGCTCGACGATGTCGCTGGCGCCTTGCATCGAATTCAACTTCGGCAATTGGTCGCCACGCACGCGACCGAAGATCGTTCCGACGATGCGGCCGTCGCCGCACTTGCCGAATCGCTTCCTTCGGAAGAAGTTCAGTTGCTGTATCAAATTGCGATCAATGGCCGACGCGATATCGCGCTCGCACCAACACCGCGTGCCGGGTTCGAGATGACGTTGTTGCGCATGCTGGCGTTTCGACCTGCACAAGGCGACGTCCCGGTATCGACGAAATCAAGCGTTGCATCGTCGCCCAAACCGACGACGACTCCGCGCGTCGCGTCGCCGATTCAACCACCGGCTACCGTCGAACCTATACGCGTTCCGGAAATGCCGAAAGTTGCGGACATCAACGTCGCACCAAAAACAGAACCGCCGATCACTGCTCCGATGGCGGAATTGTTCAATATCGAAACATTCAACGGCGATTGGTCGAGTTTGATCAAACAGGCCGGCCTCGGCGGTCCGGCGGGTGAACTGGCGCGCAATTCCGCGTTGATCGGAATCGAGGACGGCGTCGTGCGGTTATCGCTCAAAGAAGGTCACGGCGATCTCGCCGCGCCGCCCTTGGTTGCGAAGATGCAGGAAAAACTCAGTGCGGTACTCGGACAATCGGTGAAAGTGCGATACGAAAAAACGAGTGTCGTGACGGAAACGCCTGCCGATCTCAGCGAACGCGAACGCACTGCGCGTCAACAGAATGCGGAGCGTTCGATCGATGCCGATTCTTTCGTGCAGGCGGCCATCCGCGATTTCGGTGCGCATGTCGTTCCGGGTTCGGTGAAGCCGGTGACGCCGGCGCAAGCGGCGGAGAAATAACATGCGTGGTGGAATCGGCGAATTGATGCAGCAAGCGCAGCGCATGCAGGAAAACTTAAAGCGCGCGCAGGAAGAAATCGCAAAGATCGAAGTCACGGGCCAATCCGGCGGCGGCATGGTTAGCGTCGTCATGAATGGCCGACACGAAGTGCGGCGCGTGACGATCGATCGTAAACTTTTCGCCGACGATCCGGAGATGGCCGAAGATCTCGTCGCTGCCGCGATGAACGATGCGGTGAACAAAGTCGCGTCGGCCAGTCAGGAGCAGATGAGCCAGGTCGCGGGCGGAATGAATTTGCCACCGGGTTTCAAGCTTCCATTCTGATGTCGGGCTCGCCGCTCCTCACCGAACTGATCGAAGCATTGCGTTGTTTGCCGGGCGTCGGCGCAAAAACGGCCCAACGTATGGCATTCCATATTCTCGAACGCGATCGCGGCGGCGCGCGCCGGCTCGCGGAAAAACTGAATTCAGCCGTCGAGCGCATCGGCAATTGCACGCGATGCCGCACGTTCAGCGAAGAATCCGTTTGTGCGTTGTGTTCGCATTCGAGTCGCGATCCGCAGTTGCTGTGTGTCGTCGAGACGCCGGCCGATCAGTTGGCGATCGAGCAGGCGACAGGATTTCGCGGACGTTACTTTGTATTGCTCGGTCGTCTATCGCCGCTCGATGGACTCGGCCCGAAAGAAATCGGATTGGATTTTCTCGCTGCTCGTCTCGCGGAAGGCGAAGTGAAAGAACTGATCGTGGCGACGAATCCAACCGTCGAAGGCGAAGCGACGGCGCACATGCTGAGCCAGATCGCGCGACAAGCGGGCGTTCGCGCGACACGTTTGGCGCATGGCGTTCCGTTAGGTGGAGAACTCGAATTTATCGACCGCGGAACGTTGGCGCACGCGTTCGGCGGACGCCAAGACTTGAGCGATTAGGAAAAAAATGGCCGACACACTCTTCGGAAAAATTATCCGCCGCGAAATTCCTGCCGACATCGTTTACGAAGACGACGACGTACTTGCGTTTCGCGACATCAATCCGCAAGCGCCCGTGCATGTGCTGTTCATTCCGAAGCGCGCGATCGCGACACTCAACGACGCAACCGATCGCGACGCCGAACTGATCGGCAAAATGGTCCTCGCCGCGACCGTGTGGGCAAAAAAACAAGGGTTCGCCGAAGACGGCTATCGGCTAGTGATGAACTGCAACACGCACGGCGGACAGACGGTTTTCCACATCCACCTGCATTTGCTTGCCGGTCGTCAGATGACATGGCCGCCGGGCTGACGTTCCGTTTTGCGCGAATCGTTATCGAAAACGTAAAGACGAAACCGATCGCGCGAATGCTCGAACATCGGACGCGTTCGGAAACTGACAGCCATAGCGCAACCGAATGTAGTTGATGAACGCGAGTGCGAGATTTTCATTATCCGGCCATCGCGTGCGCGCTTTTTCGGCAAGCGTCATAGGACCGTCGGCCGGAGTCGATGCAGTGCCGGCTTTATTGAGTTTCACGCGTAGTTTTTCGTAAGCGACATCGAGCGCATCTTTGTCCGATCGCGGCGCTCGCAAGACCCACCACACAAACGCCATCAATAAAAATGTGCTGATACCGATGAGCGCCGTCATCAACACGCCGTAGTCCGCTTTCTCCACACCGAATGGCGTGAGCATGCTTTGTTGTCGCAACGCGGAGAATTGAACAATCGCTTCATTCCACACGCGATTGACGAGATCGAATTGGTTGCGCATCGCTTGCATCCAATCCGACTGATACCATCGCGCGCTTTCGCCCGCTGCCGCTCGAGAACCGAGTTCGACGCGTTGCGGACTAACCGCCGCCGTCGGATCGATACGAACCCAGCCGCGACTTTCCAGCCAAACTTCTGACCACGCGTGCGCATCCGATTGGCGCACGACCCAATAATCGCCGACGCTGTTGTAATAGCCGCCTTGATAACCTGTCACTACGCGGGACGGAATTCCGGCGGCACGCATAAGAAAGGTGAACGCCGAAGCATAGTGCTCGCAGAATCCGTGTTTAGTGTTGAAAAGAAAATCGTCGACGGAATCCCGCTCGAGCAACGGTGCGCTGAGCGTGTAAAAGAATTCTTGGTGAAACCAGTTCAACGCGGCGCGAATAATCGCGTCGTCGTTTTTTAAACGATCGCGCCACTGCGCCGCCTTCTCGATCGATTGCGGATTGAAACCTTCCGGCAATTTCAAAAAAAAGTGGCGTGCGCTTTTCGACAGCGACGAATCCACGGCATAGTGCGTGGCCGACGTCGCTTCGTACTGCAACAGAGAGGCGACCGGCGAACGATTCACCAAACTCATGTCCGGTCCGAGCAAGGCGTTATCGGGCGCTGTTATAGGAATGTCGAGCGCCAAGAGCCATCGCCGATCGGTCGGTTCGAGCGTTACGTCGTAAGTTATGCGTGAGCCGCTGGCCTGGAAATCCGGCTTGCCGCGTCGTTCGCTGAATTCCGGTCGCAACCAACTAAGCCCATCGAATATCGACAACACGGGACCGCGCCAATACAAGTCCTGTCGCGGCGGCGTCGCGCCATGAAACGCGACTCGAAAAGCCGGACTGTCGTCGATCAGCAATTCCTGGATCGTGCCGGGCGCCATCGTGTCGCCGAGGCCGGTGTGTGCAGTCGGGTCGTTCGGCGAACCCCAAAGCGGCGAACCGAGACGTGGGAAAAATAAAAATACGCAAGATGCCAACGGAATCGCCGCGAGCAACGCAAAAACGCTGACCCGCATGCCTTCGCGCAGCGCCGCCGATGTCGAAGGAGGGCGCTCATCGAGTGGCCTCGGTTCGAGTGCGCGCAACGCGCTGAGAATCAAACTGAGCGCGGCCAGGAGAAGCAACGTGAATATCAGGTCGTCGTTGAACAGCAACGCGCTCATCAGAACAAATGCAGAAAAACAGACCGCCGTTCTACCGTCGCGACGGTTTTCCGTTTCGACGAGTTTCAGTGTGAGCATTGCGCAGGCTAGAACGCTTCCCGGTTCCCGTCCGAAAATATTCCCATAGTGGAAAATGATCAAAACCGGAAAAAGTATAATAAGCGGCAATTTGATCAAGATCGGAACTCGCGAGCCGATGTATTCGCGTTGAAGCCAACGTCCGATCAGCAGCAAGGCGATGGGAAGTGAAAACATCACGGGCAGCCGCAGCAGATGCGGAAACACGGCAACGCCAACGCTGATGGCCGTCAGCGTGAATTGGGTCTTGGTCAGAATAGGTGCGTTCGACTTCATTCCGCACCACCAAAGAGCAATGCCAATTCGCGAAGGCAGGCATGGCGATGTTCAGGTCCGATGGCCGGGCCAAATTTTCCGGTCGGCAATTCCAGCGCGTAACGAAGTTGAGCGGACTCCGCCGCGCAGACCCATTTTGCCAACCGTGAGATGCGGCGTTCACGATCAAGCCCGATCAGCGACGCGAACGACAACACGATTTCGCGCCCGCGATGATGCTCGAATTCTTTGACGAGCAACCTATCGTGCCGTGCACTCGCTTTCCACGCTATACCGCGAATCGGATCGCTCGGCCGGTAGTCGCGCAACATCGCGAGTTCGTCGCCGCGACTGCGCGATACAGGTGCGGTCGCAAACGCGCTGTCATTCGGTAGCGGCGGCGCGTCGATTTCTAGTTTTGGGTAGACCAACGCGGCGAAATCGGGATTGAGCCAGCTCCACACGTGAAAGAGGCCGAATGGATATTCGCTGTAGATCTTTATGCGACCGATGTTTTGCCAGCCTCGTTTCAATGCGGGCACTTCGATCTGGATTTTTCCGTTTCCGTCGGCCGTGAGATCGAACACCGTTTCGTAATCGCCGATGCGGGCGCGAAGACTGCGTCGCGAACGGGTATCAATGTGGAAATGTAAAAAAAGCGGCAAACCGTCGTCAGCGTGGCATGGTTCGGCGCGTATCGAGATCAGCTGCACACCATTCAAGGCGCGAAACGACTGAAACACACTTTGATAACTCGCCGCGGCAAGCAGGCAGGTGAGCAATATCGCCGGATTGTTGTTGTAGTTCAACGCGCCGAGCAGCATGACGACGAGCACGACGGAAAAGACCAGACCGAATCGCGTCGGAACCACGTAAATGCGATGTCGATTCAGGCGAATCGGCAGTGTCTCGATTTTTTTCCGTCGCGTCAGCGCGGGCAATCGTTTTTCGGCGTAGTCGAGCGCACGCGACCAACGTGTCGCGATGGTCGGCTGAGCATTCACCGCGGATTACCGGACGGGAACTTGACTGAGCAACGTCGTCGCGAGTTGATCGCGCGTCTGATTGCTCGTGCCCGCGAGAATGAGCCGGTGCGCCGTCACGCCGACGAAAACGCTTTGCACGTCTTCCGGCACGCAATAGCCGCGACCATTCAACAGCGCACAGGCTCGCGCGGCGTTGAGCAACGCAAGGCCCGCGCGCGGCGACAATCCAACGCGGATATCGCTGTGCGCACGACTGGCAGCCATCAGCGATTGCACGTAGTCGATAAGCGCGGGGCTGGCGATAACAGTCGATGCTGCGTGACGCAGTTGAATGACTTGCTCAGTGCTGAGGCATGGACGCAGTTGTGCGATCACTTCGCGGCGATCGGTCGAGGCGAGCAGTGCGCGTTCGGCTTCGCGATCCGGATAATCCAAACCGATGCGCAGCATGAAACGATCGAGTTGAGAATCCGGCAGCGGATAGGTGCCAGCGAGATCCAGCGGATTTTGCGTCGCCACGACAAAAAACGGCGATGGCAGGACGTGCGTCACGCCATCGGCCGTTACTTGCTGTTCGGCCATCGCTTCAAGCAACGCACTTTGCGTTTTCGGTGTCGCGCGATTGATTTCGTCGGCGAGTACGAGCTGAGCGAACAGAGGTCCAGGATGAAATTGGAATTTTCCGCCGTCACGATCGTAGATGCTGACGCCAATGATGTCTGAGGGAAGCAAGTCGCTCGTGAACTGCACGCGTTGAAACGATAAATCCAAGGTCGCTGCTAACGCGTGAGCAAGAGTAGTTTTGCCGACGCCGGGCAAATCCTCGATGAGCAGATGGCCGCCGGCCAGCAGACAGGCGAAGGAGAGTCGGACTTGTGCACTTTTGCCAAGTACGACATTGTTGACCTGCTGTTCGGCGCGCACGAGCGCGGTCGCCAGCACATCGTTGAGGGGATTCGATGCGCCTTGAGGCACGGATGTGAGACGAGGGATAGTCATAGCGCGGAAGGGTGCATGATTCCGAGTATAGGCAATGTAAACGCCGTCGTGGCGCGCACGCGAGTGCGATCGTATACCGGCGCATCCGTTTTCTGGACGGCGTGGCTGGTTACATTGGGCATTCACGTCGCGCTTGCAATGAGTCTTTCGCCGTTCGGCGACGAGGCGTGGTATTGGCAGGAAAGCCGGGCGCTGGATTGGTCGTTCAGCGATATCCCACCCGCGACGGCAGCTCTCATTCGTCTGGGAGAAGCGCTGTTCGGTCATGGCCTGTTCGGCCTGCGCTCGCTCTTCCTTCTGCAAGGTGCGCTGATTCCGCTGATCTTGATGCAGACGTCGCGACGGCTATTCGGCGACGCAGCCGGCTGGTCGACGGGATTGCTCGCCTTGACGCTGCCATTGCTGGGACTGATGGGCATCTTCGCGTTGCCGGATGTGCCGCTGACATTTTTCACGGTCATCGCGCTCGATCAACTCGAACGCGCGACGCAATCCAATCGAACACGTGCTTGGTTGTTCTTGGGATTGGCTCTAGCTGCGCTATGGCTCACTCACTATCGCGCCGCTGTCGTATTTGCGGCGGGCATTTGCTTTCTGACGTTGACCGCGCGTGGCCGGGCAATGTGGCGCAACCCGCGACTGTGGATCGCGCTGTTCATCTCGTGCCTCGGTTTGGTTCCGATGTTGATCTTCAATGTCGAACATCAGTGGGTCGCTTTGCATTTTCAGGTTGTCGAGCGCAACCCATGGTCGTTCCACGGCGATGCGCTTACAGAGCCGATCGAACAGGCCATCGCATGCACGCCGTTGTTTTATCTTTTGCTGCTATGGGTCGCGTGGCGGTGTGTGCGATCGTCATCGCTCGCGCCGTGGGATTTGTTGGCGTGCTGCGCGGTGGCACCATTGCTGATGTTTTTCGTGTTCGGCTTTTTTGCGGACGATGTGCGATTTCGCTTGCACTGGCCGATCCCCGGCTATCTGCCGCTGCTCGTGGCGTTGCCGGCGCTGGTCCAGGCCTGCTGGAGAAACGCGGCGATGCGCTGGTTCGTCACATCGTCGCTCGCGATGCTGACGATCGGTCTTGGCATGGCGTACATCTATTTGGGGTCGGCGACGACGCCCGCTTTGGCGGAACGGCTCGCCAGCGTCAAAGCGTTTCCGGAACATTTCGTTGGATGGAACGACGCGGCCGATCGCACACGCGAGCTACTCGCCACGTTACCCGCCAATACCGTGCTCGTCGCAGACAACTTCATGCTCGCAGCCGAACTCGATTTCGCGTTCGACGGAAGCCGCGTCGTGTATTCGCTCGATCATCCGATCAACGTGAAACATGGACGTTCGCCACAACTCGCGCTGTGGAAGCGAGATGAGATGGCGTTGCGCGAACTCGGCAAACGATCGGTGTTGCTCGTATCCGAGCCGACTGCTCGCCGCGAGCGCGAACGCATGGAATGGATGCAAAGTCTCTGCGTGCGTGTCGCGGACGTTCGCGCAGTGTCATCGCTCGATGTTTTCGGCGGAAGAAAAAAATACCGCTGGTTCGGCGGCGTCGTGCCGAATCCTGACGATCAAGCTGAAACCGGATGCGCCGCTGACATCATGCAATGACGGAAATGCCGGCGTCTCGCAACAGCTTGCACAAGGCGATCATGGGAAGTCCGATCAGCGCGGTCGGATCGTTCGTTTCGATTCTCTCGAAGAGCGCGATGCCGAGTCCTTCGGATTTGAAACTGCCGGCGCAATCGAGCGGCATCTCGCGTTCGATGTAGCGGGAGATTTCGTGAGCGTCCAGTTTGCGGAACGTCACGCGCGTCGTATCGATGGCCTCGAATTGAATTAGATGCGTCGAGCGCGCATCGATCACGCACAGTGCAGTATGGAAAACGACGTCGCGTCCTGAACACGCGCTCAGTTGGCGAAAGGCGTTGTCGACCGATCCGGGTTTGCCCAACACCGATCCGCTGAGGTCGGCGACTTGATCCGAGCCGATCACGACGGCGCCCGGACATCGCGCGGCGACAAAAGCCGCTTTTGAATTAGCGAGGCGAACTGCGAGCGCGGCCGGTATCTCATTGGACAATGGCGTTTCGTCGACATCGGGGGAAACGACTCGGAATTTTCCGGTAAGTCGCGTCAGCAATTCGCGACGGTAGCGAGAAGTCGAGCCGAGGACGAGATCGACGTCGTCGAGAGTCGTCACAGTGAGCGACGTCCGGCCTCGCGCGCGGTCGCCTGCGCGCGTTCGAGTTGCGATGCGGCATCGTCGAGACGTTGCAGGAGCGCGCCAAGCGTTTTCGCCGACTGATCGAGCGCGATTCGCGCGGCATCGAATTGCGCGATCGACGCCGTCTCGGCGTGTTGTTGAATCCACAATCGATGCGCGAGCAGATCTTTTAGCGCCGCTTGAACCTTGGCGTCCGCGCTCAAGGCGTTGTCCGCCCGCGCGCTCATTTCTTCGGGCAGGATGGACAATTGGCTGCGCAAACGCTGCATGCGGTCGCGACACGCCTGAAGTTGCAATTCGACGGCATCGGCGCCATCCAGCAACGCACGAATCGCCAGCTGGCGGCGGCGCAGATAAACTTCGCGAAGCCACAGCATCGTTCCGACAAGTGCCGCCAACAGCGCGACGATGAGCAAATAAACCACGAGCTACTTTCCCCAGCGATCGATTTAGTCTGCCTTATGCAGGCTGATACGTAAAATCGGCGTCAGAACGCTCGCGGGTATGCCGCTCGCGGTGCGACAATTCAATGTTTTCATTGACTTTGTGCAGCGCGGAATCTACCATCCCGCGCGCCATGAATGCGGCTTTGCCAGAAACAGTAGACGCGTGGCGCATGGTGCAGGCGCGCCGCTCGTTTCAGGGCAGCATTCCGCTGGCGGCCATGTCGCGCTTGCGAGGCAGCCTCGAATCGGCTGATGGCGCGGTGACTTTCGACATCGAGTTCGGCAAGAACGAGCTTGGCGTAGCGAATGTTTGGGTCCGCGCCGAAGCCGGGTTGCCACTGATGTGTCAGCGTTCGCTCGAACCGTTCGTTTTGCCCGTTCGCGTCGATGCGCGGCTAGGGCTGATCGAAAGTGAATCGGAAGAAGCCGGATTGCCGCCGGGTTACGAGCCGTTATTAGTGGATAATGGTCAGCTGCGTCTGGCGGACGTCGTTGAAGACGAATTGATTCTCGCTTTACCGGTCGTGCCGCTGAAACCCGGCGTCGATCCCGTCGAACGCACCTGGGGTGCCGACGAAAACGAAACATCTGCGAGCGGACCTGATAATCCGTTCGCGGTCCTGAAAAAAATGAAAGCGCCTAAGAAATAATTGGAGAAATGCCATGGCCGTTGCCAAGAGCCGTAAATCACCTTCTCGCCGCGGTATGCGGCGTTCGCACGATGCGTTGACCGCCAAACAGCTGGCCACCGATCCCACGTCCGGCGAAGTTCATCTGCGCCATCACTTGACCAAAGACGGTTATTACCGCGGTCGCAAAGTGATCGAAGACAAAGTCAAGGTGCGCGACGAAGACTAATCGGCCGCGAATCGCCGAGTCTGAGTTTTAGTCTTAACTGTTGGGGGATAGAGCGCTGATCTACGCCCGCATCGCCGGTACCGGCAGCTATTTGCCGGAACGGATCGTCACCAATGCCGAACTGGAAAAACTAGTCGACACGAGCGACGAGTGGATCGCGTCGCGCACGGGCATTCGGCAACGCCATCGGGCAGCCGACGGCGAGACGACCTGCGATCTCGCCGAACATGCCGCGCGCGCCGCGATGGAATCCGCTGGCGTCACCGCAACAGAAATCGACCTGATCGTTTTCGGCACCACCACTCCCGATATTATTTTTCCGTCGAGCGCGTGTCTTCTGCAACATCGACTCGGCGCCAACGGTTGTGCCGCTTTCGACGTGAACGCCGCATGTTCGGGCTTTATCTACGCCCTATCGATTGCCGATAAATTCATCCGAAGCGGCACGGCTAAAACTGCACTCGTCATTGGCGCCGAAACGCTGTCGCGCATGGTCGATTGGTCTGATCGCGCTACGTGCGTGCTGTTCGGCGACGGCGCGGGCGCGGTCGTTCTTCAAGCGTCGGAAGAACCCGGCATTCTCTCGACGCACATTCATGCGGACGGTGGCCACAAGGAATTACTTTGGAATCCGGTCGGCGTTTCGGCCGGATTCAAGCACGGCGAAAAAAATTCCGGTCTGCGCGTTCTCATGCAAGGCAGCGAAGTTTTCAAAGTTGCTGTGAAAACACTTGATCGCGTCGTCGAAGAAACACTGGCCGCCAACGGGCTAGACCGTCACGACATCGACTGGTTGATTCCGCATCAAGCGAATCTGCGCATCATCCAGGCCACTGCCAAACGGCTGGATATGCCGATGGAGCGCGTCATCGTCACCGTCGACAAACACGGCAATACATCGGCGGGCTCCGTCCCGCTGGCGCTCGATTTCGCGGTGCGATCGGGCAAGGTCAAGCGCGGCCAGCTTCTGTTGCTCGAAGCGTTCGGCGGCGGCTTCACTTGGGGATCCGCGCTGGTCAGATTCTGAGAAGGAACGGAACGGCGATTGCGTCCGTTGCGTCTTTATTCTCGTATTCCTATGCAATGAACAGAAACCAATGACTCCTACGTTTTCCGTTTCCCAATCGCCGTCGCTGGCATTCGTATTTCCTGGTCAGGGCTCCCAGTCGATCGGCATGTTGGCCGAACTCGCATCGGAATTCGACGTCGTCGCCGACACGTTCGCCGAAGCGTCTGAAGGAGCGAAAGCGGACTTGTGGACGCTGTCGCAAGACGGTCCGGAAGAATTGCTCAACAGCACGGAAAACACGCAACCGGCTTTGCTGGCAGCCGGCGTCGCTGTCTGGCGCGTGTGGCAGGAACGCGGTGGCGATACGCCGTCGCTATTGGCCGGCCACAGTCTCGGCGAATACACGGCGCTGGTTTGCGCAGGATGCTTGTCGCTAACGGATGCAGCCGGTCTCGTCGCCGAACGCGGCAGGCTGATGCAGTCCGCTGTTCCGGCGGGCGTCGGCGCGATGGCCGCAGTGCTTGGCGGCAACGACACGCAGATCGCCGAGGTGTGTGCGGAAGTCGCCAACGGCGAAGTGGTCGCGCCTGCGAATTACAACGCGCCTGGTCAGCTCGTCATCGCCGGCAACGTGGGTGCAGTCGATCGCGCAATCGCGCGGCTCGCCGAGTTGGGCGTGCGCAAAACGGTCAAGCTCGCGGTCAGCGTTCCGTCGCATTGCGCGTTGATGCGCGGCGCTTCCGAAGCGCTGGCGAAAAAGTTCGAAACGATCTCATGGTCGACGCCGAAAATCCCGGTAATTCAAAATGCTGAAGCGAAATCCTACGGTGATGTCGAGTCAATACGCGCAGCGCTCGCGCAGCAGCTTTACATGCCCGTTCGATGGACGGAGAGCGTGCAACAATTCCCCGCGCGTGGCATCACGCGCGTCGCTGAGTGCGGTCCGGGTAAAGTGTTGACCGGTTTGCTCAAGCGTATCGAACGCACATTGGATGGACGCGCGTTGGGCGCGCCGGAAGAAATGGCGCAGGCGTTGCACGATTGGAAACGAGTATAACTTTCGCTCGCATTCGACGTGGCCGAAAGGAAAGGAGATTTAGATGAGCAAGATTCTTGACGGCGAAATCGCATTAGTGACGGGCGCTAGCCGCGGCATCGGCGCCGCCATTGCCGACACGCTCGCCGCAAACGGGGCGAAAGTCATCGGCACCGCGACGACCGAAGCCGGTGCCTCGGCCATCGGCGAGCGTCTGCAAGCGCACGGCGGCGCCGGGCGCGCACTAAATGTCACAGACGGCGGCGCCGTCGAATCGTTGCTCGATGGAATCGCGAAAGAATTCGGTCCCATCTCGATTCTCGTCAACAACGCCGGCATCACGCGCGATCAATTGCTACTGCGCATGAAGGACGAGGACTGGCAAGCCACACTGGACACCAATTTGACGTCGGTGTACCGCACGTCCAAAGCGGTGATGCGCGGCATGATGAAAGCGCGCAAGGGCCGCATTATCAATATCGCGTCCGTGATCGGACTCACCGGCAATCCCGGACAATCGAATTACGCGGCGGCGAAAGCGGGCATCATCGCGTTCTCGAAATCGCTCGCGCGGGAAATCGGTTCGCGCGGCATTACCGTAAACGTCGTAGCACCCGGTTTCATCAATACCGATATGACAAAAGCGCTTCCAGAAGAAACTCGCACGGCCTTGCTCGGGCAGATTGCATTAGGCCGCCTGGGCGCGCCTGACGATATCGCGCAAGCCGTATTGTTTTTAGCCTCGCCGGCCGCAGCTTACGTAACCGGAGAGACGCTGCACGTCAACGGTGGGATGTACATGCCGTAGGTACGTCCGAAAGCCCGTTCGCTAGCGCGCGAAGCACGCATCTACTACAATCCGCGCGCTTCGGCTAATTGGAATCCACCTCGAGGATATGCACACATGAGCACCATTGAAGATCGCGTCAAGAAGATCGTTGTCGAACAGCTTGGCGTAAAAGAAGACGAAGTAACGCCGAACGCGTCGTTTGTCGATGACTTGGGCGCGGACTCGCTCGATACGGTCGAACTGGTGATGGCGCTCGAAGAAGAATTCGAATGCGAAATTCCCGACGAGGAAGCCGAGAAGATCACCACCGTTCAACAGGCGGTCGATTACATCAAGGCTCACGTGAAGGCCTGATTTTGAAAGCTTGAATCAAAGGCTCGATCTTCGCTGCATAGAGTTACGCAAAGCTGCGCCATTGGGCGCAGTTTTCGTTTCCGGATCATCGTTTTCGAATGAGTGTTTGAAATGAGCAAACGTCGCGTCGTCATCACCGGTCTCGGCATCGTCAGTCCCGTCGGCAACGACGTGGCCACGGCGTGGAAGAACATTGTCGAAGGCAAAAGCGGCATTGGCCCGCTCACGCATTTCGACGCGAGTACATTTCCTACTCGCATCGCAGGCGAAGTGCGCGATTTCGATCCGGCGCAATACGTCGCGCCGAAAGACGTGAAGAAGATGGATCCGTTCATCCATTACGGCATCGCCGCGTCGGTGCAAGCGCTCGCCGATGCGGGGCTGAATGCGAATGAACATGACGCAGAACGAATCGGCGTCGCCGTCGGCGCGGGCATCGGCGGCATCGCAACGATCGAAAAAACCAGCATCACCTATCACGAAGGTGGCCAACGCAAGATTTCGCCGTTCTTCGTGCCGAGTTCGATCATCAACATGGCGGCAGGCGATCTGTCGATCATGCTCGGCTTGAAGGGACCGAACATCGCTTGCGTCACCGCATGCACGACCGGCACGCACAACATCGGTTTGGCCATGCGCATGATTCAGTACGGCGATGCCGACGTGATGGTCGCCGGCGGCACGGAATTCTCGACGTCGGGTGTTGCCATGGGCGGATTCTGTTCGGCGCGTGCAATGTCGACACGCAACGACGAACCGACCAAGGCGAGCCGTCCGTGGGACAAAGACCGCGACGGGTTCGTGCTGTCGGACGGCGCCGGTGTCGTTATCGTCGAAGAATACGAACATGCCAAAAAACGCGGCGCTCGTATTTATTGCGAACTCGTCGGCTTCGGCATGAGCGGCGACGCATTCCACATGACGTCGCCCAGCGAGAACGGCGAAGGCGCCGCGCGTTGCATGACATCCGCATTGAAAGACGCCACGCTCAACCCCGGCGATATCCACTACATCAACGCGCACGGCACATCGACGCCGGCCGGTGATCTTGCCGAAACGCAAGGCATCAAAACCGCATTTGGCGACAGCTCGAAAAAAGTGCCTGTGAGTTCGACGAAGTCGATGACGGGCCACCTGCTCGGCGCGGCCGGCGGTGTGGAAGCGATCTTTTCTGTGCTTGCCATTCGCGACAACGTGCTGCCGCCCACGATCAATCTCGACAATCCCAGCGAAGGCTGCGACCTCGATTACGTTCCGCATACCGCGCGTCAGGGGAAGGTCGATACGGTGCTGTCGAACTCGTTCGGATTCGGCGGCACGAACGGCACGCTCGTTTTCAAGCGCATCTGATTCGTCGTCCAGTGGATGTTCGCGCTGAAGTCGTGCGCGACGGCCCGACCGTCGCCGTCGCATTGCCCGGCGTGCTCGATCTGTTGCCGTTGGCTGCTAGCAACCCCGCGCGCTATCCGTGTTTGCTCGAAAGCGTGAGTCGCGGCGGCAGCAATACGCGCTACGACATTCTTTTCGCGTTTCCGCAAGAATCGATCGAATTGGATCACGATGGATTCGTACGGGACGAGCACGGCGCCAACGTCGGAGATCGATTTCTATCGGCGCTCGATAAGATTTGGCGGGATGCGCTGACGCCGCGACCCGCCGACGACTTACCGTTCCACGGCGGATGGTTTCTTTTTCTGGCGTACGAACTCGCCGCGGAAATCGAGCCGCGGCTTGTACTTCCCGCTGCGCCCGAAAAATCGATGCCTGTCGCCTTGGCAGTGCGCTGCCCGGCCGCGATCATCGTTGATCATCGCCGGCAAACGACAACCTTGGTCGCCGAAACGCCGCATGCCGAATTGCTGGCGGTGCTTCGCGCAGATATCGATTTGTTGACGAAACCACCCGACGATCTCATCGACGTTGGACCGAGCGAAGAAGACGATCCGCAACATTTCCTCGACGGCGTTTTGCGCATTCACGGCTACCTTCGCGCAGGCGATACGTTTCAGGTCAATCTCTCGCGCGAATGGCGCGCCACGTGCGCTGCTCGCACGGACGCGGCGTCGATTTACGCGGGATTGCGCCGCGCCAATCCCGCGCCGTTCGCCGGTTTGCTGAATTGGAAGGGATGGTCGGTCATCTCGTCGTCGCCGGAGCGGCTGATCGAAATACGCGATGGAATTGCGCAGACGCGTCCTATTGCGGGTACTCGACCGCGCGTTGAGGGCAACGCATCGCTGGTCCATGAACTCATCGAGAATCCGAAAGAACGCGCCGAGCACGTCATGTTGATAGATCTCGAGCGCAACGATCTCGGCCGCGTGTGCGAAGCCGGTTCGGTGCATGTGGATGAAATGATGTCCGTCGAAAGTTACGCGCACGTGCATCACATTGTGTCGAACGTGCGCGGAACGCTGCGCGCGAATACGTCACCCGGCGACGTGATTCGCGCCGTGTTTCCCGGCGGAACCATCACCGGATGCCCGAAAGTGCGATGCATGGAAATTATCGCCGAACTGGAAGGCGTCGGCCGCGGCGCGTACACCGGCGCGTTAGGCTATCTCGATTGCAACGGCGATATGGATCTGAACATTCTCATTCGCACCTTCACGTTATGCGGCGATCGAATCCGTTTCCGCGCCGGCGCGGGAATCGTCGCCGATTCCGATGCACAGCGCGAACTGGAAGAGACGCGCGCGAAAGCGCAAGGACTTTTGCGAGCGCTTGGCTAGATCAAAACCGCCGCCACTTGGGGCACAATGTCGGCTCGTGGTTTTCCGGAAAAAGTAGAGTGACGAAACGGAGCGTAGGCCGCTGGCGCGGGATCGCCGCATTCATTGTCGTCGTGCTCGTTTTGGCATGCGCGGCGTCGGTATACATCTATACCGATTACACGCGATTCACTGACGCGCCGCTATCGCCGCTAACCGATTCGACGACGATCGACGTGCCGCTCGGCACAGTGCTGCCCGGCGTTCTGCGCACGCTCGATGCAGCGGGTATTCGAACGGAACAGCCCTTGTACTGGCGGTTTCTTGCGCGGCAGATGGGCGTCGCCGGTCGTCTGAAAGCCGGCGAGTATGCGATCGATCCCGGCATCACGCCGCGCATGCTGTTGGCGAAAATGATCGCGGGCGATGTGATCCAGCATCATTTCACGATTGTAGAAGGGTGGACATTTGCGCAAGTACGCGCCGCGCTGGCGGCCGATAACGGTATCAAACAGACGATCTCAGCGATGGACGACGAAACGATCATGCGCGAAGTCGACAACACGGATGCATCGCCGGAAGGTTGGTTTCTGCCGGAAACTTACAGCTACGTCAAAGGCATGTCGGATATCGATCTGCTCAAACACGCTCATGCGTCGATGCAAAAGCAGCTCGACGATCACTGGTCCGCACGCATCCAAAATCCATCGCTGACGGCACCGTATCAAGCATTGATTTTGGCGTCGATCGTGGAAAAAGAGACGGCGAAACCAGACGAACGTCCGCAGATCGCAGCCGTATTTCTACATCGGCTTCAGCTCGGTATGAAATTGCAAACCGATCCTACGGTGATCTACGGTCTCGGCGCAGCGTACGACGGAAAAATTCATCGCCGCGATCTGGATACCGATACGCCTTTCAACACCTACACGCGCGTCGGTTTGCCGCCGACGCCGATCGCCATGCCCGGCGCCGCATCGATCAACGCAGTTTTGCATCCAGCCGAGACCGATGCGTTGTATTTCGTCGCTCGCGGCGATGGCAGTCACGAATTTTCGCCGTCGCTCGAAGCGCATAATCGCGCCGTGAGCAAATACCAATTGCATCAGAATCAATGAGCGGAAAATTCATCACGCTGGAAGGCGGCGAGGGTGCGGGCAAAAGTACGGTCCTCAATTCCGTGCATGAATTGCTGGCGGAACTCGGCATCAATCTCGTCGTCACGCGCGAGCCCGGCGG
>OLMB01000042.1_pt1 | contig 17577 bp, 13 predicted proteins | sample 1604691 | NCBI WGS metagenome assembly OLMB01 (sample SAMEA104055722, study PRJEB20765) | soil metagenome | isolation source: soil
CGGGTACGCGGCTGTATCCGTTGACGCAGGTCATCAGCAAGCAGTTGCTGCCGGTTTACGACAAGCCGATGATTTATTACCCGTTGTCGACGCTGATGCTGGCCGGCATTCGCGAAGTGCTCGTGATCAACACGCCACACGAACAAGCGCTGTTCGAGAAATTGCTCGGCGACGGATCGCAGTGGGGAATCACCATTCAATACGCCGTGCAGCCGAGTCCCGACGGTCTCGCGCAGGCGTTCGTCATCGGCAAGGATTTCGTCGATGGTCAACCGAGCTGTCTGATTCTCGGCGACAACATTTTCTACGGGCATGGCTTGACCGAAGTCTTGCGCAACGCCGCGCGTCGCACGCACGGTGCCACGGTGTTCGGCTACTGGGTGCGCGATCCGGAACGTTACGGCGTCGCCGAATTCGATGCGGATGGCAAAGTAATCGGCCTCGAAGAAAAGCCGACAGCGCCACGCTCGAATTACGCGGTGACGGGATTGTATTTTTACGATCAGCGCGTCTGCGATTTCGCCGCCGATCTGAAACCGTCGCCACGCGGAGAACTGGAAATAACGGATCTGAACCGACGCTACCTCGATGACTCGTCGCTGATGCTGGAAAAACTCGGTCGGGGTTACGCGTGGCTGGACACCGGAACGCACGAGTCGTTGAACGAAGCGTCGAGCTACATCGAAACGATCGAAAACCGGCAGGGACTGAAGATTTGTTGTCCCGAAGAAGTCGCGTACGTCAACGGCTGGATCGATGCCGAACAAGTCCTGCGCCTTGCCGCGCCCTTGTCGAAGAACGGTTACGGCCAATATCTGCAGCAATTGATCAAGCAGGGTCCGGTCGCGTGAAGATCGTCCAGACGATTCTGCCTGGCTGTGTCGTCATCGAGCCCGACGTCCACGGCGACGCGCGTGGATTTTTCTACGAAAGCTACAATGCTGAAAAGTATAAAAAAGCCGGCTTCGACCTGACGTTCGTGCAGAGCAATGTGTCGCGTTCCGCGCACGGCGTGTTGCGAGGCTTGCACTATCAGTTCCCGAATCCTCAGGGCAAGCTCGTGAGCGTGCTCGAGGGCGAAGTCTACGACGTCGGCGTCGATATCCGCGTCGGTTCGCCGACTTTCGGACGCTGGGCCGCCACGATTCTGTCTGCCGCAAACAAGCGCCATTTCTGGGTACCGGAAGGATTCGCGCACGGATTTGTAGTGCTGTCGGAATTCGCGACCTTCAGCTATCAATGCACGGCGCTGTTCGACCGCGCGGCGGACGCAGGAATTCGCTGGAACGATGCCGACCTCGGCATCGATTGGCCGATCAGCGCGCCTCAACTGTCAGACAAAGACGCAAAAGCGCCGTTTTTGCGCGATGTTTCGCGTGATGCGTTACCGACATTCAGCGCAAACAGCTGACACGTCTTCAACTCGCGGGCAGAAATCGAATGCAGATGAAAAAAATTATTTCAGCCCTGGTTTTATTCGCGCCGTTAGCGATGGCGTCCGCGGACGTGTCGCTGACTGATTTCGCCAAGCACGATCAATACAGCGATGTAAGAATCTCTCCAGACGGCAAGAGTCTTTCCGCGGTGGCCGTCGTCAATGGTCAGCGCACGGTCGCGCTAGTCAGCGTTGCCGATATGACGATGCGTACGCTGCGTCCGCGCGAGGGCGATGACGTCGCGGATGCATGGTGGGCATCGCCGGATCGCGTGATGTACAACGAAGGCATTCACGTCGCGGGTCAAGAGCGCCCGATCGTGACCGGCGAACTTTTCTCGGTAAAACCCGACGGCAGTGGAGCGAACATTCTGTTCGGCGTTCGCGCCGGCGAGGAACTCTCGACGGCAACGCACATCAAGAAAAAGGAGAGCGATGCGGCTTCAGGTGTTTTCATAACTGCCCTGGTCGACGATCCCCTTCACGCGCTCATCGCCAGCTACGGATGGAACGGACCTCGCTACAGCGCCGATACCCTTGGTGCATTTCCCGAAGTATACAAAATCGATTTGCGCGACGGCTCCAAAGTGCGCATCGCAACGTCGCCCATGCGGAATGCAACACTGCTCGCCGATCACAACGGTGTCGTACGTTTCGCGTACGGCAGGGACAACGATCAGACCATGAAAGTCTGGTACCGCGAAGCAGCGGGCGGCGACTGGAAACCGGTGCACGACAGCGCGGACGAAAAGGAAAAATTCATTCCGCTGATGTTCGACCGTTCGAACGCATCGGCGTATGTGATCTGCAGCGGCGAGCACAAAATGGGCGGCGTGTGCCGCTGGAATACCGCGACGCGTAAGTCTGACGTTCTGTGGAGCGCGAAGGATTCGAGCGACATCGGTCTGGTGCCGACGTCGGACGGCATGGACGCATTCGCGATTCGGTCGATGCCGGCGCGCCCGGCGGTCACCTTGCTCGACAAGACCGCGCCGGAAGTCGGCATTCTCGTCAACGTGATGAAACAGTTTCCGGGCGAAGACGTGGAGATCACCAGCGCCTCGCGTGACGGTAAGCGAATCGTGTTCTTCGTGCACGCCGATACCGATCCTGGCATCTATTTTCTGTGGGACGGCGACAAGCAAAAATTGAGCGCGTTGTTTCAGCGTAGATCGTGGATCAAACCGGCGACGATGGCCATTATGGAACCGATCGAACTCAAAGCGCGCGATGGTTTGCAGCTCAACGGCTACCTCACGCGGCCCGCCGGCAAAGAGACGGCCAAACAATTGCCGACCGTTGTCCTCGTGCATGGCGGGCCTTACGGCATTCGCGACGCGTGGGGTTTCGATGCGGACGTTCAGATGCTCGCCAGCCGCGGTTATGCGGTTTTGCAGATCAACTATCGCGGCTCGGGCGGTTACGGCGGTGCATTCGAACGTGCCGGATATCACCAGTGGGGCGGCAAGATGCAGGACGACGTGACCGATGCCACGCACTGGGCAATCGACCAAGGCATCGCCGACAAAAATCGCATCTGCATTTTCGGAGGCAGTTACGGTGGTTATGCGGCGATGGAAGGCGTCACGAAAGAACCGGACTTGTACAAGTGCGCCATCGCCAACGCCGGCGTTTATGATTTGGGCCTTATGCTGAGCAGCGGCGATATTCCGCAGTCGCTTGGCGGGCAGAACTTCCTGAAAATGGTGCTGGGTCAGGACCAAAACGATCTTTACGATCGCTCGCCAATCGCGCATATCGATCGGCTGAAGGCAAAAGTAATGTTGATTGTCGGCGGCGCGGACACGCGCGTGCCCGCGGCTCAGGGCGAGCGTCTGCACGACGCGCTGACGAAAAAAGGCATCGCGCACGAGTGGCTTTACGAGCGCAACGAAGGCCATGGTTTCTACGACGAAGCGCACACGGCGGAGATGTACGAGAAAATCGTCGCCTTTCTCGGCCAGGAAATCGGTAACGACAAATCCGTCGCCGAGACGAAATGAAAATTCTCGTACTCGGCACGAGCGGTCAGGTCGGATATGAATTGCTGTCTGCGCTCGCGTCGATCGGCGAAGTCGTAGGCGCAATGAGAACGCCGGGAAAAAATGCGCACGTCGATCTAAATGACCGCGCATCGCTCGACCGCGCACTCGATGCCTCGAACGCGGACATCGTCGTCAATGCCGCTGCTTACACCGCCGTCGATCGCGCCGAAGACGACGCGGCAGCAGCGCAGCGCATAAACGCCGATGCATTGGCAGACATCGGCGCGTGGGCGAAGAAATACAACCGATTGGTCGTCCACTATTCCACGGACTACGTTTTCGACGGAGAAGGAAATCGTCCGTATCGCGAGGACGATGAGACGTCGCCGCTCGGCGTTTACGGCCGAACCAAACTCGCCGGCGAAATCGCTTTGCGCGATTCCGGCTGCGATCATTTTATTTTTCGCACGGCATGGGTTTATGCGTCGCGCGGAAAGAATTTCTTGTTGACGATGCTGAAGCTCGGCGCCGAACGCGACGAAGTTCGCGTCGTGAACGATCAGCGCGGCGCGCCGACATCGGCACGACTGATTGCATCCGCGACTGCAACTGTCTTGCAACGCTGGTTGGCATTGGATGCCGCGCGCAAGCGACAGGTTCTCGGCACGTATCACCTTTGTGCAATGGGTGAATGCACGTGGTACGAATTCGCGCGCGAAATTTTCGTCGACGCTCAAAGCGACGGTTTGATGGAGCGTTCGCCAAACATCAAGCCAATCGCGACGTCGGATTATCCGACGCCCGCCAAGCGTCCTCGCTATTCGGTGCTCGACACGACGAAGATTCGCGATACATTCGGCATCGATCTGCCCGACTGGAAAAAAGGATTGCAAGACGTGATCGGCGAACTGGCAAAAAACAACGTGAAAGCGCCATGCTGATTCCCGTTATTTTATCGGGCGGATCGGGTACACGGTTGTGGCCCGTGTCGCGAAGCGCGTACCCGAAACCGTTCATGCGCATGCCGGACGGGCAGTCGCTGCTCTATAAAACGTTCGATCGCGCCTGGCGGTTGGCCGATGGCGGACGTGTGTTGACCATCACCGGGCGCGACTATTACTTCTTGAGCCGCGACGAATACGCACATCATCCGGACGCAGATCTCGACCGCTTGCCGTTTCTTCTCGAACCGGTCGGACGCAACACGGCGCCGGCAGTGTGTCTTGCCGCATTGTATACATTGGAACATATCGGCGCGGACGCGACGTTGCTGGTATTGCCCGCCGATCACCTCATCTCCGATTTGATAGCGTTCGACGACGATGTGCGCAAGGCGAAAGCGCTGGCGCAGGAAGGGCGGTTGGTAACGTTCGGCATTCCGCCGACGGCGCCCGAGATCGGATTCGGTTATATCCGCATGGGCGATGCGTTGACCGATGGCCGCGACATCGCCGCGTTCGTCGAAAAACCTGATCTCGCGGCGGCGCAACGCTACGTTTCCTCCGGCGATTACGCGTGGAATTCGGGCATGTTCTGTTTTCGCGCCGACGCATTGATCGAGGCGACCGCCCAATTCTGTCCCGACGTTTTGGAAGCGGCGCGCGCCTGTCACGCCAGCGCGACGAGTTGGGAAAGTCCGGTGGAATATTCGCGCGAAGCGTTTACGGCGATGCCGAATATTTCGATCGACTACGCGTTGATGGAGCGCGCCGAAAAGCGTGCTGTCGTACCCGCGCGTTTCGACTGGAGCGACATCGGCTCGTGGAAAGCGATCAGCCAAATGGCGTCAGGCAGCGAACCGGATGCGGCGGGGAATCGCGTTCACGGCTCGGCGGTCGTCATAGAAAGCACGAACTGTTTTATCCAGACCGATCAACGCATCGTCGCCGTCGTCGGCGTGAATAATCTGGTCGTCGTCGATACGGGCGATGCGGTGCTCGTCGCCGATCGCGAGCGTGCACAGGAAGTCAAACAAGTCGTCGATCATCTGCGCGACACCGATCATGCGTCCGCGCGCTTTCATCGCACCGTGCATCGGCCGTGGGGCAGTTTCACGATCCTCGAAGACGCGCCGGACTGCAAGGTGAAACGTCTGACGGTGAAGCCAGGCGAGGTGTTGAGTTTGCAGATGCATCATCGACGCAGCGAGCACTGGACGGTCGTACTAGGCACGGCGAAAGTTCGCGTGGGCGACGAGGAATTCCTGCTCGGGCGCAACGAATCCACGTTCATTCCGATGGGAACGCTGCATCGTCTCGAAAATCCGACGGACGAGGATTTGCAACTTATCGAAGTTCAGTGCGGCGACTACTTCGGTGAAGACGATATCGTGCGCATCGAAGACCGCTATGGCCGCGCACCGTCGCAATGACGCTTTAGCTTCGACTAATTTATTTCACGCCATGCATCCAACGTTTAATCAGCGGCGAAAGCAGCAAGGCCACCAGCGCGGCGGCGAGTCCTAGCCACAGCATGTGATCGAACAGCGCGCCGTATTTGAGTTTCGCGTCGACAATATCGATCTTCGCGCCTTCAGGGATATCGAGCGCGGCGAAGCTGCCGAACATCGCGGCCGCCTGTTCGGATAGCGACGTCGCTAGCCAATACGCACCCATCATCACGCCGACGACCGCGGGCACGGACAACTGCGTGACGGCGGCGAGTCCGATCGGCGACAGGCACAGCTCGCCGATTTCGAGCACGACGTACGCGCCCAATAACCACCACACGGAGGCGAGATGGCCCTCGGCGACCGTTGCGTTCGCCATCGACAGCACAAGGAACGACAAACCGGTGAACGCCAGTCCGATCGCGTTCTTTACGGGCTTGCTTGGGTTGCGACCTTGCCGATCCAACCAGGGCCACAACCAGCCGAAGATCGGCGTGAGTAAAACGAGAACCCACGATGCCAGATATTCGAGCGATTCGGCCGTCTGCGGCAACACGAGAATATCGCGCAGGAATAGCGTGAATCCGAATAACGTGATCGCACCGACCAGCCATCGCGCATGAACTGCATTCTTCAGCCGCAGCGCAATGCCGACCGTAGGCGGCGCAAGAACCAGCGGGATGATCGACCAAGGCCACGGTTTGCCGTCGTAGATCACGATGGACGGGAAGAAATCTTTCGTCAGCATTTTGTCCGTGAACAGGAGCCACGATCCGTAGGTCTGCTCGTACAACGAAAAAAACAACAACGCGCTGGCGATGAAGAAGACCACGGCGAACATCTGATCGCGCTGCATCTTCGTGCATTGTGTAAAAATATACCAAACCAGCCATATCAGCCATGCGACGACGAAGGCGAATTGCAGATACAGCACGGCGGAACCGAGCTGCATCAGCAACCATATCGCCGGCAACCCCAACACGGCACCGAGATAAATGCACCATTCCATCGTCAGCGGTCCGATGACGCGTTTGCGCAGACGCTCGGGATGTTTCGTTTCAGCATGCCCGTGCAAATATTTTTGACCCGTTAAGAACATACCCAGTCCCGCGACCATGCCCACACCCGCCGCGCCGAATCCCCAACCCCAACCCCAGACTTCGCCGAGATAGCCGCAAATCAAACTTGAGAACAGGGCTCCCACATTGATGCCGGCGTAAAAGATGGTGAATCCGGAATCGACACGCGGATCGTTCCGCGGGTACAGCTTGCCGACGATGGTCGAGATATTCGGCTTCAGAAATCCGACGCCGCTGATGATCAACGACAGCGACAGATAAAACACGCCGACCGCAAACGCGTCGCGATGCACGACACCGTCGACTGTTTCGGCCTGGTGACCTTCGAACGCCATGCCGAGATGGCCGAGGCTAAGCAAAATTCCCCCGAGCACGACGGCCTTGCGCATGCCGAGGTAACGGTCCGCGAGCAGGCCGCCGATCAACGGAACGGCATACACCATGCCGCCATAGGCGCCGACGACGGCGTAGCCATCGGTTTCCGAAAATCCGTGGTGTTTGATCAGGTACAACAGCAGCAGCGCCTTCATGCCGTAGAACGAAAAGCGCTCCCACATTTCCGTAAAAAAGCAAACGTAAAGACCTTTCGGATGGCCGAACAACTCATCGGATGGATCGGCGCCGACGGCCGTAGCAGTTGCGGACATTCAATTTCCCGTTGGTCTCGTTCGCAGCGACGGCGCGAGTATACGTTAGGGCGCATTTTGCGCCGCCGGATGCGCTCGGCCGGCGATGTCTGCGATACTTGGTCGATCGTACGAACGGGGAGTTCCGAGTGACGACCGATTCATCGAACAACGCGGCACCGCGCACTGAACTGACCGTTCGCGGCATCATTCTCGGCATCATCATCACGGTCGTATTCACGGCCGCCAATGTGTTTTTCGGATTGAAGGCGGGGCTTACGTTTGCCACGTCGATTCCCGCCGCCGTGATTTCGATGGCGCTATTGCGCGGCTTCAAGAATTCGACGATTCAAGAAAACAATATCGTGCAGACGGTCGCGTCCGCGGCGGGCACGTTGTCGTCGATCATTTTCGTCTTGCCCGGCCTGGTGATGATCGGATGGTGGACGGGATTTCCCTACTGGATTTCGTTTTCAATCTGCGCGCTCGGCGGCATTTTGGGCGTGATGTATTCGATTCCGTTGCGCCGCGCGCTGGTGACGAATTCGGATCTGCCGTATCCCGAAGGCGTCGCTTGTGCCGAAGTGCTGAAAGTCGGCAGCGGCGGCGATACATCGAGCGCGGAAGGCGTGGAAGAAAATCGCGCGGGTTTGCTGGCCGTGGTGTGGGGCGCGATCAGCGCGTCGGTATTCGCCGTCATCGTCGCCACGCGCGTGTTCGCCAGCGACGTCGTTCAATTTTTCCGCTTCGGCGGCGACCGCGGTGCGGTGACGGGTTTCGATTTCAGTTTGTCATTCGCGTTGTTTGCCGTCGGACACCTCGTCGGATTGTGGGTGGGCGTTGCGATGCTCGTCGGCGCGATCGTGGCCTGGGCGTGGGGCGTGCCGCATTACTCGGCGATTGCAGCGGCGGCCGGGCCAGCGGCAGATGTTGCGCAGGCAACATGGAGTCACCAAGTCCGCTTCGTCGGTGCCGGCACCATTGGCGTCGCCGCGATCTGGACATTGGCAAAACTCGTCAAACCCGTCGCCAGCGGTTTGGCCTCGGCCATCGCTGCATCGCGCATCCGCAAAGCCGGACAAGCAGCCTTGTTGCCCCGCACCGAACAGGATATTCCGATCGGCGTCGTCGGCATCGTCATGTTGGTCTGCTTCGTGCCTATCGGATTTTTGCTCGCTCACTTTGCCGATATCAGCGGGTTGGGCGATCACACTGCTCTGCTGGTCATCAGCGGATTGATCTACGTGGTGCTGATGAGTTTTCTCGTCTCCGCCGTTTGCGGTTATATGGCCGGATTGATCGGTTCATCGAACAGTCCGTTGTCGGGCATCGGCATTCTCGTCGTGATCGGCGCTTCGCTGTTACTGGTCGTTGGAGTGAAATCATCGGCGGCCGGAAATGAGCAAGGGCTCGTCGCGTTCGCGCTATTCGTAACGGCTGTCGTGTTCGCGGTCGCGACAATCGCCAACAACAATTTGCAGGATTTGAAAACCGGTCAACTCGTCGACGCCACGCCGTCCAAACAGCAGTGGGCGCTTGTCATCGGCGTGATCGCCGGCGCGGCGGTCATTCCGCCGATCCTCGACTTGCTCAATCACGCCTACGGTTTCACGGGTGCACCGGGCGCCGTTGCGGGGCGTTCGCTGGCTGCGCCGCAGGCAGGCCTGATTTCAGCACTCGCACAAGGCGTCATTCAGAACAACATCAACTGGAATTTGATAGGCGTCGGCGCTGCGATCGGCGTGGTGATGATCGTTGCCGATGAAGTGCTGCGCAAGACGACCAAGTCCGCGCATCTTTCGCCGCTGGCCGTCGGCCTCGGCATTTATCTGCCGACGTCGAGCACGTTGATGGTCGTGGTCGGCGCCATCGCCGGACACATTTACGATAAGCGCGCCGAGCGTGCGGCGAAACCGGAATCGGCCAAACAGCTCGGTATTCTGCTTGCGTCCGGCATGATCGTGGGCGAAGGGTTGCTCGGTGTCGTGATCGCCGCGATCGTTGCGTTTTCCGGCAAGGATTTTCCGTTGGGAATCGTCGGTGACGAATTTGCCGGTAACGCTGCGCTGTGGATCGGCGGCATCGTGTTCGTCGTCGCGATACTCGGGCTTTATCGCTGGGTCGAAGGGCTGAGTCGCAAATCCGCTGCGTAGTCGAATCAATTTTTTTCGGAGAAACTCCATGAAATTCGTGATCGCCCTCGCGGCGCTTATTTTCACCGCGTCCGTCTGCGATGCGCAGGGTCGTCGGCCGATGGCGGCGAAACCTGTTTTGCCTCGCGATTCCGGCAAGCCGCATCCATTCAACGTGCGCGATCTGGTGATGATGGACCGCGTCAGCGATCCGCAATTGTCGCCGGACGGTAAACACGTCGCGTTCCAAGTTCGCGAGACGGAATACGCCGCGAACAAAGGCGTTACGAGCATCTGGTTGCTCAATCTCGACGACAAATCGGCGCAGCCGGAAAAACTGGTGAAGAGCTACGTGGCATCGAGTCCGCGCTGGTCGCCGGACGGGAAGTACATTTATTTCCTCGGCAAGTTGGCGAAGAGCGGCGGCAACGTCAATCAAATCCTGCGCATCGGCATCGATGCAAAATCCGATGACGCGCCCGAGCTGATCGCGCCGTACAGCGTCGACATCAACAATTTCAAGTTGTCGCCGGACGGCAAAAAGATCGCCATGTCGATCGATGTGTCGCCCGATTGCGCCGTGCACTTATGCGCGGCCAAAGAAGCCAATAACGCCGCGGCGACTGGTAGCGGCAAGCTTTACGACAAATTATTCGTGCGGCATTGGGACACGTGGTCTGATGGAAAACGCTCGCAACTATTCATCGCCGACGTCGACCCGGATACGGCGAAAAAAACCATGGTGCCATTGCCGCATTGGCTGACGAAAGGCATCGACGGCGATGTGCCCTCGAAACCGTTCGGCGACGAAGGCGAGTATTCGTTTTCGCCGGACGGCAGGACGATTTACTTCGATGTGCGCATCGCGGGAAAAACGGAGCCATGGTCGACCAATTTCGATATCTACGCCATGCCGGCCGATGGATCGTCCGCGCCGCGAAATCTGACCGAAGCCAATAAGGCGTGGGACAGCGCACCCATCGCTTCCGCCGATGGCAAAACGCTGTACTACATCGCGATGAAGCGACCGACGTTCGAGGCCGATCGCTTCGGCATCATGGCGATGGATTTAGCCAGCGGCACGATTCGCGAGATCGACGCGACCTGGGACCGCTCCGCGGGAAATGTGCAATTGTCCAAAAATGGAAAAGTGCTCTACACGACGGCCGACGACAACGGCGATCACGCGCTATTCGCGATCGACATCGCTTCCGGCAAGGCGACCCGATTGAGTGGTCCTGGTCAGATCGAAGGATTCAGCGTGGCCGGCGACGAGATCGTCACCGTTTCCAGCACGCTGAAAACGACGGCGGATTTGTTCCGGGTCAACGGCCGCGGCAAAGAACCGACGCAGCTGACGCACTTCAATGCCGATCATTTGGCGAAAACACAGATGGGCGACTATGAATTTTTCAATTTCAAAGGTGCGGACGATGCCAGCGTGCAAGGCTACGTCGTCAAGCCCGCGAACTTCGATCCGTCGAAGAAATATCCGGTCGCTTTCGTCATTCACGGTGGTCCGCAAGGTGCTATGACGAACGAGTTTCACTATCGCTGGAATCCGCAGACGTATGCGGGCAATGGCTTTGCCGTCGTTACCGTCAATTTCCACGGATCGACGGGCTACGGGCAGGCGTTCACCGACGAAATTTCGGGAGACTGGGGCGGCAAACCGCTCGAGGACTTGAAGAAAGGGTGGGCGGCGGCGCTGGAAAAGTATACTTTTCTCGATGCGAACCGCGCCTGCGCGCTCGGCGCGTCGTACGGCGGCTACATGATCTATTGGATCGCCGGCAACTGGCAGCAGCCTTGGAAATGTCTCGTCGATCACGACGGCGTGTTCGACACCCGCATGATGGGCTATTCCACCGAAGAGCTGTGGTTCAACGAGTGGGAAAACGGCGGTACGCAATGGGATCATCCGGAAAACTACGAGAAGTTCAACCCTCTCGATCACGTTAAAGATTGGAGCGTGCCGATGCTCGTCGTTCACAGCGCCAACGATTTTCGCATTCCGATCGATCAAGGCGTCGCCGCGTTCACGGCATTGCAGCGACGCGGTATTCCCAGCGAGTTCCTCACCTTCCCGGACGAAAACCATTGGGTGCTGAAACCGCAAAACAGCGTGATGTGGCACGACACCGTCAACAATTGGTTGACGAAGTGGACGTCTCAATAGTCGCGTTTCGGCGTGAATGACGTAGAGACAATCTCGGAACACCGCTGTTTCGGCGGCATCCAAGGGTTTTATCGACATTTGTCTAAGTCGTGCGCGCTGCCGATGCGTTTTGCAGTGTATCGGCCGCCGCAGGCGGAACGCGTGAAAATCCCGGTACTTTATTTTCTGTCGGGCCTCGCGTGCACCGAAGAAAATTTCGTGATCAAGGCGGGTGCGCAAAGATTGGCATCGGAATTGGCACTGATGCTCGTCGTGCCTGATACGAGCCCTCGCAACACCGGCATCGTCGGCGAGGCGGACACGATTTATTTCGGCACCGGCGCCGGCTTGTGTTTGGATGCGACGCAACCGCCGTGGTCGCGTTTTTTCCAAATGTATACTTATGTTACGAAAGAGCTGCCGCAACTGATCGCCGCGTATTTTCCCGCCGATATGAGCCGCGAAAGCATCTTCGGTCATTCGATGGGCGGCCACGGCGCATTGACGATCGCGTTAAAAAATCCTGGCCGATTTCGTTCCGTCTCCGCATTCGCCCCGATCTGTGCGCCGATGCGCAGCGAGTGGACACAGGCCGCGTTCGAGCGATACCTCGGGCCCGATCGAGAAACGTGGAAAGTCTATGACGCTACCGAACTCGTCGCACGTCGACAATTGCCGTTCGAGATTCTGATCGATCAGGGTACGAACGATGAATCGCTGCCGAACTTGAACCCGCAACTATTCGACGATGCGTGTCGACGTGCCGGTCAGCCGTTGCGGTTGCGCATGCAGCCGGGCTACGACCACAACTACTATTTCATCAGCAGCTTCATCGAAGATCACATGCGTCACCACGCGATGGCTCTGAACGCGTAAAACTACTCGATGATTTTTCCGGGCGGCTTCGGCCGCGTGGATTTCAGTGCGACAAACGTGGGTTCTTCGACGTCCAAGCGCAGGGCAATCAATTCGCCGCCCCATACACAACCGCCATCGATCGCGTATACGCCCACGCCGTGAAAATAGCCGAGCGTCGACCAGTGCCCACACACCACGCGAATATCGCGCGGCATCATGCCCGGGACTTCGAACCATGGATAGAGTCCTGGCTTCTGCGTACCCGGCGCGCCCTTTTCGTTGTAAGCGATACGTCCACGCACGTCGCAGAAACGCATGCGCGTCATCACATTGATCGCGGCACGCAAACGATCGATGCCTTGCAGGCGCGGCGTCCAGCGATCCGGTTTATTACCGAACATCGCTTTGAGCAATCGACCCGCGCCTTCGCCATGCAGGCGCTGCTCGACTTCGCGCGCGATGCGTTCGGCGCGATCCGCCGACCAGCGCGGTGCGAGGCCCGCATGCACGAGCAAAAATTTCAGCGAGTGATCGACGTGCAGCAGCGGACGATGACGAAGCCAGTCGAGCAGTTCATTTCGATCCGGCGCGAACAGCACTTCGCGCAGTTCGGGATTTACTTTGGCTTGATCTTCTTCACTGCGCTCGGCGACCGCGAGCAACGACAGATCGTGATTGCCGAGAACGACGACTGTGCGTTCACCGAGCGAGCGTACGAGTCGCAATGTCTGCAGCGATTGCCCACCGCGATTGACGAGATCGCCGCAGAACCAGAGCGTGTCGCGTTCGCGATCGAATTTGATTTTTTCGAGCAGTTGGGACAATTCGTCGTAGCAACCTTGGATGTCGCCGATCGCCCAGACCGCCATCAGTGTACCGTCCGCGGAATGGATAGCGTGAATTGTGCGACCGTCGCCTCGAAGCGATGTCCGTCGTCGGCCACCATCTGATAACTGCCGCGCATCGTGCCGACCGATGTTTCGATCACGGCACCCGAGGTGTAGTTGAAATGCTCGCCCGGCTGCAATAACGGCTGCTCGCCGACGACGCCATCGCCGCGCACTTCCTGCACTTTGCGATTGGCGTCGGTGATGATCCAGTGCCTCGAGATCAAACGCGCCGCGACGAGTCCGACATTGGCGATCGTGATCGTGTACGCGAACACGAAGCGATGATCGTCGGGCGCGGATTGATCCGAGATGAAGCGCGTTTGTACGGCAACATCGATGGAATAGGTGTCAGTACCGCTCATGTTCCGATTGTCGGTCAGGTGCGCCGATACGGCAAGTCGTTATTGCCGCGAAACGATCTTCGCGAGATTCACGAACGCTTGCGGCGCAAGCTGTTCGGCACGCGCGCGCGGATCGATGCCTGCTTCGACGAGATTCGCGGCAGTCGCAAATTCGGAAACGGAATTGGATAGGGTCTTGCGGCGTTGACCGAATGCAGCGCGCACGATGTTGCCGAGCAATGTCGGATCGACGTCCGGCAATTCGTTGGATGGCAAAGGGACCAGTCGGACGACGGCGGACTCGACTTTCGGCGGCGGACGAAATGCGCCGGGCGGCACGTGCAGCAAAGGCTGGACATCACAACGAAGCTGCAACATCACGCTCAGCCTTCCGAAAGTCTTGCTGCCGGGTGGGGAAGCCATGCGATCGACGACTTCCTTCTGCAACATGAAATGCATGTCGTGGATGGCGGCGGCGTGCTCGAGACAGTGGAAAAGTATAGGAGTGGAAATGTTGTAGGGCAGGTTGCCGACGATGCGCAACTTCGATCCGTTGGCGAGCGCCGTGAAGTCGACGGTGAGCACATCGGCGCTGATGATGGTGAGTTCGCCGACGCCGCGCGCTTTCTCGCGCAGCGGTTCGATCAAGTCGCGGTCGAGTTCGATGGCTGTCATGCGGCCGGCGGTGCGCAGCAACGGCAATGTCAGCGCGCCTTCGCCGGGTCCGATTTCGATGACGTGCTCGCCGGGTTGCGGCGAAATCGTTTCGACTATGCGGCGCAGAATTCCCTGATCGTGCAGAAAATGCTGACCAAAACGTTTGCGCGGGACGTGCGATTCCATCATTTCGCGACGGGCGCAAAACTTGGTGGCGACGCGCGCAATTCGTCGAATAACCAATCGCGAAATAACTTTACCGCAGGACGTTGCGCATGATGGTGCGGATAAACGAGATAGCACGTCTGCGGCGACGGAATGCGCAGCTTGAACGGCGCGACCAGCGAACCGTTTTTCAATTTCTGCACAGCCAGCGAGCCGCGCGCGAGCACGGCGCCGCGTCCTTGAATCGCCGCTTGCAGCGCGAGTTCGGAATCGTTGAAGACGGGTCCGCGTCGCGGTTCGGGTATATCCACACCTGCAGCTTCGAACCACGGCGTCCACGGCTGCACGCGAATCCGCAATAGCGGGATGCGGGCGAGATCAGCGGGTGTGCGCACGCGCGCACTTCGACGAAGTTTCGGGCTCATCGTCGGGAACACTTCGTCGTCGAACAATTTTTCGCTGATCAATCCTTCGTAGTTTCCGGAGCCGAAGCGAATGGCGACGTCGACCCCATCGTTGCGGAAATCCGAGAGCGACGCCGAGCTTTCCAGACGCAGATCGATGTGCGGATAGCGATCGAGAAAGTCGCCGATTTTCAAGACCAGCCATGCCGATGCAAACGACGGCAGACAACTGATCGTGATCGCGTTGCTGCTGTCGTTGCCGCGTACACGTTCGACGGCGGCGGCCAGCGAATCGAGCGTGGCGCGCACATCGAGCGCGAGCTGGCGGCCGGTGTCGGTCGCGCGCATCTTGCGTCCGGCGCGTTCGAGCAGGCGAGTGCCGAGCGAATCTTCTAGCGCGTGGATCTGATGACTGACTGCGCTGTGCGTCAAATTCAATTCTTCCGCGGCGCGCGTGTAGTTCTCATGCCGAACCGCTGCCTCCAGGACTCGCAACGAGCGCAGCGGCGGCAAGCGATGCCAAGGGTTCACTTAAATATTCCGTTCATTGTGAATTCCGCTCACAGTTCGGACGAGAAAATAACGATTTTCCGCAGTTTGCGCCAGCGTTACGATGCGTTCCTGTCGTAAGTCGATGACTTCGGAAAGATCGTCATGAAAACAAAATCATGGATTCAGCTGATCGTCCTCGGCATGATTTGGGGCAGTTCGTTCTTGTTTCAGCGCATTACGGTGCCGGTTGTGGGCGCCGGAATGACGGCGATGATTCGTGTCGCGCTCGCCGCGTTGGTGCTGGCCGTGGCGATCGTGATTTTGCGTCGTCCGCTGCAATGGCGTGAGAACTGGCGCGCTTACCTCACGATCGGTTCGATCAACGCCGGCTTGCCGTTTCTGTTGTTCGCGTTCGCCGCGCACTATTTGCCGGCGGGATATCTCGCCGTGCTCAACGCAACCGTTCCGTTTTTCACCGTGCTCGTGGTTTGGGCGAGCGGTCCACGGCCTTCGGTATCGAAATTGGCTGGCGTGGTGGTGGGCATTCTCGGCATCGCGACGTTGGCGCGTTTTGGAGCCGTGTCGCTCACATTGCCGACGATCGCAGCGTTCGCCGCCGGATTGCTAGCTGCGGTGTGTTACGCAATCGGTGCGCGTGCCGTGCGCACACGCTTCGCGAACGTCGATCCTCTCGTCGTCGCCTGCGGCAGTATGACGGGCACCTTATTGCCTTTACTGCCGGTTTCCGCGATCTCGCCGCCGACGCAGTTTCCTTCCATGACCGTCGTTTGGTCGCTGCTCGTGCTCGGCATCATTTGCACCGGCTTGGCGTATGCGTTGTTCTATCGTTTGATTCGCGAGGCCGGCAGCGAGCGCGCCGTGACGGTGACATTCATCGTCCCAATCTTTGCGCAACTATGGGGCGCGATTTTCCTCGGCGAAGCGATCACGTGGGCGAGTGCCGCCGGTTGCGGATTGGTGTTGGTAGCGCTGGCGCTGATTTTCGAGAAAGCGCCACGTCTAAAGCCGCGCGTCGTAACACCGCCAGTCTGCGCGGCGCAGCAATAGCCTCAGCCTGACGCCGCGACCATCTCGATCGCCATCTCGGTCGCGGCGATCATGCTTTCCGGATCGGCGCGACCAGTGCCCGCAAGCGAAAGCGCGGTGCCGTGATCGACTGACGTCCGAATGAAGGGTAAGCCGAGCGTCACGTTGACGGAATCGCCGAATCCCAACGCCTTGAGCACGGGCAAACCTTGATCGTGATACATCGCGAGATAGGCATCGACCTGCTCGCGTTTCGACGGAAGGAATGCGGTATCCGCCGATAGCGGTCCTTCGATCAGCAGTCCTTCGGATCGCAATGCGTTGATCGCCGGCGTGATGATTTCGATTTCTTCGTGACCGAGATATCCGTTTTCACCGGCGTGCGGATTCAATCCGAGCACGGCGATGTTCGGGCTGTCGAATCCGAAGCGATGACGCAGATCGTTGTATGTGATTCGCAGTGTTTGCACTAAACCTTCGGGCGTGATCGCCTTCGGTACTTCGGCCAGGGGCAAATGCGTCGTCGCGAGCACGACGCGTAATCCGGGCGCGACGAGCATCATCGCAACGCGGCATTTGGCGCGATTGGCGAGAAATTCTGTGTGACCGCTGAAAGCAATTCCAGCATCGTTGATGATGGATTTCTGCACCGGCGCGGTGACCATCGCGTCGAATTCGCCTTCTAGACATCCGTCGGTCGCGCGCGCGAGCGTGGCGACGACGTAAGGAGCGTTGCGCACATCGAGCTTGCCCGCAACGACAGTTGTTGAAACCGGTAAATGTATACAACGCAGCGAGCCGGGTGTGCGCTCGGCGATCCATTGACCGTCGTCGTCGGCAATATGCAATTCGATACCGCGAGATTGCGCCGCGCGTTGCAGAACGTTGCGGTCGCCGATGGCGATGAGATCGGCGGAAA
>OLMB01000074.1_pt1 | contig 17532 bp, 19 predicted proteins | sample 1604691 | NCBI WGS metagenome assembly OLMB01 (sample SAMEA104055722, study PRJEB20765) | soil metagenome | isolation source: soil
CATTGCCGAAGCGGTCTACACGGAAAATCGCCTGCACCTCGGCGCGAACGCGTTGTATCTGTTTTCCGATGGCGCGACGGACGTGCAGCGCTCCGACGACAGCCGGCTCGGCACCGACGGATTGCACGAGCTCATCAAACGCCACACGGCGCTCGCGCCCGAACCGCGGTTACGTGCGCTGCTCAGCGACCTCAAACGCCTATCATTGGTCGACGACACCACGTTATTGCTCGTGCAGGAACCACGCGGAGCATCGGCACTGAACCTGCTCGACATGGAATTTCCTGCATCACCCGCGCAAATGCGCGGCGTTCGTGCGGCACTTCGCGGCGCGCTGGACGGCCAGGAAATCCCCCCCGAATTGCGCGACCGGCTGGTGCTGGCGGTCGACGAAGCCTGCACGAACATCATCCGGCACGGCTATCGCAGCTGCGAAGGTGAGACGATCACGCTGCATCTGTCACGCGAGCAGGATATGCTTGTGTTCGAGCTGCACGACAACGCACCGCCCGTCGATGTGCAAAAACTGCAGCCACGCGATCTTTCAGAGTGCAGACCCGGGGGCCTCGGCCTGCCGTTTATCAACGCGCTCATGGACGATTGGAAAGTGAAACCGGCCGCAAGCGGAAAGGGGAATGTGTTGCGCATGCGCAAGCGGCTCGTGCAGGGAGATCATGCTTTGGGAGAAGCGGAGTGAGCAACGAAAACAACGAATGCGTGAGCGAAACGCTCGGCGATTACGTGCTGGTGCGTCTGAAAGGGGAGGTGGATTTGTCGTGGTCGCAGCAAGTTCGCAAGGCGATCCTCGATGCGTTGGGCGATTCTTCGAAAGTCGGCGTCGAATTGTCGGAAGTGAGCTACATCGATTCGTCCGGCATCGCCGCGTTGGTCGAGGGATTTCAAAGCGCGCGCGAAAAAGGACAAAAGTTCGGGTTGATCGCATCGAGTAAACCCGTCGTCGCTGTGCTGCAGCTGGCGCGGCTCGATCGCGTGTTTCCAATGTTCGCCACGCTGGAAGCGGCGCGCGCGCAGTAATGGACGCGCTGAAGCGACCCCTGGCGAGCATAGGCCGCGCCACCGTGAACGCGGTGGAGGGCATCGGCTATGCCGGGACGCTGCTTTTTGAAAGTTTATACTTTGCAGCATTGGGCTGGCGCACGGGACAACCGATGCGTCCGCGCGCGTTGCTCGAACAGATGCGCCAGATCGGCGTGGACGCACTGCCAATCGTCACGATGATGTCGATGACGATCGGCGTGATGCTCGGCATTCAATTTATCGCCGCGCTATCGGAATTCGGCGCGCAGTCGCAAGTGGTGGTCGCCGTGGCGAAATCCGTCACGCGCGAATTCGGTGCGTTGATTACGGCGATCATTGTCGCCGGTCGATCTGGATCGGCACTGGCCGCGCGCATCGGTTCGATGAACGTCTCGCAGGAAATCGACGCACTCGCCAGCATGGGTATCGAACCCGTGCGCTATCTCGCGGCACCGGCACTCATCGCGATGCTCCTCATGTTGCCCGTGCTGACGATGTTCGCTGACACCGTCGCCATCGTCGGCGCGGCTTTGTACAGCGCGTCGTCGCTGAATATCACGCCGACGGCGTACATCATGGAAACGCTATCGTTGTTGAGTCCGGGTGATATCGGGCAAGGCATCGCCAAGGCGTTCGTCTTCGCGACACTCATCACGCTGATTGGCGTGACCACCGGCTTCGGTGTCACCGGCGGCGCGGAAGGCGTCGGCCGCGCGACGACGCGTTCAGTCGTCTTATCGATTTGCTACATCATCGTGGCCGATATGATCTTTTCGTTCTTCCTCAATCGCTGACGATGAATGCGACCGCCACCAATGTCGTCGCCCCGCTGATCGAGGTCAAACAACTCGAGGCGTGGTACGGCCGTCGCCGTATTCTTCACGGCGTGGATTTCAGCGTGAATCCCGGCGAAATCCGCGTGATCATGGGCGGATCGGGTTCCGGAAAAAGTACACTTTTGCGCCATTTGCTCGGTCTGCAAAAACCGCGCAGTGGAACTGTGCGGCTGCTCGGCCTCGACATCGCCAACGCAACCGAACTGGAAATGCTCGGCGTGCGCCGACAGATCGGCGTTTCGTTTCAGGGCGGCGCGCTGTTGACGTCGATGAGCGTCGGCGAAAACGTGTGTCTGCCGCTGCGCGAACACACCAAGCTCGACGAAAACACGATTCGCATCATGAGCCGCCTGAAACTCGAGGTCGTCAACCTCGGCGGTTTCCAGGATCTGATGCCGAGCCAGCTTTCCGGCGGCATGATCAAACGCGCCGCACTCGCTCGCGCGATCGTCATGGATCCGAAACTTTTATTTTTCGACGAACCGTCAGCGGGTCTCGATCCCGTCGTTTCGGCCGAACTCGATGAACTGATATTGCGACTGCGCGATGCGCTGCGCATGACGATCGTCGTCGTCACGCATGAACTCGAAAGCGCGTTCAAAATTGCGGATACGATTACGGTGCTCGATCAAGGTCAGATCATGATGACGGGTAAGACCGACGACGTGCGTCATGCCGACAACGAGCGCATTCAGGATTTGCTGAACCGGCGGCCGCGCGAAATTCAAGTCGACGCGGACGCTTATTTGAAACGCCTTACGGAAGAACAAGCCGCGTGAGCATGGGGCCACGTGATTGACGGGATGAAGCAATGAAGCGCGACAACGTGAACTATGTTTTGGTGGGAGGCGTCGTCATCGCGGCATTCGTACTGCTGATGGTCACGCTCGCGATGATTTCCGGTCGCAGCGGCGCGAGTACCGAGTACTACACGCACTACCGCAACGTGACCGGTCTGCGTTTCGGCGCGCCGATTTTCTACGAAGGTTTCCGTATCGGGCAAGTCAGCAAGATCATTCCCGAGCGCAACGACAAAGGCACGATCTACAAAATCGAACTCGACGTGCGCAAGGATTGGCCGATTCCGAAAGACAGCATCGCGCATCTCACATCCACCGGTTTACTCGCCGATGTCGCCATCGGCATCAGCGAAGGCGTGAGCAAAGATCCCGCCGCGCCCGAGAGCGAACTGAAAGGCGCGGAAAGCGCCGACATCTTCGCGGCCATGAACGAATTGGCCGTGCAGATCACGGCGCTCACGCGCGACCAGATCGCGCCGCTCATCAAGAATCTCTCGCAGCACGTGGATTCGATCGCGTCGGTGATAGACAAGAACACACCGGAGCTGGTCGAGCAATCGCACGTCCTGCTGACGAAATTGACCACCGCTTCGGAATCGATGAACGATGTGCTGAAGCCGGAAAATCGCGCAGCGCTGTCGTCGATTTTGGCGAACACGCGCGATCTCACGCGTGAGCTCAAGAGTACGCAGCAAAAACTCGACGACGCCATGGGGCAACTCGACAGCATCGCCAAAGAAAACCGCCCCGGTGTACGTCAGGCCGTCGACGATCTGCGCGCCGTTCTCGCGGCGCTGTCCGGACGCGTCGATTCGATCATGCAGCATCTCGAAGTCGCCAGCCGCAACTTCGACGAATTCGCGCGCGAAGTACGCAAGAGTCCCAATCGTCTGCTCATCGCGCCGAAGGCCGACAAGCTTCAGGAAAACGACCAATGAAAAAGTCGCTCGCGCTAATTCTACTGACCATCACGCTCGCGGCGTGTTCGCCAGCCACCGTCCCGGACGTCACCTATTTCCGCCTGCCGACGCCAATACCTTTGCCGCACGGCGACAAACCACTGACGTCGCTGCCTATCGAAGTCCAGGTGTTTCGAGCCGAAGGTATCTACGCCGAACAGGCGCTGATTTATTCGACGAACGATAACGCAACTGAATTACGCACCTACCATTATCAATTGTGGAACGATCCGCCCTCGCGCGGACTTCAGTCGCGACTGACGAATATGCTGCGCAGTTCCGGCGTATCGAATCTTGTGACCGACACATTGCCCGCCAGCGATCAAGCGCTGCGCGTGCAAGGAAGGATCATTCGCTACGAGCGCGTTCAAAACGGCCAAGCTTTTACCGCGCACGTCGCATTCGACATGCGCGTCGAGCAAGACAGCGGCGAACCCGTGTTGGAACAGACGTATTCGGGAGACGCCGATGCCGCTGGCGCCACGATCGGCGCAACGGTGCAAGCGTTCGGGGCTGCGGTCGATCAGGCTTTTGCGAAGTTTTACGGCGATCTGGCGTCGCTCGGCAAGGAGTCGCATGCTGGCTGAGTCGCAACGTCGCGGCATGCTTGCGGCGATGGGTATCGATATCTACGTCTTGCGAGGCGCGCAAGCCGATCGTGACGGTTCCGCTGCGCCCATTTTCGCCGGCAATTGGCTGATCGTCGCCGCATCGGACGCGGTGATGAAAAGTACACAATGCGCACAATTGCGCAAATCGCTGCCGTCGATCTTGGGATTGCCGACCGATCGGATACGCTGGCTCGCCGCGGATGCCGAGAATTCATTCGATTCCGTTCCAACGGCCGACGCCTACCTTGTTCTAGGTTCCACGTTGGCGCGATCGTTAGGCGCGCATCTTTCGGCGACTCAGCAAAACGCGTCGGTGATCGCTGTGGCTGACGAGCCGGCGCTTAGCTTCGGCAGCGCGATGTCCAAGCGCGCGTTGTGGCAAACTCTCAAGCCAATCGCACGTCGCGCGCGCGCGCTCAACTGATGGTCGCAATTCTCAAAGAGCCGTACCCGTTGCTGCGGCCCATGCGCGTCGAAGATCTCGATCAAGTCGTCGCCATCGAAATAGAAGCGTACGAATTTCCATGGACGCTCGGCATTTTTCGCGACTGCCTACGCGCCGGTTACAACTGCTGGGTGCTCGCGCAATCCGTCGAAGTGATCGGATACGGCGTGCTCACCGTCGCAGCCCGCGAAGCGCATATTCTCAACGTGTGCATCGCGAAGGATCAGCAATCGCACGGTCACGGCAGACATCTCATGCAGCGCCTGGTCGATCTAGCGCGCTGGCATCATGCCGAACGCGTGTTCCTTGAAGTGCGCCCGTCGAATGCGCGTGCAATAGCCTTGTACGACGATCTCGGCTTCAATGAAATCGGCAAACGGCCGAATTACTATCCGGCCAAACGCGGACGCGAAGATGCGATCGTAATGGCGATGGAGCTGTTGCCGCCAAGCTAAGCGTCGTCGAGCCGCTTCAACTGCTCGCGCAACCCTGCCAGCAGTTGCTCGAAATCTTTCAAGCGCTGCTGTTCTTGTTCGACGACTGTCGCGGGCGTTCTCTCGCCGAAGTTGGCGAGTTTGGTCATGGACTTCGCGTTTTCACCCTCGATCCGTTTGATCTCTTTTGCGAGTCGGGTTTTTTCCGCATCAAGATCGATCAGGCCTGCCAAAGGAATCAAGATTTTCATTTCTCCGACGATCGCCGACGCGCTAGCCGGTTCCGATTCGTTTGCGTCGAGCCAGCGCTGTGATTCCGTACGAGCGAGGAACGCGATTTGCGCGTTGAATTTCTGAGAAAGTTCACGTTGATGCGTCGTCCCATTCGCGTACAACAGCGGAATGGTTTTGCCTGGCGCGATGTTCATTTCGCTTCGGATGCGGCGCACTTGAGTTAGCACTTCGCGTAGCCATTCGATGGACGCGTCAGACTGAGCATCCGCAAACTCGGAAAAATCAGCGGCAAGCGGATACTTCTGCGTGGAAATACTTGCCGATGATTTTCCGAGCATCGGCGCAATCGTTTGCCATATTTCTTCCGTGATGAACGGAATGATCGGATGCAACGCACGCAACAGTGCTTCGAGGACGAACAGCAAGGTGTACCGCGTCGAGTCTGCAACTTCTTTGGTGTCGCTGCCGAGCGCGGGTTTCGCGAATTCGAGAAACCAGTCGCAGTAGATATTCCACGTAAACTCGTAGAGCGACTGCGCGACGAGATCGAAACGGTACAACGGCATTTGCACTTCGACGTCGGCGAGCATTCGTTCGAGGCGCGTAAGTATCCATTTCTCCGCATCGCTTTTCGGTGTGAGTTTTGCGTCCGGCGCAACCGTGAAATTCTCGCAATTCATCAGCACGAATCGCGCCGCGTTCCATAATTTGTTGCAGAAATTCTTGTAGCCTTCCGCGCGTTTCAAATCGAAATTGATCGTGCGGCCGTACGTTGCCAGCGCGGCGAACGTGAAGCGCAGCGCGTCAGCGCCGACAGGCGAAATGCCGTCCGGATAATCCTTGCGTATGCGTTTCTCGACTTTTTCTCGCACTTGCGGAATCAGCAACGATCCGGTCGATTTTTTCACGAGTGCGTCGAGCGTGATGCCGTCGATCAGATCGAGCGGATCGATCGTATTGCCTTTCGACTTCGACATCTTCTGACCGTCGGCGTCGCGCACGATGGCGTTGATGTACACCTCGTGGAAGGGCACTTTACCGATGAAATACTGCGCCGCCATGATCATGCGCGCGACCCAGAAGAAAATAATGTCGAAGCCGGTGACGAGTACATTTGTCGGCAGATAGCGTTCGTCCTGCGACCAGTTCGCCACCACTGTTCCGTTTTCGCGCACTGGCTCGGTCGACGGCCAGCCCAGCGTGGAAAACGGCCACAACGCCGATGAAAACCACGTGTCGAGGACGTCCTCGTCTTGACGCAGGGCACCGACCGGTTTCGTTTTTGAGTGCGCTAGTGCATCTGCTTCGTCTTCGCCGACGAAAATATTCCCGGCCTCGTCGAACCATGCCGGAATGCGATGCCCCCACCAAAGCTGGCGACTCACGCACCAGTCCTGAATGTTCTCCAGCCACTGGTTGTATGTCGTCGACCAATTTTCCGGAACGAATTTGACGGAGCCGTTCTTCACCGCGTTCAATGCCGGTTCGGTGATGGCCTTCTTTCCGCCTGGACGTCCATCGGGTTGCACGTCGCGCGTGAGATCGAGGAACCACTGATCGGTGAGCATTGGTTCGATCACCGCGTCGCTGCGCTGGCTGATCGGGACCTGCAACTTGTGTTTCTTCGTTTCGACGAGAAGGCCGAGCGATTCGAGATCCGCGAGCACCGCTTTGCGCGCCGCAAAGCGATCCATGCCGCGATATTTTTCCGGCGCGTCGTCGGAAATCTTCGCGTCGAGCGTGAGAATGATGCGTGGTGCAAGTTTGTGGCGAACGCCGATCTGCCAGTCGTTGAAATCGTGCGCGGGGGTAATTTTCACCGCGCCTGTGCCGAATTCGCGATCGACGTAGTCGTCCGCGATCACCGGAATTTCGCGATCGGTCAGCGGCAGTTTCACCGATTTGCCGATCAACGATTGATAACGCTCGTCTTCCGGGTGAACAGCGACAGCGACGTCGCCAAGCATCGTTTCCGGACGCGTCGTCGCGACCACGACACCTTCGCCGCCATCGGATGCTGGATAGCGGATCGACCACAGATTCCCGTCACGTTCCTCGCTGTTCACTTCCAGATCGGATACGGCCGTCATCAGCACCGGATCCCAATGCACGAGTCGCTTGCCGCGATAGAGCAAGCCGTCGCGATGCCACTGCACAAACACGCGCTTCACTGCCGCGGACAAACCTTCGTCCATCGTGAAGCGTTCGCGCGACCAATCCATCGATGCGCCCAGCCGACGCATCTGATTCGTAATCGTCGAACCGGAGTCCTCTTTCCATTCCCACACGCGCTCGATGAATTTTTCGCGACCTAAATCGTGGCGAGTTTTGTTCTGCGCCGCGAGCTGGTTCTCGACGATCTTCTGCGTCGCGATGCCGGCGTGATCGGTGCCGCCCTGCCATAACGCACGAAAGCCGCGCATGCGGTGGTAGCGGATCAGCGCATCCATGATCGTCTGCTGGAACGCGTGACCCATGTGCAGCGTGCCGGTGACGTTCGGCGGCGGCAGCAGAATGCAATACGGATCGCCGTCGCCGCTCGGCGCGAACAGGCCGTTGGCTTCCCAACGGGAATACCATTTGTTTTCGATGGTGCGCGGGTCGAAGCTCTTTTCCACGGGATACGGCTACCTGTTCCGCCGAGCGGGTTTGAATGGATCACGAAGGCGAATGCGAATTGTAGCCGCCTGGACTGCCGCTACCCAAGAACTAGGACCGAAATCAGTCGCATCATTTCACGTGTTACTCGCGCGTCGTGACTCCGTCGGTAACATCTTTGGGGAAAAGATCCCGCCCATAGCGCCTTGCGGGACGCTATCGCTAGTGCGTGTCAGCGCACGTCGCAACGCCAGCAACCATGATCGCCGACGCGATGGCTTTCTGAGTGAGCGCTCGCCGCGACAGATCTTCTTTCGACAATCGCGGCGCGAAAAAACTTAGCGCCGTGCCGAAGACGAACACGAACAGCGGCGTCGTTGACGACACCACCGACACCAATGCGGCCGGCGCCATCGTCAGCGCGAGTCGCATGCCGAGCGTACCGCCAAGGTTGATCAGTTCGTTCGCGCCGTTGACGCCGAGCACGGCGCCAAAATTTTTCTTCAGCAGCGCGACGAACTGTTTTCGATAGTGCGGAATTGCGATGATGGCGACACCGAAGATCGATTCGCCGACCCACATCCAGAACGTGGTGCGCCAGAAATCGTCGCGCACGGCGAACACTTTGAAGACGATCGTCGATCCTGCCAGCACGGCCGTGCATACGAGCATGAGCACAATGAGCCGGATTCGCCATCCTTTTGCGCTGTGCGCCTCGAAGGAAATCAGCAGCGCGCCGAAAATGATGAGCGCCCCGCCGGTGAGCTGCCGTGCTTCGAGTTTCTCGCCGAGAAAAAGGTACGCGAACAGAAATGTGAACAACGTGTTCGCCTGGAAAAGTGTTGCGACCACGGACGCTTCGTCGCCTTGGATCGCGCGGAGATAGAACAGCATGGCGCCCATGAACATGGCGCCTGACGCTGCGAGAACGGCGACATCGCCAAGACGCACATCGAAAATGCCGTGCGCGAAGATTGCGATCGGGATCAGCAATGTCGCGCTGAGCAACGCCGTGAATACCATCAACACGGCCGTGTCGCTGTTGGCGAAGTAGCGGTCGACCAGATATTTGTCGATGTGCGTCGATACCGCCCAGAGAATCGGGCCGGTCAACGCGAGCGGTAGCCACCAGGTCATCGCGTGCGCGAAAAAGTAAAGTCGTTCGATCGTATCACGCGACTTTCGGCGTTAGATTTCTCACATGTCGTGCTTGGCGACTTCGAAGCCGGCCGCTTTGTACATCGACCAGCGTTTGCGCGAACCGTCGCGCTCGGATTGTTCTGCTGGGATTACTTCCAGCACGCGATCGAACAAACCCGGCGCCGCTTCTTCGCGAAGATTGATGACGAGCGCGCGATCGGGCGTCGTCGCATCGGGCGGCGCGATCAGCACGGGCGTTATCGCGTCGTCGCCGTCACCGGCTATCTGATGTGGGATGAATGCGTCGTCGGAAAATTCCCACAATTTCTCGTCGATCTGTTCGGCCTGATCGAACGAGCGAGCGAGTATCAGCGTCGATTGTCCCGAGTCGAATGCGCGCTTCGCCAGTTCGCAAACGAGCAACAACGGATCGTCGCGGAAGCGCGGTTTGTCGATCAAATAAAAATCGGCGCGCGCCATTACGCGGCGTTCAATTTCAGTTTGGTGACGCGACGAAGATTCAGGGTTTTTCGCGCGTGCCAGAGATCGTAGTTCTGCTGCATCAGAAGCCAGCTTTCCGCCGAGCGGCCAAGCGTTTTGGAAAGCCGCAAAGCCATTTCCGGCGTGATGCCGCTTGATCCTTTGAGAATCCGATTGAGCGTTGACGGAGCGACATCGAGTTTCTCAGCCAACTCGCGCCCGCTGATGCTGTGTTCTTCTAGATAAACATGAGTGATAAATTCGCCGGGATGGGGCGGGTTATACATAATCATCAATGGTAGTCCTCATAATCAAGCACATAGGCGTGCGACTCGTGAAACTCGAAGGTGACGCGCCAATTGCCATTCACCCGAACTGACCAGCGCCCGTGCGCGCCTCCTTTCAATGGATGCAAGCGGTATCGCGGTGTTTGCATGTCCTCGATAGCCGAAGCGGTATTGAGCGCGGCGAGAATCATCTGTAAGCGTTTGGCGTGCGCGGGTTGAATTCCGGCTGTGCTGCCTGTCTGAAAGAAGCGCAACAGTCCCTTGTGACGAAACGATTGAATCATCCATGATCCCCAGTGTAGCGTGTTGCGCATCACGCAACAACGCGTTGTCCCGAAAAATCAGCCGTTCGCGACTTTCGTCAAATACTCGACGAGCATCGGGACAGGGCGTCCGGTTGCCGAACCTTTGCGACCTTCTTCCCATGCCGTGCCGGCGATGTCGAGATGGGCCCAGCGATAGCCTTCGGTGAAACGGGAGAGGAAACATCCCGCCGTGATCGCGCCGGCATATTTGCCGCCGATGTTGGCGATGTCGGCATAGCCCGTCTCGAGCTGGCTCTGGTAGTCGTCCCACAGCGGTAGGCGCCATGCGCGGTCGAGCGAGGATTCGCCGGCGGCGAGAAGATCGTTCGCCAACGCGTCGTCTTTCGTCATTAGACCCGTGGCATGTTTGCCGAGTGCGACAACGCAAGCGCCGGTGAGTGTCGCGGCGTCGATGATGATCTGCGGTTTATACTTTTGCACAAATGTCAGCGCGTCGCAGAGAATCAGGCGGCCTTCTGCATCCGTGTTGAGTACTTCGACGGTTTGGCCGGACATCGTCGTGACGACATCGCTCGGCCGCTGCGCTTTGCTGCCCGGCATATTTTCAGCGGCCGGAACGACGCAGATCAGGTTGAGCTTGAGTTTCAATTCGACGGCGGAAAGAAACGCGCCGAGCACGCTGGCTGCACCGCACATGTCGAATTTCATTTCTTCCATGCCGGCGCTGGGCTTGATCGAAATGCCGCCGGTGTCGAACGTGATGCCTTTGCCGACGAGCGCGACCGGTTTGTCTTTTTCGCCTGCGCCTTGCCATTGCAATACGATGAGTTTCGGTTCGAACGCAGATCCCTGCGAAACGCCGAGCAGCGCGCCCATGCCGAGTTTGCGCATGTCGGCTTCTTCGAGAATCTCGCACGTCACGCCTTCGTGATCGCTCGCGAGTTTTTTCGCCTGATCGGCAATGTATTGCGGATTGCAGATATTCGGCGGCAGGTTGCCGAGTTCGCGCGCAAAGCGCACGCCGTCGGCGATCGCATTGGCAACGACAAGCGCGGATTTCGCCGAGTCGTTCGCCGAGAACGCGAGTGACTCGAATTCCGGTGTCTTGGATTTTTCGCGCGGCTTGATCGTCGCGGTGTAGCGGTAGGCTTGGGCGTCCGTTGCCAACGCCGCCGTGCGCACTTTCCAGGCGATGTCTTTTCCAGCGACATCGACGCTAGTCAAAAACGACGTGGCATTTTTCAGCGGCAGACCTTTCAACACGCGCGCCGCATCGGCGCAGGCGCGGCCGAAACGTACCGCATCGAATTTTTTCTGATCGCCTAGGCCAACAATGAGCACGCGCTGCGCCTTCACATTCGGCAGCGCGAACAAAAGCTGTGACGTCGCGATTTTGCCAGTGATATCGCCCGCCTCGATGAGGCGCATGATCGCGCCAGCGGATTTTTCGTCGACACTTTTGGCGGCGTCGGATAGCGTGTGATCTTCGAACACGCCGACGACGACGCACGCCGTATCGACGGTGTCGGGCGATTCCTGGGTGAGGCTGAATTGAATGGTCATTGATTTTCCGTTATCGATCTAATTCTGCGAAAAGCTGCTCTGCGCACGCGAGGCCAGCTAAACTTAAGGTGGATTGAACGTGTCGCGCGATGCAATCGCGTTGCAGATCGCGCTTAAACTGCGATCAGCGCTCAAGTTTACTGCAAAACTATCGGATTCATGCTCAGAATTGTCGATCGCTATCTGGCGCGCGAGCTGTTGTGGAGCTTCGTCGCCGCTCTCATGATTTTGTTGCTGGTCATCACCGGTGCGACGGTGGCCGACTTGCTCAACAAGATCGCGCACGGCCGTGTGGCTGCGGACTTGCTGATCGCGCTGATCGGATTGCGCACGGTCGACACGTTGACGCTGCTCGTTCCGTTGTCGGCGTTCCTCGGCGTGCAGATCGCGTACGGGCGCCTGTATCGTGAAAGCGAGATGGCAGTGTTCGCGGCCTCTGGTTTACCGTTGTCGGGATTGTTGCGCCCGCTGGCGATATTTGCGATTCCGATCGTGATCCTCACGGCGCTGATTTCTTTCTGGTTCGCGCCTGCTGCCGATCGGCAAGCGCAAACGCTGCAAGAGGAAGCGAGTCGCTCACTCATTATCGCGGGACTCGAACCTGGTCGTTTCATCGAATTGCCAAACAACGATGGCGTGATGTACGTCGAAGGTATGAACGGCGACGGCACCCAGTTCACCAAAATGTTCGTCGCCAGCGAACACACGAGTACGGATACGAAAAACACGAGCATCAATATCGTCACCGCGACTGATGGCGAGTTGTATCACGAGGCCGACGGCGTCGCGCGCTTTCTCGGATTGAATGACGGATTTCGCGTCGAGGGTATTATCGGGCAGGACAATTTTCGATTGATGCGATATCAGCGAAACGACATCAAACTTTCGGCTAACTCGAACGACAACACGCCGGATTCGATCAAGCGCAGCGCGACGACGACCGATCTTCTAAAAAGTACGGATGTGGTTCAGCGCGCGGAACTGCAATGGCGGCTGGTCGCGCCGCTAACCGTTCTCGTGCTCGTGATGCTGGCGCTGCCGCTCGCAAAATCCAGTCCGCGCGAACCGCGCTACGCGCGTTTGCTGATCGCGCTGCTCGCGTGGTTCGTCTACTACAACTGCCTGGCAATGTGGCGTTCGCGGTTGAGTCAGGGCTTCACCGATCCGCGTGTCGGGTTCTGGTTGATTCTGATTCCCACGATGGTGATCGCAATTTATCTCAGCTGGCGCGGTCAGCAATTGCCGAAACCGAAAGCCAAAACGCGCGCGAGCGGAGCGGCGTGATGCGCAGAACGCTGTTCAAAAAAGTCGACAAGCTCGTCGCGCTGTCCGTGCTCGGTTCGGTGTTGCTCGCATGGGGATTTCTTGTCGGCTTCGATGCGTTCCATGCCTTTCTCGCCGAGGTCAACGATATCGGCACCGGCCAATACACGTTGAGCAAAGCGATCGTCTACATCTTGCTGACGGTGCCGCGCCGCGGCTACCAGTTTTTCGGATACTCCGCGTTGATCGGCGGATTGCTCGGCATGGGCGGTCTTGCGTCGAGCGGCGAATTGACGGCGCTGCGCGCGGCCGGATTGTCGAAATTGCGCATTTGCGTGTCGGTCATCATTTCGCTGACATTGATGACGGCTGGCGTAATGCTGATCGGCGAAACCATCGGTCCGCGCGGCGAACAGAAAGCAGAAACGTTCGCGCTCGCGGCCAAATCCAAGGATGTCGCGATCGGAAAAAACGGCAGCTTGTGGGCGCGCGACGGCGACAATGTCGTGAATGCAAAGCACGGACGCACACGCAGCGGCAGCAACGGCCCGGTCGTCGAATTACAGGACGTACGCGTATTCGAGTTTGAAACGAACGGTCACCTTTCCGCGCTTTCGCTGGCCAAGACAGCTACACAATCGGCGGGAGAATGGACGCTTTACGACGTCCGCCGTACCGAATTCAAGGGAACCGAAGCGGACACGACGACGCAGGCCGAGACGCAGTGGAAGTCGAATCTCGACCCCAACATTCTGGCCGTGTCGATGACGCACCCGGAGTATCTGTCCGCACTGGATCTCTCCCGCAACATTGAATACAACCAGCGCAATCACCAGGATGCATCACCGTTCCTGCGCGCCTATTGGGCGCGAATTTTCTATCCGTTCAACGTGCTCGTGCTGGCGTTCTGCGCAGTCCCGTTCGCCTTCGGTGCGTTACGCACGGGCGGACTCGGCAAGCGACTGTTCATCGGCATCGCGTTGGCGATCATGTATTACTTTTTCCAGAGCGCCGTCGTCAGCATGGGTGCTGTATACAATTTCAATTTGGCGCTGGCGAATGCGTTGCCCTCCGTGATTCTCGCCGGTGCGGCGATCTTTTATTTCCGACGATACGGTTAGCTCATCCGACCTTGGTCATTCGCGTGTCGGATATCGCATCGTGCAGCGTGCGACGTTGCGGATCGAATAGCGACCACCAGAATCCTGCACCGAAAATCGCGAGCGATACGCACGCGAGAAAAAATCGTAGCAGCGCGCGCGACCATGCGAGATGTGATCCGTCCTGCATCGTCAAACGCATTTTCCAAGCGCGCATTCCGATCGTCTGGCCGCCGCGCGACCACGAAATGACGAAGTAGCCGGCACTGAATGCGAGCAAAAGCGCCTGCATCAGAATTTTGTGATCTAGACGATGCGCATCGAATCCGCCGCCCGTCATAGCGACACCGATGACACCGGCGAGAAACCAAAGCCCCAACAGCGGCAACAAATCGTAGACCAACGCCGTCAGGCGCAGGCCGAGCGAAACGGGCGTCGATAAAGGTTCGGCGTTCATTCGATGCAACAAGACGAGTGACGCGACAAGCGTCGCGGTTTACGCTGCGGCATGCAAGCATTCGACGAACAGCGATGTCAGACGTAAAAATTCCCGCCAATCCGCTGAGCGATGCCGATCGCGCGGCGGTGGATAATTTTCTCGAGCGAATCTGGTCCGAGCAGGGATTGGCGGACAACACGCTCGCCAGTTATCGGCGCGATCTCGAAGGATTGGCGCGTTGGCTGGCGAAAGACGGCAGTTCGCTCGATCGTTGTTCGCGCGAATCGCTATATCGCTATCTCGCCGACCGTTCGGCACATGGTGGACGGCGCGGCACCGGGTACACGGCGCGTTCGAATGCGCGCTTGTTGTCGACGCTGCGGCATTTCTATCGCACGCGTTTGCGCGACGGTTCGATCAAAGAAGATCCGACGTTGCTTCTCGATGCGCCGAAGTTGCCGCGCTCGTTGCCGAAAGCGCTGTCGGAAGCCAACATCGACGCGTTGATCGCCGCGCCGGATGTGAGTACGCCGCTCGGTCTTCGCGATCGGGCGATGTTCGAGTTGATTTATGCGACGGGTTTGCGCGTCAGCGAATTGATCGGCATCCGCACCGAGCAACTCAACTTGCGTCAAGGCGTGGCGCGCGTCACGGGCAAAGGCGGAAAAGAACGGCTGGTTCCGCTCGGCGAGCAGGCGCAGGACTGGATCGAACGCTATTACAAAGAATCGCGGCCCGCGCTTTTGCGCGGAACCGTGGTCGATGAAGTTTTCGTCAGCAACCGCCGCGCCGCGATGACGCGCCAGATGTTCTGGTTCACGGTGAAGCGCTACGCGATTGTTGCCGGCATCGATGCGAAACGCATATCACCGCATGTGCTCCGTCATTGCTTCGCGACCCACCTGCTCAATCATGGCGCCGATTTACGCGCGCTGCAGATGTTGCTCGGTCACAGTTCATTGTCGACCACGCAAATTTATACGCTCGTCGCGCGCGAGGGACTCAAGCGTCTGCACGAAAAACATCACCCACGCGGATAAGCGTTAACGATTTGTGCATGCACAGTTAGCCGACGAACGGGTTTCTCCATCGACTGCGACGTGAGACAATTGCACGATCCGCTCTCATCCGCCGGTCTGCATCGATACTCATCGAATTCGCCGGCTTCCATCGAGGTTTCACATGTTCAGATTTCTAGTTTCCGTGGCGCTGCTCGCCGCCGCGATCTCGGCCAATGCCGCGGACGACACGACCAAGACGATCACCGACGCGTTGCACACCATCGCGCCGAAGGCTGCCATCCAATCCATCTCGGAATCCACCCTTCCGGGGTTTTTCAGCGTCGTCGTCGATGGGCACGTCGTGTTCATCAGCGGCGATGGAAAATATTTGATCGAGGGACACGTTCTCGATATCGCCACGCGCCACGACTTGGCCAGCGAAGGTATGTCGATCGTCCGCAAGGAAGGCCTCGCGAAAATTCCGCAAGACAGACGGCTGATCTTCGCGCCGCCACATCCGAAATATACTGTCACCGTTTTCACCGACGTCGATTGCCCGTATTGCCGTCAGTTCCATAAGCAGATCGCCGAATACAACCGTCTCGGAATTGCAGTGGAGTACGTGCTGTATCCGCTGTCCATTCATCCCGGCGCCGACAAGAAAGCGCAAACCGTGTGGTGCGAAAAAGATCGCAACACGGCGTATACCAACGCGATGAACGGACAGACGCTGCCGGCGAAAACGTGCAGCAACCCCATCGCCGAGGTCGGCAGCATCGCCAGCGTCATGGGCGTCGACGGCACGCCGGCCATTTTCACGCAGGACGGCGTCCAGCTTGGCGGATACGTGCCGCCGGACCAATTGGCGCAACGACTGGCGGAGATAGCCAGCGGCAAGCCCGCTACTGCACAATGAACCAATCCCGCCGCGGCGGGTCTTTACCGAGATACGTTTCTTCGCAGAGAACATCCATGTTGAACAAAATCCTGACCGGAATGGCTTTGCTGGCTGTAAGTGCGCTCTCAGTGGCGGCGGACGGCGAAAAAACCGCGCGAGATGCGATCCATTCGCTGCTTCCTATGGCGATCATCGATGAGGTAGTCAAATCCGACCTGCCTGGCTTTTATGAAGTCATCATCAGCGGTCAGGTCACGTACGTCACCGAAGATGGCAAATATCTGCTGCAAGGCAAGCTGTACGACGTTCCGTTGAAGAAGGATCTGACGTCGGCGCGTATCGCGACGATGCGCGAAGAAGCGCTCGCGAAATTGCCCGAAAGCAAGGTAATGCTTTTCGCGCCCGAAAATCCGAAACATACGGTCACGGTGTTCACGGATGTTGATTGTCCTTATTGCCGTCAGTTCCATAAGCAGATCGCCGAATACAACCGTCTCGGCATCGCGGTTCGCTATGTTCTGTATCCTCTCGACATCCATCCGGGTGCCGACAAGAAAGCCGCCGCCGTGTGGTGTGCCAAGGACCGCAATGCCGCTTATACCGCCGCCATGAATGGCCAAGATCCCGGCACCGGCTCGTGCACGAATCCCGTTGCGGAAACGAAAGCGCTCGGCGAAACGCTGGGAATCAACGCGACGCCGACCGTGCTCGCGGAAGATGGCACGATGGTCGACAACGCCAAGGCCGTCTCGCCGACGCTGCTGGCCGCGGAGCTGGATCGCAAGTCGGCTGCGAAAGACAAGCCGGTCGCCTCGAAATAGATGTAGACGGTTAATTGGCGTCGCGACGGCTTGAGCTCGTCGCGGATTGCCGCGAGCCGTTGATTCCACGGTCGGAATCCGCATATTCCGTCCTGCTAGAATAAACACCCCTTTCGTCCCACTCGCGCTGACGCGCTCGCCATGATCGTTTTCGATGGGCTTTCGGCCCTCTCGGCGTTTCGCCTGGAGCGGATAAACCGCGAATTTCAGCGTCTGGAGCTGCGCAGCAAGCTCGTTGCGGCATGGAACGTCTATTTCGTTCGCGCGACGCCGGAGACGCAACATCTCGACACGGACAAACTCCGCGACGTGCTGCGCG
>OLMB01000213.1_pt1 | contig 17466 bp, 13 predicted proteins | sample 1604691 | NCBI WGS metagenome assembly OLMB01 (sample SAMEA104055722, study PRJEB20765) | soil metagenome | isolation source: soil
GGACGTGCTGTCTGCGGACAACAGCCTTCGCGAACAACAAAGGTGTTTTTTGGTGACTTTTTGTCACCGGACAAAAAGTTACCCGCTGCCAACGGCAGCGGAAGTTCTGAGCTAAAAGATAAAAAGCAAAGTCACTGGATTCCGGCCTTCGCCGGAATGACGAACTTAGAGAAAAAGCTGGATTCAGCTTCCGCTGGAATCACAGTCCTTGACATCAAGTCTTAGCCTTCGTCGTCGCAACCCAATCATCAATCACACGCTCAAGCAATTCCAACGGCAACGCGCCGTTGTCCAACACCTGATCATGAAATTGCGCCAAATCGAACTGCTCACCCAGTTCCGCTTTCGCCTTCTCACGCAACTGCAGAATCTTCAACATCCCGACTTTGTAAGCCAGCGCCTGACCCGGATCGACAAAATAGCGCTCAATCTCGGCGGTGACATCACTCTCCGCCATGCCGGTGTTTTCCAGCATGTACTGGATCGCTTGCTCACGCGTCCATCGTTTGTAGTGAATGCCGGTATCCACGACAAGACGAACCGCACGCATCATTTCATCGCGCAGACGACCGAGATTGTCGAGCGGGTCCTTCTCGAAACCCAATTCCCACGCCAGCCTTTCCGCATAAAGCGCCCAACCTTCCATATACGCCGTAAACGGAATTACGCGCTGAAAGAACGGCAAGCCTGGAATTTCCTGCGCGATGGATCCCTGGAAATGATGGCCCGGAATACCTTCGTGATAGGCAAGCGTGCGCATGGCCCACTTCGGCGTTTCCGTCGTGTCGCGCATGTTCGCGAAGAATGTGCCGGGACGCGAGCCATCGAATGACCCGTCTTCGTAATAGGCGCCAGGCGCCGTCTTCTCCGCATATTCCGGAACCGGTTTGACGACGACGCCAAGTTTCGGCCGCATGTCGAAGGCCTTGCCCAATCCGGCGTTTATCTCATCGAGTATCGCCTGATACCTTGCCAGCATCGCCTTTTTTCCGTCCGGCGTATTCGGAAAAACTTGCGACGGATCTTTGGCCAATTGCTGCACGCGCGCGCCGATCGTGCCGTCGACCAAGCCGTGATCCTTCAAGATCGTATCCATCTCTTGCCCGACGCGCGCCACCTCAGTGAGGCCGAGCTGATGCACTTGTTCCGGCGTCATGTCGGTCGTCGTGTTTTGGCGTACGCACCACGCGTAATAGGCATCGCCGTTGGGCAAGTGCCAGGCGCCGAAATTGCCTTGCGCTTTCGGTTGCAACGCCGTGAAGTAACCGATCAACTTTTTGTAGGCTGGATAGACATCCTGTTGAATCGAGGATTCGACGTCGCCTAAATATTTATCCTTGGCGGATTGATCCATGTCGGTCGCCGGAATCTTGTCGAGCTTTTCCTTGAACGTCACGTACAACGGATTTTCTTTTGGCGGTGAAGCCGTAAAGCCGTCCATTTGCTTCAATACTTCTTCGACCATGAATTGCGGCGGGATCAGACTCTTGCTCTCGCGCAACTTCAGGCTTGCGACGACCTGATCGAACTTCTCTGGAAATTTCTTCAATCGCGCGATGTACGCTTTCGCTTCGCCAGCGTTGGTCACCGGATGCTGCTGCGCCATGAAACTCGGCAGATTCGCCTGCACGCCGAACATCTGATTGACGGGAAAATCGTAATCGCGGAATTGATCGCCCTCGACTTGGATACGCAAAAAATATTCGAGGACGTCGTAGGAAAGCTGGCCGCGCTTGTCCATTTTTGTGCGGTCGTAGCGCAGCAGCGTGTCGTGATCGTTGCGAATGCGATCGGCGACGATTTGCTCATGCTCGGGCGATGCATCGTCGAGCTTGCTGCTGTAAAAATCCGCCCACGGTGGAAGTATGCGCAAGTTGCTGAGCAATTCAGGACTGTCCAAGGCGAATTGCGCGAAGACGCGCGTGTAAAACCAGTCGATCTTGTAAGGCTTGAAATACCAGACGTGAACGAGGAACGCGGCGACCAGCACGACGGCCAATGCGATAAAGCTCAAAAGCCACTTCAGCAACCTTTTCATACATCCCGACTCGTCAGTGAAAGCGGGACTCTATCAGTTCACGCGGTCCGCGCCACCGGATGAAAGTCACGCTTCGATATTGAGTTTGACGGGCACATGACCCATGTAAGCGTTCATTGCTGGAGTTCGGCCATGACATTTTCCTCGACCTTGCCGGCGTTGTTTATCGGGCACGGCTCGCCGATGAACGCGCTGGAAGACAACGCGTTTACGCGCGGATGGCGCGACGTCGCCGCACGGATCGAAAAGCCGCGCGCGATTCTATGCGTATCGGCGCACTGGACGACGCGTGGCACCTACGTCAGCGGCGCGGCATCGCCGGAAACCATCCACGATTTCTACGGGTTTCCGCAACCGCTGTTCGACGTGCGGTATCCGGCGCCGGGCAACGCAGCGCTGGCACGGCAAATCGCGCAATCAGTAAAAAGTACGCCGGTACAGATCGATCCGACCTACGGTCTGGATCATGGCTCATGGAGCGTGTTGCGCGTCATGTATCCGGACGCAGATATTCCTACGCTGCAACTAAGTATCGATGTCACCAAGCCAGGCGAATTTCACTACCGCGTCGGACAAGAATTAGTGTCGTTGCGCGACGAGGGCGTGCTGGTTATCGGCAGTGGCAACATCGTCCACAATCTTCGCGAATTCGATTTCCGCAACCCGACGCCGGGTGCATGGGCAATACGCGCCGATACGTTGGTCCGCGATAAGATTTTGGCGAACGATCACGCTCCACTCGCGCGATGGCATGAACTCGGCGCCGACGTCGCACGCGCCGTGCCGACACCCGAACACTATTTGCCGCTGCTTTACGTTCTGGGTATGCAGCGCGATGGCGATTCGCTGCGAATCTTCAACGAAACGGTACAAAGCGCGATTTCGATGACGTCCGTACAAATCGGCTGACGGTTAAAACCAGAAACGAATTCCCGCGACGAGCTGCGCATCGACCGGATCATGTCCGTCGATGCGCGCGAAACGTGCCGCGTCGCCGAAGCGCCGCTGCCAAACGAGGCCCGCATACGGCGCGAACTCGCGCCGGATCTCATAGCGCAATCGCAGGCCGAATTGCGCGTCCGACAAACCTGACCCGACTTCACGTCGCGGATCGCTATTGCCGTAAACGTTCATTTCCAATTCGGGCTGAAGAATGAGTTGCTGCGTGAACAGTATTTCGTATTCCGTGCGCAGTCGAAACGCGCTTCGCCCCTGTTCGCCTGCGTACGCCGTCGCTTCGATCTCGAACCAATACGGCGCGATGCCGCGCACACCGAACGCGGCCCAATTGCGATCGGCGTCAAGTCCCGAATCTCGGCGCGTGCCGAGTTGCCAGTCCCAAAAACCGGCGAACGCGTGGTCCCAGAATAATTCGCTGCGCGCATCGAGACGGCCGTTTTCGTGTTCGCCTTCACTGCGGAGCCAGACTTTGTCGTAGTCGCCGCCGTACCACGCGTCGCCCTCCCAATCCGTTGGCCTTCCGGACGTGAACAGGTGTTCCAGTTGATCAATCTTGATCATGCCAAGCGTCGCGTTGTCGTCCATCTGCATGACGTCGGACATCGACGATGTCGACATATCCGTCTCCGCGTCGGCCATCGATGCGATCGCGAACAAGAGCACTGCAACGATAAAACGATTCACGCGACGATCACTTCGCGAAACATTCCCGCTTCCATGTGAAACAGAAGATGGCAGTGATACGCCCAGCGTCCATTTGGACCGGCAGTGACGCGATAACTGATTTTCTGCCCAGGCTGAACGATGACGGTGTGCTTGCGAACCTGAAATTCGCCTTTTTCGTTTTCGACGTCGCTCCACATGCCGTGCAAATGAATCGGGTGCGTCATCATCGTGTCGTTGATCAATGTGATGCGAACGCGTTCGCCGTTCTGGAAACGTAACGGCGTCGCCTCCGAAAATTTCATGGCATCGAACGACCACACGTAACGCTGCATGTTGCCGGTGAGGTGAAGCGTTATGTCGCGGTCCACGGCCGCGTTGCCGTATGGCGCGATGGATCGTAGATCGGCGTAAGTGAGAACGCGACGACCGTTCTCCCGCAATCCGATGCCGGGGTCGTCAAGATTCGTTCGCGGCATCGGCACGACCATATCCACGCCTCGACCGAGTGTCGGCGTGTCACTCGTGCCTTTCATATTCTGCATGTCGTCGTGCGACATCGACGACATATCGCCCATCATGTCCGACATCGACAAGCGCTGCGGGGCATCGACTGCCGGCACGGCAGCAACCATTCCTGTGCGCGGCGCCAATGTGCCTCGCGCGAAACCGGATCGATCCATCGATTGCGCGAAAATCGTATAAGCGCGTGCGTCATCCGGTTCGACGATTACGTCATAAGTCTCCGCCGTACCGATGCGGAATTCGTCCACATTGACCGGCTCGATATTCTGCCCGTCCGCCGCGACGACGGTCATCGACAATCCCGGAATGCGTACGTCGAAAAAAGTCATCGACGAACCGTTGATGAAACGCAGCCGGATTTTCTCGCCGCGCGAAAACGGCGCTGTCCAATTTGCTGCGGGGGAAGCGCCGTTCATGAGGTACGTGTACGCGTAAGCCGAGACGTCGCTGAGATCGCTCGGATCCATGCGCATGCGACTCCACATTCCGCGCTGCCCGATCGATTCCGTGATCGTCGGTTGAGCGAAGTTGTAGTAGTTGCTTTGCTTTTTCAGATTCGAATAAATGCGTTCGGGATCGGTGTCTGTCCAGTCCGACAACAAAATCACGTAGTCACGATCGGCCGAGTGACGCTCGCCATCGCGCGGCTCGATCACGATCGCACCATAGAGTCCGGTTTGTTCCTGAAATCGCGAATGGCTGTGATACCAATACGTTCCTGATTGCATGAGCGGAAAGCGATAGGTGAATGTTTCTCCCGGCGCGATGCCGTCGAAACTGAAACCAGGTACGCCATCCATGGCCGCTGGCAACAGAATGCCGTGCCAGTGAATCGAACTGGTTTTGTTCAATGTATTGCGCACACGAATGGTGACTGTGTCGCCCTCGCGCCAACGCAGCGTTGGTGCAGGAAGTTGTCCGTTGACCACGGTTGCGGTGCGGCGACGACCGCCAAGATTCACATCGATTTCGCCGATGGAAAGATCGAACTCGCTGCCGACCAACGTAGACGCGTCGGCCGATTGTGTGTTGCGCCACAAACCTAACCCGCTCGCGACGCCAGACAGCGCTAGGCCCTGCACGAATCGACGGCGCGAATCAGATACCACGACACTTTCGACACGTTTGCATAACGAACGACATTGCTACACTCCACGGCCGAATTGCAAGCGGTGAGACCGGACTTTGAACTACCGCCATTCGTTCCATGCCGGAAATTTCGCCGATGTGTTCAAGCACGCGATTTTGATCGCGTTGCTGGAATCGTTGAAAGCGAAGCAGACTCCATTCTGTTATTTCGATACGCACGCCGGATCGGGTCGTTACGATCTACGCAGTGAAGAAGCGCGCAAGACGCGCGAATACGAAAGCGGCGTGATGCGTTTGCTCGGCGCGACACGATTGCCTGCGGCGTTGCACATTTATTTGAACCTCGTGCGCGCACTTAATCCGGCCGGCGGCACGAAAGAGTTAGCCGCTTATCCGGGATCGCCGCTCATCGCAAGTTCGCTGATGCGCGAACAAGATCGCGCCATTCTATGCGAGATGCAGCCAGACGAAGCGAAAACGCTGAAGACGCTGTTCGCCGGCGACGCGCGCGTCAGTGTGCATCATCGCGATGGCTACTCCGCCGTCGCGGCGCTGGTCCCGCCGAAGGAACGGCGTGGATTGGTATTGATCGACCCGCCGTTCGAGGCGCAAGAAGGCGAATTCCGATCGATCGAAACCGCGCTAGAAACTGCGCACGCGCGCTGGCACAACGGCATTTATGCGATCTGGTATCCGATCAAGTTGCGCCAGCAGATATTGCCGTTCAAACGGTGGTTCGACCGGAAGAAGATTCCAAACGTGCTAAACGCACAATTGCTGTTGCATCCCGACAACTCGGCGCTGCGCCTGAATGGATGCGGCATGGTGATCGTCAATCCTCCGTGGAAATTCGATCAGCAATTGAAAGAGCTGCTATCGGTGTTGCGCGAGCATCTCGTGCAAGGACGCTTCGGAGAACACAACGTGGAGTGGCTGACGAGAGAGTAACGTCAGCCGATCCAATCAATCGGTTTTGTTGTCGATCGCCACAGTGCTGCTCGCGTCAGGCGGCGGACTGATCGTTGCCAGACGACTGCTTTCTCGAATCACACCTGCGTAATACGCGACGTAGTAACCGATGACGACGCCGAAAATCGCCAAGGTCAGCGGACTTTTCTGGTACTCGGCAAACGGACTGTCGTTGACTTTCGTCGCTGCCTGCATCATGGGGTATAAAAATATAAATCGATACGCGATGCGGCCGAGAAACAGCACGGTGACAAACAGGCCGACGTACAAATGTGGGGTGTAGAACTGCCCTTCCGACGTCGTTTCGAATTTGGTGTGACGCAATCCGAAATATCCCAACGCCGCGCCCGCGACCACGCCGCCCAACAACGAACCGGCCAACTCGACACTTCGGAACGAAAAGGCGAGCGTGATGATGCCAGCCAACGCGAAGAAACCCATTCGCACCTGCATGCGCTTCGGCTGCAACGGTTGACGACCGATCGTGCGACGAACACGTCGATAAATCGCGAAGGCCAGTATGGCGACCATCAAAATTGGCGTAATCAGTTTAGGATCCATGGCGTCTCGTTTTTCGCGATTGATTTCGATCGATCATGCCAGAGTCGCGGCACTTTTTTTTGGACGACGTTGGCGCTTACTTTCTTTTACGGAATTCGCGAGTCAGTCGTCGATATCCGGCTCGAAGAACGACCATCGCACTTCCGAGAATTCGCGCTTCATGCCCGCTTCGACGCGATTGATTGCTTCTATCATCTCGACACCCGACAACTCACCGCGCATTTTCGCCTTGATCGACACCATCACGTCCGGACCAAGCTGCAGTGTGATGATGCGGAAGACATGTTCGATTTCCGGACGGGCACGAACGTAATCGCACAATGCATCGCGCAGACGCGGTTCGGCGCTTTGTCCGATCAGCAGCGACCCGACTTCGCGCGCCACGAAAATCGCGACGATGCACAACAGCACGCCGATCGCGATCGAACCGTAGGCATCGTAGATCGGATTGCCGGTAATGTGCGTGGTGACAATGGCAGCCATCGCAAATAAAAGGCCGAGCAGCGCGGCGAGATCTTCGCCGAACACGACGATCAATTCGCTCTGACGGCTTTCGCGAAACCAGCGCCACAGATTCCCTCCGCTGCGCGCTTTGCGCACTTCGCGCAGACAACCCCACATCGAGAACGATTCAGCGATCAACGAGAACCCGAGCACGACGATGGCCAACCATGGCATGCGCAACGGTTCGGGATGTTCGATTTTGTGGATGCCTTCGTAAAACGAAAAAAGTCCGCCGACGGTGAACAGCATCAGGGCGACGATGAACGACCAAAAGTAAACGACCATTCCATAACCGAGCGGATGTTCGTCTGAAGGCGCGCGTTTCGATTGGCGCATGCCGATGAGCAGCAGTCCTTGATTGCAACAATCCGCGAGCGAATGGATCGATTCGGCCAGCATCGCGCCCGAGCCGGTGAACAGCGCCGCGACGAGTTTGGCAAGGAAGATGGCAAAATTCGCCCCGAGCGCGAAGAAAATCGTTTTGAGAGAATCGGCCTTGCCGGACATGCTCTACTGCCACAACGTTGTCAGCAGACAAGTCTATCATCTCGGTTCAGTCCGCCATCGATGGAGAACAACCGATGACTGTCACCCGCGCAAAAAAATGCACGCCAGTTCTATTCGTCGATGCCATCGAACCGTCCATCGCATTTTGGGAAGCGCTGGGGTTTCAGAAAAGTATAGAAGTGCCCGAGAACGATCGACTCGGCTTCGTGATCTTGAACGCAGGTTCGGTCGAAGTGATGTATCAGACGATCACCAGCTTGCGCGCCGACAGTCCGTCACACGCCGCACATTTCGCCAACGACAAATCGTTTTTATTCGTCGAAGTGGAATCGATCGACGCTGCGGAAAAAGCGATGGCGAAATTCGAGGTGGTCATGTCGAAACGACAAACGTTCTACGAATCGACGGAAATCGGCTACCGCGAACCGGGCGGACATTTCGTTACGATCGCGCAAATGAAACGCTGACTATTTCGGTTCTTTCGCCACGAGCCCTGCCTGCAGGCGTTTGCTCAGCGTTGCGCGGACGAGTTCGTACGAATGCTGCAAGAAATTCTCGATCTCCTCGCGACTGAATCGCTCCGGCTCGACGAGCGAGATCCAGAACGCCCGCGACATGTAATGCGCCGGAACGATGCCGGGTTGATCGGTCAATTCCAGAAAGCGATCGGAGTCGACTTTGAATGACAGGCGTCCTTTATCGGGTCCGCGCATGCAATAGACGGCGAACATTTTCCCGCTCACGGAAAAAACGAGATCGTCTTCCCATTTGATGTCCTGCGTCACGCCGGGCCATGGCGAGCTGAACGCGCTGAGATCGTTCTCGTTCACGCGAATTTCCGCTGATTAGATGGCGTGCTCGAAGGCATTCGGGCATCGTGTCGGTGTGACTGTAGCAAAAACAACCGATCCAACGCACTCCACGACGACGGAACCTCCAGAGATCGATCGCGTCACCATGGCCGACGGCCGGACGCTGTTACTGCGGCACATCCAAGCCCGCGATGTTGTGCCGCTCCAGCGCGGCTTCGCGCGGTTGAGTCCCGAAGAAGTGCGCATGCGCTTCCTGCATCCACTCACCGAACTGCCACACGATTTCGCGGTGCATTTGTGCGATCTAGATCCGCAGACGAGCATCGCTTTCGTATTTATCGATTTGCCGGGAAGTCCCGAACTCGAAGTTCGCGGCGTGGCGCGCGCCTACATCGATCCGACCACGCTGTCGGCCGAGTTCGCGATCGTCGTGCAACGCCAATACACGGGGCAAGGCCTCGGCAGCCGGCTTATGCGATGCCTCATCGATGAATGCCGGCAACGCGGCGCGGTGGAGATCTGGGGCGACGTGCTGTTGGAAAACGACCCGATGATGCGGCTGTGCGAACGGTTGGGCTTCCACCGCCACAGCCAGATCGGCGATCCCGGCGTGTTGCAGATGCGGCTCGCGTTGTAGTCTCGCCCAGCGATAGTAACGATGGTTCAATCGATGCCGCGGTTCAGTGCGATTCTGCGGGCGCGTGTCCGGATTCGATCCGCTCCGGCTTTGCTTTCTTCTTGCGCCAATGCTTTACCCATTCCTGCAAGCGTTCGAAATACAAATAGATCACGGGTGTCAGATACAGCGTGAGGATCTGCGATGTGAGCAGTCCGCCAACGACGGCGACACCCAACGGGCGCCGCGATTCGGCACCCGCGCCGATGCCGAGCGCGATCGGCAACGTACCCATCAGCGCCGCGAAACTCGTCATCATGATCGGACGGAAACGCACGATGCACGCGTCAAAAATCGCGTTGGCCGGTGTCTCGCCTTCACGCTGCTTTTCGAGCGCGAAGTCGATCATCATGATCGCGTTTTTCTTCACGATGCCGATGAGCATGATGAGTCCGACGGCGGAGTAGAGATTCAGATCGATGTGGAAAATCAGCAGCGTCAGCAATGCGCCGAACGCCGCGGTGAGTACGCCGAAGAGAATCGTCAGCGGATGGATGAAACTTTCGTACAAGATGCCGAGTACGAGATAGATAACGAACACGGCGAACAGCAGCAGCGATCCCATGCTCGAAATCGACGACTGAAACGCCTGCGCGGTGCCCTGGAATGAACCGGTGATCGTGTCGGGCATGTTAATTTTCGACACGGCGCCATCGATGCGCTCGACGGCTTCGCCGAGAGAAACGCCGGGTGCGAGATTGAACGAGATCGTCACCGAAGGAACTTGTCCGAGATGGCTGATCGTCGCTGCGCCCACGGATTTGTCGAAGTGCGCGACCGCCGATAGCGGCACTTGTTGCCCGCCACTGGAGTGGATGTAGATTTGTCCAAGCACATTCGAATCGTTCTGTTTTTTCGGATCGACCTGCATCAGCACCCAGTACTGATCGATCGACGTGTAAATCGTCGACACCTGCTGCGGACCGAACGCGGTATACAACGCGCTCTCGATTTGATTCGCGGTGACGCCGACGGCGGATGCGGCGTCGCGGTCGATCTTCACATCCATTTCGGGCGTGGCGATGAGCAGATCGCTGGTGACGTCCTGGAATCCTTGCAATTTCGAAATCGAGTCGACGAGTTTCGGCACGAACGCGAACAATTCTTTCGTGTCGATATCCTGCAATGTGTATTGGTATTGTGTTTTGGTGAGCTGACCGCCGATACGGATGATCGGGATATTCTGCAAATAGACTTTGAATCCGGGAATGCTCGTGAGTTTCGGTCGCAATTCTTGAATCACTTCATCCGGCGATCCGCGTTCGCTGCGCGGTTTCAGCGTGACGATCATGCGACCGAGATTGAGCGACGCGCTGCTCCCCGATACGCCGATGAATGCCATCACGCCGGCCACTGCCGGATCGTCGCGGATGATCTTCGCCGCCTCGTTGTGCTTGCGTGCCATTTCGTCAAAGCCCACGTCTTGATCGGCTTCGGTGAACACGAATAGCTGACCGGTGTCGTCGCTCGGCAAAAATCCTTTCGGCACGAGTACGAAAAGGACCGCCGTTGCCGCGATGGTGAGCGCGAACAAAAGGATGACGATTCCGCGATGCGCCAGCGCCACGTGCAGCGTGCGCTTGTAGAAATTCTGCATACCATCGAAGAAATTTTCGAAGAGCTGATACATGCGTCCATGTTTTTCGCCGCTGTGCGGTTTGAGCATGCGACTGCATAACATCGGCGTGAGGCTCAGTGAAACAAATCCTGAGACGAGCACGGCCGCCACGATCGTTACCGCGAACTCGTGCAGCAATCGTCCGATGATGCCGCTCATGAACAAAATCGGGATGAACACCGCGGCGAGCGATAGCGTCATCGACACGATCGTGAAACCGATTTCCCTGGCGCCGTCGAGCGTCGCCTGCATGGCCGTCTTGCCCATTTCCATGTGGCGGGAAATGTTTTCGAGCATGACGATCGCGTCGTCGACGACGAAGCCCACGCACAACGTGAGCGCCATCAGCGATAGATTGTCGAGGCTGTAGCCGAACGGATACATGATCGCGAACGTACCGGCGATCGACATTGGCAGCGCCAGCGAAGGGATGATCGTCGCCGACAAATTGCGCAAAAAAACGAAGATGACGAGGATGACCAGCCCCAGCGCGAGCAACAAACTGAATTCGACGTCATCGACGGATGCGCGAATGCTTTCCGTTCGATCGTAGAAAACTTTGAGCGTCACACCGGCCGGCAATTGTTTTTTGAATCCGGGCAATACGGCTTTTATGCGCTGCACGACGGCGACCGTGTTTACGCCTGGCTGTTTTTGGATGGCGAGCAAGACCCCGCGTTTGCCATTGACCCAGGCGGCGAGCTTGTCATTCTGGATTCCATCGTAAATGTGTCCGATGTCGCGCAGACGAACTGGCGCACCGTTCTGATAACTGACGATGAGGTCGGCAAAGGGCTTGGCCGCTTCGAACTGGCCATTCACCATCACGTTGTAAGTGCGATCGCTGCCGTACAGCGTGCCGGTCGGCAGATTGACGTTGCCGCTACTCACCGCTGCAGAAACCTGATCGATACCGAGACCACGCGCCGCCATCGCGGCGGGATCCAGATCGATGCGAACGGCGTATTTCGCCGAACCGTAAACATTGACGAGCGCCACGCCGTCGATCATCGACAGTCGTTGCGCGAGCAACGATTCGCCGTATTCGTCGACTTTGGAAATCGGCAACGTATCGGAATCCATGCCGATGAAGTAAATAGGCGCATCGGCCGGATTCACTTTGCGGAACGTCGGCGGCGTCGTCATCGTCGGCGGCAATTGTTTCAACGCGGCAGAAATCGCCGATTGCACATCGAGTGCCGCGTCGTCGATGTTGCGTTCGAGCGTGAACTGCAATGTGACCTGAGTTTGGCCGATGCCGCTCACTGACGTCATCGAGTCGAGCGCGGCAATTGTCGAGAATTGTTTTTCCAACGGCGTGGCAACGGCGGACGCCATCGTTTCCGGCGAGGCGCCCGGCAATGTTGCCGTGACCTGGATCGTCGGGAAATCCACGTTCGGAAGATCGGAAACGGGCAACAAACGATAACCGACGATGCCGAACACGAGAATGCCGACCATGACCAGCGTCGTCATCACAGGACGGCGAACGAAGATTTCGGACATCGACGTCATTTGGCGGCCGTCTTTTCCGTCGCGCGCGATTTTACTTTCGTTCCGTTGATCAGGCGCGATTGTCCGTCGATGACGACTTCGTCGTTTTCAGTCAACCCATCGGCGATCATCGATTCGCCGTTCACGCTGCGCGTGACTTTCACGGTGCGCAGTTCCGCCGAATTGTCCGCCTTGATGACGAACACGTAGGTTCCGTTCGGACCGGCTTTGACGGCCGCGTCCGGCACGACGAGCGCATTCGTATCCGTACCCAGCGTCAGCGTGACATTGACGAATTCGCCCGGCCACAAACGCTCGTCGACGTTTGCGAAACTCGCGCGCAGTTTCACGGTGTTGGTGGTCGGATCGACGGCGTTGTCGATGAACGACATCTCGCCATCGATGCGTGATTCGATGCCATCGCCCGTCGCGAATACCGGCAACGCGCCTTTGCTGTGCGCGCTACGCACGCGATCGACATACAAACCGGGGATCGAAAAATTCACGTAGATCGGCGAAATGCGATTGATCGTGATGAGCGGTTGCGTATCGTTGGCCTTCACCAGATTTCCCGCTTGCACGAGAATACGACCGACGCGTCCACCGATCGGCGCGAAGATATCGGTGTAGCCGAGCGTAAGTTTCGTTGCGTCGACGTTGGCCTGATCCACCTTCACGCTCGCGGCCGCCGCAGCGTACGCCGTGCGGTACTGCTGCATCTGATCGGCGGAAATAAAACCTTTCGTCGCGACGGGCTCGTAGCGATCGAGTTGCGCTTTGGCGAGATCGCGCGCCGCGACATCTTTCGCGAGCGCGGCTTCCGTCTGCGCAAGTGTCGCCTGCGCCGGGCGCGGATCGATCTTGAAAAGCAGATCGCCCTTCTTCACTTCATCGCCGTCTTTCACGCGCACGTCGAGCAGTTGTCCATCGACAAGCGATTTCACGGCAACGGTGTCGATAGGCTCGACCGAGCCTGGCGCTTCGATCAAATCGGGCACGGTTTTCTTGATCACTTTTACCGTAGCGACAGGAACGGCCGCATCGGGCGGCGGCGGCTTTTTGTCGGAACAAGCGGAAAGCAGCACTGCAGAAAGCGCCAGAAAAACGGCGCGCGCAAAACCAATCGTCATGCGATTTTTTCGAGAGCTATTGGGCATAACGGCTATTATGGACGAATGCGAAAATTCTGCGCCGCGCATGGCGTAAAGTCTTGTGAATTCGCTGCGCGGACATAGATCGAAAGTCATGGATGACGTCTGTCGCGTCGTTCGAGATCGCTACAATGAACCGTTCGCGCTGGCCACACCTGTGTTCCGGCGCAGTCTTAATTTTATTTAATGATACAAAAAATGCTGATCAACCCACCGCTGCCACGCGACGCGAAACGCCGCGCATTCTGGATTTCACCGCATGGCAGTTCGCACGCGCTCGCGCTAGCCGAAGCGTCGCGCATACACGACGGTATTGTCGTGGCGGTCACGCACGACACGCACGCTGCGCACACGCTCGAAGACGATTTGCAACTGTTCGCCGGCAACGCGATCGACATCATGCATTTTCCCGATTGGGAAACGCTTCCGTACGATTTGTTTCCGCCACATCCGGATATCGTGTCGCGACGCATCGCCGCGATGTATCGACTGCCATCGGTTCACCGCGGGATTCTCGTCGTTCCTGTGGCGACGCTGATGCAACGTCTCGCGCCGCGAAGTTTCATCGGCGGCTCGAGTTTGCTGCTCGCGTTGCATCAATCACTCGATCTGCAATCGGAACAACGCCGACTTCAAGCGTCCGGCTACCGCGCCGTGCCGCAAGTGCAGGAGCCCGGCGAATTCGCCGTGCGCGGCGCGCTGCTCGATATTTTTCCGATGGGCAGCAGCGAGCCGTATCGCATCGAGCTGTTCGATCGCGAAATCGAATCGATCCGTAGTTTCGATCCCGAGAACCAGCGTTCGCTGCACAAAATTGAAAAAGTGGATTTGCTGCCGGCGCGCGAATTTCCGCTTACCGAAGAATCCGTCAAATCGTTCCGCAACAAATTGCGCGAGCGTTTTCCCATCGATCCGCGCCGTTGTCCGATTTATCAGGATTTGAAAGAAGGCACGACTCCGGCGGGCATCGAATATTATCTGCCGTTGTTTTTCGATCACACGGAAACGTTGTTCGATTATCTCGGCGGCGACACGTTGTTCGTTACGTCGGAAAATGCGCTCGATGCTGCGGACACTTTCTGGCAGCAAGCGCAAACGCGTTACGACAACCGAGCGCACGATATCGAGCGGCCCATCCTTCCCGTTCCGGAACTCTATTTGTCGCCGCAATTGTTGCGAGAGCAACTCAATCAGCGATTGCGCGTCGAGATCGTTGCGACGGGCACGAATGAACATGCGGTCGATCTCGGCACGCTGGCCGCACCTCCTGTCGCGGCAAAAAAACGCGAAGCGCCGTTTGAAGAATTGAAGCGATTTGTCGAAGGCTATGACGGACACGTACTGATTTCGACTGATTCGGCGGGCCGACGTGAAGGCTTGATCGAACAGTTGAATACTGCGGGATTGAAGCCACACGTCGTTATGTCGTGGCAACAATTTCTCGAAGCGCCATCCCCTCCTCATCCCGGCGAACGCCGGGATCCAGTGACTTTAAACGCCGAGAATTCGAAGACGCTGGATTCCGGCCTTCGCCGGAATGACGAGCACAGTGCGAACGTCTTCATCACTGTCGCGCAACTCGACAACGGATTCTCGCTCGCCTCGCCGGCGATCACGGTTCTCGCCGAGCGCCAACTGTACGGCGACCGTGCGCAACAATCGCGGCGCCGCACGACGGCGACACGCGATCCCGATACGATTCTTCGCGACCTGTCCGAACTTGCGATCGGTTCGCCGATCGTTCACGTCGATCACGGCGTCGGCCGCTATCAGGGATTGGTCAAGCTCGGCATCGGCAACGGCGGCGAATTTCTAAGTATCGAATACGCGAACTCGGACAAGCTTTATGTGCCCGTTGCGCAACTGCATCTCGTGTCCCGCTATTCCGGTGTGTCGGACGACATGGCGCCGTTGCATTCGCTCGGCGGCGAAGCGTGGGAGCGCGCCAAGAAACGTGCAGCGCAGAAAGTGCGCGATGTCGCCGCCGAATTGCTCGCACTGTACGCGCAACGCGCGGCGCGGCCCGGCAAGGCATTTGTTTACGACCGCGCGATGTACGAGCTGTTCGCCAACGCATTTCCATTCGAGGAAACGCCAGATCAATTGCGCGCCATCGAGGCGGTGATCGCCGATCTCGCGGCGGGCAAATCGATGGACCGCGTCGTTTGCGGCGACGTGGGCTTCGGCAAGACGGAAGTGGCGCTGCGTGCCGCCTTTGTCGCGGCGACAGCGGGAAAACAAGTCGCCTTGCTCGTGCCGACGACGTTGCTCGCCCAACAGCATTATCAGAATTTTCGCGATCGTCTGGCCGACTGGCCGGTGCGTGTCGAAGTGTTGTCGCGCTTCAAATCGAAAAAAGAAATCGCAGCAGAACTCGAAAAACTGCGCGATGGCACGATCGATGTGATCATCGGCACGCATCGGTTGCTTCAACCCGACGTGAAGTTCAAGGACTTGGGACTCGTCATCGTCGACGAAGAACAACGCTTCGGTGTGCGCCAAAAAGAACAACTCAAACGTCTACGCGCCGAAGTCGATCTGCTCACACTTACGGCGACGCCGATTCCGCGCACGTTGAACATGGCGCTTTCGGGATTGCGCGATTTGTCGATCATCGCCACGCCGCCCGAACATCGTTTGGCCGTAAAAACATTTGTGGCGCCATACGATCCCGCCGTCATTCGCGAAGCATTTCAACGCGAAATGGCGCGCGGCGGTCAGATTTATTTTTTGCACAACGAAGTCGACAGCATCGAACGCACGGCACGGGAACTCGGCGAGTTGATCCCCGACGCTCGCATTCGGGTCGCGCACGGACAGATGCCGGAGCGCGAACTCGAACAGGTGATGCTCGATTTCTATCGGCAGCGTTTCAACGTGCTCGTGTGCACGACGATCATCGAATCGGGCATCGACGTGCCGAGCGCGAATACGATCGTGATCAATCGCGCGGATCGATTTGGCCTGGCGCAGTTACACCAATTACGCGGACGCGTCGGTCGATCGCATCATCGCGCATACGCCTATTTGATCGTGCCGGATCGTCGTGCGATTTCTGCGGATGCGGAAAAGCGTTTGGATGCGATCGCGTCGATGGAAGAACTGGGCGCTGGCTTCACGCTCGCCACACACGACTTGGAAATTCGCGGCGCCGGCGAATTGCTCGGCGAGGAACAAAGCGGGCAAATGCAGGAAATTGGTTTCGCACTTTATAGCGAATTGCTCGAACGCGCAGTGAAAGCGTTGAAGAGCGGCAAGACGCCGGATTTCGATCTGATCAGCGAACATGATGCCGACGTCGAACTTCATTTGGCGGCGCTGATTCCTGACGATTATCTGTCGGACGTTAACGCGCGTCTGACGCTCTACAAGCGCATCGCCGGTGCGCGCGATTCGGATGCGTTGCGCGAGCTGCAAGTCGAGATGATCGATCGTTTTGGATTACTGCCGGAACAGGTCAAAAATCTTTTCGCCGTGGCGGGGATCAAGCTGGCAGCGAATGCGATTGGTATTCGCAAGCTGGAGTTGGGCGACAAAGGTGGGCGTGTGCAGTTCAAGGCGCAGCCGAATGTCGATCCGGCCATTGTCATCAAGTTGATTCAGACGCAACCGAAGGTTTATTCGCTGGATGGGCAGGACAAGATGCGGGTGAAGTTGGAGTTGCCTGGCGCGGCAGAAAGGCTTGGGGCGGCGATTTCATTGGTGACGGCTTTGTCGCAATCGGCTCGGGTTGTTTAGGGGTTTTAAAAAGCTTCCGCTGCTGTGCAGCGGGTAACTTTTTGTCCGGTGACAAAAAGTCACCAAAAAACACCTTTGTTGTTCGCGAAGGCTGTTGTCCGCAGACAGCACGTCCCTGATGCTGGCTGCGGACCGCGCGCTTCCTGCGCGCGATGACCCTC
>OLMB01000232.1_pt1 | contig 17431 bp, 15 predicted proteins | sample 1604691 | NCBI WGS metagenome assembly OLMB01 (sample SAMEA104055722, study PRJEB20765) | soil metagenome | isolation source: soil
GCATGATCGCTTTTGCGTCGAGTCTGGATTGCGGCGGCGTCATCGCACGTAGCGCGGAAGATTGCGCGCACGTGTTCGCTGCGATGGCGGGCCACGATCCGCGCGACGCGACGAGCGTGGTTCGCGATGTCGACGACTACGTTGCCGCATTGTCCACAACGCTGAAAGGTATACGGATCGGCGTCGCGCGCAATTATTTCGGCGCGGGCGTGGAGGACGGCGTCGCGTCGACTGTTCGCGAATCGCTGCGCGAACTCGAAAAGCTCGGGGCGATTCTCGTCGATATCGATTTGCCGAACGCATCGCTCGCGATTCCGGCGTATTACGTGATCGCGCCGGCGGAAGCGTCGAGCAATCTGGCGCGTTATGACGGCGTCCGTTACGGCTATCGTTGCGCGAACCCGACTTCGCTCGACGATCTCTACACGCGCAGCCGCAGCGAAGCGTTCGGTGCGGAAGTGAAGCGCCGCATCCTCGTCGGAACGTACGCGCTGTCCGCCGGTTACTATGACGCGTTTTATTTGCGCGCACTGAAAGCGCGACGACTCATCGCGAACGATTTCACGGAAGCGTTCAAATCTGTTGATCTGATTGCGGGACCGACGACGCCAACCGTTGCGTTCAAGCTCAGCGAAAAATCCGATCCGCTAGCGATGTATGCGGCGGACGTGAACACGGTTGCCGTCAATCTCGCTGGATTGCCGGCGATATCGGTGCCGGCGGGATTCAGTCAAAATCTGCCGGTGGGACTGCAGTTGATCGCACCGATGTTCGCCGAAGCACGTTTGCTCAACGCCGGGTATCAATTGCAGCAAAGTACAGATTTCCACTTGCGCGTGCCGGAGATTTCGCCATGAGCGAATGGCAGCCCGTCATCGGCCTGGAAATCCACGCACAGTTGAATACGGCCAGCAAGCTGTTTTCGGGCGCATCGACCGCGTATGGCGCGGAGCCGAACACGCAGGCGAGTGCAGTCGACGTGGCGTTGCCGGGATCGCTGCCAGTGCCGAATCGCGCGGTGCTCGAAAAGGCGATCCGATTCGGATTGGCGGTCGATGCGACGATCGCATCCAAAAGTATATTTGCGCGCAAAAACTACTTTTATCCGGATTTGCCGAAGGGTTATCAGATCAGCCAGTTCGAATTGCCGATCGTCAGCAATGGCGTGCTGAGCGTGCGAACCGATGACGGCCGTACGATCGATGTCGAAGTGCAGCGCGCGCATCTCGAAGAAGACGCCGGCAAATCGCTGCACGACGCTTTTCATGCGGCGACGGGCATCGATCTGAATCGCGCCGGCACGCCGTTGCTTGAAATCGTTTCAGCGCCGGTGCTGCATTCCGCGCAGGACGCCGTCGCCTACATGCGGACGATGCACACGCTCGTGCGTTGGCTGGGCATCTGCGACGGCAACATGCAAGAAGGTTCGTTCCGTTGCGATGCGAATGTGTCGGTGCGTCCTGTCGGTCAGGAAAAACTTGGAACGCGTACGGAAATAAAAAACGTCAACTCGTTCCGTTTCGTCGAGAAGGCGATCGAGTACGAAATCGAACGCCAGATTCGCGCGCTCGAAAATGGCGAAAAGATCGTGCAGGAAACGCGTCTTTACGACGCCGCGCATCACCGCACGCGTCCGATGCGGAGCAAAGAAGACGCAGACGACTATCGCTATTTCCCCGATCCCGACTTGCCGTCTTTGACCGTGTCCGCGTCGCATATCGAGCGGGTTCGGGCGTCGATGCCCGAACTGCCGGAAGCGCGACGGCGGCGTTATGTTGATGAGCTTGGCTTACCTGATATCGACGCTGCGCAACTGTGTGCCGATAAGGCGACATCCGATTATTTCGAGACGATGCACGCGGCTAATTCGGGTGACGCCAAGGCATGCGCGAATTGGATTCTCGGTGAGCTGGCAGCCGCACTGAATGAAGCGAATCTGCCGATCGTTGAGTCGCGCGTATCGGCGCCGTCGCTTGCGAAGCTGATCGCGCGCGCGCGCGACGGAACGATTTCGAACAAGATCGCGAAAGACGTTTTCGCCGCAATGTGGGCGGGGGAGGGCGATGCCGATACAATCATCGCCGCGCGAGGGCTGCGCGAGATTTCCGACGAAGGCGCACTGACGTCGGTCATCGATGCGGTCATCGCGGAATTTCCGAGTCAAGTCGCGGAATTTCGCGCGGGGAACGACAAGCTGCTGCAGTTCTTCGTCGGTCAATCGATGAAGCGTTTGCGCGGACAAGGCAATCCGCAGCGCTTGAACGCGCTGCTGCGTGTAAAACTGAATTCTTAGAATAGGACTCTCGATGTCAGCGTTGATCTGCGGTTCGCTCGCCTACGACACCATCATGGTGTTCCAGGATCAGTTCAAGAATCACATCCTGCCGGACAAGGTGCACATGTTGAACGTGGCCTTTCTCGTGCCGCGCATGCGCAAGGAATTCGGCGGGTGCGCCGGCAACATCAGCTATAACTTGAAACTGCTTGGCGGACACCCGATTCCGATGGGCACGGTCGGCCAGGATTTCGCGCCGTATCGCGAACATTTCACCGCGTGCGGAATCGATCTGAGCCGCATCAAGGTCATCGAAGATTTGTATACCGCGCAGGCGTTCATCACGACGGACCTCGACGACAATCAGATCACGGCGTTTCATCCAGGTGCGATGATGCGCTCGTATGAAAATCACGTGCGCGATGTGCCGGATGTCGAATTCGGCATTGTCGGACCCGACGGGCGCGAGGCGATGCTGCAGCACGCTCAGGAATTTGCCGAGCGTGACGTTCCGTTTATCTTCGATCCCGGTCAGGCGATGCCGCTTTATAACGGCGAGGAATTCCGTGCGTTCATCGAGCAGTCGCAATACGTGACGGTGAACGATTACGAATCCAATCTTCTGCAAACGCGAACCGGTTGGAGCGAAAAACAAATCGCCGAACGTGTTAGCGCGTACATCGTTACGCGTGGCCCGAAAGGTTCACTGATCCACACGACGAAAGAAACATTCGACATTCCGCCAGCCCATGAGCGCCGTGTATCCGATCCGACTGGTTGCGGTGACGCGTACCGAGCCGGGCTGATCTACGGATTGATGAAGAATATGGATCTTCCGACGTGCGGACGTATGGCGTCGTTGATGGGTGCGCTGAAAGTTGAACATCCCGGCACGCAAAACCAGCGCTTCACGTATGACGAATTCGCCGATCAGTTCCGCCAGCAGTTCGGTTACGCGCTGGATTAATTATTGCCGAGCGAGAACGGCGTAAAACGTGTTCCGCGATCGTAATAGTCTTCATTCTCCGCGCGTTTGAGTGCGGCGACGATGCGATAGGTCAGCGGCGTTGCGATGATTTCCCAGATTACCTTCAATAGATAATTCGAGAACATCACGGTGAGGACGAGCTTGGTATCCCACACGCCGAGAAATGCGGCGGGATAGAACACGAGCGAGTCGACGCCTTCGCCGACGATGGTAGAACCGACGATGCGCGACCATAACGCCTTGCCGTTCGTCCACACTTTCATTTTTGCCAATGTATACGAATTCGCGAATTCGCCGCAGAAAAAAGCGGTGATCGAAGCCAGCACGATGCGCGGCGTCTGGCCGAAAATACTTTCGTAGGCGGCTTGTCCGCTCCAATTCGGTGACGGCGGAAGTTTTACGACGACGGTCGCCATGATCGACGCGAAGATGAGTGCAGTGAGTCCCGACCAGATCACGCGGCGTGCGCGAGCGTAGCCGTAGACTTCCGTGAGGATGTCGCCAAACACGTACGAGATCGGAAAGAACAAAACGCCGGCGCCGAACGTGAAGTCGCCGATGATCGGCAAATGAACTTGCGCGACTTTGGCGGGCCCGATCAGATTCGAGCACAACAGCACGCAGACGAACGCGCCAAGGATCAAATCGTAGTAGCGATAGGGTCGGCGGGGGACAGTCGCGAATTGCTCGCTCATGGCGTAAGGTTTTGGCCTCGAATGCGTCCATTCTGGTTTATGCCGAAGGAGAACACCATGCGTCGATGGTTGGGTTTGTTGTTCTGTTTAGTCAGCGTCGCGTCGTTCGCGCAAGAGCGCGCCATCGCATGGGAAGGAAAAGGTGCCGATGGTCAGACGATTCGTTTCGATCCGAATCATCGCGATAAACCCGCGATCCTGTTGTTCTGGGCGACATGGTGTCCTTACTGCGAAGCGCTGATGCCGCATTTGCAAAAAGTATACGAAGCGGCGGGTAAGGATCATTTGGACGTCTACGCGATCGACATCAAAGATGACGGCGATCCGGTGGCAGCGCTTAAGAAACGCCATCAGACTTTCACGCTGGTGCGTGACGGCGATTCGATTGCCGATCTATATCATGTGAAGGGAACGCCGGGTCTTTTTCTCGTCGACGCGAAAGGGAATATCATTTATCACCCCAAATCGGCGGATCCGATCGCGGCCGAAACGGCGTTGCGTCAGAAGCTGAATCTGCCTGCGATGAAGTGAGGTGTCTCATGCTGGAATTGCGATGCCATTGCGAATGCTGCGATAAGGCGCTGCCGCCCCATGCGACGGACGCGATGATCTGTTCGTTCGAATGCACGTTTTGCGCGACGTGCGTGACGGAGCAGTTGCGCGGCGTCTGTCCGAATTGCGGCGGCGGTTTTGCGGCGCGGCCAATTCGTCCGCAATCGCTGCTCAGCAAATATCCGCCATCCTCGACGCGTCGCTCGCTGGTGTGCGAGCAGGTTTAGCGATATCAGTGTGCGACGAACAGCGGCAGATCGCTGTTCTGAAAGAGATACCGCGTGGCTCCGCCGAGAACGAGTTCGGCGATGCGCGAATGTCCCCACGCGCCCATGACGATCGTGTCCGATTTCGATTCGCGCGCGGCGGCGAGAATGTTTGCACCGTGATCGCTCTTTGGCGTGAAGCGCTGAAACTGCGCATTCACGCCGTGACGCTCGAGATACGCGGCGAGATCGAGCTCCGGAAGATGGCGCGCGCCGAGAAGATCATTGTGCGCCGTTCCGTCCAGCACGAGCGCTTGCGACGCGGTTTTCAAAATCGGCAGCGCGCCGCGAATCGCGCGCATCGATTCGCGGCTGTGGTTCCATGCGACAAGCACGCGATCGCCGAGCGACCCGATCTTTGCCGTTTGCGGAACGACGATGACGGGAATGCCCGCGCCGAAGACCGTGCGTGAGACGGTTCCCCAACCGGTCGGCGCATCCGGATTCAGGACTGGTCGTTCCGCTATGATCAAATCGCACCACCGTGCCGCGTGGCACAACGCCTCGACCGGTTCGCCCTGCGCCGCGAGCCATTCTCCTTTGGCGGAATTGTCGGCGAGAAGTTTTTCCCACCAGCCTTTGCGCGCCAGCGACTCGCTATACAAATGGTCCGCCTCGTGAACTTGGAAGACGACGGTTTCGGGTGTGCTGAAGGCGACGGCACCCATCGGCGCCACGTGCAGGCCGTACAGATGACTCGGCATGCGCTGCGCAATCGCCATGGCTGCGCGGGCGGCGAGGGAATCGTCTTTCGCATCGCGCACGTGCACGAGAATGTCCAAGGTGTCCATCAGCGCATTAGCTCTGGCTGCCATCACGCCTAGCTTAGCGCGATGCGGCCGACACTTACCTTCTGCACATGCCTTGCAATGATGCGTTGCGCTACCATCTCGTCGTAGTCATCCATGGAGGCGGCCATGTTCAAGCTTCTCCTCATATTCCCGGCGCTTATTGTCGGATCGATTCTGCTCAGTATCGGCGCGCTCGCTTTCTTACCGTTGTTGGCGGTTTTGCCAATTATTTTGGCTATCGGAGCCTGCGTTTTGGCCTTTTCGCTGGCGGCAGGCGTTCTGGTATTTTTTGCGCGCATCGTGGGTGCGCTCATTGTCGGTGTCGGTGGATTGATGATTGCTGGAGTCGGCGTGGTTGCACTGTTTGCCGGCGGATTTGTCGCACTAGTGCTGGGATTCGCCATCCTACATCTGGCGATCCCCATCCTATTTATCGCCGGCTTGATCTGGCTGATTCATCGCGCTTCGCGACCCAAGCCCGCGCAACTCGCGCACGGGTAACGCGAATCTAGCGGCGATTTCTCGGGGACTGAACGTAAAGTCCCATTCCGTTCAGGTTTCATGCGCGAGACTTTGGCCACCCAACAACAGGAGGTTGACGATGCGCACGATGCATTTGGTGGCACCGGCTTTGCTGCTCGCCGCGGGATCGATGTTTTCGACTCACGCAAGCGCCGCAGAAAAGATCGATTGTGAAATGAAGTTTAATTTGACGGGCTGGTCGGCGATTTATAAGCACGCCGAAGGCTCGGGCACGATGAAGTGCACTAACGGCCATTCGTATCCGATCACCATCGTCGCTGTCGGCGGCGGATTGACGGTTGGCAAGTACAAAGTTGAAGGCGGCACCGGAAAGTTCTCCGAAGTCTATGATGTCGGCGAAGTCTTCGGCAGCTACGCCCAAGGCGAAGCCAACGCAGGTATCGTGAAATCCGGTACGGCGCAGGTGTTGACGAAAGGTAATGTGTCGCTCGCGCTCGCTGGCGCTGGCGAAGGCGTCGATCTTGGAATTTCGTTCGGCAAGTTCACGATCGAACGCGCCAAGTAATAGAAACGATTCACCGATAGCAAAAACGCGGCGCATAAAAGCGCCGCGTTTTTTTTTGCGATCGTTTGTCGCGATGCACAAAAAAAGCTAAGGTATCGCGCGCCGCACCGAGTGCGCATGACGACCGTTTTACGATGTCCGATATTGCCGAAAGCGAATACTCGCTTCACGAGGAAATGATCCATAGCCTGACGCACGCGTTCGGGCTGATTCTCAGCATCATTGGTTTGGTCCTTCTGATGATCGCGACCAGTGGCAGCGGTGTGCGCGACATAGCGTCTTGCGCGTTGTATGGAACAACGCTGATTCTCGTCTACTCGACGTCGACGCTGTATCACGGCGTCACTCACGCCGAATCCAAGCGTGTGTTGCAGACGCTTGATCATGTCGCCATTTTCTTGCTGATCGCTGGAACTTACACGCCATTTGTTTTGATTGCGATGCGCGGCGTGTGGGGCTGGAGCCTGTTTGCGATCGTCTGGACGTTGGCTGTTCTCGGCGTGGTCTGCGAACTCACGCGCGTGCGGGAAATTCGCGGGGTGATGCTCGCGTTATACGTCGGCATGGGCTGGGTTGGATTGATCGCAATAAAGCCGCTCATCGCCGCGGTACCGATCGGCGGGCTCGCCTTGGTCCTCGGCGGCGGCGTGAGTTACACGCTGGGCGTAATTTTTTATGCGTGGCGCAAACTGCGTTATCACCACGCGGTATGGCACGTGTTCGTTCTCCTCGGAAGCGTCCTGCAATATCTGGCCGTGCTTTGGTACGTGCTGCCGACACGAACGTGAATGAATTTGTCGTTCATCGCGGCTCATGCCATTGCGGACGCGTTCGATTCGAAGTCGACGCGCCCTCGAAATTGCAGGCGCTCTATTGCAATTGCTCCGTCTGCGCGATGACCGGCTATTTGCATTTGATCGTGTCCCCATCGCGGTTTCGATTGCTGAGCGGCTCGGATGAACTCACGGAGTACATGTTCAACACGGGGACCGCGAAGCATCTTTTTTGCCGGGTCTGCGGGATCAAATCGTTTTACGTTCCGCGATCGAATCCCGACGGTATCGATGTCAACGTGCGCTGCCTGGACAACAGCACGATCGATTCTCTCGACATCGTGGCGTTTCACGATGAGGATCGTGAAGCGAGCACGGCAGCGATCAGGCATTTGTCGAGCTAGAAGATGTAGGCGATCGCGAATACGCCGAGCATCGTGAAACAAAGCGCAATTTTCGCAAGCGTCCCAAACAACAAACCGATCCACGTGCCGATGCCGACGGTTGTCGCCTTGCGCACCGAGCTGCCCGTCGACAACTCACCGATGAGCGCGCCGGCGAAGGGCCCGATCAGCAGACCAGGCAGCAGGAAAAACATTCCGATCAACATGCCAATGCTCGCGCCCCAGATCGCGCGGCCGCTGGCGCCCACGCGTTTTGCGCCGGCGATGCTTGCGATCAGGTCGATAAGCAGCGCGAATGCGCTAAGCAGCCCGAGTATCAGCAGCGTCCATAAACCGACGTGCCGGTACTGATCGGCCCACGCGGCGAGCCACATGCCGCCGAATACCAGCGGCACGCCGGGTAAAATCGGCACGACCGTGCCAGCAATTCCAATGACGATAAGAATGCCTGCCAGAATGAAATAGAACGTCTGCACTGTTTGCGATCAGTGCTGCCCGTTCGCTTTTTCCGCCTCGGTATCCCAGTGGAATGCGGCGACATATTCCGGCTTCAGCAAGGCATGAAAAAGTTTGGCGGGCACTTCTACTTGCGGCGCGCCATCGACGTAAGGTGCGACTTGATACGGCGGGAAGACCAGCGTCAATCCGATCGCTTTCGATTCGAGCCCGTCGACTAAAAACACTGCGAAGTTTTCGGACTTTGGCTCCGTGCCGCGTTCGACCCAGTCGCGCATGTCTTTTAGTGCTGGCGCCAACGCCGTGCCTTCGCCGACTTGATCGCGCAATTGTGCGTCGAAGCGACCTTCAAGTTGCCGACGGCTTTCATCGCTGAGAATTTTCAACGCGGCATCGGAATCGGCGAACAAATCGCCGACGTTGACGAGCTTATTGTCCGACAGATGCAACACGAAGCTCGTCACCAGGGGATTCGGGTGCGCGCCGCCGGTGTAGCTGCTCCCATTTACTAGAATGCTCGCGAAATCGTCGGTGCGCCGAGCGATATTGAACGTGATATCGAGTTGATATTCCGCCAGGTTTGCGCTGTGTTCGCCGCTTTGCGCCGCGAGAAAATCTTTCTTTTGCACCGTCGCGTAATCGCGCAGCGCGATGTCGAGCGTTCGCCATTCCGGTTGCAGCGCGGGATAGTGGATGTGATACGAGTAGCCATCGCCGTGCCCGCTGTCTTCATCGGGTGTCGGTTCTGCAGCGGACGCGGAGTTGATCGGCGTTGTCGAGGCCACCATCGCAGAACGCTGCTTCTCGCAGCCGCAAATTAAAACAGCGGCGACGCCGAGCGTGAAGTGCAGGACGCGCGACGCGCGATGAAGTCGGGCACGTTTCATTGAATCGATTAAGCGGGAGACGCTTGAAGTGTAGGGCACGTCTTGCGATTGGCCAAGCGGACAGATTGCACGTCCGTTGTACTCGGACTGTGATTTTTGTCACACTCTCAAACGGATAAAGTGTGACTTGGCGCGCAATTTGCTAAAACTTCAAAGACTAAGGCGAGACGCATGTCGCGAGCATGCGGCTTAGTCGGAAAAAAAATACGACATTCAGGGGAATATCATGTGTGCATACGCTCATCGGGCGCGCGCGTTCGTCGCCGCTATATCTTTGTTTTTAATTTCTTTTTACACAAACGCTAGCGCCGAACAGTTCGTTCTCGGGCCGTCACGCGTGGTCGGACCGCACGCCACAGGACAGGTGGCGCCGGCTCCCTCCGGTGGCTGGCAAGCAGGAGACGACAGGTCGCTGAACGCCTCGGTGGTCGGTCAAGGCGGCTGGACGGGCACTTGCTCGAATCAGAACTACGACCAGGAAATCACGGCGGGCATCGCGCATTCGGGCGGTCACGGCTGGCGCTTGTCGAACTGGTATCACGATGGTTGTGTCAACCACGTCATCAGCGCGCCTTATTCGCCTGCAGGCGAGATTGGGTCAACAACTGCTTACAACGTCGGTGGGGTAGGACCGACGACCAATAGCGTCGTCTACGAATTCTGGTTTCGCAGTGCAAGTGTGCAGCCCGACCCCGGCGTGTTCACATCGACGACGATCACTGACCAACAAGGTCGGCGTATGACGTATCTGGGCTTTTTCGACGAACCGGCAGGCCCGGGCGGTCAAGCCGGCAATGGCTGTCCCACGAACGAAGGCTGTTTCCACCTCGACGCGTCCGGCGTCACCGACGGCGGAACGCCCGGCGACGACAACACCGTCGTTTTCGACGACAACTATTCTCCGGCGCTGGAGCGCGGCCGTTGGTATCGCGTCCATATCGACGCCACGTTCAACGACACGATCGGCGAATCCACTCGTCGCAACGACGTCGTCGACTATGTGCTCTACGACAGCGCCGGCAATAAGGTGTGGTCTGCCCTCGGCATCAATACGTGGGAAGACGCTTATTACGAAGGTCATTACGGCAGCAACCTCGGCGACAAGGTCGCCAGCAATTACATCGCCTATCGTATTTCGGCCAACCCTGATACGGGCGATCAATCGGATGGCGACACGTATTCAGTCGTGAACCGTCCGCACGGTATCGTCTTCGACGATCTGAATGTCGTTCCTGGCGATGCAAAACCCGGCTTTAGTACCAGCTTCGATTTCGATCGCTATGTCGCCACCAATGGCACCGACAACAGCACGTGCGTCGACAAGCTCAATCCGTGTTTGACGATCGCGTATGCGATCACACAATCCAATCCCTACGACACGATTCATGTGGCTGCCGGCACGTATGTCGAGCGCACCAACGCCACCACCAATTTGACGATCACCAAACCGATCGCCATCGAAGGCGCGCAAGTCGGCATCGACGCGCGCACGCGTAGCGACGCGGGCGCAACGATCATCGTGCCGGGCGTCGCGGAGTCGGGTCTCAATTACGGTTCCACAAATACCGCCGTCGTAAACATCGCGAGCAACGGTGTCAGTCTGGATGGTCTGATCATCGACACGGACAATCCGTCCATCACGACTGGTCTCGGGCTCAACGGCACCGATCCGGATGTGTCGAGCGCCGTGTTCGCTGCGGGTAATAACATCACCATCCAGAACACCGTGCTGCGCAACGCCATCTTCGCGGGAATCTACGCGGACAACACCGACAACAACCACGTCAACACGCCCGGCGGCGACAGCCTCATCCAGCTCAACCGCTTCACCAACATCACCAATCCATCGACGTGGGGCATTGGCGTCTACGCCGGCGACAACTTCTATGCGCAGATAACGGACAACTTGTTGGATCAGGTTCGCGTCGGCATCCAGTTTGCGGAGAACGACTACGCCGCCGATCCCGGCACGCAGATGCCCGCTGTTTCACGCAACGAAATCCACGCAACGCGCACCGGCATGTTCTTCAACTTGTTCTATGCGAATGCGACGACGTGGACAGTTTCAGACAACCATGTTTTTGCTTCAGCTAACACGGGACAAGCCAATGAATGGAACGGCATGCAGATCGAGTCGATGCAGAGCGATCAGACGGCCAACATCAGCGGCAACGTGATCGACGGCAGCGCCGTTCTCGGTTCGAGGCATGCCGTGGGTTATGTGCTCAATAACATTGTCAGTACGCGAAGTGCGAATACAGCGATCGATGGCGGTAGCGTAAGCAATGTCGATGTCGGCGTGCTTTCGACCGATGCCACGAATTACACAGGTCCGGTGAACGGATTCCTGGTTCGCAACGTAGCCTTCAACGGCGTGTCGCTCGCCGCGTTTTATGTCGAGGACACTGATCAAATCGCCGGTTCGGCGACGCTGAACATCGGCGCAGGCAACACATTCACGAGCGTTGCGCATCAGCTCGCGCTGTCGGGTGCGAATCCGGGCGTTTCCTTCAATGGCGTCGGCGGCGTCAATGACGTTCTCGTGCGCGCGGGCGGCAACTACTTCTTCACCGTTGCGAACGCGAACAGCTGCTCGACTGTTTGTACGACATCGAACGCGTCGATCAACACGAGCTTGGCGGCTGCCGCAGCCAATGGCACCATTTATCTCGAAAACACCACTTTCAACGAAGGCGTCGTCATCGGCACCGGCAAAGATGGCGTGCGATTGACGGCCAGCGATCAGGGCAATCCACCGACACTGACACGATCGACTGGTGGCCCGAATCAGCCCGTGCTCGTCATCGCCGGCACATCATCGAATGCACCGAAGAACGTGACTGTCGATCATTTGCATTTCCTCGTCGACAAAGTACACGCGGGCGAAGGTTTACTGGCCAGCGGTTTCGTCGACGGCCTCACGATCGATAGCAATACGTTCACGCAAATCGCGTCGGCTTCGAGCGGTTTCGCGAAGTATTCATTCACCAACGCGATCGCCGTCAACATCGATCCGCAGCACAACTCCGCCGCGCTTCCGCGCGTCGACGGTTCAAGGGTGACGATCACCAACAACACGATCAGCGGCAGTACGTCGCCGAACGCGACTCAATTCCGTGCCGGCATGGCTGTCGACGCCAGCGTCGGCCTGATCAGTGGCAATCACTCCAGCGGATTGAATCACGACGCCATCGTACGCTTCGCGACGCATGTGTCCGGCGGTTCGAACGGATGGATGATCAGCGGCAACGTGTTCACTGGCGGCGGTCTGGAATTCGACGCACCGAACGCCGGCATTGTGCCGATCACGATCGACAGCAACACCATCGTTTCGGAATCGACGCCGCCTGCGTTGCTCGCATTGGCACTCACCACGTCGCAGCAAAATGTCGAGGCCGATTTCTCCGCGTTTCGACTGATCGACAATTTCCAAAACCTGCCGATCACCGTGAGCAACAATACGATTTCCGGTTATGCGAACGGATTGCGCGGCGCGCTCGTCGAGAATTTCCCGAACGCGACGTTCGTCAACAACACGTTCTCGCCGCTCGCGGGAGCGGGTGATTTCGCCAGTCTCGTGGTGAGCAATCGTGAAATCAACACCGACAATCCACCCGAACATCCTTATCCGATGGTGTTCACCGCACTGCAGAATAAGTTCAACGATAGCGGTATCGCGGGTGCGGGCCGTGCAGTCGAGTTGATCAATGACAACGACGCCAATGGCACTGCCGTGTTCGACGCGATCAAGTTCGGCAGCACGCAGGCGTCAGATGCGAATGTCTTCGGCGACGGTCATCAGTATTACTTCAATCTCGTCGACCAGAACTGCGATACGAATCTGGCCGCCGTGGGATCGACGCCGGGCGGGGTCTCGCCTCAATGCACGTTCCTCGATTACAACGCGGTCAACTCGCCCGGCGGATTGCCGAATACGCAAGCGCGTCCGTTCCGTGCCAACGTCTATGCGGTGAACAATTTATTCGCGGGTCTCATGCCGCACGCGATGTCGCCGGTTCAACAAGCCGCGCTCAATCAGCAAACGTTCGACATCAACGACGATGTGTCGCTCGGTTTGGTCAACTACGGATTCAACGGCGCTGTCGATATCAATTTGCAGGGCCCGGTCGCGAATGTCCAAGTGGGCGTTGCGACGGATTATTCCGCCGAACTGACGAACACCGGCAATGCGCTGTCTGAAAATGTGCTGATTCAGTTCAGCATAAACCGCACAGCCGGCATCAGCGCGGGCGATATGGTTCTGCAGTACTACAACGGATCTTCTTATCAGGCGATTCCGTTGACCACGTGTGCTGCGGGTCTTTGCGGAACGTTCGGTCCGCAGCCGGGCGGCTTCCCCGTTTCCACCGCATACGATGCCGTGACCAAATTGCTCTCGACATTCGCTGTTGCGGATACCTATACCGTCAACGTGCAATTGCAAGGCGTCAGTTCCAACGTGATCTATGCGTCGGACACGCTGAGCACGCAAGTTGTGCTGGTGGCCGCCAAGATCGGACTGGCGTTGAGTGGTCCGCAGACGGCGAGCGTAGGTTCCGCCGTCGGCGGCTACGCCCCGCGCGTGACCAACACGGGCGGCCCTGCGGCTGAAAACGTACTGATGCACTTTGTCGTTGCGCGCAACAAAGGGATCGGCGCGGGCGATACGACGCTGCAGTATTTTGACGGCACAACCTACCAGTCGATTCCGCTGGCCGTTTGTCCGCAGGGTCTCTGCGGAACGTTCGGTCCGCAACCGGGTGGATTCCCGATCGGCCCCGGTTTCGACCAAACCATGCCGTTGCAAGCGATATACGCGAAATCGGACGTGTTTACGATCGCAGCCAGTGTCGATGGCGTCATAACGGCTACGCAATACGCGTCTTCATCGTTGCAAGTGACGGTCGAACCAGGACTTGCAACGAACATCGCGCCCAACAGCTCGACCAGCATCACCGGCACCGCCGGCACGCTGGCCGCACCATTGCCGTCGGTCGTAGTCACCGATTCGCTCGGCAACCCGGTAGCCGGCTATCCCATCACATTTGTGGCGGGTGCGAATTCCGGTACGTTGAGCGGCGCCGCGCAAATCACAAACGCCAACGGCGTCGCGACGGTCGGTGGATGGACGCTCGGCACCAACACAACGGAAACGGTGACCGTCACTACGCCGCTGAACGGCAGTCCTGTCACCTTCACCGCAACCGTCTCGGCTCAGTTCGATATGGCCGTCAGCATCACCGACAGACGCGACTATGCGCAGTACGGCAGCACGCTCGATTACGCGATCGTCGTGTCAAACGGCGGTCCGTCGACGGCGTCGAAGTTGGTGACGGATAATTTGCCGCCGGAACTCAACGTCGCGGGCGCAACCTGGGTGTGTCTCGCACACACGACGAATGCCACGTGCACGGCGAGTGGCACGGGAAATCTGTCGGACACACCAACGATACCGTCGGGCGGTAGCGTGACGTACTTTATCTCTACCAACGTCTTGGCGGTCACTCCTGACGAAACCATCGTCGATCAGGTAACAGTCGATTCGACTGGCGATTCGGATCCGACCAACAACACGGCAACCTCGACGACGACCATCGTGATCTTCCGCGACGGCTTCGAAACCGGTAGTGGTTCTGGAACGACCGATGCCGTGCGAACCGTGGGTTCGCTCGACGAGAACTCGACACTCGCGCTCGATCCCAACACTGCACCGCAAGCGGCATCGTCGCCCGTCGTATGGATGCGTGCGGTCGACGCACAGCAGCGCGAAGCGTTCCGTATCGAAGTCATCCACGGCAGCGATGGCACACTAGTGCGCGTCGTGACGCGAAACGCTTCCGGTGTCGAATCGCACAGTGCCTGGACGGCGCTCAAATCGGCAGCCGTCGGCGTGACCGGCAAGAGCGGTGCTTACGATGCGATGTTGGTCGTGAGCGGCGGCGGCGGATTGGAAGTAGCGATCCCGGCATGGGCGGTGTTGCCACTTTCGGTGCAAGCCGAATAACTATCGTTGCACGAAATCAGGACGCCGCATTCGCGGCGTCCTTTTTTTGCGTCATCTTCATGGCGTCATCGATCTTGATCGATAAGTTCGGACTGACTCACAGCGTCGATAAATTAAAACTCACCGGCACGCGCGCCCAAGCGCTAAGCGCAACGCCGCCATGTTTTGCCGGGTTGAAGCTCCAGGATTTCACGGCATCGCGCGCAGCGCGATCGAGTCGCGGCGAGCCGCTCGACGTTTCGATTTCGACAGTCAGCACTTTTCCGTCAGCATCCACCAGCACGCGCAAGATCACCGTACCTTGTTCGTGACGGCGCAGTGCGTCGGTCGGATAAGGAACGCTCGTCTTCGAACCGTAAGCAATCGCGCTCGGCGCGACATCTTGCGGCGCCGACGATTCCGTTCCCGATTCGATCGCAGGCGAAACTGGTAATACATTCTCAGGCGCTTGCGACGCCCGCGTGTTTTCCGGTTGCGCGGCAATAACTGGCGCGACGTGATGCACAGTCGGCGCAGCCGCGTGATGCACCGGCGCAGGCAACAATGGCACCTGCTGTACTTCGATCGGTTTGGGCTCGATGAAATGCACAAACGTTTGCTGATCGGCCTTCACTTGCTGCACAAGCCGAAACGCAGCCGGCGCGCTCAACAACAACGCGATAATCGCCAGATGGATCGAAAGCGAAGCGGACCACGCGCCGATCCGCGGTAACGACAACAATGCAACAGGGGACATGCGAGCAGCTGCGATCATGACTTCATCTCCGGTTGAAAAATCGGCCACGATTTACGCTAGCATTCCGACGCACCGCGTCAATCGCAGAGGCAGGCAGAACTGCGCCGGATGTCGGCTCGTCCTTACCGCTCGCGAACGACGGAATTGCGCTTAGCGATCTCATAACGGCGACGCAATAAAAAACTTGCGATTCGCAGATCGCGAAGAAAGATCACGCGGAAGATTAAGCGTCGCGCGCGGAAACGGTATGCTTGGCGTGCCGGCAGCGCATCGAACGCGGCCATAGAAGTGGGGGAAGGGTGTTCGCAACCGGATTCTGGTCGCCGCTGGCTGCGCCGATACTCAATATCATTGCCCTGCTGCTGGCTCTCGGATTTCGTCGCAATCGGGCAGTGCTCGTGGCGGCGGTGCTGACGTGCGCATCGCTCGCCATCGCCGGCATGATAAGCGGTGACAACGCCGATCGCGGTTACGAAGCCGTGCGCATGTTCGCGCCGTGGCTGCTGCTCGCCGCCGCGCTGACGCCAGAGCGACGTCTGCTAGCGCGCCGCAACCTGCTGTTGCTGTTCGCGTTGATCGTCGCGATGTGGTTGACACTCGCGGCGCCAGCGCACGTCTGGCCGGGGTTGCGCGCGGCGCTTCCGCTGGGACTTTTGCCGTGGAGTGCAGGCACAGTCGCAGCGATTATTACTTTCGTCGCGGCAGCGTTCTGTCTTCTGCGCTGGTTGCTTTCGGGTGCGATCACGGAAGCCGGTCTCGGCATCGTTCTCGCGTGTGCGGGCTGCGCCATGTTGCCCGTGGCTTCGCTCAACAACGCGCGCGTCGCGCTCGCGCTCGCCGGCGCCGCGTCGATGTTCGCGGTGTTGTTCGCGTCGTATCGCATGGCGTTCGTCGATGCGTTGTCGAGTCTGCCGAATCGGCGCGCGCTCGATGAATTTCTCGCGCGATTGAGCGGCACGTTCGCCGTGGCGATGATCGATATCGATCACTTCAAGCAGTTCAACGATACGCACGGACATGCGGCGGGCGATCGTGTCTTGCACGCGGTTGCGCAACAGATTCGCCACACGAGTGGCGGACGCGCGTTTCGCTACGGCGGCGAGGAGTTCTGTCTGTTGTTCACCGGTTCGCGCACGCGCGATGCCGAAAAATCATGCGAGGAAACGCGTAAACGAATCGCGGAGACGCGCGTGAGCATTCGTTCAGCGCCGAGTAAAAAGCGGCAAGGACAAGCCGTGCGCAAGATCGATGCGACGGATGTGCATGTCACGGTGAGTATCGGGATTGCGGTGCGGGATGCGCAGTCGCGCGTGGTGTCTGATGTGTTGAAGGCGGCGGATCAGGCGTTGTATCGGGCTAAGGCTAAGGGGAGGAATCGAGTCGTTGTTTCTAAGTGACTCTTAGTTCGTCATTCCGGCGAAAGCCGGAATCTAGTTCCCTGCCTTTGATCTTTGGCGTGTGTGAGCAAAGCGTTTCACTCGCTGCGCGAGCGAGTCACTTTCTTTGCTGGTGCAAAGAAAGTAACCAAAGAAACACCTTCTTTTTCACGTACGGCG
>OLMB01000262.1_pt1 | contig 17395 bp, 13 predicted proteins | sample 1604691 | NCBI WGS metagenome assembly OLMB01 (sample SAMEA104055722, study PRJEB20765) | soil metagenome | isolation source: soil
CATCCAACGCTGGGCGAAGAGCAGCGTTGCCATTGTTCAACGCTGCGATTGCGTATCGCCACCCCAGTGGGTGGCGCATGGCATCGTGATCTACTGAGTCACCCTCTTTTGATCGTTTAGTACGAAGGCAGAAGTCGCTTGATAGCGATTCATCTCACGCCCTCAGGCATCTGGCCCTCGACAATCTTTTCCGCTGATTTCGGTTGCAACGAAATCGTGTTCTTTTAAAGGTGTTTCTTGGTTACTTCTTTGCACCAGCAAAGAAGTGACTCGCTCGCTTGCGAGCGAAAGCTTTGGCTTTAAAAGACAAAACCCAAAGCTAAAAAGCAGCCTCATGGCTTACGCGAAATGCACTGCGAAACCGGCGCAGCATTGCACTGCGCCCGCGCAACGTGGTCAAGCTTTCAACGCGCCCGATGCTTTCGCGTTATGCGTAGCGATGGCATCCATGAGAGGCGAGCTCAAACAATCATACGGTTCCCGGTCGGGACCCTTGTCGCATGAGTCATCCGGTCTGAGACCAGAATCTCGTCAATTCAAATAAGAACCAGCGCTCTCATAAAAAACTCGCGTTGCCCACAATCCTCCTGAATGCCAGGACTATTTAAGGTTCGTAGCCATCAGAAAAAATCTTGTCGTTCGCAAAGACGTAAACGTGTCCAGCATGTAAATCCTCGAAGGGAGCGCCCACCAATATCTCTCCTGTCGATTCTGAAATTGCTGCCGACGCACCAAACGCTCCGCCCGGCTTTCCTGTCATTGAGGCATACTTCGTCCAGACCGAACCAACTAATTTGTATACGAAGGCCGTGTCCGCACCAAGCTCCCCAACGACGAGCTGATTTTTCTTCATATCTAACGCGCCACCAAATGCGCCGGGAGTGGTGGGGGACGGATCCGATAAAGTCTGCTTTAGCTCCCAGATTCCTCCAGATTGCTGGAAGAGGTAAACATATCCCGCGGTGCTGACTGTCCCTACTGACTCGCACGGCGCAGCTACTGCGATCCAATTGCCTGATACAGAAACTCTGGCTCCAAATGACCCGCCATCAACCGAATGCGTCGACGAGAGCTTTTGTACCTGCTGCCAGACACCTGCAATGAATGCATAAACGTACGCGGCGCCGGCTTTGGTCGCTGACCCGTCGATAGCAGACGAGGCGCCGATGATTAACGTGTCCCCCTCGATGGCAACAGCCGTACCGAAGCCATCCCCAACTCCGCCATCTTTCGGCGCAATCCATTGTTGCATTTGCCAAATGCCGTCCGCTAAGGTCGCGGAATAAGCGACGCCGGGGCGAGTGTCGTCCGCTGATGCACCCACGACGAGTTCACTGCCATCAGTGGCCACTGCGCTGCCAAAGTGATCGTACGCCGCGCCAGTGCGGAAATCGAAGAGGTTTTGGTTCAAACGCCATTCGTCGTTTTGCAGCAAATAGGAATCAATTTCACCTTGCTCATCGTTAGGCCAAACGGGCGCCTGAGTTTCCCCAAGCAGGACGACATCGCCATCGACGGAAACCGGTTCACCCACGAAATAGGACGCAAAGTTCGTGCCGGCGAAAGGCATTGGTAGAGCGATGGAAAAATCCCATCCACTCGTAGGTGATCGAACGTAGACGTCTGCTTCTGCTAGGGAGTTGGCCACGCCAGCTATCCCGTTGCCTACGGCCATCGAAGAGCCGAAAAAAGAGCCTCCGGACCCGGGCGGACCGAAATCGCTGCTTAATACCATAGGCCCATCGGTCGTAACGACGGCGAGACTGTTGCACGCAAACAACGAGAAAACGCAGACTGATTCTGTCAACCGATATGGGATTCGACTAGGCATGACGGCATCTCCTAAATAGAAGGAGTGCAGTCTTGCAGACGATGTGGCGTCCTATTCGGACACTAAGCGGACATTTCGCGGACAAAAAAGCCCTCGCATGACGAGGGCTTTTTCTACTGACAACCGGATCAGGCTTTCAACGCGCCCGACGCTTTCGCGTTATGCGTAGCGATGGCATCCATCAGCGGCGGGCTAAGGCAATCGTAAGGTTCCAGACCCAGGCCCTTGATCGTCGAGCGGACGTCGCCCATACCAGACGGGTTGTAGCCACCTTCGATGATCGACGAAACGAACGCCGCGAACTGCGGTTCCGACCAACCCTGTTCTTTCGACAATTCCGTGTGCACGAAGTCCAGTCCGTAGAACGGGTGCGCCTTGTTCTCGATGCGGCCATACATGTGCACACCGCAATCCTTGCACGCGTGACGCTGGATCGCCGCTTTCTCGTCGACGACTTTGAGCTTGTCGGCGTTCTTGGTGACGTTGACCTTGTCCTTCGACACGACGGCGATCACGGCGAACGTGGCGCCAGCCGGCTTCCAACACTTGGTGCAACCGCAGGCGTGGTTGTGCGCGGTCTGCGAATCGATTTTCACTTCGACGGGATTGGTCGTGCATTTGCACTGCAACGTGCCGCCCTTGAAGCTGTCGCCGGCGCCTTTTTTGATGCCGTTGTCGATCGATGGATGAAGTTTCACTGCCATGGTTTTTCCCTCCTCCGAGATTCTAAATTAATGGCGCTCAGTACTTGATCACCGAGCGAATCACCTTGCCTTCGTGCATTAGATCGAATGCGTCGTTGATTTTTTCCAGCGGCAGCACTTCGCTCACGAATTCGTCGATCTTGATTTCACCCGCCATGTACCGGTCGACGTATCCCGGCAACTGCGAGCGGCCTTTCACGCCGCCAAATGCCGAGCCGCGCCACACGCGGCCGGTGACGAGCTGGAACGGCCGCGTGGAAATTTCCTGACCTGCGCCGGCCACGCCGATGATGGTCGATTCGCCCCAGCCTTTATGGCAGCACTCCAGTGCCGAGCGCATGACATTGACGTTGCCGATGCATTCGAACGAATAGTCGACGCCGCCATTCGTGAGATCGACGATCACTTGCTGAATCGGTTTGTCGTAATCTTTCGGATTGACGAAATCCGTCGCTCCCATCGCCTTCGCCATTTCCCATTTGCTCTTGTTCAGATCGACCGCAATGATGCGCGACGCTTTCGCCATCATCGCGCCTTGCACGACGGCGAGGCCGATACCGCCAAGTCCGAACACCGCGACTGTGGAACCCGGCGTTACTTTTGCCGTATTCAACACGGCACCGATACCGGTCGTGATGCCGCAACCGAGCAGGCACACTTTATCGAGCGGCGCTTCCGGATTGATCTTCGCGACGGAAATTTCGGGAAGCACGGTGTATTCCGAAAACGTGCTCGTGCCCATGTAGTGCAGAATCTGTTTGCCCTTGATCGAGAAGCGCGACGTGCCGTCGGGCATCAATCCTTTGCCTTGGGTGACGCGAATTTTTTGACAGAGATTCGTCTTGCCGGAAAGGCAGTATTCGCATTCGCCGCATTCCGGCGTGTAGAGCGGAATGACGTGATCGCCGGGCTTGACGCTTTTCACGCCAGGGCCGACTTCCTGCACGATGCCGCCGCCTTCGTGACCGAGGATCACGGGGAACAATCCTTCCGGATCGGCACCCGACAGCGTGAAGGCATCGGTATGACAGACGCCGGTCGCGATGATCTTGACGAGCACTTCGCCCGCCTTCGGTCCCTCGAGATCCACTTCCTCGATGCTCAGCGGTTTACCCGCTTCCCATGCCACGGCTGCTCTGGTTTTCATTGTCGTACCACTCCGTCCAAAAATGTCTGGTGTCGAATCCTCACGCGTGCAACGCGGCCGCGTGATGTTTCAAGTGATCGTCCATAAACGTGCTGATGAAGTAATAGCTGTGATCGTAGCCGGGCTGCATGCGCAGTTTAATTTTCTGGCCGGCTTTTTTCGCTGCCTCCGCGAAAATTTCCGGACGCAATTCGTCTTTGAGGAATTTGTCGGCATCGCCCTGATCGATCAGAATTTCGCCGGGGAAGGTGCCGCGCGAAAGCAATTGCGTCGCATCGTAGTTCGCCCAGGTCGTTTGGTCCGCGCCGAGAAAACGCGGCAGCGCTTTTTGTCCCCAATGCACTTGGCTCGGCGCGACGATCGGCGCGAACGCCGACACGGATTTGTAGCGCGCCGGATTTTTCAGGGCGATGGTCAATGCGCCATGGCCGCCCATCGAATGTCCGAAAATGCTTTCACGTTTCATGTCCGCCGGAAAATTCGCGCCGATCAATTGCGACAATTCCGACGTGATGTACGAATACATTTTGAAATGCTTGGCCCACGGCTGCTCGGTCGCGTCGACATAGAAGCCTGCGCCTGCGCCGAATTCCCAATCGGCCGCTTCATCCGGAATGCCGGTGTTGCGCGGACTGGTATCCGGCGCGACGAGCATGATGCCTAGCTGCGCGGCCAGCCGCTGCGCGCCAGCCTTGATGACGAACGTTTCTTCCGTGCACGTCAGACCGGCGAGGTAATACAACACCGGTACCGCGCCACGTTCGGCTTGCGGCGGTTTATAGACAGCGAACTTCATCGCGCCGTCGTTCGTGCTCGATGCGTGTTTGTAAAAACCTTGAACGCCGCCGAAGCTGCGTTGTTCGGAAATGGTTTCCAGAGTTGCCATTTACTCGTCAATCTTCCGTGGACAGACACATGCCGCGCGCGGCAAATTTATTCGATTCTACGCCTGGGTTCGTACGTCGGCGGTTTAGAAAAACCGTGAGCCGGGAAGTGAACAGAGTGTCACGCCCCCGGCACAAACGTCGGACCATCGCCGAGCGCGAAATTATTACAGTTTCACGTCGCTGATCTGAATCGTCGGCTGCGTATTGGTGAACTTGGGGATGTCGCCGAGAATTTCATCGGCATGGGGACCGAATGATTTCTGAAACGCATCGACTGAATCGAAATACAGATGGCCCATCGCGATATAGGTCGCAGGCGAATTCGGTGCGCCGCCCGCGAGGCCGCTGTCCACGTGAAGCTGTTTGAGGGCCGAGCCCAGACGTTGCTTGAGGAGATCGCCGTGCTGCTTGAGGTAATAGTCCATGTTGAACGTGTTACCGGCGCCGTTCGGATACATCACGCTGACTTTGATCATGGCTCGTCCTTGTGAGGGGACGGTGAGTTTACGCATCCGCGCCGGCGTTGCACGCTGCGAACGCGCAAACGGGATGCAGTCCCGTAACCGTGACACTCACGAAAAAATCTGCAGCGGATGACTGCCATCAACCCCGAATCGGGAATCGCGCGGAAACGGCGAGCCCCGGCCGCGAAATATCGCTGGACGCTGGCGCAATATCGAGATCGCTGCCGAGCGCCCACACGCGCTCGCGCATACCCGCGATGCCGTTGCCGACGTCGACACTGGCGGCTACGTCCGTAATCCCGACACCGTCGTCGCGCACGGACCATTTCACTGCGTCGCGGTCGCGCACGATGCTAACGTTGACTCGCGTCGCGTGCGCGTGACGCACGGCATTCGTCAACGCTTCCTGCGTCAAGCGATAGAGGGCGGACGCGACGTCGTCCGAGATGTCACCGTCGCTGACGGCGAATTCGAGATGAAATCGCGTCGTCTCACCCAATCGCGTGTTCCAGCTATGGATCAAATCGTCGATCAGTTTTTGCAAAGACGATGCAAACTCGACCGAACGCGTGTCGATGGGGCGCAGCTTGTTGAGCAAATCTCGAATGCCATCCTGCAACGCTTCGCATTGTCGCGACACGCCGCGAATAACATCGTGCAGTTCCGAGTGCGTTTCGGTTCGACGCGACAGCCAGCTCAAATCGACGCGCATGGCGGTGAGGCTTTGTCCGAACTCGTCGTGCAGTTCGCGGGCGATGCGCAATCGTTCGTCTTCCTGCGACGACACAAGTTTCAAACTCAATGCACGCCGCTGTTCCTGCGATGTGTCGAGCGTATCCGCCATGTGATTCAATGCACCGCCGATGGCATCCGTCTCGGCAAACGGAAGCTTAGGCAGACGCGCGTCGAAATCGTTGCGGCGATAGCGGTCGATGGCGTCGAGCACGAGCCGCATCGGCGCGAGCGCGCGCGTCAGCGTCAGATAAACGGCGATGAGAATAATCAGCGCGAAACCACCGATCACGAGCAACATGCCTTCCAGATTATCGAGCGCTTCCTCCTGCTCGCTGGCCGGATCGAGCGAGAGGCTCGCGTAGAATTTTCGGCCGTCGTCACGCTGCAAAAGCCATGGCGCGGAAGATGACGCGGTTCCGGGCGCAAATCGTGCGAACAGGTTTTGCAGAAAACCGGGGGGTTCGTCTTCGTTCGGCGCCACGAGCATGACGCCGTTTCCGTCGACGAGCGAAAAACGAATGTGTCTGAGATTGCGCGACGCATTGATGACGCGCAGCGCTTCGAGATTCGCTTCGATTTCTTCCTCGGGCCCGTTTTCGATCGCATACAGCACCTCGAAGAGACGCACCTCGTCCGCAGCGCCACGTTCTTCTCGTTCGACATCGAACTGCGCGCGCCACAAAGCGAGCGCGGTGCCGACGAGCAGGATCACAACGCTGATCGCGAGAATGCGCATCACGATGTAACGCGACATATTCATGGGCGAACGGCGCGTCATCGCCCGACCGTCAAGCGACGAGGTTTTGCTGAAGCGCGATGCGCATCAATTCGATATCGCTGGCGACGCCGAGTTTTTGCTTGATCAACGTGTGATAGTTCGCGATTGTTTTCGAACTGAGATTGAGCGCGCGCGCGATCTCGCTGGGTGCGCGTCCGCCGACGAGTTGGCGAAAAATTTCGAATTCGCGCGTCGATAAGACATTCAACGGACTTTCCTGACCGGCGAATTTCGACGTGGCCAACGCGCGCGCGATGTCATCGCTCAAAAAGATGCGACCGGCTGCGACTTCGCGCACGGCTTTGACGAGCACTTCGGGTGCGCTGCTCTTCGTCACATAACCGAGCGCGCCGCCGTCCATCGCGCGCTCGGCCATCGCGGCGTCCTGATGCATGCTGAAAACGATGACGCGCGCGTCCGGTGCGCGCGCGAACAATCGATGCATCAAAGCGATGCCGCTGGTGTCCGGCATGGAGATGTCGAGCACAAGAACGTCGGGTTCGCTTTCCAGATAATTGCGGTACGCCTGATCGCCCGACTCGGCTTCCGCGACAACGCGGATGTCGGAGAATTCTTCGAGGAAACGCCGAAAACCCGACCGCACAACGGCGTGGTCGTCCACGAGCATCACTCGAATTATGCTTGCCGACATCGCCATACCCGTTTTATCGCAGTGCGATCATCGCATGCGGGTCGTTCGTCGGAGCATTTAGGAAAAATTCCTGAGGCGTTTCGTATTCTGCCGCCAGGCCGCGTCGAAGAACTACACTCCCGCGCCAACTCATTAAGAATAGCGATGCGAACTCGCGCATCGGTTCAACAACTACAACTAAAGGTGTCGAAATGATTCGGACGATGACGATTTCAGCCGCAGTCGCGGCATTGGCCATTTCGGCGACTGATGCGAACGCTGCTCCGCACGCCTACGTCGGCAATCAGGAAAATGGAACCATTTCGATCATCGACACGGCCAGCGACACAGTGATTCGCACGGTGCCCGAGCACGGCAAGATCGGCGAGAAGATTCAGGCGGTCGTCGCCGATCCATCGGAGAAAACGGCATTTGTCGTCGACGCGAAAGGCAATTCGCTGGTCGTCGTCGATCTTGTCTCCGGCGAAGTGAAACAGAAAATAGCCGTGGGCCAGAGTCCGGAAGGCGCGTCGATTTCCCCGGATGGAAAAACCGTAGCCGTCTGCGTCGAAGACGACAATGTCGTCACGTTGGTCGATGTCGCGACACAAAAAGTTACCAAGAAAATCCCGACGCAAGGAAAGAATCCCGAGCATTGCGTATTCAGCTCTGACGAAAAATGGCTGCTGACGAGTAACGAAAATTCGAACGATATCGATGTGATCGATCTCAAAGCCGGCAAGTCGATCGCGAAAATCGCAACGTCAGGCCACCCGCGCGGCATCGCGATGATGTCGGACAAGAAGGTCGCCTATGTCACGCAGGAGCTGGTCAACGGCGTGGACGTCGTCGACTTCGACACGAAAAAAATCCTGGCGACGATCAAGACCGGCGTGCATCCGTCCGATGCGATGACGAGCCGCGACGGAAAACGCGTGTTCGTGGCAAACGGTGGCGATGGAACCGTATCGGCGATCGATGTCGCGAGCGGAAAAGTCGTCGGCACCGCGCAAGTGGGCAAACGGTCGTGGAACATGGGCATGACGCCGGATGGTGCCAAGTTGTATACCGCGAACGGCCGCTCGAACGATGTGAGCGTGATCGACACGGCATCGTTCAAGACGATCAAGACGATTCCCGTCGGCGGCTTGCCGTGGGGCGTTTTTATCGGATCGGGAAAATAAGCGCAGTCGAAAGGCTCGCGATCCGCAATTGCGGGGCTCGCTCAACTTAACTGTTCCGCTTTTGGCACACCCTGCTGCGCGCGAGGCGCAGCAGATACCTCTCTTATCGGCGTGCCGCAGTGCAACGTGCAGTCATGCACGGCAGGACTAGACTCGCCCGCGGTTCGATACCGCATCACGCTTTGTACGACGTGCGGTCAAGCCAGGGCATCGCGCTCGCATCTGCCTGACGACTAAGGTCGGCTACGCAAGCACGATAGGACGCGCAGACTACTCTGCGTTGTTGATGACGCTGCGCGTATACCGCCGACGTCCTGTGACATCCAATCAATCCGACAGCAATAGAAAAATCAGCGGAGGGAAGGCTATGAAGTCTCTGAAGTCACTTTTAGAAAACCGGCGCACACAGCGCACGGTGTCGTCGATGTTGCTAGCCGTTGGCACCACGCTGCTCTGCTCGATGTCCGCGCTTGCGGCGACCGATGCCGAACAGTTCCAACGTTTCAAAGATCCGAATCAATGGGGCGCACCCGCGGGCAATCTGGCGCTGAATCGCTACAGCCCGCTGAAGGACATCAACAAGGACAACGTCAAGGACCTGCAAATGGTCTGGGCACAGTCCAGCGGCACGTTGCGTGGTCATGAAGGTCAACCGCTCGTCATCGAAGACGTCGCCGGCAAGCCGATGATGTTCATCGAATCGGGCTGGCCGAACATCGTGCAAGCACTCGATCTTTCCGATCCGGACAATCCGGTACAGGTGTGGCAGTACAACAAGACCAGCGGCCGCGACGAATCCGCCGTGCCGCGCGCCTGTTGCGACACCGTCAACCGCGGTATGTCGTATGCGGACGGCAAACTTGTGTTCGGTACCCTCGACGGCTACGTGATCGCGCTCGACGCGGCCACCGGCAAAGAAGACTGGGTCGTCAAACACGCGCATCCCGACAAAGGCGAAACGATCACGCCTGCGCCGATCATCGCGAACGACAAAGTCATGATCGGTTTCGGCGGCGACGAATTCGCCGCACGCGGCCGCTTCACGGCATACGCGCTCGCCGACGGCAAGAAAGTGTGGGAATGCCAGTCGACCGGTTCGGACAAAGACGTCTGCCTCACGCCCGACACCAACAAGAAGCATCCCGAATACGGAACCGCCGGCAAAGATCTCGGCATTCATACGTACCCGGGCGACGAATGGCAACGCGGCGGCGGTGCGGCATGGGGCTGGTATGCCTATGATCCGGATCTGCACCTCGTGTACTACTCGACCGGCAATCCGGGCTTGTGGTCGCCTTCTTTCCGTTGCGGCGCCAAGCCGCAATCGCAGAAAGCGTGCAACGACGGGTCCTGGGACAACAAATGGTCGATGACGATCTTTGCCCGCAATGTCGATACCGGCGAAGCGGTATGGGCGTATCAAATGACGCCGTTCGATCAATGGGATTATGACGGCGTAAACGAACTGATTCTCGTCGACAATCTCGATGTCGACGGCCACAAGCATAAAGCCCTCGTCCATTTCGATCGCAACGGTTTCGCCTATGTGCTCGATCGCACCGACGGCACGCTGTTGCGCGCGCACAAGTTCGTCACCGCGAACTGGGCCGAAAAAGTCGACATGAAGACGGGTCGTCCCGTAAAAGTCGCCGAGCATTCGCCGCTGGAACCGCAAAAGAACACGCAGTCGTGCCCGTCGGCGATGGGTGGCAAGGATCAACAGCCGGCCTCCGTCGATCCGAACGATCCGGCGTACTTCTATGTGCCGACCAACAACTGGTGCATGGAGTTGAATCCGCAAGATCGCTCGCACACGCAGCAGGGCACCGTGTATGTGTTCGCCAACGTGTTCATGTATCCGGAAAAACCGGGCGTGACGGGCAAGATCAAGAAGTTCAATGTCGTCACGGGCGAAACGAAGTGGGAAATCCCGGATCAATATCCGAACTGGGGCGGCACGCTGACGACCGCGGGCGGCTTGATGTTCTACGGCTCGCTGGGCGGTGATTTCCGCGCCGTCGATCGCGACTCGGGCAAGGTGATCTGGCAGCGCAAACTCGGCTCCGGCATCATCGGCAACCCGATCGCGTACTCGGTGAAAGGCAAAGAGTACATCTCGATCTGGTCGGGAATCGGCGGCTGGATCGGTTTGCCGGTTACGGCGGGTCTGGATCTCTCCGACAAGTTCGGCGCGATCGGTGCCACCGCGATGACCAAGGCCGCTGGCCTGAGTCACATCCCGCAGGGCGGCACGCTGTACACCTTCCGTGTCGGCGGAGCAGACGCTCCTGTGGCATCGAAATAAACGTATAAACGTCTAGAAAGCCAAAAATCCGGCGGCGAACTTAGCCGCCGGATTTTTTCCCGAACGATCCGCTTCACGATTCATTTCGCTATTTGCGGCTACGATCCATCGATCGAACAAGATGCCGCTATCAAGGAACCCATTATGAAATCGACGCTGCATGTTGCGCTATTCATGTCGCTATTCGCATGCGGCGCCTGCGCGGCGGCAGAACCACTTAAATCGCTCACCGTTTGCGCCGATCCCGGCAACATGCCGCTATCCAACGACAAGCGCGAGGGATTCGAGAACAAGATCGCCGAAGTCATCGGCAAATCGCTCGGTATTCCCGTGCAATATTACTGGCGCCCGTCCATCGAGCGCGGCCTGATGCGCACGACCCTCAGCGAAGGCGCATGCGATCTGTGGATGGACATGGCGACGGATACCGAAGGCGCGATCACCACAACACCGCTATATCGCTCGACATTCGTGTTCGCCTATCGCAACGACAAGGGTTATCACTTCGACAGTTTCGGTGACAAGCAGCTGCAGAAACTCCGCATCGGCGTGTTCCAGGTTTCCGCGATCCGCCAGGCGATGGCGCCGTGGGGGATCATGGCGAACACGGTCGTGCATTATTTGAGTCACAACGGCGATCTCGTCGCCGAGAATCAGCCGTCGTATCAAGTTCAACAAGTCATCGACGGTTCGCTCGATATCGCCGCGGCGTGGGGACCGATGGCCGGCTACTTCGTCACGAAGTTGCATCAGCCGGTAACCGTGCAACCTGTCAATCTTTTCCCTGGCGACGTTCCACTCGAATTCGACATGGCGCTCGCCGTTCCGCGCGGACGTCCAGACGTAAAGACGGCCATCGAAGATACGATGCGCAAGGAGAAGGATCAGATTCAAGCGATCCTGACCGACTTCGGCGTGCCGCTGGTCAAGTGCGACAGCTGCATCATTCCCGGCAATTTGCCGTCGCACGGTCCGTACAAAAAAGCCGACGCGAATACAACCGCGTCCGCGCCGCCGCCGATCCACACAAGTTCGATGCCGGAGTTAAAATCGGCGTTGGCGCACGGCGCTAAAGCCGACGAAGAACTCGCCAACGCCGTCGTAGCCGACGATGCCGAACGCGTTCGTTATCTCCTCGCCCATGGCGCGCACATCGACGCGCGTTTCCTAGACGGCACCACCGCGCTGACGAATTCGACACGCTTCGGATTCACCGATCTCGTCACTACGCTGATCGCCGCGAAAGCCGACCCGAATGCAACGGACATCAGCGGCTGGACACCTCTCATGTACGCCGCGTGGATCGACGATGTGGCTGTGGTGCAGCAACTCGTAAAAGCCGGCGCGAAACTCGAGACCGCCGATGACAACGGGTTGACCGCGCTCGGCGTCGCCGCGCAAAACGGAAAAGCGAAAGCGCTCGAAGCGCTTGTGGCGTCGGGTGCGAACGTGAACAAAACAGTCGGCAAAGCCGGTTATACGCCGCTTATGTTGGCGAGCATCGCCAGCTCCGAAGACATCGCTTCGTTCCTCATCGCCCACGGCGCTGACGTCAACGCGAAGAATGCGGGCGGCGTCACGGCGCTCATGGTTGCCGCCGCGAATAACACGACGCGCATCGGCTCGCTGCTCCTCAAATCCGGCGCCGATCCAGCGGCGAAGAGTGAAGACGGACGCACAGCGAAAACCATCGCGGAGGCGAACAACAGTCAAGCGATGCTGCAGCTTCTGCAATCCAGCGGTGCGCAAGGAAAAACCTCGGGATCATGACGCGCGTCGCTTCCATCGCTATCGCATGTTTTTTCGCCGGCGCGTGCGCGTCGGCAATTGCACAAGAAGATCACGCAAACGGCTACTGGAAATTTCACGTGCCGGAATTGAACAAACCCTTCGGCAATGATGACGTCGTCGCGCTCGCGCAGGGCAAGCATGTGGCGACCGATTGTTCCGTGCCGTGGATTGGCGGCGACGGCAACACCTATTGCTTCAAGGACGTCACATCGCGCGAAGCGTTCCTGCATGCACCGATGGACTACTACCGTCAGGCACAGCGCGTGATCGAGCGCGAGCGCGGCAATCCACGAACATCGCAAATAACGCTTCCACTCAATAAAACGAAGGCGCCGCCTGCCTTCGAGACTCAGGAGAAATCATGGTGTTGAAACGGATTCTATTTTTCGTTGTCGTCGGCCTCGCATCAGCGGCCACCACGTACACATTGCGCACGGCGATAGCCGCCGATAGTCCGGCGCCCAGCGCGGCCGATCTTGCAATGAAACCCACGGACTACATAACTAAAGTTCCGAAAGGGCAAATCAAAAATCCCTACAAAGAATCGCAGGCCGACATCGTCGCGCAAGGCGAGCATCTGTTTTTGAGTTACGGCTGCAACGGTTGCCACGGCGGCGGCGGCGGCGGCGGCATGTGTCCTCCGCTCACGAACGACGTGTGGGTCTACGATGGCGACGACGACACGATCTTCCGTCTCGTCACGCTCGGCAGCGACGCGCTGCAGGCGCAGGGTTACACGCGCAAAGGTCGCGAGAACGTGGTCGGACCGATGCCGCCGTTTGGACAGATCGTCAAATCCACCGACGATCTCTTCAAGATATTCGCCTTCGTGCGCTCCAAGTACAGCGCAAGCGCCGATCAAGCCTACAAATACGGAACGCCCGACAATCTAAAATAATTATTCTTCACTTGATCGTTATCGCGGGGTGTGCCAGAAATGGCACATCCCGTCGTTTTTGCTGCGTTGCAATTTGCAGGTGTTTCGCAAAGGGAACAGTCTCCTCTCCTCGCAACTGACGCCGGGGCGTCAGAATCCAAAGCCGCAGGACGATGTTGGGGATTCGTCCTAAAGACGGCGGGAAGAATAGCCTAAAAGGCCCGAGGTCTGCCGTGTCCAATCTAAGTTTCACATCCAGTCACGCGTCGCGCATTCTTAACGTCGTGCGCAGCGGACTCAAACCCGCCGGCATCGATCCGCACGTCACGCGGTCGTGGCATCGCTGCATGAAGGAATACGGCATCGAGCCGTCGACCAAGCGCGAAAGCACGGTACTGGATCCGCACACGGTGCGCGAAGCGCAGCACCGCATGGGTGAATTGCTGCGCGTTGCGCGCGCTGAAATGGAAAGCCTTTACGACCAAATCGCCGGGTCGGGATTTGCCGTCATTCTTTCCGACATGCAAGGCGCGGTGATGAGCACCATCACCGATCCGACATTGCAGCGCGAATTCCGCCAGGCCGGCCTTTGGCTCGGCGCGATGTGGGACGAGAAACACGAAGGTACCAACGGCATCGGCACGTGCCTGGCCGAAGGAAGTTCGGTGACCGTGCATCGCGAAGAACACTATCGCGGCTACAACATCGGACTGTCCTGTTCCGGCGCGCCCATCATGGATCCGCACGGTACGTTGCTGGCGGTGCTCGATGCGTCGTCGGTGAATTCGAACGACAGTCGACTCGTGCAGCGTCATACGATGGCGCTGGTCAACATGTCGGCGAATCTGATTTCGCGCTGGAATTTCCTCAACGATTTCGGACACGCGTGGGTACTTCGCTTCCACAGCCGTCCTGAATTCGTCGGATTGCTGCACGAAGCGCTGATCGCCGTCGGACCAACCGGCAACATCCTCGCCGTCAACGAAAGTGCGATGCTGCAGTTGGGCAGCTCGAACCGCGCCGCATTCGTCGGAAAGCCGGTCAGCAATTTTTTCAAATTCGATTTCGAGACGCTGGAACAGCGCGCGAGCACGGAGCCCAGCACGATATGGCCGGTCCGCGATCTCGCACACGGCCGCCGTTTCTTCGCGCTCGTCCGCGCGCCATTGCGCAGCGTGTTGCGTGCCAGCGCGTTGCCGAACAGCGAACGCCACGCCATCGCCGCGACGCGCGCGGAACCGGCGCAATCGCATGTCAGCGAAGACGCGCTAATGCGCAAAAACATGTTGTGCGCGCGCCAGTTGTTTTCAAAACAGGTTCCGATTCTTCTGCAAGGCGCCACCGGCACCGGCAAAGAAGCGTTTGCCAAGACATTGCATCGTCACAGTTTGTGGTCCGAAAAATCCTTCGTCACCGTCAACTGCGCGGCAATCCCCGAAAGCCTCATTGAAAGCGAATTGTTCGGTTATACGCGCGGCGCATTCACGGGTGCCGCGAAAGACGGCCGGCCGGGAAAAATTCTGCAGTCGAGCGGCGGGACATTGTTCCTCGACGAAATCGGCGATATGCCGTTAATGCTTCAAACGCGTTTGTTGCGCGTCATCGAAGAGCGCGAAGTCGTGCCGCTCGGCAGCGATCAGCCGATGTCGGTCGATCTGCACGTCATTAGTGCGACACATCGCGACATACGACAAATGATCCAGGCCGGCGAATTCCGCGAAGATCTTTACTACCGACTCAACGGAATCACGTTGCATCTGCCCCTGCTGCGCGACCGCAGCGACAAGGCGCAACTGATCAAGACCTTGCTGCGCGAAGAAAACGAAGACGATCCGCCGCAAATCGCCGAAGACGCTTTCCGCAAATTGCTCGACTACTCGTGGCCCGGCAACATCCGCCAGCTTCGCAACGCGCTGCGCACCGCCTCGGCGCTCTGCCGCAACGGCACGATTCGCGTGTCGAATCTGCCGCAGGAAGTACTCGACATGGATATGCCCACCGCGCCGACACCGACACCGGTAGAAATTCCCGAAGTAACGCCCGAAGCGCTCGCGCCATCGGCGGCGCTGCGCCAAGCCGAATGCGACGTGCTGTTGCGCGAGCTCGAACGCATGCGCTGGAACATCAGCCGCACCGCTCAGGCGCTTGGCATCAGTCGCAACACGCTGTATCGCAAGATCCACAAGCACAACATCCCGCTGACGAACTAATCCTGGCTGCTGTGCACCGAATCTGACACAGAAGTTAATCTTCGCGACCGCACGCGGCGAGTCGCGATGGATGTGCCAAAATTACGGCGGGATAAAATTGGGACTGTCCGATACTTATGTCGACCTACCGCATTGATTTGGCGGTGCGCGCGTTGCCGCTCGCAATTACCGCTATGTTGAGCAGCCTCGCGCACGCCGATCCCGCGCCGGACCAAAACAATTTGCCGACGATTGTGGTGACGGCAACGCGCTCGGAGCAATCGGCTTTCGATCTGCCGGCGTCGATCGATTCGGTGTCGCTGCAAAACCCGGACGCGAATACGCCGGGCATCAATCCGTCCGAGTATCTCGCCGGTGTGCCGGGACTAGTCACGCGCGATCGGCAGAATTACGCGCAAGACGAGCAGATTTCCATTCGCGGTTTCGGCGCACGCTCGACGTTCGGCGTGCGCGGCGTGCGCATTTATCAGGATGGAATCCCGGCGACTGCGCCCGATGGTCAAGGGCAAGTCTCCGCGTTCAATCTCGACTCCGCCGACCGCATCGAAGTGCTGCGTGGCCCGTTTTCGGCGCTGTACGGCAATTCCTCCGGCGGCGTCATCCAGATATTCACCGCCGACGGCGACGGCCCTCCGGAATACCGCGGTTCGCTCGACGGCGGTTTCTACGGCACCTATCGCGCGGCCGCCAACGTGCGCGGAAGCGAAGGCGCGCTTGGCTACAATGTGGATTTTTCGCAATTTTATACTGACAGCTATCGCGGACACGGACGCGCAGAACGCGAGAACGGCAATGCGAAAGTCACGTACAAATTCGGCAATGACGGCAAACTTACTTTGCTCGCCAACACCACGGCGCTTCCCAGCGCGGACGATCCGCTCGGCTTGACGCGCGCTCAGTTCAATAGCAATCCGCGCCAGGCTCAAGCGGCTGCCGTACAGTTCGATACGCGCAAGAGCGTCCACCAGGATCAAGGCGGAGCGATTTACGAACAAAGTCTGACCTCGACGCAATCGATTCGCGTGCTCGCCTATTACGGCGACCGCGATGTCGAGCAATATCAATCGATACCCGTGTCCACACAGGTCAAGCCGACGAGTCCCGGCGGCGTGATCGACCTCGACGGCAACTATGGCGGCACCGATGCGCGCTGGTCATATCGCGATACGCTGGCGGGACAACCTTTCGAATTGACCGCGGGCGTGAGCTTCGATCGGCAACGTCAACTTCGGCTCGGTTACAACAACTTCGTCGGCCCGATTCTCGGTGTGCAAGGCGATTTGCGTCGTAACGAACAAGACGACGAAGCCGACTTCGATCAATACCTGCAAGGCAAATGGGATTTCACCGATCGCTGGTCGCTGACGGCGGGCGCGCGACACAGCGACGTTCGATTCGATTCGGCCGACCACTTCATCAACGCGACCAGTCCGGACGATAGCGGTAACGTGAAATACGGCGCAACGACGCCCGTCGCGGGCCTGCTTTTCAAAGCGGCGACGGATTGGAATCTGTACGCATCGTACGGCAAAGCATTTGAAACGCCGACGTTCAACGAACTCGGCTATCGTCCGGATGGAAGCGCGGGCATCAACTTCGATCTCGTGCCGGCACGCAGCAAGAACGGCGAACTCGGATCGAAATTCCGCTTCGGACATGGCGCGGAATTCGACGTCGCCGTTTTCGAATCGAACACGCGCCACGAACTGGCTGTCGAAACATCGACGGGCGGGCGCACCACGTATCAAAATATCGACAGCGCGCGCCGACGCGGCGTGGAATCGAAATTAGTCTATCCGCTCAGCGAACAGTGGCGCTTCGAAGCGGCTTACACGTATCTCGATGCGACCT
>OLMB01000229.1_pt1 | contig 17220 bp, 16 predicted proteins | sample 1604691 | NCBI WGS metagenome assembly OLMB01 (sample SAMEA104055722, study PRJEB20765) | soil metagenome | isolation source: soil
CCGGCGGTTCGGCGGACGCCATTTATCGTGGCGCATTCGAGCACGCCGGTCGGTTCGAGCGTGTACTGGATTCGGGCAATCTGCATCTCTATGCGTTTCGTGAGGCGCGGACGCGATGAGTCTCGCACTGCTATTCGCGTGGTTGCTGCCCATCGCAGCGGGTGTCGCCGTTTACGGCGCGTTCGATGTGACGCGTGCCGCTGGTTATCGCGCAGCGGCGTTGGGCTATGGAATCGTGCTCGGTTTGCTGTTCGCGGGCGCGGCATCGGATTTGTTCGCGCGCGCCGATACGAGTCATGCAATCGGACACGCTTGGCTGCCACTGCTGACGTTGGCCGTGGTCGCCGGCGTTATCGCATGGCGCCGTTGGCGTGCGCAGACGCCTGCACCCGCTGCCGCGTCATCGAAAAAAATGGAGAAGTGGAAGATTACACTTTTCTGCGTAGCGCTTGCTTCGCTCACCGTGCGCGGCGTTATCGCATGGCGCGAAATTCTGTTGCGTCCGACATTTCCATGGGATGCGTGGGACGCCTGGGCAGTCAAATCGAAAGCATGGTTTTTGCTTGGTCACTACGCGCCGTTTGTCTCGATGGGGCAGTGGGCGTCGAACGCGCCGGTCGAATCGTATAGCGGTCCGGCGTGGAGCTATCCGAGTGCTCTTGCCTGGGTACAAGTGTGGTTCGCCAGCGCAGCCGGCGGCTGGATCGAGCCGCTGGTCAATTTGCCGTGGCTTGCGTTGTGGGTCGGTATGTTGCTGGCGCACTACGGGCAATGGCGTGCGCTGGGCCTGACACGCATGCGTGCGATGGCCTTGATGTACTTTCTCGGATCGCTGCCGCTCGTCACCGTTCACGTTGCGCTGGCCGGTTACGCGGATTTATGGATCGCGGCCATTTTCGGTTTCGCGGTGCTCGCCTGGGCGCGCTGGCTGGAGCAACGCGACGGCAACCAGCTGGCCTTGGCCTGTCTGTGCGTGGCGATGTTGCCATGGATCAAGCTGGAAGGCGCCGTTTGGCTGCTCCTGTTTGCCGGCGTGGCCGGCTACTGTTCGCTGCCACGGCATTGGCGTCGTTACGTGGTCGGAGTGATTGCGGCGATTGCTCTCGTCGGTGCTGCGATCGGGCATTTAAAAATTCCGCTATTCGGACTTGGCTGGGTCAGCGTCAGTCTGCATTCCATCGAAGTGCCGGTGATCGGAACGCTCGCGATCGCGTTTCACCCTGGCGCGCTCGCAGGCACCGTCGCCGGGCTGTTCGCACAGCCGAGTTGGCACTTGCTGTGGTATCTCGTGCCTCTCATCTTGATATGGCGATGGCGGCAATTTCGCGCAATTCGCGCCGCGCGCGCCGTGGGTGCGTTGTTGGTCGCGAGTCTGGTGTTTCTCGCTTTTCTTTTCTTATTCACCGATGCCGCGCAATGGGCGGAAAGTTATACCGCGATCAATCGACTCGTTATGCATATCGTCCCGGCGCTGTTCACGCTGCTGGCGCTGCTGTTGCGCGACGCGGATCTTCGTCCAGCACTTTTTGATACAGCGCCAGTGTCCGACTCACGCTCGAATCCAGCGTAAATTCTTCAGTGAATCGCCGGCGCCCGGCGGCGCCGACGTTCAGTCGCATCTCGACATCGTCACGCAATCGACGGATCGCTAAGGCAAGCGCTGATGGATCGCCCGGAGCGACCATCAAACCGGTCTCGCCGTCACGAACGACATAATTGACGCCCGAGCCAGGAATCGCGCTGGAAATGGTGGCGATTCCCGCGCGCATCGCTTCGAGCAATACGATGCCGAACGATTCGGCTCGTTCCGTCGATGGCAGACAGAAAATGTCGGCGCTCGCGTAAGCAGCAGCTAAAGCGGCATCGCCGTCTGGCGACATGTCGATACGACCGGCAAAATTCACGCGTGATTCGATGTTCAGCGTCTTCGCCAACCGGCGAAGGTCCGCTGCGCACTCGCCATCGCCGATTAAGAGGAGGCCGGCCTCGGGAACATCCGCGATGGCGCTGAGCAAGACATCAAATCCCTTGAAGTAACTCAAACGCCCAACAGCCAACACGCGCAGAGGCGCATTCGGCCAAAGTATACTTTTTGCGGTATTACGCGATGTCGCCGGGATGTCTGGAATTCCCAAGGGCACGATATGAACTTTGGAACGCCACGAAGCGATAGCCGCGCTTGATTCCGCGTAATCCGGAGAAGTGACGATGATTGCGGTCGCGCGTCGCAGCAGCGCTTGTTCCCACGGGCGATAAAGTCGATAAGCCGCGCGCAATGCGGTACGCCGACTATCGAGAGGAATATCGGCGTGCCAATGAACGATCCAGGGTATGCGTCTCGCCGATGGAAGCATCAACGCCCAAAAGGCCGACGTATTCGGCATGTGCAAATGCAGGATATCGGGACGAAAACGTGCGATGACTCGACGCAGGTGGAAAGGAAACGACGGGCTCGTCGGCGCATACAGAAATTGCCCGAGGCAAGCGACGCGCGTTACGTCCACGTCGCCAACTACTTCAGTCGTCGTGCGCGACGTTCCGGGTTCGGCATGGGCGATCATCGCGACTGCGACGCCTTTAGTCGCGAGGCCGTGGCATAGATCCGCACTTGTGCGCTCGATACCGCCGGGATGCGGAGGAAAAAACTTGCCGATGTGCAGGACGCGCATCGACGCGTCAGCGGCCGCCGGCGGTACGTTGAATCGTGGCGATTGAATCGACAGCCTCCGCAGGCTTGGCTTTCTCGTGCTTATTTTGCGTGTCGCGCAATTCCTGCTCGAGAATCGCCAGCTTTTGTGTGAGGCGACGGATCTGTCGTTCGGAACGTGACCGATCCACATCCATCTTAAGTAAGCGTATCAGGATCATGCCGATGCCAATGATGATCGGCAGGATCGGCGGGTAGTAAATGCCGGTCACGCTACCAAGCCAGTCGATCACCGGCGGGAAAAGCCCCAGGACGAGGATAGCGACCGCAACCGTCAGCCACCAGATTGCGAAGCTGCCATGCAGATGATCGCGTCGAACCAAATACAAAATCGCACCGGCCAGCAGAATTCCGATGATGGCGGCCGTGATACCCGCGGTCATGCCGTTGTCTCAATATGCCGCGAACGGCGCCCAATGCGCGCGCGCGATCCGACCTGCGCGAAGCACAGAACCGTCGTATGCATCATGTAGCGCGCAACCATCAACCATGACGAAAACACGCGCGATCCGCCCGCACGACGAGGCGACATTTGCGTCGGCGTTTCCTTCAACGTGAGTCCCTTCTTCCGCAACAACATCAACACTCCTAAATCCTGATAGTCCAGCAGGCTTGCCTCTCGCGATGCCAGCGCGCGAATCGCCCGCCGATCGTAAACGCGCAAACCGGACGTGAAGTCTTGCACAGCGATACCGGTGATGGAACGAAAATAGCGCGCGGCCAGACGCTTGGCATGGCTGAGCCGTTCCGAACAGGTGCCGATCGTGACGTTCGCGCCGGATTGGCGGTGAACCTCCAGAAGTGCGGGCAACTCCATGGGGTGATGTTGGCCGTCTGCGTCGAGCGTCAGGACGGTTCGATAACCATGGCGCTGGGCATAGCGCATCCCCGCCTGGGTAGCGCCCCAAGCGCCGAGACGATTCGATAGCGTCAAAACGACGGCCCCCGCGTCGCGGGCGGTTTCTGCCGTTACGTCGCTACTTGCGTCATCTATTACCAGTACAGTGCACGCGACGGACGATTTGACGCCACGAACCACGTCGGCCACGGTTGGGCCCTCGTTGCGCGCGGGCATGACCGCCAAGATCGGCAAATGGGAAGACGTGTTGCGACGCACTAGTGAGGCCATCGATAAGGCCGCGCATTGTCCAAGCCTGTATGAAGGCGTGTCAATGCGGCCGGGCCGCGAAGGTTTCTGGCTTGTATACAGTGCGTCCGGTTTTGCGTCGCCTTTCCGTTATTAGATACCGAGTGCAACAAAAGCACGGATTTTCGGCTCCGACGGCTCGTCACAGATTCGTCAAGTGCGTCACATAACCTGTTGACGCCGCTTGAGGGATTCCCTAGACTCGGCGCGTTCGGGTGTGAGTTAACGGGTTAGGGGCATGAGCTCTCACCCAATCGATTGGGAGTAATTTATGAAATCGTTCAAGATGAAAGCGCTTGCGGTCGCGGTGCTTGGTCTGGCGGGAATTGGAAGCGCATTCGCGGCGACGTGTCCGACGGATCCGGCGCAGTCTGGCGGTGGTGCGTGGACTTCGAAGAGTGTGTTTGGCGGCGGCGCGCTGTCGATCGTCAGCCCGGGTTTGGATGGCACCAACTGCGCGATGTCTTCTTCGTTCAATGCTGGCGCTGGCGGTCTGGCCTCGTCTGTCGTTCAGTGGTCTGAAACAGGAACATCGGAACCGACATATCGTTTCCGCTTCTATATTGATCCGACAGCGGTTGGAACGACTAACGCGTTCTCGGGTCTGCAGGGCGTTCAGCTGTTGACGGCGAATTCCCCTAGTGCTTTCCCGGCGACGGGCGGTTCTGTGCAGGTCCTGCGTGTGAGCCTTGTACCCGGTTCGGGTGGTACAAAGCAGGTCACGTTCATCGCGGCGTGCAATAACGCGGCTAGTCAATATGTTTGCAGTTCAACTCCGGTTGTCTTGAGTTCCGGTGCTAATGTCGTCGAAGGTCAAATCACCATCGGGGCGTCCGGTACAGTCAACTATTGGGTGAACAAAACGGCCGGCGACTCGGGTAGCCCGAGTGGTTCGGTGACGATCACCGGGGGCAACGCTGGCTGGGTAGGTATCAATTCGACTCTCATGGGGCTGGCGGCGTCGACGAATTCTTTCCGGTCCAACCAGGCCACCAAGGCTGTTCTTTTTGATGAATTTGATTCACGGCGTCAAACTTACATCGGACCTTAAAATACGGAGTGTAAATAAAATGAAGAAGACCTCGCATATCATTGCGTCTTGCTTGGCCCCGCTCGCCCTGTGCCTTTCCGGTGCTGCCTTTGCTCAGTCTTGCGGTACGCCGCTGAGTTTCACCACACCGGCTAACGCTCCAACAGCATCCGGCAACACATGCACTGGAACGAATACGCTCGGTACATTGTGCGGTTTATTCAACTCGCCAGAAAATGACGACGTTTACACCTTTAGCGTTGGTGCAGGCTATACCGCCACGTCGATTGCGTTGACGACAACGAGTGGAACTTACAACCCGGCGATGGCGCTCATCACGGGCAGTTGCGGTGGTGGTACTTCTTGTTCGCAAGTTGCCGATGATAATGGTGCAGGTGCTGGCGAGACCATCAGTGTCGCTGGTCTGGGAAATGGTACGTACTTCCTAATCGTTTCCGCCAGCCCGGGAAGCGGCACATGCGGTGACTACAACATTACGGCTAACGGCAATCTGCCAGTCAAACTGCAAAGCTTCTCTGTGCAGTAAGTGAGTTAGTTTTCAAGAAAAGCCCACCTCAGTCGAGGTGGGCTTTTTTTTTGGAGTTCAAATGTTGTCAAGCTTATTTCATGCGTTGATGCTTATAGCTTCCGCGCAAACAAATTCTCAGTCGAAGTTGCTGATCGAACCATGCAAGACTGCTGAAGTGTATGCATTCTCGAAAAACGACTGCCTGATAAAACTGTTTAATTCGGGCGAGAAATCGATCCATATTTCAGATTTGCAAGCGGACTCTGAAGGAGATCTGCTGCCGTCGATCGACGAAGTCATGCAGCCGAAAAGCGAACGCTTCATAACAATAGGCTTCAACGCAGTTAACGCTATAGGAACGACTTATCATACGTATCGTTTGCGGAGCGACGAGCCCAACCTCGACGCTAGGGCATTCGGAATTCGAACATTTGCGCTGTCGGCATTTGATGAATACAAGCCCGAATTGGATTTCGGCGTGGTCGATGCTCTCGGCGAAAGTTCCGCCAAGTCGCTCGAGTTTCATTCGCAAGAGGCGGCTCATTGGCAAATCACCAAAGTTTTGGAATCCCCATCATGGCTTGAGGTAAAGCTCGCGCACGAAGGTCATGGAATTGAAGCTAACGTCAGGCGCAACAGTGCCTGGGGTCTCCAGACGGGATTTGTAAAACTTGCCGTCGACTTGGCGCAACAGCCGCAGCTTTGGGTCTGGGTACAAGCAGATGTGCGCGGAAACGTAGTGCCCGCTTCAAATCCTTTCGATGTCGGGTTAATGCGTTTCGGCAATCACAACGAGTTCAAGGTTCAACTGACTGATCGCTCGGGCAAAGCCTTCACGCCAGCCAACCTGCGTCTCAAGGGTCTCGAAGGTGCGGTCAAGACAGCATCGTGCATGCCCGCTCGTGTCGGCTGCGAACTTTTGGACGTCACCGTTTCCGATCGTCAACCCGCCGGATCCATCAGGGGTTATATCCAGATGAGCATCCCGGATTACAAACAGGAGCTTTCGATTCTGGTCACGGGTTTGATCCTCGATCCAGCCAAGAAAATCATTGATTTGAATTCACCAGAAGCGCGAGCGTCGGTGCACTCGGGTCCGATGACGCTCTCGAACAATGCCGTCGATTTGACTCATGAGATCCAAATGGCGGTGAAGGAGGCTGACGTTGCACTGCCGGGAAACGGCCCGTTGTTGAAATGGAAAGTTGCCAACAGCGGCGGAATACACGGATTTCAGATTTTCAGAGCCGATGAAGAAACCGGCCCTTTTGTGCTGGTCAATCGGGAAACGATACGGTCGCGCACCATTTCTTCCGAATCCCAGGACTACCAGTATCGCGATAACGCCGCGGTGTCCGGAAAAACATACTGGTATTACATCGGCATCGTTTATGCCGATGGCCACAAACAACAACTCACCGGGCCGCAGAAAGTCGTGGCCAAGTAAGAATGCTGCTCTGATCGTACCAGTCGCCGAGCACAACACGCTCGGCGGTTTGGCCATCCAAATTAAAACGATGTGTAGCTGGTCGATGAGTATGTCCGTGAACCAACAGATTGACGTGATGTTCGCGCATCGCTGACTCAACTGCCTGTTGATTCACATCCATAATCTCTTCGAACTTAGCGGAAACACGTTTCTGACTCTGTCCGCGCAGTCTTCCTGCAAAGGCACGGCGCCAAGATAGCGGCATCGCTAGCGCAATTCGCTGGAAATGTCGGTTGTGCATTAAACGACGAAATTTCTGATAGTCGACGTCGTCGGTGCAAAGAGTATCGCCGTGCATCAACAGCGCTGGCGTCCCGTGTAGATCGATCACGGTGGGATCATCCAAGATCGTCATGCCCGCGCGATCTGCATATTTTTTGCCCAACACGAAATCGCGATTGCCGCGCATGAAATAGATCGGTACGCCGCTGTCGCGCAATCCGCGCAGCGCGCGCGCGACGCGATCGGCTAACGAAGAGTGGTCGTCATCACCGATCCAGCTTTCGAACAAATCACCGAGGATATACAACGCGTCGGCGCCGCGCGCTTCCTCGGCGAGGAAGCGCGCGAACAAATCGACGATTTCAGGACGGCTCTCGTCGAGATGCAGATCCGAAATAAAAAGCGTCGGCATCTCGCGTGTTGTTACTGAACGACGCTGGCCTTTTCGATGAGAATCTGCGTTTTCGGAACGTCGCTTTGGAACGGACCCTGCGGTCCCGTTTCGATCGCGGCGATCTTGTCGACGACATCCATTCCGCTCGTCACTTTTCCGAACGCGGTATAGCCCCACGACACTGGATTCGCGCCGCCGTTCGGATCGGCCACATAGTCGAGGCGTTTGTTGTCAACGAGGTTGATGAAGAATTCCGCCGATGCGGAGTGCGGATCGTTCGTCCGCGCCATGGCGATCGTGCCGCGCAAATTCGAAACGCCGTTGTTGGCTTCGTTATGGATCGGCGCGCGTGTGCGCTTATGTTGCATATCCTTCGTCCATCCGCCGCCCTGCGCCATGAATTTCGGGATCACGCGATGGAAGATCGTTCCATCGTAGAAACCGTCTTTCACGTACTGCAGAAAATTGTCGACCGTTTTCGGCGCTTTGGCGGCGTAGAGTTCCACCGTAATGTCACCCTCGCTCGTATGCAGCAAGACTTTGGGATTTGCCGCTGTCGCGTCGGCAACTTTCGCCGGCTGCTGCGCCGTGGCGACTGCCAGCGGAGCGATAAGGGCGAGAACGCAGAGGAATTGCTTGAACATGGATGGAACTCCTGTATCGAGAACCCCGAATGATACGCAAATCGCGGGCATCAAGCCCAGTGCGGCCGCGTGGGTCGGGCGGAACGCTCAGGCGGCGGCCAAACTCTCGCTTTCCCGAACCTGCAGTTTGATGTCGTAGTGCTTGAGATAGTCGCGTTCCTGGTCCAGATCGGCGCGAGTCAGCGGGTGCGCGTCGAGCCAGCGGCGTGGCAGGCTGATTTGAAGCGTGCGATCTTCCGCGACCAGTCCGATTGGCGGTGCGGCCTCCGCAGCGCGGCTGCGTTGCAAAAGCACAGCCAGGCGCAGCAAAGCGGTCACACGCGACGTGGGACGACGCAAACGCTCCGATAGCGAACGCACCACCGCTTCGTCCGGTTTGCGGCGATGCCCGCGCAGGATCGCGGACAGCACCTGTTGTTCATGGCGCGCGAAGCCGGCCAGATCGGAATTTTCGATGATGTAAGCGCCGTGCAAATGATGCTGACTATGCGCGATCGCCAACCCGATTTCATGGATGCGCGCGGCCCACGTCAGCCAATCACGTTCCGCGTTGCCCAACTGCCACGTTTTGGCCACTTGATCGAACAACGCCAGCGCCGTTTTTTCGACGCGTTGCGCATGCGCGTGATCGACTGCATAACGTTGCGCGAGTGCATCGATACTGGCGGCGCGTGGATCGCGATGTTCTGCACGGCCGATCATGTCGTACAACAGACCTTCGCGCATCGCCGTTTCGCAGACGCGCATGACTTTGAAATCCAGCGCCGCGAAACTGGCTTCCAGAATTGCAGCGCCGCCGGCGATCACAGCGGCCCGTTCTTCGGGAAGGCCCGGCAGATTGATCTTTTCTACATGTCCAAAATCGATCAGTGCATCCCGCAATTTTTCCATCGACGCCGGGGTGATGCCGGTTTCGCTCCAACCCGTCGCTTGCATGATGCTGCCGATCGAGCGAATCGTGCCGGATGATCCGATCGTTTCGCCCCAGCCCACACCACGATAGTCGGCGGCGAACTGCTGCAATTCCACGGCGATTTCCATCTGCGCCTGCTTCCAGCGTTTAGCGCTGATCTTTCCGTCTTCGAAAAACCGCAGCGTGCTGGCGACGCAACCCATCTGCAGACTTTCTTTTTCGAGCGCGTCGATGTGCTGACCGATGATGAATTCCGTGCTGCCGCCGCCGATGTCGATAACGAGACGACGGTTCGGCGAATCCGGAACGCCGTGTGCGACGCCCAGGTAAATGAGGCGTGCCTCTTCGCGGCCCGACACGACCTCGATGGGGTTTCCCAATGCTTCTTCGGCCGGGATGAGGAAACTCGCTGGCGTGCTGAGCCGACGCACGGTATTCGTAGCCACTGCGCGCACGCGTTCAGGCGGCAACGTGCGCAGGCGTTGGCCGAACCGGGCCAGACTTTCCAGCGCCCTGGCGCGACGCGTTTCCTCGAGCGTGCCGTCCGCACGCAACCCCGCCGCCAAACGCACGCTATCGCGAAGACGATCGATCACGCGCGGTTCGCCGTGTTCGTAACGCGCGACAACGAGGTGGAAGCTGTTCGATCCAAGATCGACAGCCGCCATCAACTCGCCTTCGCGGATCTCGGAATCGGCGCCGTCGGCCACGATAATTTCCAAAAAATCGGACGTGCACATTGTGGCACGACTGGATGACTGTTCGTAACCGCAAAGATTTTCCGCGGATGAAAACGCGCCGAGGGAGTCGCTATGTCAACAGATCGAGGCGAGCAACGATCCTTGCGCGGAATGTGGTTCCGCATCGCCTGCGACGGCGCGCTCGTAATGGCCATCCGCCTGGAGAATCCAAGCTTGCGCGTTGTCGTCCAGATAATTCACTAGCGCTTCGTCGTAGACGCGTTTCGCCAATTCTTCATCGCAAATCGGAAAACACACTTCGATGCGCCGAAGTAAATTGCGCTCCATCCAGTCAGCGCTAGAACAATAAATTTCCGGCGCGCCGGCGTTGGCGAACCAATAGACGCGGCTGTGTTCGAGAAAACGCCCGACGATCGAGCGCACGCGAATGTTTTCGGAGACGCCCGGTACACCCGGACGTAACGTGCACGCGCTGCGCACGATCAGATCGATCTGCACGCCGGCACACGATGCCTTGTACAAAAGTTCGACTACGCTCGGCTCGTTCAGCGCATTGATTTTCGCGATAAGTCGCGCCGGCCTTCCAGCTTGCGCGTGGGCGATTTCGCGCTCGATCATCTTCATCACACCCTTGTACAAACTGAAAGGCGATTGCAGAAGACGCTTCAGCTGAATCACAGGTCCGAGTCCTGAAATCTGCTGGAACAATTTGTGAGCGTCATGGCCGATGTCGAAGTCGGCCGTCATCAGGCCGAAGTCGGTATAAAGCCGCGAGGTGACCTGGTGATAATTGCCCGTCGACAAATGCACGTAGCGGCGTAATCCACCTTTTTCGCGACGAACGATGAGCAACATCTTGGCGTGCGTCTTATAACCGACGACGCCGTACACGACTTGGACGCCGGCTTCCTGCAAACGATTGGCGAGCGTGATGTTGGCCTCTTCGTCGAATCGTGCGCGTAATTCGACGACGACGGTCACGTCCTTGCCCGCACGCGCCGCATCGATGAGCAAATTCACCAGTGGCGAATCCGGACCGGTGCGGTACAGCGTCTGTTTGATCGCAAGGACGCCCGGATCGGTGCTCGCCTGCTTGATCAACTCGATGACGGCGGAAAACGATTCGAACGGATGATGCAGAAGGATGTCGCGTTCGGCGATCGCATCGAACATGTTGCGTTCGGCGATGACCGGCAAAATCACGCGCGGCGTGAACTTCGGGAATTTCAGATCGGGACGATCGACTTGATCGTAAATCGCGCCGACGCGATGCAGGTTCACGGGACCCGCGCAACGATAGACTTCGCTTTCGCCCAGCTCGAAATTTTGCATCAGGAAATTGGCGACGGTTTTCGGACAACTCTCGGCGATTTCCAGGCGCACCGGTTTTGCATACGCGCGACCGCGCAATTCGTCGCGCAATGCGAGTGCGAGATTTTCGACTTCTTCTTCGTCGACGAAGAGCTCGCTATTGCGCGTGACGCGGAATTGGTACGCGCCTTTCACCTTCATTCCCTGAAACAGTTCGTCGACGAACTGCTGCAAGATGCTCGACAGGAACACGAACTCGTACGGTTGTTCGCTCACTTCCTGCGGCAGTCGAACGATGCGCGGCAGTGAACGCGGCGCGCGCACCAGCGCCATGCCGCCTTCGCGTCCGAACGCATCTTTGCCGCGCAGCGACACGATGAGATTCAAACTTTTATTGAGGATGCGCGGAAATGGGTGCGCCGGATCGAGACCGAGGGGCGACAACACCGGCAATACTTCATTCTGGAAATAGCCCTGCAGCCAGCGCTGCTGTTTGATCGTCCATTTTTCGTTCGCGGCAAAATGGATTCCCTCGCGCTCCATCTCGGGAAGCAGAACATCGTTCCACAGCGCGTATTGCGCGGTAACGAGCTCGAGCGCGCGCAATCTCAGACGCGCCAACAATTCCGACGGCGGAATACCGTCCGCGCCCGCCAACGCATCGCCGAATTCGACGTGATGTCGAAGAATGGCGACTTGCACTTCGAAAAACTCATCGAGATTTGAAATGCAGATGCACATGAAGCGGAGGCGTTCGAGCAACGGCACTCGCGAATCTTGCGCTTGCGCCAGCACGCGAAAATTGAACTCGATCTGCGACAGTTCGCGATTGAGATAGAGCTCAGGTGCTTTGAAATTGATCGGAATGTCCATTTGTGCACTAATCTAAAATGTACTAATCCAAAAGTGGATTTCGCTCACATGACTGGACTTAGCATAATAGCGAAACGACGAGCAGACCGCCTAGCCGATTTCCATCATGCTCTGTGGCGCGAGCAGGCGTTCGGCAATGAATACGCCGCTGAACGTACTTCCGACGCCTACTTCACTTTCGATTTCCAGCCGTGCGTCGTGTATTTGCAAAACGTGTTTGACGATCGACAATCCCAAGCCCGTTCCCCCGGTTTCGCGCGATCGGCTCGTCGAGACGCGATAGAAACGCTCGCTGATGCGCGGCAGGTGTTCTGCCGGAATGCCGACGCCCGTGTCGGCAACGGCAAAGCGCGCGCCGCCGTCGCCAGTGGTCCGCCACGAGATTTCGATGCGTCCGCCCGGCGGCGTATAGCGAACCGCGTTCGAAATGAGATTGGAGAACGCACTATGCAAATAATCGGACGATCCGGAGATATCCAATTCGGATTCTCGATGTAACACGATTTGATGTCTGCCTTGCGACAACGCCTCGGCTTCGCGTTTGAGCGTGGTGAGCAAAGCACGCATAGGTACCCGATCGGGCGACGGTTGCTGACGCGCGTCAAGGCGCGACAGCGTCAACAGGTCTTCGACAATTTGTGTCATGCGACGCGACTGGCTGCGCAGGTCTTCCATGATCGGCTCGAGTGCTGGTGCGATTTCCGCATCCAGCATTTCCAGATATCCGTGCAGCACGGTGAGCGGCGTACGCAATTCGTGCGAGACATTGGCGACGAAATCGCGGCGCACCTGTTCTAGCCGCGCCAACGGCGTGACATCGCGCACAACGAGCAGCATGTGTTCATGCGCATACGGAATCAGCCGAAACGACAGGCGAACATTTTCGTCGCGCGCGGACCGGACTTCGCGCAACGGTTCGCTTGATTGATCGGTGGATATCCACGCTTGCGCTTCCACCGGCAGAAATCCGTTCACATGCGCGCGGCGATCGTGCGGCGAAGAAAGTCCGAGCAACTGTGTCGCTGCTTCGTTGAACCATAGAATGCTGCGTCCGCGTGTCAACACGACAACGCCATCCGGCAGCGCCGCTGCCGCCTCTCGGAATGCGCGAAGGAGTGCGATCAGGCGGCGCTTGCGCGAGCGTTCCGCACGAAGCTGCGCGTACACGTAGGCGGAAATATCGGACCAGACGCCACGATCTTCCGGCGGTGGTCGACGCTGCCGCGAGCGCAGCCAGAATTGAACCTGATACAAGTTGACTAACGACCAGACGCAATAAGCCAGCGATGCTGCCAGCAATGTATACAATTGCGCATTCCACGGCAGGCCGATCAGGAACGCAGTCGCGAGCAGGACGACGAATCGTCCCAACGACACTTGCCAAGCATGGCTTTGCAGGAATTCGAAACGCATTAGTCGTCGCTCACATCGTTTCGTTCATGACCGTTTGCGAATGATAGATCGCAAACCGGCGCATGGCACACCGTCACACGGTCGGCGTGATCGAGAAGCGATAACCGGCGCCGCGCACGGTCTGCACCAAGCCGTCGAAACGGAACGGTTCGAGGGTTTTGCGCAGACGGCGAATGTGCACGTCGACGGTACGTTCTTCGACGTAAACGCTGCCGCCCCACACGTAATCGAGTAATTGGCTGCGTGTGTACACGCGTTCGGCATGCGTCATGAAAAAGTGCAACAGGCGATATTCGGTGGGGCCGATGGGGACTGTCACATCGCCGGCATAGACGCGATGTGCTGCGCTGTCTATCTTGAGGCCGCCGACTTCGATAATCCCATCGCTGTCGGTGCCGTGCGTGCGGCGCATGACGGCGTTGATGCGCGCGATGAGTTCGCGCGGCGAAAAAGGTTTCACGACGTAGTCGTCTACGCCTGCCTCGAATCCACCGACGCGATCCGTTTCTTCGCCGCGAGCGGTGAGCATGATGATCGGCACGCCGCGCGTGAGTTCTTCTTTGCGCAGCCGTCGCGCCAGTTCCAGTCCGCTGGTTCCCGGCAACATCCAGTCGAGCAGAATCAGATCGGGCACGCGTTCGGCAATCATCCCTTGTGCCGCGCGCGCATCCCCTGCGTGGACAGGATCCATGCCGGCTTTGCGCAAGGCGAAGGCGACCATGTCGCGAATCGCGGGTTCGTCTTCGACGATCAGAATGCACTTCTGCATGGTGCGGCTGCACTCCTAACGCGATTGGCAGTATGACAATTCGGTTATTGCAGCGGTTTATTGTTACGCGCGGATGACAGCCCGTCGCAAGTAGTCGAAATACAAGCGGAAACGACAGCGCCAAACTTGCCTTGATCGCCTGGTTTTATCTTGCGCCGACGCAGTTCGAGCACGACCGGCGTGAATTCGGAAATCCGCGCTTCGACGCGTGAACGTTGGTAATAATCGAGATCGTTGCGCTTGAGAAGATCTTTGAGTTGGTTCAGAGCGTCTTCGGCACGGCCATTGAGGTAGGCCGCTGCGGCGTGAGCCTCGCCGGCGCGCACCGGATCTCCCGCCAGTTCGCAAGAACGTGCGAACAACGTTTGCAGATCGGGATCTTCATCGTTCTTGGCGAGTTGGGGTCGAAGAATTTCCTGCGCGCGTTTCGCGCTCGCCTTGTCGCCGCTTTGCAATAATGCCTGCGCTTGCGACATGACGAGCGGCCGATTGTCGGGGAAATCCGTCTGCAAACTCGCGTAGCGTTTCAGACTTCCGTCGCGATCGCCGGTCATCAACTGCGCTTCGCCGGCGGCCAGCTGTAGCACGAGGTTGTTCGGTTGTTGTGTGATCAATTTGCCGGCAACCGATTCCGCTTTCTTTGAATCGCCGGAATTCAACAGCGCGAGAGCGTAACCGTAACGATTAGGCGTGTTGACGAACGCGGGATCGTTGCGAAGATTGTCCGCATAATAAGCGGCGGTTTGCGACGGCTGCTGCGAGGAAAGCACGCGCACGCGCTCGCGCATGAGTTCGTAATATTCCTCCGAACTCGAGCCCCACAAAGCGCCGTGACCGGACGCGTCGATCAATTTGCCGATGCGCGACGTAGGCGAATAGTTGAACGTCGGCATCAGGATCGATGTCGCAAGCGTCGCCGGATCGGGCGTGGTGTCGGTCGATGAGTCCACGTATGTCGTCGTCGATTTGGGGCACAACGAACCGACTTCGCACGGCGTTCCAACATCGATGGTCGGCTTCACGCCTTTGCGCATGGCTTCAGCGCGTTCGCGGGCTTCGCTGATGCGTTGATTCGTGACGGGGTGATCCATCAACAACGAAGGAACGTCGTTTTCATCGAAGCCTGGACGCAGCGCGTGTTGCATGCGGTCGAAAAAATCCGCCATCGCTTCAGGATCGTATCCGGCTTTCGCCAATGTCTGTATGCCGACCCGATCGGCTTCCGATTCGTCCGCGCGCGTAAAGTTGATTTGCATTTGCGCCGCGAGCCCTTCGATAGACGCGATAGCACCCATATCGGCATTGCTCGTGCTGTATGGACTTTGATGCGCTGCCGCGACGATCGCACCGACCATCGCGAGCACCATCAACGGCGCGTACTTCTGTTCGGCTTCGACGGCGCGCACGAGGTGTTGTTGCGTCACATGCGATATCTCATGTGCGAGGACGGCGGCGAGTTCGTTCTCGTTCGCCGTCGTCGTGATCAATCCCGCGTTTACGCCGACGAATCCGCCGGGTAGGGCGAACGCGTTGATCGATGTATCGCGCACGACGAAAAACGTGAAAGGCTGATCGGGTTTCGGACTGTAGGCGACGAGACGATAGCCGACCATGTTGATGTAGTCGTTCAGCAGCGCGTCGTCGATCACTTCGTTTTGATTGCGCAGCTCGTGCAGCATGTAGAAGCCGTATTCGCGCTGCTCTTCCGGCGACGCGATCGCACCGGCCGAACTGCCCATGTTCGGCAATTGCTGATCGTTCGCACGCGCGGGAAATCCCGCCAGGAAAGTGCAAGCGAAGAACGGCAGCGTGACAAAGAGAAAACGGTGCATGGCGGACCGGGACAGAAGACGGTTCAGACGACAAATACGTGAGACAACATAACGCAGAGTTCGGTTCGCAGCCACACGTGGCGCCTATGATACTCAGGCGGCGTTAACGTGATCGGCAAAACTGCGGTTAAACTGCGCCAGACGCTTGAAATCGCACAGTTTCACCCCATTCCACGATTCTCAGCCCAAGGCGGAACGATCATGCCAAAAGTCGAAATCTACAGCAGCGCCAATTGCGCGTACTGCATGGCCGCGAAAAACTTCCTGAAACAGAAGGGTCTCGACTACACCGAAATCCGCATCGACACCGATCCGGCCGAGCGCGACAAGATGCTGGCGCGCGCGCAACGGCGAACCGTCCCGCAGATTTTCATCGACGATCATCACATCGGCGGTTTTGACGATCTGACCAAGGCGGATCGCGACGGGAGCCTGGCGAAAATAATCGGGAACGCCGCGTGAGCGACGATCGGGTCAGCGAATTCGCCGAATTCCGCCAGCGCATGAACGAGCGGATTCTTGGGGAGGACAATCAAGTCGTCCGCCGGTTTTTCGCTTTGGATACGCAGACGTACAAAGAGGGGGCGTTGCCGTCGAAGACGAAAGAGATGCTTGGTCTCGTTGCGTCGATGGTTTTGCGTTGCGACGATTGCATCAGTTATCACGTGGCTGAATGTCGCGAGGCGGGCGTGACGCGCGAAGAATTTTTCGAAGTGTTCAGCGTTGGTCTCGTTGTGGGTGGGTCGATTGTGATTCCGCATTTGCGGAGGGCTGTCGATTTTCTTGATCAGCTTGAGAGTAAGACTGAGATTTCTTGATTCGTCTTTGAAGCTCGTCATTCCGGCGAAGGCCGGAATCCAGTGACTGTGCTTTTGATCGTTTGAGTTCGTGCAAAAGCTTCCGCTGTCCTGCGGCCAGCGGGTAACTTTTTGTCCGGTGACAAAAAGTCACCAAAAAACACCTGGGTCGTTCGCATAGGCTGTTGTCCGCAGACAGCAAGTCCCTGATGCTGGCTGCGGACCGCGCGCTTCCTGCGCGCGATCACCCTTGAGTCAAAACCGATTGATCGGGTAGAAGCATTCGCAAGCTGATCGCTGCGTTGCGCGGGCGTGAAGAGTTGCGATAGTTCATGCGCTCGGCACGTCGCACCGACGACTCGTGTTTCGCAGGATATATGCACATTTTTCGCATCCAACGCTGGGCGAAGAGCAGCGTTGCCATTGTTCAACGCTGCGATTGCGTATCG
>OLMB01000204.1_pt1 | contig 16872 bp, 11 predicted proteins | sample 1604691 | NCBI WGS metagenome assembly OLMB01 (sample SAMEA104055722, study PRJEB20765) | soil metagenome | isolation source: soil
GCGGAGGCCCTCGGCTGCAAGCTCGCGTTCCTGCAGCGCTACCTGGGCGAGCCGGAAGTGCAGAACTGCGGTCGCTGCGACGCCTGCTCGAGCGAGCTCTTAGCCAGCCAAGAATCCATTGCGCCCGAGGCCTCTAGCCGCCGCGCCACGGTGCAAGAATTCTCCGCGCACGCGGTCAGTCAAACACCTGCCAGCGGCATTCGGCCGGAGGGCGCGCCGACGCGTCGGCCGTCGTCGCGCGTGACGGAAGCGCTGCGCACCACTCAGCCGAATGCCGGTGCGCCGATGCGGCCGATGCAGTTGCGCACGGCGCTGCGCGGCGATCTCGACAATATTTTGCTGAAGGCGCTCGCCGAGGAACCGGAATTGCGCTACGCATCCGCGGGCGCGTTCGCCGACGACATCGAGCGTTATCTCAAACGCCGTCCCGTAGTCGCGCATCCGCCGTCGCGCTGGTATCGCACGACGAAATTCGTGCAACGCCATCGCGGCGGCGTGGCGTTGAGCGCCATCTTCCTGCTTGCACTGATCGCCGCTTTCGGCATGACGCTGTGGCAAGCCAAGGTGGCGCGCAACGAAGCCGAGCGCGCGAATGCGACACGCGATTTCATGGTCGATCTGTTTCAAACGGCGAGTGCAGACTTGCCACGCGATGAACGTCCGACGCCGCAACAGCTCGTGGAAGAAGCTGCAAAACGCGCTCGTGAAGATCCCGATCTCGTTCCCGACGTGCGCGCGAATCTTTTGTTCACGCTGGGCAAAGTCGCGCTCGCCAATGGCGACTACAAACAGGCCGAACTGTTGCTCAACGATGCGATCGATCGCTATCGCACATTGGGCGTGTCGACGTCATCCACCGAATGGCTCGATCTGATCGTCACGAAAGGCAACCTGCTGCACCGCACGGATCGAAACACCGAAGCCGATGCGCTCATGACAAGCGTATTGCCGCAAATGCTTGCGCAAGAATCGGAACCGGCAGTGTCGGGGCTGATGCTTCTGGGCGCAACGCGCGCCTATGCCGGTCATGCGGACGAAGCAGTGACGATCGCACAGCAAGCCGCACGCAAGGCCGAACAGGTTTTCGGCGCGGATTCGATCAATGCCGTCGAAACGCTGACCTATCTCGGTCAATTGTGTGTGCAAGTGCATCGCTATCGCGAAAGCATCGCGCTTCTCGAACCGGCGATCGCGCGCTGGCGAAAGCTGAAATTACCGCAAGACGAAGAGTTCGCGCGCACGCTGCTGCATTTGGCCGGTGCCAAAGAACGTGTCGGCGACGTCGCACCGGTCGAGGCGTTGTATCGAGAATCGATTGCCCTGATGCGTCGAATCTTCGACAAGCCGCACGACCGGCTCGCCACCGCGCTCAGCGCTTACGCGCGATTCCTTACTGGCCGCGAACGCTTCGACGAGGCGAAATCCGCTCTCGATGAAGCATTGGCGATCGATAAAAAAGTGATCGGCAACGAACAGGTGCGCACCGCGCTCGTGCTTGATGCGATCGCGATGCTTGATCACGCTCGCCACGATGACGCGGCTGCCGAACATTCCGCCGATGAGGCGATACGCGTGCTGTCGGCGCACGCCAAGGACGCCGGTTTCGACAACGAGCTCGTTCTCGTGCGTCTGCATATCGCCGATGTCTTGATCAGTCTGAATCGCGTCGATGCGGCATCGACGCAATTGGATTCGATCGCGCAGGATGTGCCTCGACTGTTCGGTCAAATCAGCACGGAAAACGCCGACTTCATCCGCGCCTGCGCCCGACTCGCGCTGGCTCGCAACGATGCCGTCGCCTCGCTCGCAGCGACACAGCGCGGCACGGCGATCATCGCGCAGATGGATTTGCCTGCGACGGAAACCAAGATTGCGCTGCTGCGCGTCCAGGCCGAGGCGTCGGCGGCGTTGGGCAACGTCGACGCCGCACTTAGCGAGGTCGCGCAGGCCCTCGATGACCTTCTCGCGACGAATGCCGATGCGCATGTGCAGCTGACGTCGCTGCTGGCACTGAAAGCTCGGTTGGAATCGGCCGCCGGCCACGCGGCGGCAGCGAGCGCGACGATCGCCCAAGCCCGTTCGCTCGGCGTGCCTGCGGCGCTGCTATCCCAAGAAGACGCCTTGGCGATAAATCCGACCGGTCTCTGACCGCCGACCGCAGGTTTCGCCCGGTCATTGCGTCTTTCTTCGCAAAATGTCGATTTTTCGATGGCGTAGTCGGCTGAGTTTTGGCGTTACTAGATAACGCAGGTCGGTATTAGCCGAGCAGGGGGCTGTTCGTTTAACTACCTGGAGCCACCATGAAACGCACTTTCGAAACCGTTGCGCCGCAAGAGATCGCCGATTCCACGGCCCTGTTCCCCGGCATGCGCGTTAGCGCCGTCGTCGAAAACCCATCCAAGCAACACGCAAGCAATGATGCCAGCGGTGCCGCTCCTGTCGGAGCGATCGACGCGATGGCGTTGTGCATGGCGACTTCAACGTTCGGCGGTTGATACGTATCGCACCGAAACGGCAATGACGCAATTCGCTGCTCACTAGTGTCATTCGACGCTCGCAGCGGCTGCGTCGGGGAATCCTGAGGGAGGGAAAATATGAAAGCTCATCACGGCCACAACGTCGGCGTACTCGCATGCGCATTGTTCGCTGCATTGGGAAGCGGCGCGGCATTCGCTGACCACGATCACGGTGATCCGCTAACCACGTCGGACGCGTCCGGCTTGCTACGCACGTTCACGGCAAGCGGCGACATCGACAGCACGGGCGCTTTTTTTCAAAGCCTCGGCACGAACGGGCGCAGTTGCAATACCTGTCATCGCATTGAAGACGCCTGGTCGATCAACCCGCCGGATCTGCAGCAACGCTTCGCCAAGACCAACGGCACCGATCCGGTGTTCCGGACGGTCGACGGTTCAAACTCGCCACTCGCCGATGTGTCGACGACACAGGCGAAGAAAAAAGCGTACAGCATGCTATTGAACAAGGGCGTGATCCGCATCGGAAAACCGATTCCAGCCACCGCCGAATTCAGTCTGGTCAGCGTCGACGATCCGTACAACTACGCGAGCGCGACGGAATTGTCGTTGTTCCGTCGTCCGCTGCCGTCGACGAACCTTCGTTTCATCACCGCGGCGATGTGGGATGCGCGCGAAACCCACAAACCGTTTCTGCCGCCGATGGACGCGGGCGCCGATCAGGACGATATCGTCGCCAGTCTGCAATCGCAGGCTGTTGATGCCGTATCGACGCATGCACAAGGCAGTGTCGTTCCGACGAGCGTTCAAGTGCAGCAGATCATCGATTTCGAACTCGGTCTCACCACCGCGCAGGTCTTCGACAATCGCGCGGGATATCTGAACGACGACGACGCACTCGGTGGCCCACGCGCTTTAGCGAATCAACAGTTCTACATCGGTTTCAACGACGTGCTCGGCGCCGATCCAGCCGGAAATGCCTTCGTACCCACAGCGATGCAAATGTATGCAGCTTGGGAGACCAACAGCAATCACGGCGGCGGCCAAAACGCATCGATCGCGCGCGGTGAAAAGCTGTTCGGAACCAAGGCCATCGCAATCACGGGTGTCGGTGGCTTGAATGATGTATTGGGTATGCCGACGATCGCAGGCACCTGCACGACGTGCCACGACGCACCGAATGTCGGCGATCATTCCGTCGCGCTGCCGATCGACATCGGCGTGACCGACGCGAGCCGTCGCACGGCGGATATGCCTTTGTATACTTTACGCAACAATACGACCGGAGAAACGCGTCAGACGACCGATCCGGGCCGGGCACTGATTACCGGCAAATGGGCGGACATCGGCAAGTTCAAGGGACCGATCCTGCGCGGACTTGCGGCGCGCGCGCCGTATTTTCACAACGGCATGGCGGCTTCGCTTGGCGACGCGGTCGATTTCTACAACACACGCTTCAACGTCGGTTTCACCAACCAGGAAAGACAAGATCTGATCGCGTTCTTAAGCGCGCTTTGATCCAAAAAAAAAGCCCCGCAATCGCGGGGCTTTTTATTCGACGCATGAACGTCTGGACGTTTAGAAGTCCATACCACCCATGCCGCCCATTCCACCGCCGCCACCGCCGCCGTGGTTGTGCGCTTCTTCTTTCTTCGGCGCTTCGCCGACCATCGCTTCGGTCGTGATCATCAATCCAGCGATCGACGCCGCGTTCTGCAGCGCGGTACGTGTGACTTTGGTCGGATCGAGGATGCCGAACTCGACCATGTCGCCGTATTCGCCGTTCGCAGCGTTGTAGCCGTAGTTGCCCTTGCCGGCCGACACCTTGTTCAGCACGACGCTGGGCTCTTCGCCGGCGTTCGACACGATCTCGCGCAGCGGCGATTCCATCGCACGCTTGGCGATCAGGATGCCGTGGTTCTGATCTTCGTTGTCGCCTTTCAGCTTCTTGATGGCGTCGAGTGCGCGCACGAGTGCGACACCGCCGCCAGGAACAACGCCTTCTTCGACGGCCGCACGCGTGGCGTGCAGTGCGTCTTCGACGCGCGCCTTCTTCTCTTTCATTTCCACTTCCGTCGCAGCGCCGACCTTGATCACCGCAACGCCGCCGGCGAGTTTCGCCACGCGCTCTTGCAGTTTTTCACGATCGTAGTCCGACGTCGTTTCTTCGATTTGCGCCTTGATCTGCGCGATGCGCGATTCGATGTTCTTGCTTTCGCCGGCACCGTCGATGATCGTCGAGTTCTCTTTCGAGATCTGGATTTTCTTGGCGCGGCCGAGATCCTTGATGGTGGCTTTCTCGAGCGACAGACCGACTTCTTCCGAAATCACTTGGCCGCCGGTGAGGATAGCCATGTCTTCCAGCATCGCCTTACGACGATCGCCGAAGCCCGGCGCTTTCACCGCGCACACTTTCACGATACCGCGAATGGTGTTGACGACGAGGGTCGCCAGCGCTTCGCCTTCTACTTCTTCGGCGACGATGAGCAACGGCTTACCGGACTTCGCCACGCCTTCGAGGATCGGCAGCAGTTCGCGAACATTGGAGATTTTCTTGTCGTGCAGAAGGATGTACGGGTCTTCCAATTCCGCCTGCATCGATTGCTGGTTGTTGATGAAGTACGGCGACAGATAGCCGCGATCGAACTGCATGCCCTCGACGACATCAAGTTCGTTGTCGAGACCGGAGCCTTCTTCAACGGTGATTACGCCTTCTTTGCCGACTTTGTCCATCGCTTTGGCGATGAGGTCGCCGATGTTGGCGTCGGAGTTGGCGGAGATCGAACCGACCTGCGCGATTTCCTTCGACGTCGAGCACGGCTTGGACAGATTCTTAAGCTCGGCGACTGCGCCGATGACGGCCTTGTCGATTCCGCGCTTGAGGTCCATCGGATTCATGCCGGCGGCGACGGCTTTCAGGCCTTCGCGGATCAGCGCTTGTGCGAGAACGGTCGCGGTGGTCGTGCCGTCACCGGCGACGTCGGATGTCTTCGACGCGACTTCCTTCACCATCTGCGCGCCCATGTTCTCGAACTTGTCGGCCAGTTCGATCTCTTTCGCGACAGACACGCCGTCCTTGGTGATCGTCGGCGCACCGAAGCTCTTTTCGAGCACGACGTTACGGCCTTTCGGACCCAGCGTCGCCTTGACGGCGTTCGCAAGAACGTTCACGCCGCGCAACATGCGGGCGCGGGCGTCTTCGGAAAAACGGATTTCTTTAGCAGCCATTGGAATTTACCTCAAAATGGATTTGTATACTTTTGGAATTCGGAATAGTCGAATCGAAAGCGGCGCTTACGCGCTCACGGATGGCGATTCGAATTAGCCGTCGATGACTGCCATGAGATCTTCTTCGCGCATGACGAGAAGCTCTTCGCCGTCGACCTTCACTTCCGTACCGGAATACTTGCCGAACAGGACTTTCTCGCCGGCTTTCACGCCTACGGGGCGGACCTTGCCGTCTTCAAGAATCTTGCCGGAACCGACGGCGACGACTTCGCCCTTGATCGGCTTTTCGGCGGCGCTATCAGGGATGACAATGCCGCCGGCCGACTTGGTCTCGGCTTCCAGGCGCTTGATGATCACGCGATCATGCAACGGACGCAGTTTCATAACGACTTCCTCAACTGGTTGATTTGAAAGAATGTTTGCCGGACTGTTAGCAGTCTGGCGGGGTGAGTGCCAATATTTTAGCGGCAGTTTATGGCCCTGGGAAGGTTTTATTGCCGATGCGTGGTAGGTGGGGTGATGGGGCGGGCTATTCAAGAGCCGCCAGCTTGCCATTCCTGCGAAGGCCGGAAATCCAGTGACTTTGCTCTGGCCTGTCATTCCAGCTAAAGCTGGAATCCAGTTCTTCGTTTAGGGCGAAAGCGTTTCACTCGCTGCGCGAGCGAGTCACTTTCTTTGCTGGTGCAAAGAAAGTAACCAAAGAAACACCTCTTTCTTCACGTACGGTATGTTCGCCGAAGCCACGTCCCTGTGCCTGCGGCGAACGCGCGCACCCATGCGCGCCTCGGGTCTTCGCTGAAATTAGCCTTTCTTTTCCTGCGGTTTGTCGTTTGGCGCGCCGGGTTTTTGTGTGGCGGCGATGCGTACTTCCGCGCCGGTCGCGATGCCGTCGGGTGGGCTTTCGATGACGTTGTCGTCGGCTTTCAAACCGGTGCGGATTTCCATGGTTTTGCCGAGGTCGCGCGCAACCATGACAGGCTTCACGGTGACTCGATTGTCGTTGCCTACGGTGGCGACGGAAAGTCCTTTCGAATCGAAAATCAGCGCACTGGCGGGAATGCTTAGCACGCCGGCGTTGGAGGGGAGATTCAGGCGCACCGTCGCATAGGAACCCGGCAGCAATTCGCCGGCCGCATTGTCGACACCGAGTTGCATCAACGTCGTGCCGGATGCGGCGGTGACAGCCTGCGACGACGACTCGACCGTCGCTTCGTATTTCTTGTCGGGTTGTTCGGGCACGATCATCGTGGCCTTCGTGCCGGGCGGAACGAGCGGGACGTAACTTTGCGGCACATTCACGTAGATGCGTAGTTTGTGCGTGTCGGAGACGACGAATAATTCCTGACCGGTACTGCTGCCGACGTTGATCAATGCGCCGATGTCGGTATTGCGCGCGGTGATCATTCCGTCGAACGGCGAAGTGATACGCGTGAATCCCTTCATCGCGAGCAGTCGATCGACGTTGGCCTTCGACGCCTGCGTCATGGCTTGCTTGGCCTGATAGTCGCCGAGCTTTTCGTCCGCATCCTGTTTTGCGACCGCACCCGTTTTGACGATCGTCTGCCAGCGATCGCTGGTGAGCTTGGCGAGCTTTTCGTTCGCTTGCGCGGTGACGAGATCGGCGCGACCTTGCGAAAGTTGCTGATCGAGATCGGGCGTTTCGATTTCTGCGAGAAGCTGTCCGGTCTTCACCGACGCGCCGATATCTACTTTGTAATCTTTCAAATAGCCGCTGACGCGCGCATAGATCGGCGCGCGCGCATACGCTTCGAGACGACCGGGTAACTCCAGGCCACTGCTGTTGGCGTTGGCGCTCGGCGATATGACGGCAACCGTCGGCAGCGATTGCGCGTCGGTCCAGTCGCGCAGGTGCGAATTTTCGGAGGCGCGCGTCCACACGCCGTGGACGATGATTATCACGGCGACGATGACGGCGGCGACGCCGGCAAGACGCAGTCCGCGCCAGGATTTTTTAGTGTCAGGCATGAGCAGGTTCCAACGAGTTCGATTGCGGCGCCGTTTTTTCGTGATAACGCCTGTGCACGATACTGAAGACGACGGGCACGAAGAAAAGCGTGGCCACCGTCGCGAAAATGAGTCCGCCGATCACGGCGCGTCCGAGCGGCGCGTTTTGTTCGCCGCCCTCGCCCAGACCGAGCGCCATCGGTGCCATGCCGATGACCATCGCGAGCGCAGTCATCAACACCGGGCGCAGCCGGACGAATCCTGCTTCGAGAGCGGCATCGACGGCGTTGCCGAGTTCATGCAATTTCTCGCGCGCGAAACTGATGACCAAAACGGAGTTGGCGGTCGCCACACCCATGCACATGATCGCGCCCGTCAACGCAGGCACGCTGAGCGTGGTGTGCGTGGCGAACAACATCCACACGATGCCGGCTAGTGCGGCCGGGAGTGCTGTGATGATGACGAACGGATCGGACCACGATTGGAAATTCACGACGATGAGGAAGTAGATCAGCACGATCGCGCCGAGCAGGCCGAACAGCAATCCGGAATACGCGCTATTCATCGTGCGCACCTGGCCGACGAGCGCGACGGTCGAGCCTTTCGGTTTGTCTTTGTCGTTCTGCTGAATCACGTTCTGAATATCGGAGGCGACGGCGCCGAGATCGCGATCCTGCGTCGTCGCGAAAATCTGCACCATCGACTGAATATCGTATTGCGAGACCACCGCATTCGCGCCGGCGCGCGAGATGGTGGCGATACCGCCGAGTACCGTCGTCGGACCTCCGGTGGCGTTGATCGACAAGTTCTGCAATTTCTCCAGTGAATCGATCTGATATTGCGGCGTCTGCATCACGATGGGATACGCCACGCCGTTCTGCGGATTGAGCCAGAACGTTGGCGAAACCTGCGCCGAACCCGCCAAGGTGACGCCGAGATTGTTGCTCACGTCGCGCTCGCTCACACCTGCAAACTGTGCGCGCGAACGATCGACATCCACATTCAATACCGGCGCCTGCGCCGATTGCTGAATGTGCGCGTCGGCTACGCCCGGAATCTTGCGGATCTGCGTGAGCAGTTTGTTGGCGTAAGCGAAATTAGCTTTCAGATCGTTGCCGCGCACCTGCAGATCGATCGGCGACGGCGCGCCGAAATTCAGGATCTGACTGACGATGTCGGCCGGCAGGAAAGAGAACGTAAGGCCGGGAAAACGTCGCGGCAATTCCTCGCGCATGCGTTGCACATAGTCCGCTGTCGCGTGGTGATCTTCATTGAGCGAAATCTGGATGTCGCCATCCTGTTCGCCGATCGTGCCGGTGTTGTTGTAGATCGTGTTGATGCTCGAAATGTAGGAGCCGACGTTGTCGACCAGCGCCTGCAATTCGTTGGCCGGAATGATTTCGCGAATCGCCTTTTCGACATCGCCGAATTTCGCCGCCGTATCCTCGACGCGCGTGCCGACCTGAACACGCACGTGCATCAATATCTGTCCGGCATCGACGGTCGGGAAGAAATTGCGGCCGACCATCGGCACCATCAGGAACGACGCGGCGACGATGACGAGAAAACCGGCCACGAAGACTTTGCGGTGTTCAATCGCCAGCGCGAGCAGATCGTGATAGCCATTGCGGAAACGCATGAAGCCGCGTTCGAACCTGCGCTGGAAGCGCACGAACGGATTGCGCGTCGGTGGTGCATCGTCGATGACGTTGCCGTGCTTGTCGACGTGCGGCGCGTGTTTCTGCAACAGATACTTCGCCATCGTCGGCACCAAGGTGCGCGAGAGGATGAACGAGAACACCATCGCCAACATCACCGCTTCGGCCATCGGCACAAACAGGAAACGTGGCACACCTTCGAGGAAGAACATCGGAACGAACACGATGCAAATACATAGCAGCGAGACGAACGCCGGCACGACGATTTGCGATGCGCCGTCCATGATGGCTTCTTCGACTTCCTTGCCCTGTTCGAGATGGTAGTTGATGCTCTCGATCGTCACCGTAGCCTCGTCGACGAGTATGCCGACCGCGAGCGCGAGACCGCCGAGCGTCATGATGTTGAGCGTCTCGCCGAGCGCGGATAGGCCGATCACGGCGCCGAGAATCGACAGCGGAATCGATGTGGCGACGATCAGCGTCGAGCGCCAGCTGCCGAGAAACAGCAGGATCATCAAGCTCGTCAGCACGGCAGCGATGACGCCTTCTTTCAACACCCCACCGATGGCGTTGCGCACGAAGATCGACTGATCGCCGATCGGCTTCACTTCCAGCGTATCCGGCAGCGATGCCTTCACGGTGTTCAACATCGCCTTGATGCCGTCGATGATGTCGAGCGTCGACGTCGCGCCGTTCTTGAATACCGACATCAACACGGAGCGACCGCCGTCGACGTGCACGATGTTCGTCTGCACCGCGTTGCCGTCGCGTACGCTGGCGACGTCGCGCACGTACACCATCGTGCCGTTCACTACTTTGATCGGCAGATCGCCGAGCTGGTTGATGTCCGACGGCGCGTTGTTGAGATTGATTGTGTATTCGTAGCTGCCGATCTTCTCTGTCCCGGCCGGCGCGATGAGATTTTGCGCCGCCAACGCGTTAGCCACGTCTTGCCCAGCCAGGCCGCGCGCCTGTAGCGCGTGTGCATCCAGATCGATCTGCACTTGGCGCGACTTGCCGCCGAATGGCCACGGAATCGCCGCACCTTGCACTGTCACGAGCCGCGTGCGTAGCTGATTCATCGCCAGATCCGCGAGCGTCTGCTCCGACAAGCCTTTGCCGGAAAGCGCGAGTTGCAAAATCGGCACGGTCGATGCGCTGTAATTGAGGATCAGCGGCGGTGTCGCGCCGGGCGGCATCTGTTTCAACAAGGTTTGTGCGATCGCCGTGACTTGCGCGTTGGCCGTGCTGATATTCACGCCATTGTGGAAAAAGATTTTGACGATGCCGAATCCCGTGTACGAATTGGCTTCGATGTGTTCGATGTCGTTGACTGTCGTCGTGAGCGCGCGCTCGAACGGCGTGGTGATGCGGCCGGACATCTGATCGGGAGGCATTCCCACGTATTGCCATGCGACGGCGACGATCGGGATATTGATGTTGGGAAAAATATCCGTCGGCGTGCGCATCGCCGCCAGCGGCCCGATGATGAGAATCAGCAGGGCGAGCACGATAAAGGTATACGGGCGCTGCAGCGCGATGCGTACGATGGCGATCATGAGGAGTTTTTGCGAACCGGTTTCCGATGTGAATTATCGGGCTTGGCACCGCGTTTTCACGCCGTTTACAGATGAAGATTAATTCATTCGCTTGGCGTAAAAACCACCGTCACGCAGTACGCGCGCCGGCCTTGTCGCAAGGCCAGCAATACATTGTCATGTTCGCGCCGCCAGTGGCGCTGTCGCCGATTTCGAAACAATAGCCGTGCAGTCGCGCAATCGCCGCAACGAGAGGCAAACCCAATCCGTAGCCGCCGTCACCGGTAGCGCGTTCGCTGCGATAGAAGCGGCGCATTACCGCATCACGTTCCGATTCTGGAACGCCCGGACCGCTGTCGATGACATCGATGCGTACACCTTCTTCATGCACTTCGGCGGTGAGACGAACGGTGGCGTTGTCGGGTGAAAACTTGATGGCGTTGTCGACGAGATTGCCGATGGCCTCGAACAACAGCGCCGCATCGGCTTGCACGGTCGGCAACGCTTTCGCGTCGAGCATGAATGTGATGTGCTTTTCCTCGGCCAGCGGCGCATACAGTTCATGCACGCGTTCCAGTGTTTCGCGCAGATCGACGTCACCGAACGCCACGCGACGACGCATATCTTCCAATTCGGAAATTCGCAGCAACGCGCGAAAGCGATCGAGCAGTGCGTCGACATCGACAATGCAACGCTCGATCGTCGATGCGCGCGGATCGTTCGCATTGGTCTGTTGCTGGACGCGATGAAGTTGCGCGCGTAAACGCGTCAGCGGCGTCCGCAAATCGTGCGCGATACTGTCGGAAACGCCTTTCACTTCGCCGAGCAATCGCTCGACCTGATCGAGCATGCGATTGACGATGCTCGCCAGCAAATCCAGTTCGTCGCGTCGATCCGACACGGGTAGCCGCGCGCCGAGATCGCCGCGCATCACGGGTTGAATCGCCGTATCAATCACGCGCACGCGGTTGAGCGGTCCGCGACTGAGCAGATAACCGCCGATCAATCCCGGAATCAGCAAAAACGACAACGCCCAGCCGAACGCGCTGCGCGTGAGAGCGCCGATGCGATCGGCCACACCGCTATAACGCGCGAGCACCATCACATCGCCGCCTTCCAAACGCATCGCCACCGCCAACGCACGCGAATTGCGCTGGCCGTTGATGCCAAGTACACCGTTGTCTAGCGGGCGAACTACTCCATCGAACGGCAAACCGTCCGGAAGATGATCGATGTTGCCGGAGATATAGGCGCCCTTCGCGTCGAACAAACCGTAATAGGTGGCGCCGCGCAGATCGAGTTCGCCGCTTGTCGACAGCATCGTCGGCAGATGTTCGCGATCGACCCGACTCAAGAATTGCACGCGCTGTTCGAGAATATTGCCGACGACTTGATCGAGGTATTGCGTGGTCTGCCAGTTGATCCACACGATCAACACGATGCTCCACACCAGGAAAAACGCGCCGTATATAACGATGAGCCGCGTCGTGCTCGATCGCCAGCGCACATTGAGCGGCTCGGGCGTTGCAGCTTGTCGCGTACCGTCGGCCATCAGCGTGCGTCGATCATGTACCCGCAGCCGCGCACGGTGCGGATCAGCGGCGCGCTTTCGTTCGTGTCGACTTTGCGTCGCAGACGCGCGATGTGCACATCGATGACATTCGTGCCCGGATCGAAGTGATAACCCCACACGCTTTCGAAAATCATCGTGCGCGTGAGTACTTGTCCTGAATTGCGCATCATGAATTCGAGCAGACGAAATTCGATGGGCAACAGTTCGAGCGTTTCACTGCCGCGCCGCGCATCGCGCGCGATGAGATCCAGTTCGAGATCGCCCACGCGCAAAACGGTCGCTGGCGCTTCTGCGCGACGACGACGCAACAGCACTTCAATACGCGCGGCCATTTCGTCCGGCGCAAACGGTTTCGTCAGATAGTCGTCGCCGCCCGCGCGCAGACCGCGCACGCGCGCGTCGACGTCGCTCAATGCGCTGATCATCAGAACGGGTGTGTCGATGCCGGCGCGACGCAATTCGGTGACGAGTGTCAGTCCATCGAGATTCGGCAACATGCGATCGAGCGTAATGGCGTCGTAGCGGCCATGCAGCGCTTTGTCGAGCCCCTCGCGGCCATCGGCGGCGCAGTCGACCTCGTTGCCGTAGGACTGCAACTCCGTGACGATCTCATTCGCCGTTACCGGATCGTCTTCGATGGTAAGGATTCGCGCCATGTCACGTCATGGTATAGCAGAACCGGCGACACCGGCCTGAACTCCGCCATGGGCGTGCGGTCTGTTGAGCGTCTGACTTTGGTCGGTAGAGTTGCGGTGCGGCACATGCTGCAATCACCGGGCGCCGATGACGGTCTATTGGCCATTCCTCATTCGAACTCTGCGACAATTCACGCATGAAACGACTTATTTTTTCGCTCGGACTGGCGCTAATCGCCGGTGGCGCCTTCGCCGCCGACGCCGACAACTTATTGCCGGTGGAACAGGCCTTCAAGGTCGAGACCAAGGCCATCGACCGCGACGCAATAGAGTTCGACTTCAAGATCGCCGACGACTATTACCTGTATCGCGAACGCGTCAAGGTGAAATCGAACGATGCCAGCGTGACGCTCGGCGCGCTCGACATGCCAGCCGGCGAGAAGAAGCACGACGAGTTTCTAGGCGACGTCGAGGTTTATCACCACGGCTTCAAGGCGACGCAACATCTGACTGCGCCCGCCGACGCGGACAAAGTCGCATTGGAACTGCGATATCAAGGCTGTCATCAGGTCGATCCGAAAATTTGCTTTCCGCCACAGAAAGTGAACCTGAGTATACTTTTACCAAAAGCCGCAAATGCGGACACTTCGAATCTGCTTGCAACCGCGCTATCGACTCCTACCTCGTCGAACTTGCTCGGCGGCAATTCTCCGTTGCCGGCGGAACAGGCTTTCGTGTTCGAGGCGATCGCAACCGGCCCGGGCGAAGTCCTTGCGCGCTTTACGATGCCGAAAAATTATTATCTTTATCGCGACAAAACACATTTCAGCACAACGGCGAATGGCGTGACGCTGGGCGCGCCGACGTGGCCGGCCGGTAAGGAACATACGGACGCGAATTTCGGCAAGACGACGGTGTATTTCGATCAAGTCGAAATTCCAGTTCCGCTAACGCGCACGAATACTGCAGCACAAAGCGTGGCGATCACCGCGAATTTCCAGGGTTGTCTCGAAAACGCGGTGTGTTATCCGGAAATGTCGCGCACCGTCGATGTGCCGCTTCCAGCCGGAGTCGCAACCGCTTCGGCGACAGCGCCAATGAACACGGAATCGGAAAACGGTGGCGACAGTCCGTTCAAGAAGGCGCTGAACGGTTCGATCTGGCTCGCGTTCGGCGTGTTCTTCCTCGCGGGACTCGGGCTCGCATTTACTCCGTGCGTGTTTCCGATGATTCCGATCCTGTCCGGCATCATCGCCGGCGCGGGAGAGAATTTGTCGACACGGCGCGCGATCGTTTTGTCGGTGGTCTACATACTCGCCAACGCCGTGATTTTTACTATCGCAGGCGTCATCGCAGGACTTGCCGGCAAAAATCTGCAGGCCGCTTTTCAGACACCGTGGGTCTTGTGGTGTTTCGCAGGACTTTTCGTCGTGCTTGCACTATCGATGTTCGGTTTCTATGAATTGCAATTGCCAACGTCGCTGCAATCGAAAATTGCCAACGTCAGCAACAAACAATCCGGCGGTTCGTTGTCGGGCGTCGCAATCATGGGCGCGTTGTCGGCGTTGATTGTCGGGCCATGCGTGACGCCGCCGCTCGCCGTCGCCGTTCTCTACATCGCGCAAAAGCACGATGCCGTGCTCGGCGGGTTCGCACTGTTCACGCTCGCACTCGGTATGGGCGCACCGCTCGTCGTGTTCGGCGCGAGCGCAGGCAAGTTGTTGCCGCGCGCGGGTGCGTGGATGGATGCAGTGAAGGCCGTATTTGGCGTTACATTTCTTGCGCTCGCCATCTGGATGCTTTCGCGAATTCTCGACGTAACGTGGATCATGCTGATGGCCGGTCTGCTCGCCGTGGCCTGCGCGGTGTATCTCGGTGCACTGGAGCGGTTGCCGGAAAACGCGTCCGGCTGGACGAAACTGTGGAAGACGCTAGGCGTCGTGTTGCTGATCGGAGGCGCCGCCGAACTCGTCGGCGCGGCGGCGGGCTCGAACGATCTGCTGCAACCGCTGCACGGTTTCGGATCGTCGAGCGGTGCCGCCACTTCTGCCGCGGCGGCGACATTACCGTTCCATAAAATCAAATCGATCGACGATGTCGATCGCGAACTCGCATCGGCGAAATCGGCTGGCAAACCTGCCATGCTCGATTTCTATGCAGACTGGTGCGTCTCGTGTAAAGAAATGGAAAAGTTTACATTTACAAAAAGCGACGTGCAGTCCGCGTTATCGAATTTCGTTCTGCTGCAGGCCGATGTCACCGCGAACGACGATATCGATCAAAAGTTGATGAAACATTTCGGCATCGTCGCGCCGCCGGATACCATCTTCTTCGCCGCGAATGGCAGCGAACAGCACGGGCTTCAGTTGACCGGGCCCGAAGACGCGGACAAATTCGTCAAACGCATTCAATCCGTCCACTAACGGCGCGTGATGCGCGACCTCGATCGCGTAAACTGTCGCGCATGTTCAATCGCACCAACCTGTTTGTCGTCGTCGTCGCGATCGTCGGCGCCCTGCTCGGTCTTCTCGTCGGCCAGCGCTTCGACAAACCGATCGAACGACCCGCGCCACCTGGCGTTACCGTTCTCAAAATCGGCGAGAAACGGCCGGACCTGCAACTGCCCGATACGGGAGGTAAACCACGCCGGCTGAGCGAATGGAACGGCCAGGTCGTACTTATCAATTTCTGGGCGACGTGGTGCGGGCCGTGCCGTGAAGAGATGCCGCTGCTCGATCACGCACGTGGCAAGAACGGCGTGGAAGTGATCGGTGTCGCCGTCGACGATTCGACCGCCGTGGCGGAATATCTAAAGGACAATCCGGTCGGCTATCCGATTCTGTTGGCCACCGACGACAGCAACGCGGAATTGATGTTCGGCGATACCCGAAGCGTTCTTCCGTACAGCGTCCTGATCGGAAAAGACGGCAAATTGCTGGCTCAGCGCGCGGGCAGTTTCTCGCCGGAAATGCTCAAGAGTTGGTTGTCGGAGAATCTGCCACAAGCTGACTAACGTCCGGCAACTTCGGCGATCGTGTTGCGAACGTACTAGACAAACGTCGAAGGCCGGAGCAGACTTCGCACCCTTGCAACGGGCCAGCCGGCCCGCACTGTCGGTCGCGATGGCTACCATTCTCGTACTGCACGGCCCCAATCTCAACTTGCTCGGCTCGCGCGAACCGGAAATCTACGGGTACGCGACGCTCGACGACATCGAGGCCATGCTGTCCAAGCAGGCCAAGGCGGCCGGCCACACGATCGTCAGTTTTCAGTCGAACGCCGAACACGAGCTGATCGACCGCATTCATCGCGCCAAGCAAGAAAAAATCGAAATCATTCTGATCAATCCGGGCGCCTTCACGCACACGAGCATCGCGCTGCGCGACGCGTTTCTGTCCGTGCAGATTCCGTTTATCGAACTGCATCTGTCGAACGTGCTTGCGCGCGAACCGTTTCGTCGGCATTCGTATCTGTCGGATGTGGCGATCGGTTTGATCACCGGGTTCGGTCCGACGAGTTATCGACTCGCGCTCGATGTCGCCATCGAGCGACTGAATAAAAACGCGACCGCGAAGCGCACTCCGAAAAAGACGGCGCGCTCGCGCTGAACTCAATTCATAACGCGATCCGGCACCGACCGGGCGAGGACCTATGGACTTACGCAAAATAAAAAAACTGATCGACATTCTCGAAGAATCGAATCTTTCGGAACTCGAGATCAAAGAAGGTGAAGAGTCCGTCCGATTGAGCCGCATGCCGAAAGGCGGCTATGCACAACCCGCCGCGCCGACGTATGTGCAC
>OLMB01000162.1_pt1 | contig 16623 bp, 13 predicted proteins | sample 1604691 | NCBI WGS metagenome assembly OLMB01 (sample SAMEA104055722, study PRJEB20765) | soil metagenome | isolation source: soil
TGCGCATCGTCGTCGACAACAAACCCGGCGTGCTCGCGACGGTGGCGGCTGCGATCGCCGAACGCGACTCAAACATCGAGAACGTCGAATATCAAGAACGCGATCAGCAGACATCCACGCTGATGTTCACCATCGAAGTGCGCAATCGCAAGCATCTGGCCGCCGTCATGCGCCGCGTGCGCAACGCGCCTGTCGTACACGCGGTGTATCGATATCCTTGATCGCGCATTTTTGCGTTACGCTTTGCATTCGAACTCAGCGGGAAATTCCATGACACGCAGCGTTGTTCACACCGATCGCGCGCCGAAAGCCATTGGTCCGTATTCGCAGGCCGTGCGTACCGGCAATACGGTTTATTTTTCCGGACAGATTCCGCTCGATCCAGGCAATGGCGAGCTCGTCACGGGCGATATCACATTTCAAACGCGCCGCGTTTTCGAAAACCTGAAAGCCGTGTGCGAAGCGGCGGGCGGCTCGCTCGCGCAGATCGTGCGCGTCGGCATTTATCTCACCGATCTCGGTAACTTCAACGCCGTCAACGCCGTGATGGCCGAGTATTGTCAGCAACCTTATCCGGCGCGGTCGACGATCGGCGTCGCTTCGTTGCCGCGTGGTGCGCAGGTTGAAATCGACGCCGTCCTCCAGCTTGATTGAATCGTCGAAGCCGCGCGCGAAACGTCCCACGCCCGCAGCGCGCGATTCTTCATCGAACGATCCATCCGCTTCCGTCGAGACTCTACCCGGCGTCGGTCCGGCGCTGGCCGAAATTCTTCGTCGCGTCGGACTCGATACGCTGCAGGATTTGTGGTTTCATTTGCCGCTGCGTTACGAGGATCGTACGCACATCACGCCAATCAAAGATCTCCGCAACGGCGAAGCCGCGCAAGTGCAAGGTCGCATCGAGGCGATCGAAAAAAGTTTTCGTTATCGTCCACAGTTGCGTATCGCGATCGGCGACGATTCGCACCAGACATTGACGTTGCGATTTTTCCATTTCAACACCGCGCAAGTAAATCAGCTCGCCATCGGCGGCTCGCTGCGCTGTTTCGGCGAGCCGCGTTTTTCCAAAAACGGTTTCGAGATGGTCCATCCTCAATATCGGCGCATCGCCGATGGCATGGAAACTGCCGTCGACGAACGACTGACGCCGGTCTATCCGACGACCGAAGGGCTTGGCCAACCGCGCCTCGTGCGCCTGATCGAACATGCGCTCAAGCGTCTACCGACCGACGACGCGCTGGAGTTTATTCCTCCACAATTGCGCAAACTGTACAAATTATCATCGCTGCGCGAAGCGCTGTTATTCGTGCATCAACCACCGCCCGACGCGGATCTGGCCGCGCTCGCTGCCGGCATTCATCCGGCGCAGCAGCGACTGGCATTCGAGGAACTGCTTGCGCAACATCTGAGTTTGAAACGGCTTCGTGCACGTGCGCGAAGCCACGCCGCGCCGACATTGGATGGCGGCGGACATTTGCGCAAGAAGTTCGTGGACCAACTCGCTTTCGCATTGACAAAAGCGCAAAAACGCGTCGCGACTGAGATCGTGAACGATCTGGCGACGACACAGCCGATGCTGCGCCTCGTGCAGGGCGACGTCGGTTCCGGCAAGACGGTCGTCGCGGCACTCGCCGCGCTCACGGCCGTCGAATCCGGTTATCAAGTCGCGCTCATGGCGCCGACCGAATTGCTCGCCGAACAACACTTCCGCAACTTTCAACGCTGGATGCAGCCACTCGGCGTCGATGTCGTTTGGCTTGCCGGCAAACTCAAAGGCAAGGCCCGCGTGAGTGCAATGGCTGCGCTGGCCAGTTCGGCGAACATCGCCATCGGCACACATGCGCTCATGCAAGAAGGCGTGCAGTTCGCGAAACTTGGTCTCGTCATCATCGACGAACAGCATCGCTTCGGCGTGCACCAACGATTGATGTTGCGAGATAAAGGTCGATCGGGCGACCTCGTCCCGCATCAACTCGTGCTCACCGCCACACCGATTCCGCGCACGTTGGCGATGACGGCGTATGCCGATCTCGACGTATCCGCCATCGACGAATTGCCGCCAGGTCGAACGCCGGTCGCCACGGTCGCGATTGCGAATAGCCGACGCGGCGAAGTCGTCGAACGCATCCGCGCCGCGTGCGCCCACGGGCGTCAGGCGTATTGGGTTTGCACGATCATCGAAGAATCCGAGCAATTGCAGGCGCAGGCTGCCGAAGCGATTCATCTGGAATTGTCGAATGCCTTGCCTGAGCATCGCGTCGATCTGGTGCACGGCCGTTTGAAGCCGATCGAAAAGCAGACGGCGATGGATAATTTTTCGGCGGGAAAAACGGCGCTGCTCGTCGCGACGACGGTTATCGAAGTCGGCGTCGACGTGCCGAATGCAAGCTTGATGATCGTCGAGAACGCCGAGCGCCTCGGCCTTGCACAATTGCATCAGTTGCGCGGACGCGTCGGACGCGGCACTGCGGCGTCGAGTTGCGTGCTTTTATACCAAGCACCGTTGTCGCCGATGGCGCGTCAGCGTCTGGATGTGCTGCGCGAAACCGGCGACGGATTTCGCATCGCCGAAAAAGATCTGGAATTGCGCGGTCCCGGCGAAGTGCTCGGCACGCGACAGACCGGACAACTCGCATTGCGCATCGCCGATATAAGCCGTGATGCGCACTTGTTGCCGTCGGTGCAGCGTGCGGGCGAAGCGATGCTGCGAGATTATCCGCAACTCGCGGAGCGATTAGTCGATCGCTGGATCGGCAGCGGCGCGCGGTACGCGGGCGCGTGATGTCGAGACTGCGTGCAGCACTCGCGTTGATTCGTCCGCGCGAAATCGCGGTGTCGGTTCGACGCTGCCCATTCTGTGGACCAACGATTATTGTCCGTCTGCGCAGCGACGAGATCGGGATACGGTGCGTCCGTTGCGGAGCGAGTGCGGTGCACATGTCGGTCGGTTGGGCGTTGAAACAAATGTCAGTCGATTTGCGATCGGTTGACGTTTGCGAATTATCTGCACGCGGACCTGTCGTCAATTACCTTAGCGCGCATGCACGCAGTCTCGCGACGTCGGAATATTTTTCGGACGTCGCGCCCGGCGATGTTCGCGATGGTATCCGTTGCGAAGATGTACAGCGATTGACTTACGCCGACGCCAGTTTCGATCTTGTCACGCACACCGAAGTTTTCGAGCACGTGCCCGACGATGCGCGTGCATTTCTGGAACTGCATCGCGTATTGAAAGCGGGCGGGATTATGGTGTTCACCGTTCCGTTGACTGATCGCGAACGAACCGTCGAACGAGCGCGCATGATCGATGGTGTCGTGGAAAACCTATTGCCGCCGTCGTTTCATACCGACCCGTTGCGCGGCGGCGAGCAAATCTTGGTCTATCGCGATTACGGAGCGGATATCGTTGACCGTGTGAAAAGAGCAGGGTTCGACGACGTAAATTTGCTACCTCCGTCGAGCGAAATTCCTTGGCGAATGGGCCGTCGTGTGATCGTCGCGCGGCGCTTGCGATAGCATGGCGCCAGCAATGTTTATTAATTTTTGATGAAGCGCATGAAACTTTTGATCGATACCGATCCTGGCGTCGACGACGCGTTGGCGATCATGCTGGCGCATGCGCGCGCCGAAGTCGTCGCCTTGACGATCGCGGCGGGAAATGTCGGGCTGACGCAGACAGTCGCCAATGCGTTGAAGCTGGTCGATGTGATTGGAGCGAGCACGCCAGTATTCGCCGGTTGCGCCCATCCGCTCGTGCTGCCCGCCGCCGACGCGGCGTTCGTGCACGGCAACGATGGCTTCGGCGATACCGGCTATGCGCCGAGCGAACGCAAGGCGGAACAAGAACAGGCCGCCCACGCGATATTGCGTCTGTCGCACGAATACCCCGATGAACTCGTTATCGCGTGTATCGCGCCACTGACGAATTTGGCGCTCGCGCTCAGACTGGATCCGACATTACCGCAACGTATCGCGAAGCTGATCATTATGGGCGGCGCCGTCACGGGCCGCGGCAACACACATCTGATTCCCGCCGAATTCAATATCGGTTTCGATCCGGAATCTGCGCATGTGGTTTTTTCCACTTGGCCGCATTTTACACTTGTGGACTGGGAGCTGACGATGCGTCACGGCATCGATTTCGCGATGCTGGAAAAATGGTTCGCGAATCGATCACAGCTGCCGAGATTTTACGAGTCGATCTCGAAGAAAACGCGCGAGTGGGCTGTGCAACGCGGACGGCCGCGCCTGATGGTGGCAGATGCACTGGCGTTGGCGGTTGCGTTGGAGCCGGATATCGTTGGCGTTGCGGAAGATCGCCACGTCGCCGTCGAAATGAACGGCGCGCTGACGCGCGGAGCCACGGTCGTGGATTGGGACAAGCGACTTGGAAATCAACCAAACGCGCAGATCGTGATGGATATCGATCAGTCGCGCTTTGAGACGCTAATCGCCGCTACGCTCGGATCCTGAACGCGGTTTCTTTTCTTTCGACTTGGCCTCAACCTCATCGGTGGCGTCGGTAGCGGGTCGCAACGCTTCGGGATTGCGTATCCAGATATCGCGCTGCGGAAATGCGAGCTCGATATCGTGCTCGCGGCACGCGTCGACGATGCGGAATTGAAGCTCGCTCTGTACCGATCCGCGTTGACTGATTTCGCTTACGTAAACGCGCAACTCGAAATTCTGCGTGCTGTCGCCGAAACCGGTCATGGGGCAGGCGGGCGCGGGATCACGCAACACGTGCTGATGCGAGTTGGCGACATCGAGCAGGATTTTTTGCGCTTCGCGAGGATCGTTGCGATAAGCGATGCCGACTTTGATGACGATGCGCGTCGTGGAATCCGATAGCGTCCAGTTGACCAGTCGGTCGGTGATGAAATTTTTGTTCGGAACGACCACCTCTTTGTTGTCCCAATCCACGATCGTCGTCGCACGCGTGCGGATGCGCGCAACCGTTCCTTCGACGTTGCCGATCGTGACGATATCGCCGATGCGGAAAGGGCGTTCGAACAGAACGATCAGGCCGGAAATGAAGTTCGCGAAAATTTCTTGCATGCCGAAACCGAGACCGACCGAAAATCCGGCCGCCAGCCATTGCAGATTCGCCCAACGCAGTCCGAGCATCGACAATCCGATAATCAGACCGGTGAACACGATGAGATAACGTGTGACGCTGGTCGCGGCATAGCGCGTGGCGGCGTCCACGTGGAAGCGACGCAATATGCCGACTTCGAGCAATCCCGGAAGATTTCGCGTGGCGACCCACGTCAACACGATCATCACGCACGCTTCGATCAGATCGCGCCAGCTGACTTTGATGCTGAGGTCTTTGCCGTCGACGGCTTGCGTCAATGTCCATGCGTTCGTGTCGCCGAGATACGACAGCGCGGGCGTGACATCGGACCAAACCCACAACAGCACGCTGGCTGTGACGACGATCGTTAGCGCACGCAACAACCGGCGTGTCTGCGCGCTCAAACTCGCGATGGTGATTTCTTCGGCTTCCGGAAGTTCGGGACGCGCATCGCCGTCTGGCGAGGTGTTTTCTACGGCAGCGGATTCCGACTTTGCCTGCGCTCGCTTCAACGCCAATCGACGCTCGCCGAGCACGAGCCAGCGCACGGCCAATCCGTGCAGCGTCGCGATGACCAGCGCGATGCCGATGGTTTCGACCATGTGCGTCGCCAGCGTATCGACGGTGACGACATAACCGAGCAACACCAGCACAGCGAAGATGCCGCACATGACGGAAAAAAATATGCGCACGAATTGGCGCAGGCGTATCGGTTCTTTCAAAACGACCTGACGCAATGTCCACAATCGGCCCGGCGCGAAGAACCACCAGCTGATCCATCCGGTCGCTACCATCGCGAGAACCAACAGCGCGCGCCCGAACGTATCGAGCGGCGCGTCGATGTCCGGCCGGGACATCATCTTGATCAGGAACGTCGTGGGCACGGCGATGAGCGCAAGAATCGGCGCGCCGCTATGCAACGCTTCGCGTCGTGGCCGCGGCCAGCGGAAATGATATTGAGCGAGTCCGTTCTCCATCGTCAGCGCGCGCATCAGCGCGAGCACGGCAATCGGCATGATGATCGCGGCGAACGCGCTGGCGATGGCATCGGAGAAACTTGCCGCGTTCGTTTCGCTTTGCTGGAACAATCGGCCGATCATCCAGACGGCGAGCGGCGCGGGCACAATGCACAGGGCGCTCCACGCCAGCGCTTCGCCGGTGAGGAGATAGCTGTCGGTGCGCATCCGTCGCATCGGAACGGCAAGCGCTTCGAGCCGCTTCGGTGCGCGGCGTTTGGCCACGACGGCAACGATCAGTGCGATGAGACCCAGGATCGCGGTGATCGGTCGGGCGATAACGGCGCTGCCGGCGCTCTGGAGCGAAATGATCCATCGGCGCGAATAGAAAAAATTGAACGTGTCGGCGGGCAATTGCATCAGCCACGACAAACTCACTGGTGCGTGACTAGGTGTCCAAAGTAAGCGTTCGTCGAGCTTCGCGGAGAGTTCCGCCGTCGTGTCGGTGACTATCGTTTGTTCTTGCTCGGCGTCACTCAACGATTCGGCAAGTCGCCGCAATTGCGCGGTGAGTTGCGCCACGATCTCCACGCGCGTGCCGAGAAGTGCGCGCAACTGCGAGCGCACATCGTCGAGTTTATCCGCGGGAATATTCGGTGCGCGCCGCAGGGTCTTATCGACCAGCGAATCGATGTCGGTCAGCGCAGTCTGGCGTTCGCGCGTGGCGATCAAATCCATACGCGCGCCAGCGAGTTCGGTTTGTAGCGACGCGAGCTGTCGCTTCAATAGTCCAACGGACTTCAGCTTGCGTTGCTCCGCAAGAAGAATCAGACCGACCGCCTCACTCACGCCGCCGATGCGAATACGTTCGTTCGTATTTTGCAGCGCCTGTTCGGTTTCCTGGCGCGTCGTGTCCAACTCCTGTTTTTGCACACGCAATTCGGACAAGCGCGCGATCGTTTGCGCCAATTGGTTGGTCAAGGTGATGTTCGTGTTCGCCGCTTCGGATAGCAAATGCGCGTTCGCCGGAACCTGCGCGCTTTGCTGCATAACCCGTGTGCGCAAGTCTTCGACATATTCGTCGGTACGATTGAGCAGCAGCGATTCGAGCGTCGAGACATGTTGGCTCAACTCGCCGATCGTGCGCTGACGCTGCCGCAATTGAGCGGACAGCAGACGCATACGCGGCTCGTAGCTCCGATTCTCAAGTTCGAGCAGGGCGATTTGGATCGTCGCCAATCGTGCGGCCGATTGCGCGCGCAGACGCCGCGCCGTAACGACCGGTGCGGTGTCGGATTTGTGTTCGACGGGAAAACTGGCCGCGTCGAGCGCCGCATAGGCGGCCGTCAGTTCATCGCGAATTTGTGTCGGACGCGCACTTTGTTGATGTGTTTCGGCGTCTAGCGCAGTGACTGCACTCCGCGCGGCGGTAAGCGTGGCGCGCTCGGTGGCGAGCATCGATTCCAATTGACCGGACGACGCGTGCGCCGGCAAATTTTTTCGCCATGCCTCGAGGTCGTCCGAGTCGTCTTGTGCCAGCGAGGCTTCGATTTTTGCCGCGGCATCGTCGGCGCCATCGGCCGTATCGCGCAGCGTTTGCCATTGGCGCGCCAGATCGTCCGCCTGCGCTTCATCGGCTTGCGACTGGTGCAATAAATCGTCGGCGGCGAGCTGGTCTGCCTTGCTCGCGCCGTGCTGGTTCGGCAATGCATTGAGCGCATTGGCAATCGCCGTCGCGTTCGTCGGCGGCAGAGTATTGCTAGGCGACGACGGAGTTTGCGCGGCCGCCAAGGCGATCGATGCATACAGCAGAATGCCAACAAAGATTAATCGCATCAGTCACTTAGTTGTAGCTGGAGTAATATCCCGTACTAGGCGGCAGAGAGCAAATAACTTGCGCCGAGACGGCCGAAGACGATACCATATCGCTCTTTTCTCGCCAGTTTTCCGGACAATTCTCATGAAAGCCGAAACGCATCCGAAGTACGAAAACGTCGTGTTCCAGGACATCTCCGCTAATTTTTCCTTCCTGACACGCTCCACCATGACGTCGAAGGACAAGATCAAGTGGGAAGACGGCAAGGAATATCCCGTCGTCAAAGTGGAAATTTCCAGCAAGTCGCACCCGTTTTATACGGGCAAGCACAAGGTCATCGATGCCGGCGGCCGTGTCGACAAGTTCCGTCGCCGTTACGGCGCGAAGTAATCTCGATTTTGTCGGCTGCCGCGCGGCCGACAATCGTTGCAACGTCAACGCCGTTCGATTTCCGCGAGCGGCGTTTTGCATTTTGGCCGATCCATTCTTCGATAGCCGCCACGGTTCGTTGCGCTAACGGTCAAACGCGTATGCGATAATGCGAAAGTGCGGGCACGGTCGTGCCTGAGCCGTCCTCACTGCCGGCATCGTGATCGAGGATGAGTCCAAACGCTCCTTCAAGGAAATCGTCATGGCCGATAAAACCGTCCTGCTGACCGACAACGCAAGCGAGAAGACCAGCACTTTGCCGCTGGTGAACGGAAGTCTCGGCGAAGCCGCCATCGATATCGGCAAGTTGCACAAGGATCTCGGTTACTTCACGTTCGATCCGGGTTTCGTTTCTACCGCGGCCACGCGTAGCGCAATCACGTTCATCGACGGCGACAAAGGTGTGCTGCTGTATCGCGGCTATCCGATCGAACAGCTCGCGAAGAATTCCAATTTTCTCGAAGTCGCTTATCTGCTGATCAATGGCGAATTGCCGGACGCCACCGCGTTCAAGGCGTTCGAGCACGAAGTGACGCATCACACGATGATGCACGAGTCGCTGAAGAACTTTCTGCACGGATTTCATTACGACGCGCATCCGATGGCGATGTTGTGCGGATCGATCGCGTCGTTGTCGGCGTTTTATCACGACACGCTCGACATCAACGATCCGGAACAACGCCGTCTCGCGGCGATTCGCCTGATCGCGAAGATGCCGACGATTGCCGCCGCCGCGTATCGCTATTCGATTGGCTGGCCGATCCGCTATCCGCGCAACAATCTCGAATACTGCACGCGCTTTCTGCACATGATGTTCGAAGTGCCGAGCGAACCACTGGAGTTGAATCCGACGGTCGCAAAAGCGCTCGATCTATTGTTCATCCTGCATGCCGATCATGAGCAAAACGCGAGCACATCGACCGTACGTTTGGTCGGCTCGACCGGCGCGAATCCATACGCCTGTGTCGCCGCCGGTATCGCGGCATTGTGGGGTCCCGCGCACGGCGGTGCGAATGAAGCCGTGCTGAAACAGTTGGCGGAAATCGGCGACGCGAAAAATGTCGGCAAAGCGATCGAGCGGGCGAAGGATAAAAATTCCGGTTTTCGTTTGATGGGTTTCGGTCATCGTGTCTACAAGAATTTCGATCCGCGAGCGACGATCATCCGCGAGATGACGCACAAGGTTCTAACGGATTTGAACGTGCACGATCCGCTGCTCGATGTCGCGTTGGAATTGGAACAAGCTGCGCTGAAGGATCCGTATTTCGTCGAGCGCAAGTTGTATCCGAACGTCGATTTCTATTCCGGCATTATCTACAAGGCGCTGAAGATTCCGACCGAAATGTTCACCGTGATGTTCGCGATCGCGCGCACGGCGGGATGGGTTGCGCATTGGCTCGAGCAGCACACGGATAAGGAAACGAAGATCGGTCGTCCGCGCCAGATTTACACTGGCGCCGTGCAGCGCGAATACTCGCCGATCGCGAAGCGCTAATCCGGAACCGATTCAGCACCATCTTCGGCGAGCAATTTTTTTAGCGCCGCGATCGTCGCGCGGCGCATTGGTTTTTCGTCCACGCGATCGAGCGGAGCTTGGCGAATTGCTTCGTGTGGCAGTAACGTCAGGTCGATACGCAAATCGTCGCGCGGCACGATGAGCACGGGATATTCTTGAGACTTGTCGTGAGCGAAGCGCAGCCGGCGATCCTGTTCGGTGTAGTCGATGCGGTTTTCGTCGAGCAGAATCATCACTTGTTCGGGCGCATCGCAGAACAGATGCAGACAGATCGCGGAATATTTATCCGCAGTGCCTTCGAGAACGGCGCCGACGAGACGCGGTTCGAACTCCGCAAAAAACTTCATCGCTTCGCGCGCTTCTTCGCGCAGATGTCGCACGAGTCGAGGGTGTTCGTGGCCCTGAAACAAACGCTGATGCTCGCGCAGCGCATCTTCGATTTCGGCGTTGTTCGGCAATTGAGCTTTGTCGCCTGCTTTGAGGCGTTCAGCGGCCTTGCGTTTGGCAAGATGAAAATCGCGAATGCCGTGCTCGCTCATCAAGCGCGCCGCTTCTACCGCGACACGTCGACGCATATCTGCCGCACCGCGAGAGGATCCTTGCTGATGCATCAAAAAATACCGTAAGCGTCCTGCTGGACTTTCTTTTCCTGTTCGGTGGGGTTGTCGGGTCCCGTGGCGAGTCGCGCGATGTCCTCGACTTTGAACACTTCCAACATCGAGTGCGTGTCATCGCTCGCCGCGAGTTGTCCTGTCTCCGGATCGATGCGTGCGGTCGTGATACCCGTGGGCATTTCGAACGGTTTTTCCGGAACGCCTTTCAACGCCGTGCGCATGAAACTGATCCACATCGGCAGCGCCGTTTCCGCGCCGAATTCTTTGTAGCCGAGCGAGGTGAAATCATCGAATCCTACCCACGCGCTTGCGACGATCGCGTCGTTGTAACCGCTGAACCAACCGTCGCGGTGATCGTTTGTCGAGCCGGTTTTGCCGGCCAGATCGTTGCGTTTCAGCACCATCGCGCCCGCGCCTGTGCCGCGCCGCACGACGTCGTGCAGCAAAGAGCCGATCAAATAAGTCGTTCGTGCATCGAGCGCGCGCGGAGCGAGTTTAGGAGTGTTCGCATCGGCGCTCATTGCTGAATTAGTGGCCGCTTGCGCCGAGGAAATGGGCGACAGCGACGTCTTGATTACCGTGGCGCCTCCATTCGCCTTCACGTCGACTTGGGCTTGTTCGCGCGCGTCTTCGAGCAGACGTTGCGGACAATGTCGACAAGCGACGGCGGGCTGCGATTTGTATACTTCTTTACCGTCGCGATCGACGACGCGATCAACGAAATAGGGATCGACGAGGAAACCGCCATTTGCAAAAACGGCATATGCCCGTGCCATGGTCAGCGGCGAAACGGCGGCAGTGCCGAGCGCCATCGAGAGGTTCTCTGGGATTTGTTCCAACGTGAATCCGAAACGCGTCACGAACTCGCGCGCGTAGTGCACGCCGATCGCATCGAGCAAGCGCACGGATACGAGATTTTTCGATACGACCATCGCCTCGCGCAGACGCATCGGGCCATCGAATTTGCCGTCGTCGTTTTGCGGTGTCCAAAGCCCATTCGGTTTGGATGGATCGGGAAACACGATCGGTGCGTCGTTGATAATCGACGCAGGCGTGAAGCCGTGTTCGAAGGCCGCGGAATAAAAGAACGGTTTGAAACTCGATCCGGGCTGACGCGCCGACTGCACGACGCGATTGAATTTGCTGCGTGAGAAACTGAAGCCGCCGACTTCGGCTTTGATCGCACCGTCTTCCGGATTAAGCGCGACTAAAGCGCCTTGTACCGTGGGAACCTGCGACAGCTTCCACTTGCCTTCGTCGTTGCGGGCGAGTCGGACGATATCGCCGACTTCAAGAACGTCGCTTACTTTTTTCGGCGCGCCGCCGCGATGACGTTCGTCTTTATAGCGATTTGCCCACGCGACTGCGGGCATATCGAGCGGAACCGATTGACCATCCTGCAAATAGATATCGGCGGTTTTATCACCGCTCTCGATGACGATGCCGGGAAGCAGTCCGACGATGGGATGAAATGCGTCGAGCCGTTTGTCGAGATCGGCGGGCAACGGATGTTCGGGTAGATCGACGTGTGCTTCCGGTCCGCGAAAACCGTGACGTTGATCGTAGGCTATCAAGTCGTCGCGCAGCGCCTGGTTCGCGGCGTCCTGATCGTGAGAATCAAGCGTCGTGTAAACGGAGTAACCGTCGGTCGACGCTTCATTGCCGAGTTTGTCGAGCACGTCTTGGCGCACCATCTCGGCAATCCATGGTGCTTCGACTTCGATCGGCGGCTCATGCGCATACGATCGATCCGGTTCCGCATCGGCTTGTTTCAACTGTTCGGCCGTGATGAAACCGTTCTCGAGCATGCGCTCCAAAACATATTTGCGTCGTTCCGTCGCACGTGCGCGATTGCTCAGCGGGTTGCTGCTCGACGGAAATTTCGGCAGCGAAGCGAGCATCGCGCTTTCTCCCAGCGTGAGCTGATCGAGCGTTTTGCCGTAATAGAATTCAGCCGCGGCGGCGACGCCATAAGCGCGGTTGCCGAAGAAGATCTTGTTGAGGTACAGCTCGAAGATTTCGTCTTTCGTCAGTTCGCGCTCGATGCGGAACGACAGAAAGATCTCGGTGAACTTGCGCGTAAGGCTTACTTCCGAGCTAAGAAAAAATCCTCTCGCGACTTGTTGCGTAATCGTGCTGCCACCCGGCACGTGCAATGTGCGTTTGCTGATCATCAAACCGATCGCGCGCGCGACACCTTGCCAGTCGACGCCAGGATGGCTATAGAAGTTCGCATCCTCGGCCGCCAAAAAGGCGTTTTTGAGCTGCGGAGGAACTTGTTCTATCTTGATCGGGATGCGACGCGTCTCGCCGATCGTTGCGATGAGTTTGCTATCGGAGGTGTATACCCGCAGCGGAACTTGCAGCCGCACATCGCGCAAAGTTTCGACGGATGGAAGTCGCGGCGCGATCAACCAATACGCGACACCGACCGCAAGGCATGCTAAAAGGACTCCAGAAACTCCCAAAATCAACATGTAACGGAGTAAACGTAGAAAAATTCTCATGCCGTGTCGGTAATGTGATGGCAGTCAAGGTTGATGAGGGGATTCTCGGGGTATATGACGTCGCGGGGACGTAAGTGTAACAGTTCATCTGATCGGGATTCGGGGCGTAAACGCGGGCAAATTAGGGGCAAGATTGAGGCAAATCAACGGTTTGCGCGATTTTTAAAGATACTGTTGATAATCCGTTAAGTTTCGTATTTAATGTGGTTGCGCATATATCGCTCGTAAGAGCGCGTGGGAAGGGGAAAAAGTGTGGGCCTACTCAGTGTAAAAGCGCCGCCGCTGGTTGGGGTGGACATCAGCTCGACGGCCGTAAAGCTGCTGCAATTGAGTCAGTCCGGTGGCAAGTACCGTGTAGAACACTATGCGGTCGAGCCGCTGCCTCCGAATGCTGTCGTCGAAAAAAATATCGTCGAAGTCGAAGCCGTTGGCGAAGCGATTCGCCGCGCTTTGAATCGTTCGGGTGCGAAAACGAAATTCGCATCCGCGGCAGTTGCGGGTTCCGCCGTTATCACGAAAGTGATTCCGATGCCGGCCGATTTGTCCGAGGACGATCTCGAAGGACAGATCCAGGTCGAAGCCAATCAATACATTCCTTATCCGCTTGAAGAAGTCAGTCTCGATTTCGAAGTCGTCGGTCCGGTGAAGGACAACCCGGAGATGATGAACGTGCTGCTGGCCGCATCGCGCACGGAGAACGTCGACTTGCGCGTGGCCGCGCTCGATCTGGGTGGACTGACCGCTCGCGTTGTCGATGTCGAAGCCTTCGCGATGGAAAACGCTTTCAAGCTCGTCGCCGATCAGTTGGCCGTGCCTAAAGATGCAGTGGTTGCCGTCGTCGATATCGGCGCGACCATGACCACGCTCATTGTTCTCAAGAGTCAGCGCACCATCTACTCGCGCGAGCAGGTATTCGGCGGTAAGCAGCTCACCGATGAAGTGATGCGTCGCTACGGTCTCTCTTACGAAGAAGCCGGACTAGCCAAACGTCAGGGCGGATTGCCGGAATCGTACGAAATAGAAGTGCTCGAACCATTCAAGGAAGCGATGGTCCAGCAGATCAGCCGCCTGTTGCAGTTCTTCTTCGCAGGCAGCGAGTACAACAAAGTCGATCAAGTCGTACTCGCCGGCGGATGCGCATCGATTACTGGCGTCGCCGAAATGGTCGAAGAGCAGTTGGGCGTTCCCTGTGTGGTCGCCAATCCGCTCGCCAATATGTCGTTGTCATCTCGCGTGCAGGCGCAGACGCTGGCGCAGGATGCACCCGCGCTGATGATCGCCTGCGGCCTCGCGCTGAGGAGTTTCGACTGATGGCAAAGATCAATCTACTTCCTTGGCGAACCGAACGACGCAAGCTCCGCGAACGCGAGTTCTTCATGATGCTCGGTGCCGCGGGGGTCATCGCGATCCTCGCCGTGTTCGTGTGGGTCTGGTTGATGAACGCGAGCCTGGAAGATCAGGATAAGCGCAACGCTTACATGAAAATGCAAATACATCAGCTTGATGACCAGCTGACAGAAATAAAGCAGCTCGAAGAAACCAAATCGAAACTGTTGGCCCGTAAACAAATCATTGAACAACTGCAGGCCAATCGCTCGCAGATGGTTCATTTGTTCGACGAACTCGTGAAGACGATTCCGGACGGCGTTCGTCTAAACACGATGAAGCAGAACGGCGACACGCTCACTTTAACGGGCGTCGCGCAGTCCAACGCAAGCGTCGCAACGTATATGCGCAATCTCGACAACTCTCAGTGGTTAAAGCGTTCCGATCTTCAGCAAACCGCCGCCAAAGGTGCTGACAAACGCGATCGTTTCGAGTTTGGACTCACTGTGAAACTGACAAGTCCGGAAGAAAAAGATAAAGAGCGTGCCGCTGCGGCCGAAAAAGCCAATGCGCAAAACGTCACAGACAAGGCGCCCTCAAAAGCGACACCCGCAAACGCAACAGCGGCTAAACCTGCGACGACACCCGCCGCTCCGGAGAGCAAACCATGAAGCTTTCCGATTTTCGCAATCTCGATAGAAACAACATCGGTGGATGGCCGCAGGGTGTCAAGCTCACGTTTTGCATCATCTTATTCCTGCTAATTTTGCTTGGTGGTTGGTATTTTTTCATCACTGATCGCCAAGATGAGTTGAAAGGAAAGCAGACGACAGAGATACAACTGAAAAAAGATTTTTCCGATAAGCAGGCAAAAGTCGTCAATCTTAAGGAGCTGCGCACGCAGCTGGACGACATGCGCGACATGCTGCGCCAGTTGCTGCGGCAGCTGCCGAGCAGAACGGAAATGCCCGAACTCTTAGTGGATGTTTCTCAGACAGCTCTTTCAACCGGCATCGACACTCAGTTATTCAAGCCAGGTCCGGAGACTGTGAAAGAAGGGTTTTACGCTGAGAAACCGATTCAGTTGAAGATGGTGGGTACCTACCATCAATTCGGCAATTTCATAAGCGGTGTGGCAGCGCTACCTCGCGTCGTTATTTTGACGATGCACGATGTTTCGCTAAAGCCGAGCGATGCAAAGACTGCAGCGTCGGGTCAGCTGACGCTTGAAGGAACGGTCAGGACATACCGCTACGTCGAGGACGATGAAGGCGGCGACACCCCGAAACCGGCCCCGAAGAAACCGGGCGCACCGGCAGCACCAGCCAAGCCGGGAGGGACATGAGCATGAGACATGTTTCTTGCTCCAGTTTGAAAGTCGCGGCTTTGCTTGGCGTGTTGGTCCTCATATCCGGCTGCACCAGCGGCACCGACGACCTGGATAAATGGGTGGCCGCAGAGAAGGGAAAAAAAGGCCCGCCGGTGCCGCCACTGCCCGTGCTGCGGACGTTCGAGACATTCAACTACACATATAAAGACAACGATCCGGATGTGCGAGATCCATTTGGGTTGAGCGTCGCCGATCGACAAGAAGCGCACAGCTCGACGAATAATGGACCGCAGCCGGATCAACACCCGAAAGAACCAATGGAAAGCTACCCACTCGACAGTCTCAAGATGGTCGGGACGATTGGCGGCGGACCCGGCATCGAGGCGTTGGTGAAAGATCCCGAAGGCGTGGTTCATCGCGTGCATATGCATAACTATCTAGGTCAAAACAACGGCAAGGTCACCGCCATTGCCGAAGATCATATTGACCTAGTCGAACTGGTTTCGAACGGAACCGGCGGTTGGATGGAGCACCAGGCGAAGATCGCACTGGGCGAGAAATAAGACGACCCATTGGGGGTAACTGGAAATGATGACAATAGTTGCTGACATCCTGGGACGTACGTCCAGAACTACTGCGGAGAAAAAATTCCGCAGCGGTTTTGCATGGCTCCTGCTGCTGGCCGGAACCTTGTTTGCGACGAGTGCATTCGCCGACAACATTCTGCAGAACATTACCTACGCTCCGCTGTCGGGAGGCCAGGTTCAGATCACTATGCAATTCGCCGGGCCCGTTGGCGAACCGCAGATATTCACGACGGAGAATCCCGCGCGAATCGCGATCGATATGGCGGGCACGCGTAACGGCTTGACCCAACGCCGCATCGAAGTGAGTACAGGCGCCACCAGCGCAGTGAGCGCCGTGGAAGCGGCAGGACGCACGCGCGTCGTCGTCGATCTTTTTCACGCCGCGACCTATCAAACTAAAACCGAAGGCAACAATCTCGTCTTGACCGTCAACAACGGCATGTCCGGCTCGGCGACGACGACCTC
>OLMB01000212.1_pt1 | contig 16451 bp, 13 predicted proteins | sample 1604691 | NCBI WGS metagenome assembly OLMB01 (sample SAMEA104055722, study PRJEB20765) | soil metagenome | isolation source: soil
GTTCCCGGTCGACAAGCGCCGCGCATCATCAGTAAAGCGATGGTCGACGGCATGAAAGCGGGATCCGTCATCGTCGACATCGCTGCGGAAACCGGCGGCAACTGCGAATACACGGAAGCGGGCAAGACGATCACGACGCCGAACGGCGTGACGGTTATCGGCCCCGTCAATTTGGCGGCAAGCACGCCCATCAACGCGAGCGAACTGTACTCGAAGAATTTGTATAACTTTCTCGAATTGAGTTTGAAGGACGGCGCGTTGACACTCGACTGGACCGACGAGCTGATCGCGAAAACGTGCCTAACACACGCCGGCGAGATCAAGCACGAGCCGACTAAAAAACTGGTGGAAGGAGCGCAGTCATGATCGACGGATTCCTCGCACTGTATCTGTTCATGCTCGCCGCGTTCACGGGTCATGAAATCATTTCGCGCGTGCCGGTGATCCTGCACACGCCGCTGATGTCGGGCTCGAATTTCGTGCACGGCATCGTGCTCGTCGGCGCAATGGTTGCGCTCGGCGAGGCGACGACACCGCTCCAGCAGATCATCGGATTCATCGGCGTGTTTCTCGGCGCGGGTAATGCGGCCGGCGGTTATGTCGTCACCGAGCGCATGCTCGAAATGTTCAAGTCGAGCAAGAAACCCAGCTCCGATCAGCAAGGAGCCAAGTGATGAACAGCGCCTATGTCGTTTCGATCCTGATCCAGGTGAGTTATTTCATCGCCGCCGTGCTGCTCATCATGGGCATCAAGCGCATGTCGTCACCAGTGACGGCGCGCAGCGGCATCCAGTGGGCCGGCGTCGGCGTGCTTGTCGCCGTCGTCGCCACGTTCTTCCATGGCGGCGGTATCGACGGTCATGTGTTCATCGAAAATGCCGCGCTCATCTTCATCGCCATCGCGATAAGCACAGCGCTTGCGTGGTACAGCGGCAAGAAAGTCGCGATGACCGACATGCCGCAGATGGTAGCGCTCTACAACGGCATGGGCGGCGGTTCGGCCGCCGCGATCGGCGCTAGCGCCTTGATAGGTGCTGCGTCCGGAGTCGCGCTGACCGACACGCAAAAAGTGCTCGCCGTCATCGGCGCATTGATCGGCGCGATTTCGTTCACCGGCTCCCTCATCGCCTTCGCGAAACTGCAAGGCTTGATGGACAGGACGTTTCGATTCAATGGTCAGAAGATCGTCAACGGACTGTGCTTTTTGTTGGCCGTCGTCGCCGGTGCGGTGGTCGTACACTACATGTATCCGCACGCGATCATTCTCTTCTTCGTTTTTGCATTGCTGTTCGGCATCTTGATGACGCTGCCCATCGGTGGCGCCGACATGCCCGTCGTCATTTCGCTGTACAACGCATTCACGGGTCTCGCCGTCGCTTTCGAAGGTTATGTGCAAGGCAACGTAGCGTTGATCATTGCGGGTACCGTCGTCGGCGCGGCCGGCACGTTGCTCACGCGATTGATGGCGAAAGCGATGAATCGCTCGATCAGCAACGTGCTGTTTTCGAACTTCGGCAGCGGCGGCGGCCCGGCGCAGGAAATAAAGGGATCACTCAAGCCGATCGAAGCCGACGATGCGGCATCGCTGCTTTATCTCGCCGAGAAAGTCATCATCGTTCCCGGCTACGGCATGGCCGTGGCCCAGGCGCAGCACAAGATCTGGGAATTGTCGAAAGAGCTCATCAAGCGCGAAAAAGATGTGAAGTTCGCCATTCATCCCGTCGCCGGCCGCATGCCCGGACACATGAATGTGCTGCTCGCCGAAGCCGGCGTTCCATACGATTTGATCGCCGACATGGACGACATCAACCCGGAATTCCCGAATTGCGATGTGGCTATCGTCATCGGCGCCAACGACGTCGTGAATCCTGTCGCGAAGACGGATAAGTCATCGCCGATCTACGGCATGCCGATTCTCGATGTCGCCAAAGCCAAACAGGTGATCGTGATCAAACGCGGCAAGGGTACGGGTTTTGCGGGTATCGAAAACGCGCTGTTCTATCAGGACAACTGCCGCATGTTGTATGCGGATGGTCAGGAAGCCGCGACCAAGCTCATCTCCGGATTGAAAGCCATGGACGGTGGCGGCGGACACTGATTTCGGATGCGCGTAAATGCTGTTTCTGTACAAAACGGCGAGCAGCGCTTTTTGTGAGCAGGCTGTTGAAATACTGGGACGGCACGACATCCAGGTTCACACAAAAAGGGTTCCAAATCATGTTGGACCGATTGGTCCCTTTGGCAGCGGTCAGTCGGAGTACGACATCTACGTCTGCAATGACAACGATTTCGAACCGGCGAAAAAACTGCTGATCGGTATCGGCGCGGACAATCCAGCGCCAACTCCATTGCCGAATGTGTGGTTATTGATCGGCCTGGCTCTGGCGGCGCTCGCGGCGGGCCTATATCTTTTCGAGAACGGCTGAGCGTTTGTACGACGTCGCGATGGCCGCGACGATGCACGCCACGAACAAGATCGCGAAGTCCCATATCGTCAACGTCGATTTCGCCACGCGCCACGCGAACGGCACATCCATCCTGAACAACGTATCGCGCAACGGAAAGCCGAGCATTTCGGCCATGTGCACTGCCGAAAACAAATATTGCGCGTAGACAAACGCGAGAATCGTCGCGATCACGGCGCCGATCACGCCGTTTCGATTAGCAAAACCTTGCCAGCGCAAAAACAGCGCGATCAGAAACGCGAATGCGACCAATACGACGGACGTGTCGCGCTCGGTGAACAAGGAAAGCAGACACCACAGCGCGCCAGCGGCCAATCCGCTGAGCAGGACGCAGGCAACTAACGCAACGACATTCCCGCGTTTAACGGTCGGCGACGACGACACACGATGCTCCGGCAACGAGCGCGCATCATGCCTCAGCCGACTACGTATTGAACAGACGGCGCACGGACTCCGGCATCGCGAGCGAGCAATCTTCGGACGGTATCGGCGTCGCGTAAGTCGTTTTCATCGGCACGACACCGGCCCAATGTGGCAGCGTCAGATCGGCTTTGTCATCCTTAGCGCCGCCGCTGCGGATTTTCGCGGAAATGTCTTCGATGTCGAATCGCAAGACCGACGTGGCCGCAAGCTCATTTTTGTCCGGCGCGCGTGACTCGACCGCGCGACCCGGCAACATCGCTTCGACGAAATGTTTCAGCGCGGCGTTTTTTTCGTCCGTGTCCAGGATCGGCTGCGCCTTGCCGAACGCGACGACGGATCGGTAGTTCACCGAGTGGTGGAAGTGCGACCGCGCCAGCACGAGACCGTCGACAATCGTCACCGTCGCGCACGCGTCGATGCCGCCGCCGACAGCTTTCAGCAATCGGCTAGCGATCGAGCCGTGCAACAGCAGCGTATCGTCACGACGGACGTACAGCATCGGAATCACGAACGGCTGCGAGCCTGTGTTGAAACCGACGTGCGCGAGAAATGCGGCGTCGAGAATCGAGTAGGCGGTTTCGCGGTCGTAGTGCGCGCGATCCTTGATGCGTTGAACTTCGTGACGCGCTTTCGTCTTCATATCCTATCTTCTGCTTGACTCCGACGAGCCTAGAACTTCAAATTGGCACCGGCGAGAGCCAGTTCTTCCCATTTTTTCGGAGCCACTGTGTTCCTTCAGCTCGATGACCACGGTCCGCGCTATCTGCAGCTGGCGCGCGCGCTCAAACAGGCCATTCTCGAACGACGCTGCGCGCCCGCGACACGGTTGCCCGCGACGCGCGTACTCGCGCGCGAATTGGGTCTATCGCGCAATACCGTGCTCGCCGCCTACGAACAGCTGGCCGCCGAAGGATTTATTGAAGGCCGCATCGGATCGGGCTGTTACGTCGCGGCGCTGAGCGGAAGCGAAACCGTTCGCGAGTCCGCTCCGCCCCCGAAGCGATCGCGCAAAATCGTTCTCGCGCGACGTGGGCAACGCATCGCAGCAGTTTACGGCCTCGCAATTCCCGGCCGTCAACATCGCGGCCTGCGCTACAACCTGCAATACGGTTTGCCGATGGCGAACACCCAGTTGGCGAGCGCTTGGCGGCGTGAACTCAATTACGCCGCTGCGCATGCGCAAACCGATTATCCGGATCCGCAAGGTCTGCTCGAATTGCGAAAGGAAGTCTGTGGCTATCTCGCGCGCCGTCGCGGTATCGTCGCGTCACCCGACGAAGTGTTGATCGTCAGCGGAACGCAGCAGGCGTTTGCATTGACATCCGATGTTCTGCTCGACGACGGCGATCGTGTCGTGGTCGAAGATCCGCACTATCAAGGTGCGCGACAGGTGTTTCAATCGCACGGCGCGAAAATCATCACGTGTCCGGTCGACGGCGAGGGCATCATCACGCGCGCGCTGCCGAAAAACGCGCGTCTGGCGCTCGTCACGCCATCGCATCAGTTTCCGACCGGTGCCGTACTCAGTCTCGCGCGGCGCATGGATTTGCTGTCGTGGGCCGAGCACAATCATTGCTGGTTGATCGAAGACGATTACGACGGCGAATTTCGTTTCGATGCGCGGCCGCTCGCCGCGCTCAAATCGCTCGATCGCGGCGAGCGCGTAATATACTTTGGTACTTTTTCAAAAGTACTCTTTCCTTCGCTGCGACTTGCGTACATGGTCGTTCCGCCGGGATTGCGACATGCATTCGTCGCGGCGAAGTGGCTGAGCGATCGCGGATGTCCGGCTATCGAGCAAGCGGCGCTCGCACGCTTGATCGGCAGCGGTGCGTTCGAGCGGCATCTGCGATCGGCCGCGAAAGTGTTGAAGTCACGCCGCGCCGCGTTGATCGATGCGCTCAAAAAACATGCGCGCGACGATGTGACGCTGGCCGATTCGAGCGCCGGTATGCATTTGTTGGCGTGGCTGTCGCGACTGGATCATGCGCAGTCCGTTCGACTGGTCGAGCGCGCGCGATCGCGCGGACTCGGCCTTTATCTCGTCGCGCCGTATTGCCTGAAAGCCTTGCCGCGACCGGGATTGCTGCTCGGCTATGCCGACTTGCCGCCGGCGGATTTGCAGGCAGCCGTCAAGATTCTAGGTGAGTGCCTGCGCGATTAGTCGTTGGATTCGTCGGTCGTGCCGACCAGACGAAGATGGCGCGCACCGTGTGGACGCAACCAGCGCAAAATGCCGGCTTCGATGAGTTCTTCGACGTTGGGCAATTCCTTGCTCCAGCGGATATTCGGCGGCGGCGCATTGCGACCGGCGACGATGCCCGCGCAGCCGTCGCGGCCGCTCTGCTTGACGTTGTACAACGCGGTGTCGGCGAATTCCAGCGTAGTCGGCCAGTCGATGCGGGCCTCTGGCATCAACGGATGCAGCGCGAAACCGACGGATGCGGTCAGCTGCAAATCGCGTCCGTCGCTGAGCCGGAACATATGCGACGCGATGCTGGCGCGAATGCGTTCGGCGATTTCGAGCGCCTGCTCTTGTGTGACGCGCATGAGCAGAATGAGAAATTCCTCGCCGCCCCAGCGTAGCAACTCGTCTTCCGTGCGGTTCAAATATTGCAGCAATTGGGAAATCTGTACAAGTATACTATCGCCGGCCGCGTGTCCGAATTTGTCGTTGATGCGTTTGAAATTGTCCAGATCGAGTACCAGAAACGCCGGCCGCGAGTTCTCCGTCGTGCCGTGCGCGAGCAGGCGCGTGATGTGCTCGAGCATGAAGCGCCGGTTGTGCAATCCGGTAAGCTGATCGGTTTCGCTGGCTTGTTCGAGCGCAAGATTCGCCTGCCGCAAGCGCTCGTTGCTGCGGCTCAACGCCTGCGTGCGTTCGTCGACGAGACGCTGCAATCGCTGCTGACTGCGCCGGTAACGTCGCGTGCGCAGCAGCACGATCGCGATGATCGCCGCGATGGCCGCCAATGCACCTGCGGCTTTGACCCACGCAATCTCGAACCAGCGCGGTTCGAGCCGGAAAGAGAACGCGCCATCGCCGCCGGCGCTGCCCTCCGGTTGGATCACGCGCACATGGAAACGATAGTCGCCGGGCGGAAGATTCGTGTAATACGCCACGCGGCGCGTACCCGCGTCGGTCCAGGTTTTATCGTAGCCTTCGAGTTGATATCGGAAGTGCAGGCCGTGCGGATCGCGGAAGCTCAAGCCGGTGTAGTCGATCTCCACATCGCGATTGTTTCCATGCAATGCGAGGTCGTCTTTAGCCGCAAGCCATTGCCCGTCGTTACGCAACCCCTCGATAACGACTGACGGCGGCTCGCTTTGCGCCATGATCGATTGCGTATCGAGGCGCAATGCACCCGAAATCGTCGGTAGCCAAATGCTCGAATTGTCGAGCGCAATGCGTGCCGTCGCACCGCCATTGCAACAGCGAACGCGCTGGCTGCCCGGTTCGCGGCCGCTCGCGCTAAGGATCATCTGCGCGTTCAACGTGTGCGCCGCATCGTGTCCCGCGCCCGGTAGCGATTCCATCGGCAATCGATATACGCCATCGATGCCCGACATATACATCCAACCATTGACGACACGAAATCCCCAACCGTTGTCGCTGGGCAAGCCATCCGATTTCGTGAGCACGGTCAGCTTGTCGTCGGCCAACAAACCGAAGCCGGCGTCCAACGTCGATATGCCAATCAAGCCGGGACGCAGTGGCGCGATCGCGCTGATGAAACGGCCATCGAACGGCCTCGCCCATGACGGCGTTTCTACACTGTTGTTGCGCACTTCGCGAACGCCCGCTTCCGTGCCGACAAGAAGATCATTCGGCGCGATGGGATAGAGCGATCGCACGCGTGCGCTCGTGCCGCCGGGCGGAGCGCCGACCAAGGTCAGTGTATCGCCATGGTAGCGGTATAGACCGCCGGTACTTCCAATCCAGTAGTCGTCGCCACTTTGCACGATCGCATTGATCTGATAGGCATCGAGCGACCGCAACGCTGTGGGTCGTTCGAGTTTTTGATCGGCATAGATCGCGATACCGCTGCGCGTGCCAATCCACAACCGACCTTTCTCGTCGAAATACAATTCGTACGCGGCAGGATTCGGCAGGGCTTTGCCGGGAATCAATTCGTGCGATCCGGATGCGTCGAGCGCAACGATATTTGAGTTTGTACCGAGGATGATTTTTCCGTGCGGGTCTCGCGCCACACTCCAGACGAATGGATCGGAAAGGCCATCGCGTTGGGAGAAGCGTCGCGCCCAACCGTTCCACAGGCGAAACAGGCTTTCCGTTTGGCTGCCTAGCCAAAGATTGCGTTCGCGGTCTTCGTAAATCGCAAGCACCCACGAGTCACGCGTGAAATCATCCGCGCCGATACGTTCGACTTTTGCATCCGGTCGCAAACGGAATAGCATCGACGCTGTGCCGATCCACAAATTGGAGTCGCTGTCGTGATACAGGCTTTCGATGCCGGCGCGATCGAGCTCGGCGCCAAGTCCAGCCGGTGCGATGTGTCCATCGCCGAATTTCATCAGGCCGGCAGTCGTTCCAATCCACAGCCCATGCGTGTCGTCGACGAGATGCGTAACGCGCGCCGTCGCCGACGCCAGCGGCAACGAATAACGCTCGATGCCCCGCGTATCGATACGAACGAGCGAGCCGACCATGCCGACCCACAGCGTCGTGCCTTCTCGCAAAAGGCTGTAGCACTGCTCGCCTTCGAGCATGGTGGGAACGAGTTTGTTACCCTCGTAACGCATCACGCCGAGGGAAGTGGCGAAGAGCACGCTGCCGTCGCTCGAATCGGTGATCGCCTGGATGGCGGCGCTGTCTTGTCCCGCGTGCAGCAATTCGAATTTTCCGTTGACGAAATGCAGCGCGCCGTGAGGCGTGCCAAACCACACATCGCCATGATGGTCGGTGTACGCGACGCTAGCGAGCGTGGTATCGACGCCGGTGCTATCGCGGTCGAACACGGTGAAACGCACGCCGTCGAAGCGGGCGATGGCGCTCTGCGTGCCTACCCAAATGTAGCCTGTGCCGTCTTGCGTGATGCTCAGCGCGGAAATCTGCGGAAGACCGCTTTCGATGTTCCAGTTGTCGCGGACGTAATCCGGGAAACGCGCTTGCGGATCGAGCGCGAACGCGCGTGTGCAGATTGCGACGCCGAAGCAAAACCAAGCGACTACCGAACGCATGCGCTTAGCGAAGGCTACTTGCAATCGACGGTTCACGGCCTGATTTAATGCCTAATACGTTGGCGATGTTGCGATAATACCGACTCGTCTGCCTTTCCATGTAAAAGTTGTCCGGATTTCCGATGACCGGTTATAGCCAAACTTCCGAACCGATCGTGTTCGAACGCGACTGCGCCGCCGTGATGGTGCCGCAGGGCGAACAGGTGACGTTGCCCGCCGGTCAGAACGGCTATATCACGCAGGCGCTGGGTGGGAGTTTTACGGTCTTCGTCGATGGAAATCTGTTCCGCATTCGTGGCGAGGATGCGGACGCCATCGGTAAAGAGCCGCCACAGGCGTTGACGATCAGCGCCGAGGCGGACGACAGCGAAGTCGAAAAGTTGGTCTGGCAGCAGTTGCGCACGTGCTATGACCCGGAGATTCCGATCAATGTCGTGGATCTCGGGCTTGTATACGATTGTACATTGGAAAAAATGGAGAATGATCAGCGTCGCGTCAAGGTGCAGATGACGTTGACGGCGCCCGGGTGCGGGATGGGCGATATTCTCGTGGATGATGTGCGTAGCAAGCTTGAGTCGATTCCGACGGTGGCGGAGGCGGATGTGGAGTTGACGTTTGATCCGCCTTGGAATCAGGCGATGATGTCGGATGTTGCAAAGTTAGAGACGGGGATGCTTTGACACCTTAGCTCGTCATTCCGGCGAAAGGCGGAATTCAGCTCCTTGCTTCTGATCTTTGGTGTGTTTGCGCAAGAGCTTTCGCTCGCAAGCGAGCGAGTCACTTCTTTGCTGGTGCAAAGAAGTAACCAAGAAACACCTTTAAAAGCACACCATTTCGTTGCAACCGAAATGAGCGATAAAGATTGTCGAGGGCCGTGTACCTGAGGCCGTGAGATGAATCGCTATCAAGCGACTTCTGCCTTCGTACTAAACGATCAAAAGAGGGTGACTTAGTAGATCACGATGCCATGCGCCACCCACTGGGGTGGAGATACGCAACACCAGCGTTGAACACCAGCCAAGATGCTCTTTGCCAAGCGTTGGGCGCGAGAACGTTGCATCTCTCCCGCGAAACCCCGAGTCGTCGGTGCGACGTGCCGAGCGCATGAACGTTCGCAACCAATCACGCCCACGCACCATGCCTATCCAATTGCGTCCGCTTCTACCCGATCATTGGTTTTTGACTCGAGGGTGGTCGCGCGCAGGAAGCGCGCGGTCCGCAGCCAGCATCAGGGACGTGCTGTCTGCGGACAACACCCTAAGCGAACGACAAAGGTGTTTTTTGGTGACTTTTTGTCACCGGACAAAAAGTTACCCGCTGCCAGCGGCAGCGGAAGCTCTAGCACCAAAAAAATTCAAAATAACGGTCGAGCAAAATCGAAATCCGGTTGCGGCTGCACACGCCCAAACGCAGACCCACACCCATAATCAACACCAAGCCGCAACAACAAATGCGCCCGTTGCATATTGTCGATTTCCGGCGCAATCACCGCCGCTCCAGACGAATGCGCCTTGCGCACCAACGCAAGCAGCGTATCGCTCAACGATTTAGCACTTCCCAAATTAGCGACGAGCGTAGGTGACAACCTCACGAAATCGACGTGGAAATTTTTCAACGCATGGACGGCTGCCCAATCTCGGCCGAAGTCGACAAGACAAAAGCGAATGCCGTGTTGATGCAACGCCTTCAACTGCTCGCTGCCACGTTGTCCTGCGTCGATCAACGAGGAACAAGCCAATTCCAGCGTCAATCCCGTTCCGGACAACCGTCGATCCTTGAGTTCGCGTTCGAGCCACCACGTAAATTCGGGTTCCAGCGTGCTAGCCACCGCCTGCGGGACGAACAGACGCAACTGACGTCCGCGTTTCAATTGTTCTTCGCGAACTTGCAGCGCGTGCTGCAACATCCAGCGATCGAGTGTCGCAAGTTGGTTCGTCTCGGCAGCGGCAGGCGCTAAATCTTCGTAAGCGATCGATGTGCCGGGATGCTGCGTGCTCTTCACCTTGAAACCGAGTTCGTATTGCCCTGTGATTTTTCCCGTGAGCGGAACGATCGGCTGAAATTCGAATTGCGTCTGTTCCGGCGACAATGGGCGACTGAGTACCGCGCGTACCGCCAGCAATGGATCGACGGGAAGCAGTGCGGCTTCTTTGGCCTCGAACCACAACACGCGGTTGCCGCCCATGTGCGCGGCGGCGAGTTGTGCGGCCTGCGCGTTGGTGACGATGAAATCGACGTTGGTGTTTTCGCCGCCGAGCGAGCCGATGCCAAGACTTGCCGTCAACGTGTGCGAGCGTCCGCTGAACTGCCATGGCTGTTCGTTGATTGCGGCGCGAATACGTTCACTGGCTGCCGTAACGTCACTCCGGCTGCGACGATGGACCAGCGCGAAATAATGAAAATCCTGGTATTGCGCCGGCACGTCCAGTTCGTCGAGCTGGCTGCGCAGGATGTTGCCGACATGCGCATCGAGCGCAGCGATACCGGCGAGACCGATCTGCTCACGCAACGCCTGCGCGTGATCGAGCGCGACATAGATCAACGCCGCCGAGCGATCGCCAAGCGAGGATTCCAATTTCTCTACAAGCGTGGTGCGCGAATACAAACCGGTGCGCGAGTCGCGCCCACCCGGTGTTCCGATCATTTCGCGCAACCAGTGTGCGCGTTGCGCGCGCGCATGCACGGCGCTTATCAGATGGCGCGCCTTGACGGGCTTCAACAGGAATTCATCGCCGCCGGCCGCAATCGCGTCGAAGCGTTGTCCGAATCCGGCGGCATCGGCCGCGAGAATGATCGGCACCGCGGCGTGTTCGGGTTGTTGACGAATCAGCTGCGTGAGTTCGATGCCGCGCACGTCGGGAAGATCGCAATCGATCACGATTACGTCGGGACGAAACTCAGCGAGCGCCGTCAGCGCCGATTGTCCATTGTTGGCCAAACGCGCCGTCATGCCGCGTTCCACCAGACAACGCGCGGCATCGGCGGCGGCGGAGCGGTTTTGATCGACCAGCAACACGCGCCATTCCGGCTGCGTGCCTTGAGCGAGAAGTTCGTCGACTTTACCGACGACGCGCAGCGAATCCACCGGTGCACTGAACAATGCGCTAGCGCCTGCGCGCATCGCGAGTAGGCGATGGCCCAAATCACCGTCGGGCGAAATCGCAATCAGTGCGGGCATGCGCTCATCGGAAAAATTTGAACCGTTGAACAGCACGGCGACGCGCGCCATTACGCGTAACTTGCGCGCGTCGACAAGCAGCGCACCGGGCACGGCGTGACTCAAGAAATCGAGCAACGCGTCGCTCTCCGCGAATTCGCGCACGTCGTAGCTGCGTTCGATAAGACTCGCTTTCAGTCCGGGAACGGCATTCGCGCCGAGTCCGAGGATGCATACCGCGCGCGGCAGTCGCGTCGGCTTGGCGCTTTCTTGCGGAAGTTCGAGTTCCGGCGTCGCCAGGCTTGTCGTCGACGTCGATAAGACAATTTCCGGTTCGCTTTCAGGAATCGAAATTTCTGCATGCACTCCGAGCGACGGCGGTTCTTCGATGATCGGCTCGACACGGAATTGGTCGCGTGAGATTGCTTCGAGAACCAAATTTTCGACTTCAATCGCGGGAAGCGGTTGCGACGCGCGTGCGTTCGGCAGCGAATGCACTTCTGCCGTGGCGGTGTCGGACAGATCGGTCAGCACATGACCAAGCCGGTTGACCATATCCGCGAGTTTTTCCAGATCGCGCGCGTTCGGCTGAAGATGATCGTCGACGAACGAGCAAAGATAAGCCGCGAGTTCGAGCGCGGAAATGTTCATGTCGTCGAGGTTGAGCCGTTCGCTGGTCTCTGCAATCTGCTCGACTTCCTCGCCGAGCTTTCGCGCAGACGAGTGATCCCAGCCGTTTTGAGCAAGCGGCTGCCAACGTCTCACCAGAGCAATACAACGCTCGCGCAACTCCTCGCGCGCCTGCTGTGCGCCGGCGAGCGTCGTGGCGTCGTGACCGCTCATCTCATCCCTATCGCTGCCTCGCATCGTTTGGAAAGTCTACCCCTGGTGCGCGGCAGAATGCAGGATTTATACCCTCCAAGGCGTGCGAACGCTCACATTTCGCGGTTTTCGGGGCATAAACGGCCCCGTGCGCGCGACGGGCTGTTCGTTTAGCATCGCCGCGTCGCCGGGAGAGTTCGATGAAAAAATACGTGCACTGGTGGTTCACGCTGCTCTTTTTGGTCGCGTTCGCATACGACGCGATCCTATGGGGCGCCGCCGCACGTATTCCGGACATCGGCGAAAAGCTGCAAAAATCAGCGCATCGAGAAGCGTTGCTTGCCAGCGTTTACATGAGTGTGGGGATGCCGCTGGTCGCCGCGGTCCCATTCCTCGAGACGTGGGGCGCAGGCACCTTCCAAGATGCCATTTCCGAAGGTTTTCCGCGTATTCACGACGATCCGTCGGTCGCCATGGATTTGATTTTTACCCAAACGTGGAATGCCAAACACCGCACGTTGAAAATCGTTTATTGGGCGGCGCCGATTCTTGCGCTGATCGCGTTGATCTTGTGGGTGCGCCGGCCGAAAAAAATCAGTCTGATGGGTCGACGATAATTCGTTGGCGTTTAGGCGGCTTCGAAACGATTCGCGTCTCGATTCTTGCGGACGCTTTTCGGATCCCAAACGCGTCCGTTCATTGCGATGTAAACGCCATTTGGCAACACCTGAATCGCGCCGACGGCGCAACCGATATTGAACACGGCATCGGATCCCTGAAACCGCGCTGGGTTCAGCGCGCCCGTGAGAACGATGACTTTGTCCGATAAATCGTCGAGCACGTTCGCCGTTTCCACCATGGTGTCGGTTCCGTGCGTGACCATGATGTGGCGGTGCGGCTGGGCTTGAATCGTGCGGCGGATCAAATCGCGGTCATCGTCGTTGATGTGCAGGCTGTCTTTACGCATAAGCGCGATCACGTCGAAAGTGAATGCGACGCCGAGTTTTTCGAGGATTTCGCCGATTTGGGGCGAGCCGATCTGAAAAGTGGATTTGTCGTCAAAGTATACTTTGTCGATGGTGCCGCCGGTGGCGATTATGGTTAGGTGTTGAATCATTTCGGTTCGTCCGCGAGGTGCCTGCGGAGTTTATCAAGCTTTCACTCGCCTTCGGCGAGCGAGTCACTTTCTTTGCTGGTGCAAAGAAAGTAACCAAAGAAACACCTGAAAAGAACACCATTTCGTTGCAACCGAAATGAGCGGTAAAGATTGTCGAGGACCTCTTGCCTGAGGGCATGAGATGAGTCGCTATCAAGCGACTTCTGCCTTCGTACTAAACGATCAAAAGAGGGTGACTCAGTAGATCACGATGTCATGCGCCACCCACTGGGGTGGCGATGCGCAATCGCAGCGGTGCGCACAACAAAGATTCTCCTTACCATGCGTTGGAAGCGGAAACGGGTGCATCTGTTCTGCGAAATCCGAGTCGTCGGTGCGACGTGCCGAGCGCATGAATATCGCAACTCTTCACGCCCGCGCACCATGCCTGTCCAATTACGACCGCTTCGACCCGATCAATTGTTTTTGACTCAAGGGTAATCGCGCGCAGGAAGCGCGCGGTCCGCAGCCAGCATCAGGGACGTGCTGTCTGCGGACAACACCCTACGCGAACAAAAGACGGTTTTTGGTGACTTTTTGTCGTCCAACAAAAAGTTACCCGCTGCACAGCAGCGGAAGCTTTTGCGCTACTCAAAGATAAAAAGCAAAGTCACTGGATTCCGGCTTTCGCCGGAATGACGAGCGGAAAGACGGGCCAAAAGCTGGATTACAGCTTTCGCTGAAATGACAGGCCGTCAATAACTGTCACTAGCCAAAATCTGCGCATCCCTCGACGCATTCGACTTCAACCTCAACAAACTAGACTCCGCAAACCTCCGCGCCGCCGCCGCAGGACGCGGATCATTCTCCGCACGCAGCGCCCACTCGGCGTGCCGCGTCAACAAACTCAGCGCCATCGTGCGCGCGAGCCCAATCGCGATATCACGCGCACCGGCTTCCATGCGATCGCGATCCCCGGCTGTGGCTTTCTGCAACCATTCGGTCAATTGCGTCGCCGAGTCGCGCGATGCACGCGCGCAGGATTCCAATTCTTTCGCTTGTACCTGCGAGAGAATCGCGCGCTGCGCGCTAAGCAACGGCTGCAATCCGCCGTTACTGCGAAACGCGCGCAGAAAATCCAGCGCCTGCACGTTGCTCGTACCTTCCCAGATCGACCACACCTGCGCGTCGCGCAACAGTTGCGGAATGCCGCTGTCTTCCAGATAACCCGCGCCGCCGAAGCATTCGCAGGTTTCCGACGCGATCGTCACCGCCAGCTTGCCCGTCCACAATTTGATGAGTGGCGTGAGCAGTCGCAAAAGGTTTTGTTGCGCGTCGTCGGCCTGGCCGGATTGCACGCGACCGAGCAATTCCGTGACGTAAAACGAAAGGTGAAATGCAGCCTCGAACTCCGCCTGCATGCCTGCGATCGTGTCCTGATGCAGTGGCTGCTCGGCAAGCGGACGTCCGAAAACGATGCGGCGATTCGAATAATCACGCGCGAGCGCGATGCAGCGCCGCATCGTCGCCAGCGCGCCGATGGCGTTCCACGTGCGTGTAATGCCGAGCATCGGCGCGATCTGACGCACGCCGTGTTTCGCTTCGCCGACGAGTTCCGCCGGCGCGCCTTCGAGATGAATTTCCGCCGTCGGCAATTCGCGCGTGCCGAGTTTGTCCTTTAATCGATCCAGCCGAATGTTGCGCCAACGACCATCGGGTTTTTGCGGCTCGAGATAAAACAAGGCAAGCGAATCCGTGCCGGGCGCCGATCCGGACGGCCGCGCCAGCGCAAGCGCAGCCTGCGCGTTGATCGCGGACGTAAACCATTTGCGGCCATACAAACGCCAGCGTCCTTTTTCTTCGCGCGCCACCGTCTCCGTGCCGGCCACATCCGAGCCGCCCGCATTTTCCGTCATCCACTGACCGCTGATCCAGAATTGTTCCGGATCGCGACTGAGAAAATGCGGCAACGCGCGATCGATCAGCACTTGATTTTTCGATGCCTTGATCGCCATCGCGGCTCCGTCCGTCATGGCCAGCGGGCAGGTGTAAAACTCGCTGGCGCAATGGAACAGATACATCATCGCGAACTGATGCACGCGTGCGTGCGCGCCGTGCTTGGTTTCGTGGCCAGCGGCGACGATGCCGTATTTCGCGGCGAGTGGTTGCGCCGTGATCCATGCCGGCGTCAGTTCGAGATGATCGACGCGTTCGCCCCACGCGTTCCATTGCGTGAGTTTCGGTTCGCTGCGGTGACGCGAGCGCGCGAAACTCCAGGCGCTCGCCGCGTATTCGCCGAGATCGACGAAGTCGCTTTCGACCGCGGCGAGCACGGCCGGCGGCAATACGCGCCGTAAATAGGAGCGCAGCACACGATCATCGAGGTACTGATTGTTCAGCACCGGCGGCGATTGCAGAAAGGGCATGGGTACGATCCCTGAGTCGTCGCTGCAAATTACACGCGACGAAAAAATTCAACAAGTCGCAAAGCAATAAGCGTTACTTCTTGCGTTTATAGCCGCGTGCGTCCCAACCCAGCGCGCCGATCACGACAAGCGACAACCCGATCTCGATCAACGCGAGCGCTCGCGATGCCGGTTCGCTGTACGCGGAACTGACGCCGTGCGAAAAATAGGCGAGGCACAGCATGCCGCCGACGAGCACCCCGCGCCGACGGTTGCTCACGCCGATCCAAATGCTGAAAGCCAGCGGCAAAGTGGTCAGCGCGATCATCGAAAATTGATGATCGCCGGGCGGAAACAACCACGCATACCAGATTGCTTCCAGCGCGAGCAATCCCACGAGCGCCGACATGCCGGCGCGCATCGCGTTTCGCGAACCGGTCATGCCGACAGCTTCGTCGCGATGGTTGCGACGCGCCGCCCGAGCGCGCGTGCCAGGTCGCGTTCGTGATCGGTGATCGCGTTTTCGCCATCGACGCCGGCAACGTGACTCGCGCCATAAGGCGTACCGCCACTCGTCGTGGCGTTCAACGCCGATTCGGTGTATGGAATGCCGACGATCAGCGCGCCGTGATGCAGCAGCGGCAGCATCATCGACAACAACGTCGTTTCCTGGCCGCCGTGCATCGTCGCCGTCGACGTGAAAAATGCAGTCGGTTTCCCGACGAGCGAACCCGACGCCCATTCGGCGACGGTGGAATCGAGAAAGTATTTCAGCGGTGCGGCCATGTTGCCGAAACGTGTCGGGCTGCCGAAGATGAGGCCCGCGCATTCGCGTAGGTCATCCAATGTCGCGTACGGCGCGCCTTCGTCCGGCACCGGCG
>OLMB01000130.1_pt1 | contig 16386 bp, 15 predicted proteins | sample 1604691 | NCBI WGS metagenome assembly OLMB01 (sample SAMEA104055722, study PRJEB20765) | soil metagenome | isolation source: soil
TCGTAGCGCTTGCCGTTGAAGTAGAAGTTGTCGAGGAGCGCGCGTGCGGCCTCGGCGGCTTGCGCGTTCTCTTCGCCCTCCGCTCGCAGACGGTCGGATTCTTCCGCCTGCAACATGCTTTGGATACGTTGTTTCTCGGCTTCCATGCGCGCCGTTTCGGCCTCACGACGACTGGCTTCCAGCAAGATGCGATCGTGATCGCGATCGAGCTGCGCAAGACGGCGTTCGGCATCCACCGCTTGCGCGGCGGCGTACGCGACATCGACACGGCGCTCGGCGATGTAAAGTCGGTGCGCGTGTTCTGTCTTGCCGCCGGACGAATCGGTCAATGTCTGCACGGCCTGCTCGGCGAGCGCACGTTCTGCCGGCGCGAGATTACCCAAGGCCGGATCGGCGGCGAGCGCGTTCAGGCTGGCGCGCAGACGTTCGTAATCCAGATCCTGCTTGGCCGCGTAACCGGCGACGGTGACGGTGAGCAACAAGGCGGCCAGCATGATCCGCATCATGGTTGTTCTCCGCTCGTCGCTGGCGAAATTCCGGCGGCGGCATCGTTTTGAAGTTGCGTGTTTTCCCGGGCACGGGTATCGGCTTTGTCACGCGCCTTGCCCAAGCGCGCTTTCACGGACGCCAATTCGCTGTCCGCTTCGGATTCCAGGACGAAACGTGACGCATCCTCGTAATTATTTTTGTCAAAACTTGCCCTTGCCTGGCTGAGCCGGTCTTCCGCGTTGCGCAATTCCAATGGCGCATAGGTCGGCGCTCCGGCAGCGCGCGCCGACTGTAATGCGCGTGCGGCATCGTCCAGCCCGACATTGGGGGGCGGTTTGCTTTCGCAACCGGTTAATCCAATAGTCAAAATGATCGCCAGAATGACTACCGCTCGATGGATTTTTGCCGAAATTGGTGTCATAACATGAAGGCCACAAATGGCCTGTTTTAAATCAGGCGCGGGGTCGGGGTGTGGCTATTGTGGGAACTGCGCCGACGCATGGCAATGGCAGGCGCGATTTTCGCATCCCTGACGCCGGACGCAGCGCCATCGGGGCGCCAAACGCAATAAGAGGCGAGTCATGGATATCGGTTACTTTCTAAAGCTCATGACCGAAAAGGGCGCGTCGGACATGTTTCTGTCCACGGGCGCTCCGGTGAATATCAAAGTCGAAGGCAAGCTCTATCCACTGGGCAATACGGGCTTGCCGAGCGGTATGGTCAAGAAAATCGCGTATTCGCTGATGGACGAAGGTCAGGTGCCGCAGTTCGAACGCGACCTGGAATTGAACCTCGCCATCGCCGTGAAAGACGCCGGCCGTTTCCGCATCAACGTATTCAAGCAGCGCGGCGAAGTCGGCATGGTGATCCGCGCCATCAAGAGCGAAATCCCCAGCGTCGAGCAATTGCGTCTGCCGTCGCTGTTCCGCGAAATCATCATGGAACCGCGCGGATTGATTCTCGTCGTCGGCGCCACCGGCTCCGGCAAATCGACCACGCTGGCCGCGATGATCGATCATCGCAATACGAATACGTCGGGTCACATTCTCACGATCGAAGATCCGATCGAATATCTGCATCGTCACAAGAAATCCGTCGTGAATCAGCGCGAAGTCGGACTCGACACCCATAGCTATCACGAGGCACTGAAGAACGCGATGCGCGAAGCGCCCGACGTCATCATGATCGGCGAAATTCGCGACGAAGAAACGATGGAAGCGGCGATTGCGTTTTCGGAAACCGGGCACATCTGTCTGGCGACGCTGCATTCCAATAACGCCGACCAAACCATCGAACGCATTCTCAACTTCTTCCCCGAAGCCGCGCACAAGAACATCTTGATGAACTTGTCGCTCAACCTTCGCGCAGTGATCAGCCAACGTCTCGTTATCGGCAAAGACGGGCGCCGTTTGCCGGCTGTCGAAGTTCTCATCAACACGCCGCATATTCGCGATCTGCTTCGTCGCGGTCAGGTGCATGAAGTGAAAGAGGCGATGGAGCGCAGTTTGGAAGAAGGCATGATCACCTTCGACCAATCGCTGTTCGGCATGTACAAGTCAGGGATAATCGAGCTTGAGGAAGCGCTCAGCAAGGCGGACTCGCGCGATGGGCTGGCGTTGAAGATTCGTCTCGCGGAAGGTGGTGGTGACAATCCTGTTCACGATCCGTACGAAGCTACAGCTTATTGAGGCTGCGACTTCGTTTCATGATCGTCATTCCGGCGAAGGCCGGAATCCAGTGACTTTATTCTTTGTTTTCTGATGAAAGCCGAAGCTTTCACTCGCCTTCGGCGAGCGAGTCACTTCTTTGCTCGTGCAAAGAAGTAGCCAAGAAAACACGCTTGTTCTTCGCGCAGGCCGTGTTCGCCGAAGCTACATCCCTGTACCTGCGTCGAACCGCGCACTTCCTGTGCGCGGATTAAGTGACGGCGGATTTTGAAGACAAATCGCTCACGTCACGCTTTGGGCGCGTCGGGCTGGCTCTCGGGCTTAGCGAGATCGAACGCCTCCATCTTCATACATTCATCGAAGATTCGCCGAATCAACGGAAACTGATTCATATCCACCGACCACCGATACGCGTTGTATACCTGCGGCACCAGGCAGATATCGGCGAGACTCGGCTCATCCCCTTCGCAAAACTGCCCGGTCGACGGATTCGTCTCCAGCAGTTTTTCCAGCCCTTTGAATCCTTCGGTGATCCAGTGCTTGATCCAGCGATCGCGCTCGACTTGCGGCGCGTTGAACTCGTGCTCGAGATACTGCATTACGCCCAAATTGTTGATCGGATGAATATCGCACGCGACGATCTGCGCCAACGAACGAACGCGCGCGCGTTCGCGTGGCGTCGACGGCATCAGACGATGCTCGCCCTCGTAACTTTCCTCGATATATTCCACGATCGCCATCGATTGCCGAACGATGCGCTCGCCGTCGATCAGCGTCGGCACCTTACCCTGTGGATTCAAGGCGCGGTACTCCTCGCTGTGGTGTTCGCCACCGTTGGCGATAAGGCTGACGGGGATCAGTTCGTACGGCAACCCCTTCAGATTCAGCGCGATGCGCACGCGATACGCGGCGCTTGAACGCCAATAGCTGTACAGCTTGATCCGTTCGCCCGCCATCGTTGTCTCCCCTTTTGCGCAGCCTAGCGCCAGCGCCCTGGAAAAATCAAAAGTTTTACGCTTTTTGGATTTCCTGCTCGATGGCGCCGAAAACGCTCGCCCCCGCCTTGTCGAACATTTCTATGCGCACTCTATCGCCGAATTTGAGGAAAGGCGTGGATGGCTTGCCATCGGCGATGGTTTCGAGCGTACGTCGCTCGGCCAGGCACGACGCTCCCCGACTTTCATCCTGATTCGCGACCGTGCCGGAACCGACGATCGTCCCCGCGCTCAACGGCCGCGTTTTCGCCGCGTGCGCGATCAGCTCCGCGAATCCGAACTGCATATCGTCGCCCGCTTCCGGCGCGCCGAATTTGTTTCCGTTGATGTGCGTAAGCAGCGGCAAGTGTACTTTTACATTTTTCCACGTGTCGCCGAGTTCGTCCGGCGTCACGAACACGGGCGACAACGTCGACCGCGGTTTCGATTGCAGAAATCCAAATCCTTTGGCGAGTTCGTCGGGAATCAGATTGCGCAGCGAAACATCATTGATCAGTCCGATCAATTGGATATGCGCCGCCGCTTGCGCGGACGTCACGCCCATCGGCACATCGTCCGTGACAACGACCACTTCTGCTTCCAGATCGATGCCGAATTCTTCGCTTGCGACGAGCACCGGATCGCGCGGTCCATAAAATCCCGAACTCGTCGCCTGATACATCAGCGGATCGGAATAGAAACTTTTCGGCATTTCCGCGCCGCGCGCGCGACGCACGCGCTCGACGTGCGGCAAATACGCGCTGCCGTCGACGAATTCGTACGCGCGCGGCAACGGCGCGGCGAGTTTCATTGCATCGAACGCGAACACGCCTTCGCCATTGATCGTCTCAGCGTGCGTCGCGTTGAGTAACTCGTAAACGCGATTCAGAAGCGGCGCGACGTTGCTCCAATCTTCCAACGCGGCCTGCAGCGTGCGTGCGCTGTCCGTAGCGCGCACGGCTTTTTTCAATTCCTTGTCGACGACGACGAGCGTGCCGTCTCTGCCGCCTTCTTTCAGGCTCGCGAGTTTCATTCGTGGATTTTCCTAGACCTGAGGCGGATGGAAATGCTTCTTCAAACCTTGCCAACACGCGTAGTAATCGCGTTGCAGATGCGGTGACGCGAGCGCCTGCTTGGTCGGGCGGATCACGTTGCGCGTCTCGAACATGAAGGCCATCGTGTCGGCAACGTGATCGGGCTTCGTCGTATCCGCGTGCGTGGCTTTCTCGAAACTCGCCGCATCCGGTCCGTGCCCGCTCATGCAATTATGCAGGCTTGCGCCGCCCGGCACGAAACCACCGGCTTTCGCGTCGTAAGCGCCGTGCACAAGACCCATGAACTCGCTGGCAATATTGCGATGGAACCATGGCGGCCGGAACGTGTGCTCGGCGACGAGCCAGCGCGGCGGAAAGATGACGAAATCCAAGTTTGCTACGCCCGGCGTATCGCTCGGTGACGTGAGCACGGTAAAAATGGACGGATCGGGATGATCGTAACTGATCGATCCGATCGCATTGAACAATCGCAGATCGTATTTGTACGGCGCGTAGTTGCCGTGCCACGCGACGACATCGAGCGGCGATTGATCGATGCGCGCCGACCACAGCTTGCCTTGAAATTTCGCGACGAGTTCGAATTCGCCTTCCGCATCCTCGAACGATGCGACCGGCGTAAGGAAATCGCGCGCATTTGCCAAGCCATTCGAGCCTATCGGTCCGAGTTCCGGCAAGCGCAGGATCGCGCCGAAATTTTCCGCGATGTATCCGCGGGCTTTTTCATCCGGCAATTCCACGCGAAAACGCACGCCGCGGGGAATCACGGCGATTTCTTGCGGTTCCACTTCGATCACACCCAGTTCGGTGCCGATGCGCAATCGCCCTAACTGCGGAACGATCACCATTTCCGCATCGGCGTTGTAGAAGAAGCGACCGTGCATCGGACTGTTCGCCGCGAACACGTGAATTCCGCAGCCGCTCTGCGATGCGGCGCTGCCATTGCCCGCCATCGTGAACAGGCCATCGACGAAATCCGTCGGCGTTTCGGGAATGGCGAGCGGATCCCAGCGTAACTGATTCGGCGTCGCGTCAGCGTCGTCGAAATCATTGTAGAAATGTGTACTTTGTAGTTTCTCGAACGGATGATGCATGGCCGCGGGACGGATACGATACAGCCAACTGCGGCGATTGGCGTGGCGCGGCGCCGTGAATGCCGTTCCTGACAATTGTTCCGTGTAGAGACCGAGCGCGCTGTGCTGCGGCGAATTCTGTCCATGCGGCAACGCATCGCGCACGGCTTCGGTGGCGAACTCGTTGCCGAAGCCAGACATGTACCGATCGCGATCCGGCTTGGCCGGCGTGAACTCTCGCAACGAAACAACTTTGTCGCTGACGGCATTCATAAAATCAGAGCACGCCGCGTTTCATTTGTTCGCGTTCGATCGATTCGAACAACGCCTGGAAATTGCCTTCGCCGAATCCGAGGTTCCCCTTGCGCTGGATAATCTCGAAGAAAATCGGGCCGAACATATTTTGCGTGAAAATCTGCAGCAGCAATTTCTTTTTCGTCTCGGTATCGGCGTCGATCAGGATTTTGTTCTTGCGCATGCGAGCGACGTCTTCGCCGTGATTCGGAATGCGTTCGTCGATGATTTCGTAATACGCGTTGGGCGTATCGAGAAATTGCACGTCCTGCGCGCGCATCGCTTCGATGGTTTCGTAGATATTGTCGGTGAAGCACGCGATGTGCTGAATGCCCTCGCCTTTGTATTCGTCGAGGTATTCGTTGATCTGACTTTTCGGATCCGACGATTCGTTCAACGGAATGCGTACCATGCCGTCGGGCGCCGTCATTGCTTTCGAGACGAGTCCCGTCTTCGCGCCCTTGATGTCGAAGTAGCGAATCTCGCGGAAATTGAAAATGCGTTCGTAATAGCCCGACCACTTCGCCATGTTGCCGAAGAAAAGATTGTGCGTGAGATGGTCGATAAACGTGAGGCCGAATCCTTTCGGGTTGCGATCGCCCGCGATCCATTCGTAATCGTTGTCGTAGATGCTGCCTTTGCTGCCATAGCGATCGACGAGATAAAGCATACAATCGCCGATGCCCTTGATCACCGGCGCGGCGACGGCTTTCGTCGCTGCCTTGTCTTCGATTTTCTCGCCGCCGTTTTGCACCGCCTGCTCGCACGCCCACTCGGCGGGTTTGCTCACGCGAATCGCGAATCCGCACGCGGATGGGCCGTGCTGTTTCGCGAAATCAGCGGCGAACGAATTCGGTTCTTCGTTGACGAGAAAATCGCACGCCCCCTGACGATAAACCGTGATCGCACGCGTCTTGTGTTTGGCGACGGCGGCGAATCCCATCTTCTTGAAATGATCGTGTAGCAGCTTCGCGTCCGGCGCGGCGAATTCGACGAATTGGAATCCGTCGACGCCCATCGGATTTTCGAATTGCACCGGCTGCATACCGGTATTGAGTTGTGCATTCATGGCCGACTCCGTCAATGCCACGGCGCGTTCGCGCCCAGAACGCTCATTGTAAGACGAAACGCGTTAACCGGTTCCGATGACCGTGCGCACTTCCAGCAGCTCCGGGAAAAACGTCAAATCCAGCGCTTTTTTCAGAAACGACACGCCGGATGAGCCGCCGGTACCGCGCTTGTGGCCGATGATGCGTTCCACCGTTTTCATGTGACGGAAACGCCAAAGCTGGAAACTCTCTTCGACATCGACCAACTGTTCGCACAAATGATATTCGGCCCAGAATTGTTCCGGATTCTCGTAAATGCGACGCAACGCCGGAATCAGCGTGGGCGTGTTCTGATGCGGCTGTGTCCAGTCGCGCTGCAGACACGACGGCGGGATCGCATGTCCCGCTCGCGCAAGAAACATCAGGAATTCATCGTACAGACTCGGCGCTTCCAGCGCCTCGCGAAGCTCGGTTTGTTTCGACGGATCATAAGCAAACACAGCGAGCATTTCGCCATTCTTGTTGCCGAACAGAAATTCGATCAACCGATATTGCAACGATTGAAATCCCGACGCCGGCCCAAGTACGTGCCGAAACTGGATGTATTCGCTGGGCGTGAGCGTTTCGAGCACGGCCCACTGCTCGAACAGTTGGCTCTGAATGTGCTTCACGCGCGCGAGAACTTTCAGGCACGTGTCGACATCGTCGCGCCGCAGATGCACGAGCGCCGCGCGCACTTCGTGCACTACCAGCTTCATCCACAACTCGGCGACTTGGTGCTGGATGATGAACAGCATTTCGTCGTGATGCGGCGGATTCGACAACGGCCGTTGCGACGACAGCAATTGATCGAGTTGCAGATACCCGCCGTAGGTCAGACGGTCGCGGAGATCGGTTTCGATGCCCGCTTCGAACTCGCGTTGATTGGACGTGGTCATGTTGTAATAGTGTTATGTCGGCAATCCGGCATGGTACGGACTAATTTTCGACATCGCCACGCCGCGCGTGCGTTTTATTGCGGCACGCCTTGCCAATGTCATCGTCGCCGGGTTTACTAGCGCCCCGATTCCAGGAGCACCGCGTGTCCGTCGTCGCCACATTCGAAATCGAATATCTGCAATACCTCGATGCGGAAGGAAAGCTCGTCCGCAACGACTTGCCGGACGTCGCCAAAGACATCAAACAGCTCGTCGAACTATACAAAGTGATGAGCTTCGTGCGCGTGTTCGACGGCAAAGCCATCGCGCTGCAGCGCACGGGAAAACTCGGCACTTACGCGTCGTGCCTCGGCCACGAAGCGGCGCACGTCGCTATCGGATCGGCCATGCAGGAAGACGACGTATTCGCGCCGATGTACCGCGAATACGGCGCGCAGCTTTATCGCGGCGTGAAACCGCGCGAGATCCTGTTGTATTGGGGTGGCGACGAGCGCGGCAACAATTTTTCGGGACCGCAGCATGATTTTGCGTGGTCCGTGCCGATCGCCACGCAGGCCTTGCACGCCGCCGGTGCCGCACTTGCGTTCAAGATTCGCAAGGAACCGCGCGTCGCGGTAACCGTCGTCGGCGATGGCGGCACGTCGAAGGGCGATTTTTACGGCGCGATCAACGTCACGGGCGCGATGACGCTGCCGATGGTCTGCGTCATCGTCAACAATCAATACGCCATTTCCGTTCCGCGCAAAGCGCAGACGGGCGCCAAGACGCTGGCGCAGAAAGGCATCGCCGCCGGCATCGAAAGTATACAAGTGGACGGCAACGACATCATCGCCATGCGCGCAGCGCTCGATCACGCCATCAAACGAGCGCGCCACGGTCACGGCGGATCGCTGATCGAAGCCGTCACGTACCGATTGTCCGATCACACCACGGCCGACGACGCGCGACGTTATCGGTCCGAGGCAGAAGTAAAAGACGCATGGCATCGCGAACCACTAAAGCGCCTGCGCAATTATCTTGTCGCGCAAAAAGCGTGGAGCGACAAGGAAGAAGATGCCTGGAAAACCGAGTGCGGCGTGAAAGTCGACGCGGAAGTGAACGCGTATCTCGAAACCAAATCGCAGCCGACCGGCGCCATGTTCGATTTCACTTACGCCGAATTACCGCCCGATTTGCAACAGCAACGCGCCGCGGCCGTCGCGCTCGACGGGAAGGTCTGACGGCGATGGCGCAGATCACACTTATCGAAGCTGTCACGCAGGCGCTCGCCTGGGAAATGAAACACGACCCGTCCGTCGTCGTTCTGGGCGAGGATGTCGGCGTAAACGGCGGCGTGTTCCGCGCCACGGTCGGACTGCAGGAAAAGTTCGGCGAACTGCGCGTCATCGATACGCCGCTCGACGAAACCACGATTGCCGGCTTGACGGTCGGCCTCGCCGCGCAAGGCATGAAACCCGTCGCTGAAGCGCAGTTCGAGGGTTTCATCTACGCCATGATGGAACAGATCGCCTGTCACGCCGCGCGCATGCGTCATCGCACGCGGGGACGCCTCACCTGCCCCGCCGTGTTTCGTGCGCCGTGGGGCGGCGGCATCCGTGCGCCCGAGCATCATTCCGAAGCGAATGAGGCATTGTTCACAAATATACCGGGACTGCGCGTCGTCCTTCCGTCATCGCCGGGACGCGCGTATGGGTTGCTGCTCGCGGCAATCCGCGATCCCGATCCGGTGATCTTCTACGAACCGAAGCGCATTTATCGCCAATACAAAGAAGAAGTGCCGGACGACGGCGAAGCGTTGCCGCTAGACGTGTGTTTCGTGTTGCGCGATGGCAGCGACGTCACGCTCGTCACGTGGGGCGCGCAGGTAAAAGAAACGCTCGAAGCTGCCGACGCGCTGGCAAAAGAGAATATCAGCGCCGAAGTGATCGATGTCGCCACGCTTAAACCGCTCGACTTCGACACGATCCACGAATCCGTGCGCAAGACGGGGCGCTGCGTTATCGTTCACGAAGCACCAATCACTGCCGGGTTCGGCGCGGAAATCGCCGCGCGATTGGCGCAACATGCGATGTATGATCTCGTGGCGCCCGTCGAACGCGTTGCAGGATACGACGTGCATACGCCGCTGTTTAGGCTCGAAATGAAATATATGCCGAGTGTGCGGCGCATTGTCGACGCGGTAAAACGCACGCTGGAGGTGTCGTCATGAAAAACGGATTTCGCGTCATCATCGGCTGCGCCGTTTTGCTCGTCGCCGGCATGAGTCAAGCGCGCGCGCAGATTGTCAGCACTCAGCCTTCACGGCCGCTTGCGAACTCGCCGTTCCTGGCACTCGTGAATGTTGGCGGGCCATTCGACAGCAGTGCCGCCTTCGACCCGACAACATTGAGCGTGCAAGGCAACACGATCTTCGTAGAGTTCTATCTGTGTTATACGCAGTGTTCGTTCACCGCTGGCGCCGGCCCCTATCCTTTGCAGTTGCCTGCGCTGCCGCCCGGCGACTACACACTCGAAGTCGGCATCGTCGGTTTCTCGCCGAATCCACCGCCCCAGCTGTCCCCGTTTTCGGTCAGTGCAGTCGCGGCAACGCCGGTGACCCTGCCGGCCCTGTCGACGTGGAGTCTGATTTGTTTGCAGGCCGGTTTGATATTCGTGGCGCTGCGCGCTATACGACACCGCGCTCCGATTCGCGACTGAGGAATTCATGGCCGCCACAAAAACGTTTCATCTCCCCGACTTAGGCGAAGGGCTGCCGGACGCCACCGTTGTCGAGTGGTTTGTCAAAGTGGGCGATACGATCAAACTCGATGCGCCGCTCGTGTCGATGGAAACGGCGAAAGCAGTCGTCGAAGTTCCTTCGCCCTATTCCGGCACAGTGGCGAAGCTCCACGGCAACGCCGGCGACGTAATCGACACCGGTTCTGCGCTGATCGACATCGAACTCGATCCGAACGCGCCGCAACGTGCGGAAGCGGAATCGACCGGCCATGAGCACGCTCCGAAAGCGGCGCCGACGAAAGGTCCGGGATCGCGCGCGCCGGACGATGCGAAGAAAGTGATCGCATCCGAAAACGGTGGCGAAATTTCCACGAACGAGAAAAAACCGCGTGCCGATACCGGAACGGTCGTCGGCGCAGTGGAATCGAGCGATCGCGTCGTCCATGAACAGGCCGTCGCGATTGGCGGCGTAAAAGCCGTTCCCGCCGTGCGCGCGCTCGCGAAAAAGCTCAATGTGGATTTGTCCAAAGTTATACCGACGGGCGCCGATCGCGTCGTCACGATGAACGATGTCAAGCAAGCCTCTGAGAAAGGCACCGCGCGCGTCGGCGCGACGCCAGCACCGAAAATGGCAGCGCCTGCGTCACCGCCCGCTGCCGCACGCACCGCAGTTTCCGCAGCGGGCCAACCGATGCGCACATCGCCGCCGAAACAAGAGGCGGTTTTTGGACAACCTGACCAACTAAAGGGCGTGCGTCGCAACATGGCACGCGTGATGGCCGACGCGCATTCGAAGGTCGTTCCCACGACGCTGGCCGACGACGCCGACATTCACGCCTGGCTGCCAGGCAACGACATCACCGTACGCCTGATTCGATCGTTGGTGACCGCGTGCAAAACCGTGCCGGCGCTCAACGCTTGGTTCGATGGCGACAGCCTCACGCGAACGCTGCATCCGCACGTCGATATCGGCATTGCGGTCGACACGGAAGATGGCTTGTTCGTGCCCGCGCTACGCAACGCCGACGTGATGGATGCGGCAGGTTTGCGGCAGGCGCTGAATCGCATCCGCGAGCAAGTGCAGAACCGCAGCATTCCGCCGGAGGAAATGAAGGGCTACACGATTTCGCTGTCCAACTTCGGCATTTTCGCAGGACGCTACGCGACGCCGATCGTGGTTCCGCCTTGCGTCGCCATCGTCGCCGCCGGAAAGTTGCGGCACGAAGTCGTCGCGGTCATGGGCGCGATTGAAACGCATCGCGTAGTTCCCTTGTCACTGACGTTCGACCATCGCGCTGCAACCGGCGGAGAAGCCGCGCGGTTTCTTAAAGCGATGCTGGACGATCTCGCATTGGCGCGCTGATGCATCGATCGCGAATCACCGCGTTCGTACTTGACTGCAAGACGGACGATCTCGCGGACGCGACCGAATTCTGGAGCAAAGCTCTGGGCCGCGCTGTGGCAAGCGCCGATCAGGATGGCGATGGCAAATACGCCGAGCTGAAAACCGATGCCGACGAACCGTTTTTGCTATTACAGCGAGTCGATCATCCTGCGCGTATACATTTGGACATCGAGACAGACGATATCGACGCGGAAGTCGCGCGTCTCGAATCGCTCGGCGCTAAGCGGATCGAATTCGTCAAACGCTGGTGGGTGATGGAAGCGCCGACCGGCCATCGATTTTGTGTCGTGCGCAAGCAGCGCCCGGAGTTTGGGCCGCATACTAACGAGTGGGACGATTAGGCGTTGCCGAGTGCGTCCATTGCGGATTGTGCCGCGTCCTTCGCTTTCTTGGGATCAGCGAAACCACTTTGAGTCGCGAGCACGTTTTTCTTCGCGTCGTGAATCTTGAATGCGAAGGTCTTGTCGTCGTCGCGATAGACCAAGAGTTGTAGCGTCGGTTTTTCGACCCGCGACGTCTTCGCCTCTGTCTTCTGTTCGCGAGAGCGCAGGCTACGCAGACCGACCGCTTCGCGTATTACAGCAATGCGCTTCTCCGCGATTTTGCGGACGCGCTGGGCACCTTCCTGCAATTTATCTTCGACTTCATCCGGGTTCGCCATTAAACGCGCGTACTCGTTGCGATAGTCGCCGATGGCACGATTGACAGTTTCGATAGCGTGTTTTTTTAGCGTGCCCCAGCCCCGGGCTGAAGGATCAGTCTGATGAAATCTTTGCGCAATCGCTTGATGAAAATCGCCACCGAACGCGCCAATGATTTGATAAAGCGCTGAGCCTTTGACGGCATCGGCCGATTCCGGTCGATCGGAGTTCGTCACTACACTCATGATCGCTTGTTCTAATGCTTTCTCACCACCTTCAAAAAGCGGAATTGTGTTGTTGTAGCTCTTCGACATTTTGCGGCCGTCGAGTCCCGGCAATGTCGCGACGTTTTCATCGATCACTGCTTCAGGCAAAACGAAAAACTCTTTTCCTTTTTCATCGAACCGAAAATTTTCCCAAGACATTTGGTCCCATTTCGAACCACCGCCATAGAGATAATTAAATCGCTGCCCGATATCGCGCGCCATCTCGATGTGCTGAACCTGATCGCGTCCGACAGGCACTTTGTTCGCGTTGAAAATCAAAATATCGGCTGCCATCAGCACGGGATACATGTACAACCCGGCGGTGATTCCGGCATCGGCGTCGTCGCCCTTCTCGCGATTCGCGTCGTTCGCCGCTTTGTACGCGTGCGCGCGATTCAACAAACCCTTCGACGTGACGCACGTCAGCAGCCAGGTCAATTCCGGAATCTCAGGAATATCGGACTGACGGTAAAAATATACTTTTTCGGGATTCAGGCCGCAGGCGAGCCATGTCGCGGCGATCTCCAGCGTCGAGCGCTGAATGCGCGCCGGTTCGTCCGTTTTGATCAGCGCGTGATAGTCAGCGAGGAAAAAGAACGATTCGACGTCGTCTTTTTTGCTGGCTTCTATGGCCGGCCGGATCGCGCCCACGTAGTTGCCGAGATGCGGCGTGCCGCTCGTGGTGATGCCGGTGAGGATTCGAGTTTTTTTCATTTAATTTCTTCGTTTCTCGAACCTCGAGTTAATTTGACCAATTTTCCAGAATGGCGACACTGGATTGCCTTTTCCAAGTACTTTTCCAGCTCGACTGATAAATTGATGTTCATTTTTTTTGCGGATGCCAGCAGATTCTCATCGATCAGCAGGCGAACTCGTTGCTGCGGTATGCGGGTGGGGGTCATTTGTTTCTGACATTTTGCGGGACAACAGTTTAACGTTTCCAGCTGATTCATCCCACTTAACCCCGATCGGCCCGCCCGCCCGTTTCATCGATCACCTCACAACAAAGGAGTGGTCATGAAATCCCTGCTGTCTCTCGGTATTGCGTTGTCTCTCGGTCTTTCCGCCACGGCGCATGCCGGATCGATTATCGATATGAACGTGATTGATCGCGACACCGGCGCCGTGCTTGCCACGCACTGGCACGATGGAAAACTTTTTGTCGCCGGAGCGCCTGGTCATCGCTACGGGATTCGCCTGAAAAACGAGACGGGCGTGCGCGTGATGGCGGTCGTGTCGGTCGATGGCGTGAACGCGATCAGCGGAAAAACCGCGAGTCCCGATCAGGACGGCTATGTTCTCGACGCTTATCAAGGGATGGAGGTCGATGGCTGGCGCAAGAGCATGTCGGAGGTTGCGGAATTCAACTTTACGGCGTTGAGCAACAGCTACGCGGCGAAGACGGGACGGCCCGGCAACGTGGGTGTGATCGGCGTGGCCGTCTTTCGCGAGAAGCAACCGGTGTACGAACGTCGTGCCGATAAAATCGCGGAGGCCGAATCCGCGCCGCCGCCGGCACCTGCGTCGCAACCGGCAAGCCCGCTTGACGCTGCCGCACCTGAGCAAAGTGCTGCCAAGTCATCCGCAGCGCCGACCGGTGGAGCGGGAGTCGCAGAAAACGCAGTGGCCCGTGCGATGCCCAAACGCGAGGAATCGCTGGGAACAGGACACGGCGCCCGTGAGGAATCGCTGGTTACTTACACGAACTTCGAACGCGAAAGTTCGCGGCCGAACGAAATCGACTCGGTCTGGTATGACAGCTACAACAACCTCGTCGCGCGCGGCGTGATCGTGGTGCCGCAACCGATTCGTCGCGATCCGCAGCCGTTCCCGAATGAGTTTGTGCCCGATCCGGCGGGCTGAGCGACGCAGGTCGTGCCCAACGTTGGGCAGCTATCTTCCCGCATCGAACCTGCGAATTACGTCAACGTCGTTCGCAGGAAATTGCGGGTAGACTGCTGTATGCCATCGAGGATGGAGTCTCGCCATGTACCGCAGTTCGAAACTATGGATCGCGATTGCGTTGCTCGCCGCCGCGTCGTGCGCGAACGCCGCGTCCGTCGCCATCGATCGCCCAACGCTGAAAAAGCTTGCGTCGCTGAAAACAGGTGAGGAACAAAGAATCGCGCAATTTCCTGTCGGCGGATCGACGATCACGGCGGTACGACTTCGGCCGACGCAAATTTATTCGGACGACGCCAAGATCATCGTCGTCTCGGCGAAGGGCACACAGGAACTTCCGCGTAGCCGACGAATTTTCCTGCAGGGAATGACTGAGGACGGCACGTCTCGCATCGCGGTGTCGCTCGACAGCGACGGCACGTTCGCAGACGGGGCCGGCACCGCGCCGGACGGCTCATTCGTGTTGATCGGAAAATCCGACGCGAGCGGATCGTTGACGCTGACCGCACAATCCGTCGAGTCGGCACTGCCGCCCGGCTTCAACTTCAATTTCAAATGCGGCAATGAGGAAATCAGTTTGACGTCGTCGGCGCCGACGGACGTCGCGTCGCAGCTGCAACGCGCAATCGACGCGTCGTCCACAGCACCTGCGGCGACGACCGCGACACTCCGCTACGCGACGGTGGCCATCGACACCGATTCGTTGTTCATGTCACGCCTGTTCAGCAACAACACGACGAGCGCAACGAACTGGATTGCGAGCATGTTCAATACGATGAACACGATGTACGAGCCGAATCTACAGGTTCATCTCGAGCAGGGCACGACGATTTTGCGAACCAGTTCGAGCAACGATCCGTATACCGGATTCTCGATTGGATCGGCGGATTCGACGAAGCTCAACTTCTTCGGCAATTTCTGGAAAACCAACGAAGCATCGGTGCAGCGATCGTTCGCGACGCTGCTGTCCGGCGTCATAGCGAGCACACCCAACAGTTGCAGCGCCTCCGGTATCGCATGGATCGACGCGTACTGCAACAAAGGCCAAGTCCAGGGCGCACAAACATTCGGCAGTTACAGTGTCAACGAGGTTTGCACGAGCATCGGCATCGACCCGAATGGAACGTTCAATGCACGGCTCGTGGGCCATGAATTGGGACACAACTTCGGCGCCGACCACACCCATTGCACGAGCGCGACGGACGGCTCGTCGCCGGTAGCGACCAACACCATCGATCAGTGTTACAACGGGGAAAGTGGGCGTGGTTGCTACGCGGGCACGCAAATCTGTCCCGCCGGTGGCAAAGGCACGATCATGAGTTACTGCAATATCGGCGCATGCACGGGAACGCAAAATCTTCTGCAGTTCGCCTCCGTGCAAATCAATGACGTGTTGCTCCCCGAAGTTGCCGCCAACACGCCGAGTTGCCTGAGCACGACCGCTGACGAGATTTTCGCGAACGGTTTCGAATAGAAACTACTCACGCATCAACGTCGACTTTCCAAACAGACTTTCAACGAGATCCACCGCCAGTTTCGCCGTGCCATTCTTATTATCGAGCGCAGGATTGAGTTCGACGATATCCAACGAACCCATGCGGCCGGTGTCGGCGATCATTTCCATCACGAGTTGCGCTTCGCGGTAATTCGGGCCGCCGGGAATCGTGGTGCCGACGCCGGGGGCGATATCCGGATCGAGAAAATCCACGTCGAAGCTGACGTGGATGTGCGTGTTGGCATCGACGCCGTCGAGCGCTTCTTCCATCGCACGCCGCATGCCGACTTCATCGATGTAACGCATATCGTAAATATCGAGCCCACTATCGCGCACCAGTTTTTTCTCGCCCGCGTCGACCGAACGAATACCGATCTGACGAATACACGCCGCATCGATGGCCGGCGAATGGCCGCCGAGTTC
>OLMB01000119.1_pt1 | contig 16191 bp, 18 predicted proteins | sample 1604691 | NCBI WGS metagenome assembly OLMB01 (sample SAMEA104055722, study PRJEB20765) | soil metagenome | isolation source: soil
CGGCGCGGAACTGCTCGAGAAAAAGAAAAAGTAAGCGGCCACCGCCGCGCCGATCAAAATCACGACGATCGGCACGATTTTCATGGCGGACGAACTGGATGGACGTGGCGATTCTGGTCTGACAGGCATGGTCAACGATTCTTAGCTAAGAAAGTTTTGAACAGCTCGAGATCCCCTTCCCCTGCAACTTCCTGGCCAGCCGTACACTTAGGCAATCAGCCAGCCGGCTGCTGCGCACGAATAAGGTAGCGCATTTTTTGTAACATGTGGCAACTTTTTACAGGCGCTTAACGCGCGTTCAACCCGTGCCGACGAACATGGCGTAACATTCGAAGACTCTCGTACAGGCGGGCTGCAGCGAGCTGGAGATGGAAGGAGACACATCATGGATGGAAAGCGAGCCACGAGCAAAACCTCGAACGACGAATTGACGAGTGGCGTTGATTCAGTCGCGGGGCGGGCACACGAAACCGTCGATGCCGCAGCGGACAAGTTGGATGCAGCGGCGGAAAAGATCGACGCGGCCGCCGACGACCTGAACGAGCGGATCAGTGAAATTCAAGAGCGTCTGAAGGCAGACGGCGAACGTTTGTTTGCCAGCGCGCGCGAGTTGGGCGAGGTGATCAGCAAGCAGACGCGCCAACATCCGCTCACGGCTTGCGGTCTTGCATTCGTGGCCGGCATCGCCGTCGCGCGTTTGTTGCGCCGATAGCGATCGCACGTGAACACGCCGGTTGAGAGTAAGCCGGTCGGTCACGGTTCCACCGATTTGCCGGCGGATGCGTCGATTCCGCCAGCGGAGACGAACGAAACGGCCGACGAAGCATCGCTGCGAAACATTGCTCACGAAGGGATCGAGTACCTTCGCAATCTCGTCCAATTATTTCTCGGCGAGGTGGAAATTGCGCGCAGCAGTTTCAAGCTGCTGCTCATCGCTGCGGTGCTCATTCCCGTTTTTTTATTGACCATCTGGGCGACGCTCAATGTGTTGCTGGGTGCGCTTGTCGCGCGATGGCTGCACGACTGGCTTTACGGATATCTCGCCATCGTTACCGTGAACGTCGCACTCGTCGCCGCTTTCGTCGTCGGCGCGATGCGATGGAAGCGCGATCTCACATTGCCGCGCAGTCGAGCCGCGCTGGCGCGTTTGCTGGAACGCATCCGATGAGTCGTCGTCTCGCACGTGCTCGAATCGTCGCCGCGGAGACGCAATTGACGGCGTTGGACACGCTGCTCGACGCCGACATGCAGCGATTTCGTCAACAGTTAAGTCCGACGAAACTGCTGGCGGGAAGTTTCGCCGCCGGATTCGCAACGATTCTGCTGCCGCGACGGGTGCGCGCGGGATTCGTTTACACGTTCGGCTCGATCGCGTGGCCGCTCATACGGCTATTCGCGCCGACGATGCTGCAGAATTTTCTGCAGCAGGCAGACACGGACGATTGATTACTGGAATCCGTTTTTGAAGATTTCGTCGTTGTCCGGAATCACGAGCAGGTTTGCCGATATCGGCGTAAGTCCGCTGATCGTGAGCGATGATCCGGTAATCGTGCCTGTTGCGATCATGTGGACTGCGTTGTTGCTATCGAATCCGTAAAGCGTCCACGTCGCGTTGTGCGGCGAGTTGAAGGTCACCGCGACATCATGTGAAACGGTATCTTTGTTGGTCAATAAAACCATCGCGTTGCCGCTGCCGTGAAACGCATACGCGCCCACTTGATCGATGCTCGATGTCGTAGCGGCAACGCTGTCGCCGAACACGTTCGAGCCGGCCGCATCGTAGTTCAGCAGAATCTGATAGCCGCGCTCGGCTTTCGTGCTTGGGTCCGGCGCCACCCAGCGCGTCGCCATGTCCACGCCTTCACGCGCGAAGATCGCGAGCAATTCGGCTTGCGCGACGGCCCCGCTATTCGTGTTGTCGTTGCCCCAGTTGTATTCGGTGATCGCGAGTTTCGTGCCGGGACAATATTGGTCGATCCACGCGCGCACGCGCGGGATCAAGTTCGGCTTGTCGTAGTGATTGCTGTCGTCGTCGCCGAGCGATCCGATCCACGAATCCGATACCCAAGTCGAGTCGTACATCTCCTTCAAGGATTTCAGACGCCGCGCAGCCGTCGCCGCCGAATCATCATCGCTGAGCGCGACGTTGGTGCCTTGCGGGTAATAGTGCAGATCGAGATAGTCGACCAAATGTTTGCCGCCGGCGAGCGGATTGGCGCACACCTGTTGCAAATACCACGCGACGAACGCGAGGCCGCCGTGATGGGCGCGATCAGTGCTGCCTTGGATGCAGTTGCAGTCGGCAGAATCTTGCGCCGACGAAAACAGATCCGGATATCCCCAAGTCACAGGGCCCGTCACCAACGCATCAGGATCTTGTGTCTTGATCATCGCCCCGTATTCGGCCGCTTTGCCCCAGATTTCATCGTATGTCGGCGGTATGGGATGAACATCGCGATGTGTGGAATTCCAGAGCATCACTTCGTTGTCGAGCGAATACATTTTCACGCCGCCGTTCGCCGCTGTCCCGAACGTGGACTGCAAATGGGCAATCCACGGTTTCTCGAACGTCGACGTGATCGCGGTCGACGTATCTTGCGGACTGTTGTTGATCAGATGATAGAGATTATTGTCGGCGTCATAGAGAACGCAGTTCGGAGAAGTATTGTGCGCAGGTGAGCATTCGCCGCTGCCCGCATCTGTGTCGTACGGATCGACGGCGGGATTACCGTTGCTCGGTTCCTGCGTGCCGTATTTCTTCACGGAGAATCCCGCGAAATATGGATGCATATGCGGGCTGTCTGCGCGCGGCGTCCAGCCGATGGTCGGAATCGCGATCAGCGGTTGCGCACCGCCCATCTTCGCTTCGGTGATGAAGGTGTCCGCCGAATTACCGGCCGGCGGTGTGCCGGTGCAGCTAGCCGCGGTGCAGTCCGGAATGTTTTCCCAGTAATAATCCTGCGCGGTGCTGTGCACGTCGACTTGCCAGTTGTACCGCGTCGTCGAATTACCGCCCCAGCGGCGTACCGTGTAGCCCATCTGCGCGTTGCGCGTCGCATCGCCGTAAGCAACGCCGAAGATGAGCGGACTTATCGGGCGCACGTTTTTCGTCGTGTCGACAGTCACGGTGACGGTACCGCCCGATGTGGCAGCGTGGGCGACGACGGCAATCAGAAATAACAAAAGCGCAGGGGCGCAACGCATGGAAGACTCCGATCGAAGAGCATAGCGTAACAACCTGCGCGTCACGCGTCTGGGACTAAGTCACTAAGCGCAGTGTGACCTGACCCACAATTCCTTATTGAACCGGAATCGTGATCAGCGTCTTGATCTGTTCGGGCGGAACGGTGGTCGGATCATTCACATATTCTTCGATGGGGCCGCCCGCTGGTTTGTACGCTTGCAGCGTCAACCAGCCGAATGCTTTCTTCGTCGCATCGGGCAATTGTTCGTAAGGCCCGGTGTGCATGAACTGCACCGCTTTACCGGCGTAGGTAGTGCCGCTTTGAATATTGCCGGTCGCTGCGACATCGTTGCGATCGACGGGAATGCCCGCGTTGAAAGCCCACGGCTCTCCTTCGTGGCTCGTCGTGATCGTCAGCGGCGCGCCTTGCATGCTGATCTTGTTGCTGGCCATGAATGTGCCGATGCTGCCATAAGCGGCCGTCAAAACGTCTTTGGCTGTTTCGAGCGTCGCCGTTCCCGGAATGAAATAGATTTTCTTCGCCGCAAACGTGACCTCGTTTCCGCCGATACCGGTGACGTCGGTGATTGGCATACCTTCGACGAACGATTTCAACTTCGCCAAACCTTTGTCGTAGTCCTTGCCGACCATCGAATCCATCATCAGGTTGAAATAACGTCCGATGAGTTTGCCGCCGGCGTTGACGTCGAGACCCCACGTTACTTTCGTCCCCTGACCGGCGGGCGTGAGTACATACGTGGCGCCGGCCTTGCCCATCTCGCCGAAATCTAGCGCGGCCTTTATCGATTCATAAGGCTTGCTTTCAGTGATCGTTTGGCTGCCGATGCCGATATCTTTGTTGCCCGACCAGCTTTCCATTGCGCCGACGCCGGTGGCGGGACCCGAATACGTGTATTTCGCGTTCGGATCCTTGTCGAACCACGGCGACCATTCATTGAAACGCCGGAAACCGTCGAGCACGGTGAACACTTGCGAGGGCGGTCGATCGATGGTGACGGAACGTTCGACGTGCGCCGTATCGGGAAGCACGAAACCGATGCCGACGACCAGCGCGACCACGACCGCGAGAAAAATCAGAAGATTCCGCAAGAAGCGCATGCCGTACTCCCCGGTGATGCGATGGCGCGAATCGTAGTGCAGACGGGCGGCGTTTTCCACCGCAAAAAAAGGAGGGACCGGATTAAAAGCTCTCCCTGCGCTGGGCAGTCACAGGGAGAGCAACTTATCGTCGTAGCAAAATTGTATTCGTACAGCGTGTAAATATGTTTCCCGTGCCGGAGCGAAATACTCTTCCGGATACGCAGTCGATCGTCGAAAACCCGATCGGTTTGCTCAGGCTGATCCGTCAGCCATCAACGAGCGGTTGTACGTCTAGGCGAAGTTAAATTATTTCTTCTTCGCTGTCTTACGTGCAGACTTCTTGGTTGCTTTGGCTTTCGCTGTTTTCTTCGCAGCTTTCTTTGCAGGTTTCTTTGCAGCTTTCTTCATAGCCATATCGCGTCTTAGCTCCTCGTCAGTTGGTAGTTGTTGCCCAGTAAAAGCGTGAAGGAATGCTTCGCACAGCAAGTCGCTGTTTGTCGCATGCCGCAGATTGTTTACTTGCCGACGTGTACGTTCGTCGGAGAGAAGTCGGAGTACGTGAAGCGGTATCGATACCGTCACTTTTTTTACGGCCTCGGCCTTTTCGCCGTGCTCGATATAAGGATGAATGAACTTCGCTGCAACCATGGATTCCGTTACGCGCCTGTTACGCTGATGCAAAATTTAATTCCCGATTTTTTTTCGTGTCAACATGTTTATGCACGTCGAAGCTGGCGCGCGGCCGTTGCGAGTCGGTCGTCAGGCCCGTTGGAATCCGACGAACAAAGGGCCGCGCGCGCCATGCAACTTCCACAAATGGACGTATATACTTCTATAAGCAAAAACGGCGATTTGCGCAGTTCGCCACGCGACGACAATGATGATGATGATGCAACGCAAGCAATTATGCGGCTTGCAGCTATGTCTTGCCTCTCGACCGCATCGATACGTGGAATACATTCTTTAAATCTATACTTTGCGGCATCGACGTAGCGCAATAACGGCAAATGTTTTCTCGAGAGCTCCGACATCGTTCCGAACCGCTGTCGAAACGGCGAATCGAAGGACGAAAAATATTTTTGCGAAAACGATGAATTTTCTGCACTGCGCGCACGAAATGCGCGAATTTGCGCAAAAATTTTCGACGTCGACGAGGAACGAGCGCGAGCGAATTTACTTCAAAACGTTTGCGAGACGCGTCGCGAAGCGATGCAAATCCGCATGTGTTTTTGTTTCCGTCGCGCACACGAGAAGTGCGTTTTCATATTCGGAATATTCTTCGCCGAGCGCAAATCCCGCGACGATTTTTTCTTTCGCGAGACGTTCGACGACATCGCGCGCCGGTCGCGGAAGTTGAATCGCGACCTCATGAAAAAATGGTCGCGTGAAAAGTTGTTTCACACCTGGAATCGCGCAAAGTAAATCGCGCAATTTGCGCGTGTTGTTCATGCTCGCTTTCGCCGCGCGTTCGACGCCGCTCGGACCGAGCATCGCCATCGCGATCGTCGCCGCCGTGACGAGCAGACCTTGGTTCGTGCAAATGTTCGACGTCGCTTTCGCGCGACGGATATGTTGCTCGCGCGCTTGCAGCGTGAGGGCAAACCCCTGCTTGCCGTCGAGATCGGTTGTGCGCCCGACGATGCGGCCCGGCATTTGTCGCACGTATTCCTGTTTGCACGCGAGGATGCCAAAGTACGGCCCACCCGACGACAGCGGCACGCCGAACGGTTGACCGTCGCCGCATACGATATCTGCGCCGTGCGCTTTCGATTTTCCGCTGCCCCACCGACCCGGCGGTTTCAACACCGACAGCGCCAGCGGATTGACGATACCAATCGCGAGCGCGCCTTTATCGTGCGCCCAATCCGTGAGCGCATCGACATCTTCGAGCACGCCGAAGAAATTCGTTTGCGGAATCACCAACGCGGTAAACGAGCCGAAGTCCTGTTTCGACAACCACTCCGGCGAAACACCGCCGCCCGTTTTGCCTTCATGACAGAAATCGAATTCGACGATCTCGATGCCCTGCAGCGAAACGATGGTGTGCAGCGTCTTTCGATACGCCGGATGCACCGACTTAGGCACCAGCACTTTGCGCGGACCTTTCTTCAAGCAGCGCTCGGCCATCAAGACGGCTTCGGCAAGCGAGGTCGCGCCGTCGTACAACGAGGCGTTGCTGACGTCCATGCCGGTCAGACGCGTCATCATCGTCTGATATTCGTAAATGAGTTGCAGCGTGCCCTGACTCGCCTCGGCTTGGTACGGTGTGTATGCAGAATAGAATTCGCCGCGCGACACGATCGCCCACACCGCTGCCGGAATGTGATGCTCGTACGCGCCTGCGCCGCAAAAATTGAGCGGAGTTCCGTCCTGCGCGGCGCGCTCTTTCATCAGCCGCGTCACTTCCATTTCGCTCATTCCGGTCGGAACCTGCTTGAGCTGTTCGATTTTCAGCGAGGCCGGAATTTCATCGAACAAATCCTCGATCCGCGATACGCCGATCGTTTTCAGCATTTCACGGACATCGGACTCGGAGTGCGGAATGAACGGCATGTCGATCTCAGCAGATTAGGCAGCGACGCGTATCGGTCAGCGTCGCGCTGTGACGAAAAGAACGTTACGAAAAACGGACGCGACGCGAATCAGTGCTCTTCGCTTTCGATCAACTCGGCGTATGCATCGGGGTCGAGCAGTTCTTCTTGCTCTTCGGCGAGATTGGTCGGCTTGACGACAAAGATCCACCCTTCGCCGTAGGCATCTTCGTTGATCGTCTCGGGCTTGTCGGCCAACGCGCTATTCACGGCCGTCACTTTTCCCGATACCGGCGCGTAGACGTCCGACGCGGCTTTCACGGATTCGACGACGGCGCACGCGTTGCCCGCCTGCACATCGTCGCCGACGCTGGGCAATTCGACGTATACGAGATCGCCGAGCAATCCTTGTGCGTGATCCGAAATTCCCACCGTGACGGAGCCGTTGTCTTCGACTCGCGCCCACTCGTGGGACTTCATGAATTTCAGATCGCCGGGAATTTCATTCATGACTGCTTCCTTGGTTCGGTCGGACGGGCGGGACTCACCATAATTCTACACTGAGCACGACGCCTGCAAAATCACATTCCTTCGCGTGGCTTGCCGTCGCGGACGAAGGGATATTTCACGATCCGTACACCGACCAGCTTGCCACGAATGTCGACCTGCGCCTGATCCACCGCGGCCGGCACGCGAGCGAACGCGACGGACTTGCCGAGGGTGGGCGAGAAGGTGCCGGACAGGATTTCGCCATCGCCTTTCGGCGTTGCGACGCGCTGGCCATGACGCAGGACACCTTTCTCGTCCATGACCAGACCAACCATTTCGCGTTTGACGCCATCGGCTTGCTGTTTTTCGAGTGCGGAACGGCCGATGAAATCGCGGGACGCGTCGAGCGACACCGTCCACGCAAGTCCGGCTTCCCACGGCGTGATCGATTCATCCATGTCTTGGCCGTACAAATTCATGCCGGCTTCCAGACGCAACGTGTCGCGCGCGCCCAGTCCCGCAGGTTTCACGCCCGCGGCGGCGAGCTTGTTCCATAACTCGACTGCGTGCGACGACGGCACGATGATTTCGTATCCATCTTCGCCCGTGTAGCCGGTGCGCGCGATGAATAGATCGTCGCCTTCGACGGCGACGAACTTGCCGATCTTCGCTGCTTTCTCTCTCGTGACGTCGGTCAGTATCGACTGAACTTTCGCGCGCGCTTCGGGACCTTGCACGGCGATCATCGACAAATCGCCACGTTCGGTGACATTCACGCTGAACGCCTTGGTCTGCTTTTGAATCCACGCCAGATCTTTATCGCGCGTCGATGCATTCACGACGACGCGGAAAAAATCTTCGCGCAGGAAATACACGATGAGATCGTCGATGACGCCGCCCTGCTCGTTCAACATCGCCGAATAAAGCGCTTTGCCGGAAACTTTCAACTTGTCGATGTTGTTTGCCAATAGATGACGCAGAAATTCGCGTGTGCGGTCGCCGTGCAAATCGACCACGGTCATGTGCGAAACGTCGAACATGCCGGCGTGCTTGCGCACCGCATGGTGTTCCTCGATCTGCGAACCGTAGTTGAGCGGCATGTCCCAGCCGCCGAAGTCCACCATTTTCGCGCCGAGTGCGCGGTGCGTTGCGTTGAGGATCGTCTGCTGAGTCATGGCGGCAACCGAAAAACGGGCACCCATTATCGCATGTCGGTATCGACGGGAATAAAACGACCCTCTCGACGATCTAGCACGGTATCCCAAACGTGGAGTGCGCCGTGAAGACGTCAAAAGATAAGGAACAACGGATCATCGTTCTTGAAGATGCAGGCCGGCGACAGGCATTAGGCTGCATCGCCGGATGGGCCGGCGCCGCCGTGGTCTGGACGATGGTGGGCGGCGTGCCACGTGCACTCGGCAGCACGCGCAGCGGCGTCAATGCGGCATCGAAAAATGCGTTCACGTTCGTGCAGATCAGCGATACGCACATCGGATTTCATAAAGATGCCAATCCTGATGTCGTCGGCAGTTATCGCAAAGCGGCCGCCGAGATAAATGCGTTGCCGCACAAGCCGGCGCTGGTCCTGCACACGGGCGACGTGACGCATCTGTCGAAGCCGGAAGAGTTCGGGCAAGCGAAAGAATTATTCACGGAAATCCACATCGACCGCGTGCACACCATTCCCGGCGAACACGATGCGATCGACGACGGCCTCACCGGCTATCTCAAATTTTTCGACCACGACGGAAAAAATCGCGGCTGGTACAGCTTCGATCAGAACGGCGTGCACTTCATCGGATTGTCGAACGTGCTGAATTTCAAGATGGGCACGATGACCTCGATCGGCGACGAACAACTGGCGTGGGTCAAACAGGATCTGGCCGGTGTCTCGAAATCGACACCGATCGTGGTGATGGGTCACATCCCGCTGTGGACGATCTACGCGCCGTGGGGTTGGGGAACGGCCGATGCCGATCGGTTGATGGCGATGCTGAAACCATACGGTTCGGTCACCGTATTGAATGGCCATATTCATCAGGTGCTGCAAAAAGTGGAAGGCAACATCGCGTTGCACACGGCGAGGTCGCTTGCGTATCCGCTGCCGACGCCAGGGCAAGAAGGCGTCGGCGAGCCTGGTCCGGTAAAAGTCCCGGCGGAACAGCTTGGCAAGATGCTCGGCACGCGTGAGATCACGGTCGTCCGCGGCAAGCACGAATTGGCGATGGTCGACACGCCGATTGATCACGCATGAGGACGACGATGAAAATTTCGACATTATTTCTAACCGCGATTCTTTTCGGCGGATCGGTATTCGCCAACGAAGCGCCGACGATCACGATCCAAAAATTCGCGTTCACGCCGAAAGAGATCACCGTCGTTCCGGGTACGAAGGTCAAATGGATCAACAAAGATGAAACGCCGCATACCGTGAGCACGAGCGACAAGAGTTTCATGTCGAAGGCGATGGACACCGACGACACGTACGAATACACATTCGTCAACGAAGGCGATTTCAGCTACTTTTGTACTTTGCATCCTTTCATGACGGGCGTGGTTCACGTCCACCCCGGCAAATAACGGACGCGATGCGCGAATGATGGCGGCGGCGAACTCCTGGATCGGCGACCTGGTGCAACAGCATCTGGACGCGGCGTACAACTTAAGCCGCTGGCTATTGGGCAATGAGCATGACGCCGCCGATGCCGTGCACGATGCGTACGTGCGTGCCGCGCGCGCGGCGCACACGTATGCGGGTGGCAATGCGCGATCGTGGTGGCTCGCGATCGTGCGCAATTGTTGCCTGACGATTCTGGCGCTGCGCAAACGGGAGAATCATCTGCGCAGTGTTGAAGCCGCGCCGGAACCCGAGACGACTCACGATGCGGAAAACAGCGCGCACGCCGAACAATGCCGAACGATGATCGCGCAGCATCTGCGCGCATTGCCTGCCGAGTTTCGCGAAGTGCTGGTCTTGCGTGAGCTCGAAGATCTTTCGTACCGAGAAATTGCCGACGTGCTCGACGCGCCGATCGGAACCGTGATGTCACGCTTGTCGCGCGGACGCGCGATGTTGCAACGCGCGCTTGGCGACACGGCGCAGGAGAATTCCCATGGACTGTAAAACCGCATCGGCTTTGCTCGAGGCATACCTCGACAACGAACTCGATCGCGACGCGGCGCGCGAAGTCGAAAAACATCTGGACGTGTGCGCCGATTGTCGCGAGGCGTTGACCAAGCTCGACGAGGTGCGTCTTGCATTGCGCGACGTGTCGTTGCGTTATGTCGCGCCAAACGAGTTGCGCGAACGGCTATTCAAAGAATCGGCGGCGAGGACACAAATCCACCGCAGAAACTGGCTTGCGATCGCCGCATCCTGGGTCGTCGCGTTTGCCGCCGGCGGCGTATTTGTCACGCTCGGTCACAATCCTGCGAATGCCGGCAATGATCAGACGGTTCGCGATGCTTTCGCCAGCCACTGGCGCGCGCTCGCGGCGACGTCGCCTGTCGATGTCGTGTCGACGGATCGCCACACGGTGAAACCGTGGTTTGAAGGCAAGCTGTCGCAAGCGCCGGACGTTCGCGATTTCGCAGATCAAGGTTTCGCGCTAGTCGGCGGACGCATCGATTACCTCGGCGACAAGCGTGTGCCCGCACTCGTGTACAAACACGGACAGCATCTCATCGACGTCTTCGTTTTGCCGGCGGCCGACGCGCCATCATCGGAAACGACGAAAGAAAACGGTTACGAATTGCACACGATCGCGATGGGCGACCAACGCGCGCTGGTGGTGTCTGATATGGACGAACACGAGTTCGGCGCATTCGCGGGATTGCTGTCGCGGCGCTGACGTCTCAGCCGGCGATCGCCTTTTCGAGCGCAGTCAACGACAGATACCCCGCGTGCATCGCCAGCCAGACCAAGCTCAGGATCGCGTGCACGTGTCGATTTTTCGACAGCATCGAAATGATCGCGATGCCGAGCAGAGCCGGCAGGAAATACACATATTCCGACGGTACGTCGCGCAAGTGGTCCATTTGTTTCCAGACCGTCTCAGGCACATCGATGAGCAGCGACACGGTCATCATGCCGAAAATCCATCGATTGTTCGCGAAGTAATAGCGCTCGAAATCCATGTCGGCGGGAAACTCCGCCGGAAACAGCTGCGACGACAGCATGAAGATGACAATGGAATAGAGCGACAGGAAGAAAAACAACTCCGTCGTCCATGTCTGCAACTTGTTCCAGTTCGCCATACCCCACCAAATGGCGAGGACGTAGACGATGAGATTGATCGTCCACACGACATGCACCCAGTAAATTTTTACCGTCGTACGCTGTTGAATGAGTTTGCTGAGACCGCGCAGCAAATGTGTCAGCGCAAGACCGAGAATGACCGAAATCAGTACGCTGAGATGCGCGAACATCGAAGCCTATTGGGTCAGCTAGTGCGCCGCGCGCACCCTGAGCGTGGTGCCGTCGACAGAGACGACTTCGATCGGCGATCCGGCCGGCAACTCCGGACCTTCCACCATCCAAAGCGAATCGCCGACGCGTGCTTTACCGTGTCCGTTGATGATGGCGCTATCCAGAATATATTTGCGTCCGACATATTGCTCGGCGCGGCGATTCAACAGCGGCTGATCGGTGAGCGTGTCGCGCACGTGACGAATGAATTTCCAGTATAGAAAACAACTGGCCAGCGATAGCAGAACGAACAAAACGACTTCCATGGGAAACATGAGATCGGGGACGATCAATACGATCAGACCCATCGCCGCCGCCGCGATGCCGATCCACAACATGAAAAATCCCGGTGCGAGAATTTCCGCGCCGATCAGCACCAATGCGAGCAGCCACCAGCCGTAATGCGTTGCGAGATTCGTCAACATATCCACATTTCCACAAAGTTACGGGGTTGGCGGCGCCGGTACGAACGAGCGCTGCGCCGGCGGCGGTGCCGCCGGTCGCGCGAGCGCGGTTTGCGCCTGCTGATCCAACAGACTGCTCTTCGCCAGTTCTGCGATACCGGCCAGCGAACCGAGTATGCCAGTCGCCTCCATCGGCAGCAGCATGATTTTCTGATTCGGCGCGCCGACCATCGCCTTCAATGCATCGACGTATTTTGTCGCCACGAAATAATTGATCGCATTAATATCGCCGGCGCGGATCGCCTGCGATACCATTTCCGTCGCCTTCGCTTCGGCCTGCGCGGCACGTTCGCGTGCCTCCGCTTCTCGGAATGCCGCTTCGCGCTTGCCTTCGGCGGAGAGAATCGCCGATTGCTTTTCGCCTTCGGCCTTCAGGATAGCGGCCTGACGAAAACCTTCGGCTTCGAGAATGTTCGCGCGCTTTTCGCGCTCGGCCTTCATCTGACGCGCCATCGAATCGATCAAATCGCGCGGCGGTTGAATGTCCTTGATCTCGATGCGGTTGCACTTCAGACCCCACGGATGCGTCGCTTCATCGACTACGCGCAACAGCCGCGCATTGATGTCGTCGCGTTTCGACAGCGATTCGTCCAGATCCATCGATCCCAGCACCGTACGGATGTTGGTCATGACGAGATTCAGGATCGCCTGCTGCAAATTCGACACTTCGTACGCCGCTTTTGCCGCATCGAGTACCTGATAGAACACGACGCCGTCGACGCGTACGACCGCATTGTCTTTCGTGATGACGTCCTGCGATGGAACGTCGAGCACCTGTTCCATCATGTTCATCTTGCGGCCGACCGTCTGATAGATCGGAATCAGAATGTGCAGACCCGGCTCCATCGTGCTCGTGTAGCGGCCAAAGGTCTCTTTGGTCCACTCGTACCCCTGCGGGACGACGCGGAGCATCTTCGCCATGAAGATGACGGCAACGATAAGTAACGCCAGTGCAACGATTCCACTGCCGCCCATGAGATTCTCCCCAGCCAATTTGCGTATACACAGTATATCGGCGTCTGAGTACGACATTGGGACGACCAGTGTTAATATTCGGTTCGTTTCCGCCCGCTTTCGCCGCTTCTGCGGGCCTTTCAATCGGTTATGGGGAGATTCCAGATGAAACGTCAACTCACGCTTGCGATCAGTATTGCGCTGCTCGGTCTCAGCGGTTCGGCTTTTGCGATCACGGATACGGAAACCAATGCGAGTATTCCGTTCAATCTCGCCGCGCCCGGCGCCCGCAGCATGGGCATGGGCGGTGCCTTCCTCGGCCTGGCCGACGACGCGACGGCGGCTTATACCAATCCGGCAGGGCTGACGCAGCTCGTCACGCCGGAAATCTCGATCGAAGGCCGCCACACCGACTACAGCATTCCGTACATCAACGGCGGCACCGCATCGCTCAGTCCGTTCAACGGATCCGGGCTCAGCGCCAACGATGCAAACAGTTCGATCAACAATATCTCTTTCATATCGTTCGTATTGCCACACGATCGTTGGTCGTTTGCCGTGTATCGCGACGAACTCGTTCGATTCAACACCGACTTCGCCACCTCCGGCGACACCGGCGCCGTCGTCGGTCCTGTCGGCAATCAATTCGCCACGTTGCCGGTGGACGCGCATTCCGATTTGCGCATCGTCAATTACGGCGTCAGCGCGGCGTACAAAGTCGCCGACAATATTTCGCTCGGTCTCGGACTTTCTTACTACGATTTCAAAGTCGACACGCTGATCACGCGTTTCGAGTTCCCCAACAATACGCAGAACATTCCCGCCGGAACGCCGACCAATCAGCAAGTCCAGAACGGCAGCGACAACGACGTGGGCGTCAACCTCGGCGCACGTTTCGTGCTGAGCGAACACTTCAGCGCCGGCCTCGTCTATCGCAAAGGGCCGACGTTCGACTACCGCGCCAGCAACACCGTGCTGATCGATCCGGCCACCGTCACGACGGCGCTGGGCAACGTGAAGTTCAAAGTGCCCGACGAATACGGCGGCGGCTTGAGCTGGCATCCGAATGACGCACTCGTCGTCAACTTCGACGCGGATTACGTCGAGTATTCGCAGCTAACGCGCGGCATCCAGTCGCTGTTCGGCAACGATCCGGCGCAAGTGTCGCGGCTGACCATTCCGAACGGCACCGAATACCATCTCGGCGGCGAGTATACTTTTACGCAAATGTCGCATCCGTTCAGTCTGCGCGCAGGCGTCTGGCGCGATCCGCGCCATTCGATCGAATACAAAGGCGATCCGGGCGACAGCGACGTCGGCGCCATCGCGCTCGCGACGCTGTTCAGCGGCACCAAGGGTTCGCAGACGCACGGTTCTGTCGGCGCGGGTTTGGCGTTCAGCAAATTCCAGATCGATGCGGCGGCGGATTTTTCCGACCTGACCAATATGTATTCGATCTCGGCCGTCTATCACTTCTAAACAGATTCAAATTTCGAAGCCGCAAATGCGGCTCCGATTTCACCGATCAATCAGCGATTGTCCTGATAGAAACTGCGGAACGCCGGCGAGAACAGCGTGGCGTCCGGCGCCGCTGCGTCCAACGCGCGGGCGGCGCGAATGTCGGCACGCGCGCCGTTGAGCAGTTGGTCGTCCGCGGAAATTTTTCCCAGCGTAAATTTCGACGCGGCCCGCACGAGGTAAGCGTGGTAGCGCGCACGCGTGTCCGCATAAGCGTCCGGATTGATGCGACTGACTTCGGCGTATTGTCCCGCAAGATAGTCGTCGAACGCTTGAACTAACGGCGCCGGCGGTTCGCCTTTTGCGACAATGGGAGTTTTCTCGGGCGGCGGCGGCTTCGGCGTCGTCACAACCGGAGGCGGATTGTTTTTCGCGACGGTTTTCACCGGCGGTTCGACGGGTTTTGTGACGACCGGCGGCTCAGGCGGTTTCTCTTCTTTTTTCACTGCCGCGACTTTTGACGAGCAGGTCGAACTGTCACGCTGCTGCTCACCGGCGATGTCGGGAATTTCCGCCGCTATGCCGCGATTCGGCGCCGAATTCCATTGTGCCAACGCGCCGGCGCAATCGCCCTGCTTGAATGCGATCAGCCCGAGATAATGTTGCGGGATGTACGGCTCATATACCTGACCGTACAAACGCATCTTCGTCGCCGGCTCGGCGTGTTCGCTTTCGGCCTGCTGCATCAATGTGCGCGCTTCGGCGAGATTGCCATCGCGAAACGCTTTCAATCCTCGCGCGTAATTGTCTTTGTAATCGGCGTGCGCGATCGAAGCGACCAACAGGCCGACTGCCATCGCACCGATTCGGCAACCGTTACCAGCCGGCACGCGAGAAATACTCTTTTGATGAGATGGTCGGGAATGCCGCATTCGCCGTCACGCGTTTGCGCGCTTCGACTTTCGCGATCACCTGCACCGGCTTTGCGGCTTTCGGATGCCTGAACGTAATGACATAACTGCCCGCCGGCAAGGTGAGCACCAGTGGCGTACTCGCTTCGGCAGGCAACGTGACTTTCTGCCGATTGGCGTCGACGATGGAATCGACGTTGCCCCACGGATAAGCATTGAGAACCAGTTCGCCGCGCTCGGCTTCGATGCGCGCTTTTTCCGCATCGGCGATCTTCGTGCGCAGTGTCGGCAGCGACGCCATCAATTCATCGTAACGCGCTTCGCCGACAAACAATTTGTTCTGATCTTTCACGAACGCCGCGCGTTCGTCGAAGCGTGCCGTATCGGTCGCCGATTGAAGTTCGTCGCGAAGCTCGTCGGCGAAATGCTCGCGCAACGCGAGTGTCGCTTTGTTCTGCGGGTCGCTGGCGAGCAAGTCACTCATGTCGCGCGCCGCGCTACGGAGTTGATCGAGTGAGAGGTCGGTCGCCGCCAGAATTTTCTCGATGCGACCGCGCGCTTCTTGCGCTTGCGCATTCGCTTTTTCCGCCGTCAATTGCGTTTGCAGCTTCGTCGACAACGCCGTCAGCGC
>OLMB01000125.1_pt1 | contig 16002 bp, 14 predicted proteins | sample 1604691 | NCBI WGS metagenome assembly OLMB01 (sample SAMEA104055722, study PRJEB20765) | soil metagenome | isolation source: soil
CCCGCCGCGTCGACAACGCGCACGCCCGCTCCTTCGACGATCCGGCCGATGCGCGTTGCGCCGCATCCGCCTCGCGCGAGATTGCCGAGCAATTCCATCGCGCCTTCTTCCGACGCCGTAAAACACAATTCGTAGTCGTCTCCACCGCTCAACTGTAAGCCTCGACGAACTTCACGATCGAAACTCGCGTTCAACGCACTCGATGTCGGCAACGCATCGACGTCGATTTCCGCGCCCACGCCGCTCGCGACGCAAATGTGTCCGAGATCGGCGAGCAATCCGTCCGAGATATCGATGCACGAGCGCGCATGTCCGCGCAAAACCAATCCTTGCGCCACGCGCGGCGTCGGCCGATTCAATCGCAGAATGAGTTCGTTAGCCAGATCGTTTCGTGGTTCATCGCCTGCCATCAAACGCAGTCCGCCCGACGCATCGCCGAGCGTACCGGTGACAAAGACAATGTCACCGACATGCGCCCCGCTGCGCAACAGAGCCCTATCGTTCGGCACAAAACCGTTGACGGTTACGGTGATACACATCGGACCCCGCGTCGTATCGCCACCGACTAGCGCCAATTTGAATTCGCGAGCGAGCGAAGCGAAGCCATCGCTGAATTCCTCGACCCATCGCCGATGCGACGCCGGCAGCGTCAGCGCGAGCGTCGCCCATGCCGGTGTCGCGCCCATCGCGGCGAGGTCTGAGAGATTGACCGCCAGCGATTTCCAGCCGATATCGAACGCTGATGTGGTTTCGGGAAAATGCACGCCGCACACAAGCGTATCGGTGCTGACGACCAGTTGATGATTCGCAGGCACCGATAAAATCGCCGCGTCGTCGCCGATGCCGAGCCGAACGTCGTCGCGCGCGATCGCGCAGTGTTTTCGAATGATGCCGATCAGATCGAATTCAGACACGAGCGGCCGGTCGCGCGAACATCATTACTTCGATTCGTCCGACCGCCATTCGCGCGCGGCCTTGTCGAGCACGCCGTTGATGTACGTGTGGCCATGCTCGGCACCGAACCGTTTCGTGACTTCGATGGCTTCGTTGAGCACGACGCGGTACGGAACATCGCGACGATGACGCAGTTCGTACGCGGAGATGCGCAGAACGGCACGTTCGATCGGATCGACTTGAGCGACATCGCGATCGAGGAATGGCGCCAATGCCGCATCGAGTTCAGCGCAGTGTTTTTCGACGCCGCGCAGCAAGTCCTCGAAATAGACGATGTCGGCGATTTCCATGTCCTGCTCGTGGCGGAATTCGTCGATGACCGAATTCATCGGATTGCCGCTGACTTGCCAGGCATAAACCGCCTGCGTCGCGCGGCGGCGCGCACGCGAGCGCGCGGCGAGATCGATTCCATCGGGCCGATGATGTTTGGTCATAACTTTTTCCACAAATCCACAATTTCCAGCGCCGCGCGGGCGACTTCTTCGCCTTTGTTGCCGCGAATTCCGCCGGCTCGCGCCTGCGCATCTTCATGCATCTCGACCGCGAGCACGCCGTTCAACACCGGCACGCGATGTTCGACTGATACAAGCATGAGCCCTTGCGCGCAGCCATCCGCGACATGTTCGAAATGCCGAGTGTCGCCGCGCACCACGCATCCCAGCGCGATGATGGCTGCGTGCTTGCCGTCCTGCGCGAGCTTCGCTGCCGTCGCCGGAATTTCCCATGCGCCCGGCACACGAACGATATCGATCGCCGCGGCGTCGACGCCATCGGCGAGCAACGTACGCCGTGCACCGTCGATCAGAGCATCGACGATACCCGGATTCCAGCGACTGGCGATGATGGCGAATCGTGCGTCGGCATGGACGCGCAACTCGCCGGAATAATCAGGCATGACGGTTCGCCGATGCGGCTCATGCCGCGCGAGTAGTTTACTGGAGCCAGCGCACGATAGCCGTGCGCGATTCGCCGTTTACGCTTCCGGCTGTTCGTAGCCGACGACATCGAGGTCGAAACCGCTCAAACCGAGAAAGCGTCGCGGCGTGCCTAGAACGATGAGCCGGCGCGCGCCCAAATCGTGCAGAATCTGCGCGCCGAGGCCGTGGCGCCGCCATTCGACCGCCGCATCGATCGGCGCTGGTTCCTCCGAACGTGAGAAGCGCTCCGCCGAATTCGCCGCGTGGGCATCGCCGAGAACGACGACGACCCCGCGATTTCGATGCGCGACATGACGCAACGCATCGCTGATCGACAAGCCGCTGTCGGCGCGTTTGAGATGGAGAACATCAGCGATGGCGTCGCTCACGTGCACGCGCGCGAGAACGGGTTGTGTGTCGTCGATCGCGCCACGCGTAAGCGCGAAATGCGTCAACCCGATCGATGCATCGCGATAACCGACGAGATGAAACGATCCGAATTGCGTTTCGACGTCGCGCTCGAAAATCCGCGCAACAGTTTTTTCAGTTTCGAGTCGATAACGGATCAGATCGGCGATGCTGCCGATTTTCAATCCGTGCGCCGATGCGAACTTTTCCAATTGTGGACGCCGTGCCATCGTGCCATCTTCAGCAAGAATTTCGACGAGCACGCCCGCGGGCTGAAATCCCGCGAGCGCGGCGAGATCGCTCGCGGCCTCGGTGTGGCCGGCACGCGTCAGCACGCCGCCCGGCTGCGACGCGAGCGGAAAGATGTGACCGGGCTGAACGAGATCGGACGCGGTCGCGTCGTGCCGAACGGCTGTCTGAATCGTGCGGGCGCGATCTTGCGCCGATATGCCCGTGGTCACGCCTTCGGCCGCTTCGATGGATACGGTGAAATTGGTGTGGTGACGCGACGCGTTGTCGCTCACCATCGGCGGCAGACGCAGTTGCTCGCAGCGTTGTTTGGTCAGCGACAGGCAGATCAGTCCGCGTGCTTCGCGCGCCATGAAGTTGATGTCTTCCGGACGCACTTTTTCGGCGGCCATGATCAGGTCGCCTTCGTTTTCGCGATCTTCATCGTCGACGATGACGACCATGCGTCCGGCGCGGATGTCTTCGACGATTTGTGGAATCGTGCTGAAGCTCACGATGCGGAATCCATGCGCAAACGCTCGACATAACGTGCAATTAGATCGACTTCGATGTTGACGGTATCGCCTACCCGTTTATCTGCGAATGTCGTGACGGAAATCGTGTGCGGAATGAGATTCACGCCGAATGTGTTCGCATCGACATCGTTGACGGTGAGGCTGACCCCGTCGATGCAAACCGAACCTTTGGCCGCGATGTATTTCGACAATTCGCGCGGAATTTCGAAGCGCCAGCGTTGCGAACGCGCGTCCGGTTCCAAAGAGACTACGCGCCCAATGGCGTCGACGTGACCGGAAACGAGATGGCCACCCAAACGATCAGACAGACGCAACGATTTTTCGAGATTGACGCCGTCGCCGTCGCGAAGCGCGCCGAGCGTCGTACGCGACAGTGTTTCGTTTGAAACGTCTGCGTAAAAACTTTTTGCGTCTGGATCGATTGCGGTGAGGCAGACGCCGGAGACGCAAATGCTGTCGCCGACCGCAACATCGGTCATGTCGAGATCGCCGGCGCCGACGCGAATGCGCGCGTCGCCACCGCGACGCTCTGTCGACAACACAGTTCCTTTGGCGAGAACGATTCCGGTAAACATATCAGCGACGCAGCAGCAAACGCGTATCTTCGCCGATCTGGCGGCGATCGACGATATTCCAACGTGGCGCGTCGGAAATTTCCTTGAATTCGGGCAGCGTGAGTAGCGGCCGGGCGGTGTCGCCGAGTACGACCGGCGCGGCGTAGAGCAGCAATTCGTCGACGAGATCGGCGTTTATCAGCGCACCGCAAAGTGTCGGGCCGGCTTCGACTTGCAGCTCGTTGACGCCACGGTTGGCAAGCAGCGCCATCAGAGCGGTCAGGGAGAGATTTCCCTCGATCAACGGCAACGCAACGAGTTCGACGTTGCGGAATCGGTCGTCGGCTTTTGCGTCGTTGCCGTGGACGATAAGCGTCGGGGCGGATCCATCGAGCAAATTCGAATCACGCGGCGTGCGCAACGTGCGATCAAGCACGACACGAAGCGGCGCGACAAACGATGTGTCGAGACGCACGGTGAGACGCGGATCGTCGGCGATCGCCGTCCCGATGGCGGTGAGAATCGCCGAGCTTCGCGCGCGCCAACGCTGCACGTCGGCGCGCGATGCGTCGCCGGTGATCCATTTCGATTCGCCGTTCGACAGCGCGGTGCGCCCATCGAGACTCGACGCGAGTTTCACGCGTACCCACGGACGCGTGCATTCGAGCCGCGACAAAAATCCGCGATTCAAGTCGCGCGCGGCGTCGCGCATCAATCCTGTTTCAACGGCGATGCCGGCATCGCGCAGCTTTGCGAAGCCACCGCCCGCGACACGTGGATTTGGATCCTCGCTCGCCGCAACGACGCGCCCGACGTTCGCGGCGATGAGCGCATCGGCGCATGGCGGCGTCTTACCGAAATGCGCGCACGGTTCGAGCGTCACATAAGCCGTCGCATCGCGAGCGCGTTCGCCGGCTTCGCGCAGCGCGAATACTTCTGCATGCGGTTCGCCAGCGCGTGCGTGCCAGCCTTCGCCGACGACGTCCGCGCCGTGCGCGATCACACAGCCGACGCGCGGATTCGGTTGCGTGGTATACAAACCGCGTTCGGCCAGGCGCAGCGCGCGCGCCATGTGCGCGTGATCGACGGCGCTGAAATCCGTCATTGTGCTTTCTTTTTCGGCAGTCGCGTGTCGCCGAGCAACGGCAATTGCAAACCTTCCAGTTCCGGAAGATCGCGTTCGAGCCGTTCGATTTCCTCGCGAAATGCCTGCACGTCTTCGAAGCGTCTATATACCGACGCGAAGCGCACATAGGCGACTTGATCGAGCCGTTTCAATTCCGTCATCACCCATTCGCCGATCAGTCGCGATGGCACTTCGCGCTCGTTGACGGAGCGCAGTTGGCGGATTACTTCGCGCACGACGTTGTCTACGGCATCGCTGGCGACCGGACGTTTCTGCAGCGCGCGTTCGACGCCCGTGCGAAGTTTTTGATCCCCGAATGCTTCGCGTCGGCCGTCGCTTTTCACGATGGCGGGTAACTTTATTTCGACCGTCTCAAACGTGTTGAAGCGTTCGCCGCAATGCGGACACTCGCGGCGGCGGCGGATCGTCGATCCGTCATCGGTTTCGCGCGAGTCGATCACGCGGGTGTCGTCGTGCTGGCAGAACGGGCAATGCACGCGTCAGTTACGCACCGTAGACGGGATATTTCTTGCACTGAGCTGAAACTTTGTCGCGCGCCGCGGCGATGATCTTTTCGTCGCTCGGCGCGTCGAGCACGTCGCAAATCCATTGCGTGAGATCGACGCAATCTTTTTCTGTATAGCCACGCGTCGTCACGGCGGGTGTGCCAATGCGGAGCCCAGAAGTGACGAAAGGTTTTTGCGGATCGTTTGGGACAGCGTTCTTGTTCACCGTGATATGCGCTTTGCCGAGCGCCGCCTCGGCATCTTTGCCGGTGATTTTACGGCCGATAAGATCGACGAGCATGAGGTGATTTTGCGTGCCGCCGGAAACGATTTTGTAGCCACGTTCGATGAACGTTTTCGCCATCGCCTGCGCGTTCTTCACGACTTGCTGCTGATAGGTTTTGAATTCCGGCTCGAGCGCTTCTTTGAAAGCGACGGCTTTCGCAGCGATCACGTGCATGAGCGGGCCGCCCTGGATGCCGGGAAACACGATCGACTGCAATTTCTTTTCGAGTTCCTCGGTTGAATTTTTCGCGAGGATGATGCCGCCGCGCGGTCCGCGCAGCGTTTTATGCGTGGTCGACGTCACAACATGCGCATGCGCCATCGGCGACGGATACGCACCCGCTGCGATCAAGCCGGCGACATGCGCCATGTCGACGAAGAGAATCGCACCGATCTTATCGGCGATGGCGCGGAAGCGTGCCCAATCGACGATTTGCGAGTAGGCGGAAAATCCCGCGACGACCATTTTCGGTTTGTGTTCGAGCGCGAGTTTTTCGACGACGTCGTAATCGATGAACCCTTGATCGTTCACACCGTACTGGACGGCATTGAAGAGTTTGCCGGAGAAATTCACTTTCGCGCCATGCGTGAGGTGGCCGCCGTGCGCGAGCGACATGCCGAGTACGGTATCCCCCGGATTCAACAGCGCGAAATAGACGGCTTGATTGGCCTGCGATCCGGAATGCGGCTGCACGTTCGCGTAGTCCGCGCCGAATAATTCTTTTACGCGGGCGATTGCTAACTTTTCAGCAATATCCACAAATTCGCATCCGCCGTAATAGCGTTTGCCGGGATAGCCTTCGGCGTATTTGTTCGTCAGCACGGAACCTTGCGCTTCGAGCACGCGCGGGCTGGCGTAGTTTTCCGATGCGATCAGCTCGACGTGGTCTTCCTGCCGTTGCAATTCGCCGGCCATCGCCGACGCCAATTCGTTGTCGTAGCCTTCGATGCGGTGCGCTTTGGAAAACATGATTCGGCCCGTGAGACGGAAGGCCGCAATTGTATCAGTGCGGCGTAATCGCAACGGCGCGGATGGCGTCGACGAACTCCCGCGCGAAGCGGTCGGAATCGGTGATGGCGGGACGCAGAACGTCGCGGGCTTCGGCTCGCCACGCGCGGCGCGTGGCTTCGTCTCCGGCCAGCGCGACGGCGATGTCGACGTACGACGCTGCATCATTGGCGATCCATTCGGATTTCCCGGCCATCGCCAGCCATGCCGCAGTCTGCCGGCTGGCCATGGTTTCGCGCGGCCAGGTGACGACGGGCAGACCCATCCAGAGCGCGTCGCACGTCGTCGAGCATCCGCTGAAAGGAAATGGATCGAGGGCGATTGACGCACGGTCGTACGCAGCCATCGCTTGCGCGTAGGTGCCCTCGCCTTCGATGTCGATGCGGGTCGGATCGATGCCCATTCTCGCGAACCGCGCACGGAAGTATGCGACGAGGTCGTCGTCACATCCGCGCGCCTTGAGCAAAAGCGCCCAATCGGGAAGCTCGCGCAAGATAGACGCCCAGACGTTTATAACGCCATCGTTCAATTTGGAAAATCGGTTGAGCGATATGAAGCGGCGCTGCCCCGCCGCTTCCACATCGATCCCTTCTACCGGCGGCGGTTGGTAGGCGAGACGCCCATGCGGAAGTCGCAATAGCCGTTCGGTGAAATCTTTCTCCGCGCCCGGCGGGCTCAGCCACGGATCGGTCACGAGAAAATCCATCGTCTCGAGGCCGCTCGTATAAAACGCGTCGAGCCAACCCACCTGCACTGGCGCCGCGCGCGCCGCGAATACGCATGCGCGATTGCCGGTGGTGCGGCCCATCATGTCGACGAGAACGTCGATGCGATCATCGATGATGCGCTTGATCAATTGGCTATCGCTGAGGTGGCTCACGTCGTGTTGCGAGGCGCTCCATTTCGCGCGTCGCGGCGACGTGCGACGATTTGCGCCGACGGCGTACAAAACATGTTCGACATCCGGCGCGACCCGTGGAAAAGCGCGCATGACGGCTTCCAGAAAGATGGCCGACAAGTCGGCACCGAAGCTGTCCTTGATCCAGCCGATGCGAAGGAAATTCGACGGCGGTTCACGTCGAAATCGTTCGGGCGACATCGACGGTTCTTCGCACACGAGAGGGAACCGGCGATGCTCGCCGCGCATGGCAGCCGGTGTCATTGCTTCGCTGTAGTTGCAGGCGACTAAGTACGTTGACGCCACGGCGTTGTCGTCGGGATGCGCACCCAACCACTCGCGCAAAATGCTCAGGCCCGCATCGCTGTCACCGCGCTCGATGAGAAGTTGCGCTGAATCGACGATGGCGCGCCGCTTGCGGGATTCCAAAGTCAGAGCGCGTTCGTGATTCGCGCGCTGCGCCGTGGCGTCATCGGTAGCGAATTCGACCGCACGGTCGAGCGCGATTATTGCCGCATCGAATTCACCTTCCGCGTCGAGCGCTAGGCCGAGATTCAGCCACGCACCCGCGTGGCGCGGTTCTGCGTTCGTCGCACGCCGCGCACGATCGGCCGCTTCGCGAGCGCGACCGACTGCCAATAGAGCTGCGGCGTGGTTGTTCCACAGCGTCGCGCCGGTGCGCGCTTTCTCGGCGCGCTGGAACCACGGCAATGCTTCGTCGCTGCGACCTGCCGCATGCAAAGTCAGCGCGAGCATGTGCTCGGCATCCGGATTCGGTCCGAAACGGTCTAGCAACCCGCGATACGCCGTTTCCGCCGCTGCGAAATCGCCTCGCTGTTGCAGTGCCAGCGCTGCGCGCAACGCATCGATCGCTGTCGTAGGGTTTGCGGAGGTCATGAGGCGGAATGGTAACGAGTTTTGGTCTATTTCGACGCTCGCACAATGGCATCGCGCGGCTGCTTCGGCGATAATTGCATATCTTCGCGGCGGGCACTGGCTCCGCCGCCATCTCGGAGCAATCGATGCAATATATCTACACCATGATCGGGGTGAGCAAAGTCGTGCCCCCGAAACGCGAGATCATCAAGGACATTTCGCTGTCGTTTTTTCCCGGCGCGAAAATCGGACTGCTGGGCCTGAACGGCGCCGGTAAATCGACCGTGCTGCGCATCATGGCCGGCGTGGACACCGAGTTCAACGGCGAAGCGCGTCCGCAACCGGGCATCAAGATCGGCTATCTGGCGCAAGAGCCGCAGCTCGATCCGGAAAAAACGGTGCGCGAAAGCGTGGAGGAAGGCGTGTCGGAAATCACCGATGCGCAGACGCAACTCGATGCCGTGTACGCTGCGTATGCGGAAGAAGGCGCGGATTTCGACAAGCTCGCCGCCGACCAGGCGCGGCTGGAAGCGATTATCGCGACGAACGACGGACATGCGTTGGATCGCACGCTCGAAGTGGCCGCCGACGCGCTGCGTCTGCCGCCGTGGGAGACGAAAATAAAAACGCTGTCGGGCGGCGAAAAACGACGCGTCGCGTTGTGCCGCCTGCTGTTGTCGAAACCCGACATGCTGCTGCTCGACGAGCCGACCAACCATCTCGACGCCGAATCGGTGGAATGGCTCGAACAATTTCTGCAGAAGTTCCCGGGCACCGTCGTCGCGGTGACGCATGATCGCTACTTTTTGGACAATGCCGCAGAGTGGATTTTGGAACTCGATCGCGGCCGCGGCATTCCGTGGAAAGGCAATTATTCGTCGTGGCTGGAACAGAAAGACGATCGCCTGAAACAGGAAGAATCCGGCGAAAAAGCACGCCGAAAAGCGATCCAGCGCGAGCTGGAATGGGTGCGTCAGGGATCGAAGGGACGTCAATCGAAAGGCAAGGCGCGTCTGAATCGTTTCGAGGAACTCAACTCGGTCGAATACCAGAAGCGCAACGAAACGAACGAAATCTACATTCCGCCCGGCGAGCGTCTCGGCGACTCCGTCATTGAGTTCAAGAATGTCTCGAAGGCGTTCGGCGATCGTTTGCTGATCGACAATCTGTCGTTCAAGGTTCCGCCCGGCGCCATCGTCGGCATCATCGGACCGAACGGCGCGGGCAAGTCGACGTTCTTCCGCATGATCACGGGCCAGGAAAAACCGGACTCCGGAGAAATCGCGATCGGCAAAACGGTGCAGATGGCGTACGTCGATCAGTCGCGCGACGCGCTCGACGGAACGAAAAACGTGTGGCAGGAAATTTCCGGCGGTCGCGACATCATCCAGATCGGCAAATACGAAACGCAGTCGCGTGCGTACATCGGGCGTTTCAACTTTAAAGGTTCGGATCAGCAGAAAATTGTCGGTCAATTGTCGGGTGGTGAACGCGGGCGTCTGCATCTCGCGAAGACGTTGCTCGCTGGCGGCAATGTTCTGCTGCTCGACGAACCGTCAAACGATCTCGATATCGAAACGTTGCGCGCGCTCGAAGAAGCGTTGCTCGAATTTCCCGGTTGCGCGATGGTCATCTCGCATGACCGCTGGTTCCTCGATCGCATCGCGACGCATATCCTTTCGTTCGAGGGCGATTCGCACGTGGAGTTTTTCCCGGGCAACTATCAGGAATACGAAGCCGACAAGAAAGCGCGACTGGGCGAGGAAGCCGCCAAGCCGCATCGCATCAAGTATCGCAAGCTCGCGTGACAGCGAGCGCGCCACGGTGACATGAGCGCAGGCGATACACCGCTCGTCTCGATACTGATCCGCAGCATGGATCGGCACACGCTGGATCGCGCGATCGATTCGGCGGTGAAGCAAACGTGGCCGAATCTGGAAGTCGTCGTCGTTGCGGCGTGCGGCAGTTCGCATCGCGCATTGCCGGCGTCAATCGATGGGCGCGACGTTCGTTTGATTGTCTCAAATCCCGATCGAACGTTGCCGCGTCCCGACGCGGCGAATCTCGCATTGGAATCCGCGCACGGCGAATGGCTGAATTTCCTCGACGACGACGACGAATTGTTCCCCGAACACGTCGAAACGTTGATGAAAGCGTCGCGAAGCGCGGAGCAACGGATCGTCTACTCGCGTGCGCAAGTGCGCGATAAAACGGGCGCAGTGACCGGCACGTGCGGCTTCGACACGCTGCGCTCGCGCTTTCGCTACGACTCGCCGCTGACGCCGAATGCGATGATGTTTCACCGAAGTCTGGTCGACGAAGGCGCGCGATTCGATTCGGCGTTCTCCATTTACGAGGATCACGATTTCTTCATCGAATTGGCGTCACGCAGTCCGATGAAGTTCGTCGATGTCGCGACCTGCGTCTGGTACGCGCACGACGGCGAATCAGGTTGCGGACATGGTGCGAACGAAGGTATCGGGCGCCGTGGCGAGTTGAGCGTAAAACTCGCGGAGAAATGGACCGCGCAGTTCGACGCGTGGGATCGCGAACCAAACGCTCTGCTGCAAACCGGACAGCACATCCTCAAGAACGGCGATATTCTCGCGGCGCTCGATTGTCTGGAGCGTGCCCTTCGACAATCGCCGACGGATATCAACGCGCTGAATCTTTGCGGCATGGCGAATTTTCACAGCGGCAATCGCGAACGAGCCCAGGCGTTGCTCAGTCAGGCCGTGCAAGCCGTTCCGCACAGTAAAGCGCTGCGCGAGAATCTCGAACTGATTCGCGCCGGTGCAAAAAGCCGAGCCGGTTGATGATGGCGACGATCGCAAACGATTTATCGATCCCGCTCGTTTCGATCGTAATCCGCAGCATGGATCGGCCGACACTCGACCGTGCGATCCAATCGGCCGCGCGCCAGAGTTGGCGGAATATCGAGATCGTCGTCGTGGCTGCGTGCGGCGACGCACATCGTCCGTTGCCCGACATATTTCTCGGCCGTCCTCTTCGACTGGTGCAATTCAATCGTCGCCTGCCGCGACCAGACGCGGCAAACGCAGGTCTGGAAGCGGCGCGCGGTGGGTGGATCATCTTTCTCGACGACGACGACGAATTCATGCCGGCGCATATCGAGAAACTGCTCGCTGCACCGCGTCTGCGCAATGAGCGAGTTTTGTTTTCTGCGACGCGCGCGCTCGATAAAAACGGCAAGCTGCTCGGCCATATCAGCCACGACGGAAATCACGTGCAATTGTATTTCCACAGTCGCGCCACCGTTGCCGCGACGCTGATTCATCGAAGCCTGATCGACGAAGGCGTTCGATTCGATCCCGAATTTGTCGTGCACGAAGATCACGATTTCCAAGTCAATTGCGCGACGCGCACCGAATTTTTGTTCGTGAAGCAGGCGACATGCATATGGAACGCACAGGCGGGCGATTCGGGTTGCGGCATCGGCGGCGAGAACGACGATGTACAACAACGCATCGAATCCGTCGTCCGCGTGCGGAAAAAATGGTCGGTATTTTTCGAAGGATTGCTGCGCGACTTCGATGCGCTGCTGATTGCCGGTCAGCAATATCTGAAAGGCGGCGACATCGCTTCCGCGCTCGAATGTCTCGAACGTGCGCTGGCTTTGCGATCGAATGACATCAACGCGCTGAATCTGTGCGCAATGGCGAATATGCATGGGGGCCGTCTCGAACGCGCGGACCAACTGCTCAGCGCCGCCTCGCATCGCTTGCCGGCCAACACGGCGATACGGGAAAATCTGGCCCTCGTCCGCGAATGCCTCGCGAAATCCGAGAAAACCGTATGACGTTCATCGAGCGACTTGAAAAATCCTGGACGACGAATCGCTCGCTCGTGTGCGTAGGACTCGATCCGGAACCGGCGCGTTTTCCGGAGTCTCTAAAACAATCGCCGGATCGCGTGTTCGAATTTTGTCGATCGATCGTCGATGCGACGGCCGATCTCGTGTGTTGTTTCAAGCCGCAAATAGCGCATTTTGCCGCGCAAGGTGCGGAAGACGCATTGGCGCGTCTGATCAAGCACGTTCACGAAAAACATCCGAACGTCCCCGTCATCTTGGACGCCAAACGCGGCGATATCGGCAGCACTGCGCAACATTACGCGACTGAAGTATTCGATCGATACGGCGCCGATGCGGCGACGGTAAATCCTTACCTCGGCCATGACTCGCTGAAACCGTTTCTGGATCGCGCGGACAAAGGCGTGGTCATTCTTTGTCACACGTCGAATCCAGGTGCGCGCGATTTACAGGAACTCGATGTCGGCGGCAAGCCTTTGTATCAACGGGTAGCGGAACTCGTCGCGCGCGATTGGAACCGCAACGGCAATTGCGCGCTGGTCGTCGGCGCGACATTCCCGGAGGAAATGGCCAGCGTTCGCAAGATTGTAGGCGACGACATTCCGCTATTGATCCCGGGTGTCGGCGCACAGGGCGGCGACGTCGCTGCTGTCGTCAACAACGGTAGAAACCGGCGCGGTACGGGGCTGATGGCGAGTTCTTCACGCGCGATTCTGTACGCCAGTTCCGGCGACGATTTCGCGGCGGCGGCCCGCATCGCAGCGACCACTTTGCGCGACGAGATCAACCGCTATCGTTGAGCGCGCTGGGTCTTCAATGCGTAGCGCGGCAACATGACAACGAAGTGCGCCCACAACCCGCCCCACACGAGCGCGCGAAGAAATGGATTGCGCGCGGCGGGATCGAATTTCGTGAACCACCGCCACATGCCTCGATGTTTGTGTCGTGCGACGAAGATGGGACGCGAGCGGCTCGATGTACCCTTCGCGTGAACGACGCGGACGTCGTTGGCGCAAACCACTTTCGAGCCTGCGTCGCGCACGCGCCGGCAAAGGTCGAGATCTTCACAATGAAGAAAATAGCCTTCGTCGAATCCGCCGATTTTCTGAAATAGCGCGCTCGGTAGCATCATCAATGCGCCCGAGACGGCATCGACTATTTCCGTCGCGGATTCTGCATGTCTTGCGATATTCGCGCCGTCGAAGGAGGACGATTTCGATTCCAAGCGCGACAGACCAAACATCGTCGTGAGTGCACGGCGCAAAAATGGATCGCGACGTCGACTGGCCGGTTCGTAGCGGCCCAGCTCGTCGACGATGGCTGCACCGACAACGCCGATCGTGGAGTCGCTCGCCAATCTTTCGCGCAGCGCTTTTATGGTGTCGACTTCGACAAGACAATCGGGATTGAGTATGAGCAGCACATCGCCGCGCGCAGCAGCGGCGCCGCGATTGCACGCCGTTCCGAATCCGAGATTCGCGCCATTGCGGACGATGCGCACGCGTTCGTCGTGTTTCCATCGCGCTTGAACGCCGTCGACGGAACCATCGGCGGATGCGTTGTCGCTGACGATGATTTCCACCGAAATGGAGCTTGCCGCGACACGCTCGATACATCGCGCAAGATCGTCGCCGCTGTCCGCGGCCGTGATGATGACGCTGGTCAGTCCGGTAGGTGACGCATTCACGTTTCGTATCGTGACGATCGTGTCGGTCAGACAGTCGAAAGCAGTTTTTCGCCCTGCTCCGCCGCGTATTGCCACAGCGCGGGCCAGTGTTCACACGCGTCGGCGAGCGTATCGAGTTCGCTGCTCAAAGCGCGTGCGCATCCGGCTTCGTCGATGTCTTCGGGCCAGTCGCCAAGACGTTGCGGCGCTTTCGCCAGCAGTTCGCGCGCGTTGGCCTGAACGATGGCGCGCGCGTCGGCTTGCCAATAAACCGGCGCATCCGGCACGCCTTCGACTTGATGCTGAACGCGATCGATGATGTCGGCGCGCACGTAGCTCAGGTATTCGCGCAAGCGCATCGTGCGATCGGCCTCGCTCGCGCGCGCGAGATCGCGCATCACATCGCTCAGCAATCCCAGGCGGCGCGACGGATCGGCCGCATGAAACAAGCCGAATTGGCGCGAGACGAAATCGCGCATGAAGTGATTGACACGCGGTAGAAAGGCGGACATCGTTTTGTCGGATCGTTTGCGCGAACCTTCTTGCACGTGACCGATCGACTCGGGCAAATCCAACGTCAATGTATCGGGATGACAGAATCGCATCAGCGCGCCGGCGTAACCGTCTTCGCCGCGCCCAACCGGATTCGTACACGGCAGCATTTGGCTGTTGTCGATCATGAAGGGCGTAAAGTTGGCCATCGGCATCACGCGTGCCTGCGCTACGGTGTGCCATAAATGTTGCGCTTCGACGTTGCGCTGGTACGTCGCGCGATCGCGCCAGAAATCCTCGCGGCTTTCAGCGTCGAGTTGATAGAGCCACAATGCAGTTTCCGTTCGCGCACTTCCGTAGGAACCGACTTGCGTGGCGACGATGCGCGCGGATTCGTTCAATGTATCGAGTCGACCGAGATTCAATCCGCGCAACGATTTGCGATCCACCGGATAGTGCGCCTGAATGACGGCACCGAGATTCTGCCCGCAACTTTCCATGTGCAGCAGGAACGGATCGACGGCGACTTCCTCTCCGGCAGCGAACGCTTCATCCATGCTCGCGGAAAAACGGGCGAACGCGATCGCGTCGGGGTTCGGGTTCAATCCCTCGCGCACATAGTCCGGCCGACGCAGCGGAAGAACGAGATCGTCGTCGAGCATCGACATGCGCGCGCCGGCGGAAAGCAACAGCGCCAAGTTCCAGCCGCGACCGCCGCCGAAACGCTGCGCGTGCGGATGTGCGTTGCGCTCAAGCAATCCCGCCGTGACGCCTTTTGCCTGAGGCCGAGCCTTGTTGAACTTGTCGATCAATTTGGCGCGCTCGGCGGCACCGAAATAGCTCGCCTTGCAGCCGGTCGTACGCGCGAACTCGCGCAGCAAGTCGCGTTGTTCGTTGATGTTGGCGGAAAGCCCGGAATCGTCCAGCAACACGTAGCGGCGTCCGGCCTGATGCAGGCGTTCGTATTCCGTGAGCGAACGGAGCAGACGGCTCAGTGATTTCGGGCGATCGCATGCGCGTATGAAAACAGCGCGCAAGTCTGTCGTGCTGCGCGCAGGCGAAGCGGTGATGCGGTCCACAAACGCCTGATCGGAAACCAGCAAGCCCCGCATGATCAAGCTTTCGAGAACACGGCGCACCTCTTCGCGCTTGCCGACCAACCCGGCGATCGTGCTTTGAATGCGGGTCGTGTGGTCTTCCAGCGTGCGAAATTCGCGGCAAAGATCGAGTGCTTGCAACACCTGAAACGTCATCACGTGCGTGTCGCCGGTACGCTTGATGATGAAGATGCATTCCTGACTCGACAGCGAAGCCACGAGCCCGTCTTCGGACGCGAATACAGGCGCGTTCGATTCCGGCTTCGGCGCGAGCTTCAGCGTCGGCGGCGTGAAGTTGGCCTGATACGTCAAGCTGTTTGCCATTTCCAGATCCGTACGTGCAGCGCGATCAGCGGGCGCTGCGATTGATGAAAAACCGGCGCCACCACGCCATGGGTTTCGTCGGCGCTTCGCGATCGTTTTGACTCGACGCACGAAGCGCTTCGTTTTCTCGCTCCAGCTCGGCGATGCGCGCGCCGGCGGCCATGTTCCGCCGCACTTCGCTATTGTAATGCGAGTAGACCGATTCTTCGCGGTCGCCGAAGAGGGCCAGTTCCGCGATGCCGTCCGGCAACGGCCTGCGCGAGCAAATGGCGACGAAGTACAACGGTTGGTAGC
>OLMB01000256.1_pt1 | contig 15263 bp, 12 predicted proteins | sample 1604691 | NCBI WGS metagenome assembly OLMB01 (sample SAMEA104055722, study PRJEB20765) | soil metagenome | isolation source: soil
AATCGCAAGACAAAGTTGAGCATTAGTACGACGGCCGCGTCGTCTAACTATTTTTCCGTTCGTGTGTGTGGCGTTCCATTGCTCGGCTGATTCGCCTATTCGTGAGAGGATATGAATCAACGTCTCACGGTTTGAAACAGCTGCTGGATACGATAAAGTGTGACAGCGGACTCGATTGCTGAGCCCACCCGACGAGGTCGACGTTCATGGAGAAATTACTAGGACGGGGTTTTATTTGTGTCGCAACCAATCTCGTTTTTTTTCTAATGCCGACAGTCGCCGACGCTGACTATTTCTCGGCAACCATTTCCGTCGCCGCGCTGCCAAGCACAATAACTTTATGTCGCGACCCTCAAGCATACGCGAGGGACGGCATTGACGAAAAATGGTTTGTTGGTGTCGATGTTGATAACAACGCCGCGACCGGTTTTGCTGGCAGCGACGTGTTGTTTGTAGTCCATCCTAATCAATTGCTAGATCGGCCGTGCACTCCCACAACTGTCTCCACCGATGGCAATGTGCTTGTGGAATTTAATTATTGGGACAATCTGTTAAAACAATTCCTACGGGTTGACGCGCATGTCTCGCTCATACTGGATTTCGTAAACTCGAGTATGACAGTCGAAGTGCCTGTGACGGGGCCACTGGTGGGCTTGTCTAGCAACTCCGTAATAAACGTTTCCGCTTATGCGAACTATACGTCGGACACAGGCACGAGCTCGGCCACTGACGCCATTCCAGTTTTCTCCTTCGGATCGCTCGTCACATCGCCACAAGGCGACGTGGCAGGATGCAGTTTAACTGGATGTCAGGGTCAATCATGGTATCCGCTGGTTGACCTCGTCGGCGCGTCGACAGCTCGTCTCGACATACTTTTCAAAGACAGTTTCCAGTTCTTTTGAAAACGAGACGAGCACAACTCGCGATCTGACTTAGCCAATGCGAGGGACGTATTACGAATATCGGATGGCGGCGTGATATGCGTTGTCAGTATTGATGGCGGAATGACGTAGCCATGGATACACCATTGCTGCGCCGAACGAGGATTTCTTTTGTCTACCAAGATGATCGTGAAATGCATCGGAATCGCTGCGTTGCTGGCAGGATTCGCGCCTGAGGTGCTGTCAGGCGGCGCGTTACCGGAATATCCCCACGCTCGCAACATGAATTCGGACATGTCAGCGGGGCTATCCGTTCCGAAGGTGCTCGAAACCGACGACGCCGTGCAAACCGTTGATACGTGGTACAGCACCAACGCCCCGAAATCGTGCACACGCACGACGGCCAGTCAGGGCGTGAAGTATGGGTGCCCCAGCGGTAACATCATGATCTATTCGCATGGCGGCAAAACGCAGATTGCGCTTGTTCCGACGATGTCAGGTTCGTAGATGGATTCGAGCACCCCGAGCAGCGGTCCCGTCGTTCGTCCATTGCCAAAATAGGGACAATTTAGGGACAGTTCGCCCTCACTGAAGACATGTCCCCCCATGACCTGACAACATCAGACCCGCGTATATCTTATTGCTTTGAGTTGTGGTGATTTGCGCAGTTTTGCAATCATCGAACTCCTAAGGGGAAGGTCAGCAGTTCGAATCTGCTCGGGGCCACCAGTATTTATAATGGTTTGAGGGGTGTTTTAGCGAAGGTCGTAACTATCATAGGCCGGAAATGTCTACAATCTACTGGTCAGTCCAACGTTGTCTACCGCACAGACTATCGCAAGCAGCAATGTTTGAATAACGCTTGTTCTGCCCTGGCCCTATTGGCGATCTACGATTCCTGATCGCTCTGCCTCCGAGCGTTTTTCTGACGCTTGAGCCTGGGTAGCAGCTGCATCTTCGAGCCGTTTGCTCGAGTATCCAATCAGAGAGTTTCATGGACGGCAATACGTCAGTGCCCGCGGCCGAGGTAGTAATAGTGGCTGCGATTCGACCTTACTGGAACACGCTTGAAGAATTGCGCACTCTCGCAATGGCGAGCGGTTGTACCAAAGCGCAATTCGTCGAAGCCGTCGAAACGATGGGGGCAAATCCAGCACACGTTGCCAACTATTTGCAGCGCTACGCACTGACGTGGAACGTGCCGCTGCGTAAAAAGAATTTGGCTATCCATCGTCGCGGTCTGCGAGTCGCATAGTCTTATCCATCAGAGTTGCGAATCAGCAGAGCAATGCGACGCCACACATCCCAAAGCCACGCGTGTGAACGTGCGCTATGCGGCGGAATCTCACTTACGCGGCGCTTTACTCGAGACAACACTTAAGCCTTGGCTTGTGCGGCGCTCTTGAGCCTTATTTTGCCGATGTCGCTCGAGCCCGCAAGCTAGCATGGTTTTAATGAATTTTTCGGGGTCGTCCGCGTGCAAAACGATCGCATCTTCGTAAGTGGCTTCGATCCGCTTTCCGCTGCGCTTTGATGAAAAAGGTGCCGCGAGTCGCATGAGGATAGTGCACACGATTTACAGGGAATCGAATCCGTCGAGGAATATCGCGAGTTGAGGGTGATCGCATCAATAGGGTCGAAACGACCGTGCGAGCCATCGATCAGATAATTAAAACGGCGGCCGACTCCTAAGTTGCGATCTCCATCGAGTCGCAGCGATCACTTCGGCGCGAATCGCCACACGAAGAGCCTAACTCGCGGATCCCAAATCCAGACTCAGAAATCGGGTTCCAGCGATTGGATTATGTCGGTAGGGAGCAACGTCGCGAAATCCGATCTGCTCGTACATGCGTTGTGCTCGTTGCATGGTAGGAAGCGTATCGAGCAGCATGCGTTGGTAACCTAATTGCCGTGCTTTTACTATGACATGCCGAGCGAGTTCGATGCCGAGTTTCGCTTTACGAAATTCCGGACGGACATACAATCTCTTCATCTCGCACGAGGCCTGATCGAATTGCCGTAACCCTACGCACCCCGCTGCCTGATCACCGATGAGTGCGATGAACAAACATCCAGCAGGCGAGGCGTAAGCACCAGGGAGATTTTTCAGCTCATCCGCAAATCCCTGAAATGTAAGATCGATACCGAGTTCGGTTTGGTACTCGATCAAAAGTGTCCGGACGGAGGCTATGTCGCCGTCGCCGATCGCTTCCCGGATTGCATTAATCATAAAAATATCATAGCGCAGCAGTGCGGCTTGTGAGACCTCGATCATTTCGCCGGACATCGGACTGACGGCTACGCGCGCAAATTGCTATCAATCTTACGATCTAGCCGGATTCATTCGTAACTACTATAGCGATCGCTGCGACCCTGGTGCTTACGCGGAAACCATTTTCGTTAGCGCGTTCGATCCCCTGTGAGAAATCGCCCGCTGCTGCAACCACCAAGCCGCCATCCGATATTCGTAATAAGGCCGCGATTACTTTCGCGTGATGAAAACGATCATGACATCTATGCCTTCGTCGGCGCTGTCGACCTGAAATGTCAGCTCATCAAACGCGCCTATGGCGAGCCGGTATTTTTTCATGATGAACCTCCGCGCGTGGCTGCTAAGGCACGACGTGAGATTCGCCGATATCCTTCCACTCGTAGCGCGATATTTGAACCCACTGACCGCCTTTCTTTTCCGGTACTTTGTGGACCTTCGTTTTATCCACCGTCATTTTGCCGTCTTTCTCGGTGACCCAAAAGTCGATGTCGTAAATTTGATCTTTCGTGCCGGCTACCCGGAAATCGGTGCAGGCGAAGAATTGACCATCGCCTTCTAATTTGCGTATCGGTTGATGCGTATCGACGAATTCCAACTTCAACGGCTGACCGGTTTTATCGTCGATCAGTTCAAATACGCCATTGTGCTTGGCGCTTTCCATAAGCGCGTTCTGTTCGACCGCCGACATGACTTCCCAACTACGCTTCTCCGCCATTTTGCCGGGATGCTCGGATGCGGGAATCCACCACCAGGGAATCGGCTGGCGTGTGGTTGCGGTCCACTTGCCATCGACCATCATCGGACTCTGATAGATACGCGTTTCCTCTATCGCCAAGCCGCCATTCTTTGGGACGACCCAAAAATCGACGAGATACTTTTTATCGGGATGTGCCTCGTCGTGAAACTTCACGTCGGGAAAAAATCCGTAGCCCTCCAGTGTTCGCGTAAAGTCAATTCCATCGAATCCGAGTCGAAGCTTCTCGCCGGTCAGCGCATCGTCCATCGCGAATGCACCATTGTTCGATTTTACGTTGCTGGCGATGTAAGCGTTAACGACCGTCTCAGCGTCGGTGCCGGTAAAGTTTTCCATCGATTTCTCGACTGACTCCACACCGCTTGCGGCGATGAAGCTCTTTGCGCTTTCCAGACTGTCGACGGGTGATTTCAAAAATGCAGCTTTAGCATCCGCATTGCTGAAACAGTAAATCTTGCCATCCTTGTCAGCCCACGTGATGGAGCAATTCGTCATCACATGTTTGCCTTGTGCAAGGCCCTCCGTGCACTGACCGCCAAATTCAGGCGCGTTGGTCTGGAGGCTTTGATTCGAAGTATCTTCAGCGCCACAAGTCGCTGACGCAATGCCGAGAATAAGACAGGCGATGATCGTGCGAGCAGAATGCCTGTCTGAAGGGTGCGACGAATATCCATTAGGTTGCATGACGATCTCCATGGGATTTTCGATGTTCTACGCGCACTATCATTTTGAACGCGTGAAATCATCCCGTTTTCCACCGCATACCCGCAAGTGTCCATTGTAATTGCCAAAAAAAGATATCAGAAGTTGCACAACGCGCACTAAGCTGTTGCTTGAGTTCGGAGGATCGAGTGATGCGAATCGTAAGCGTGGGCCATGCGTTATTTGCGTCGACCATGATCGCTCTTGGAATTCTGGGCTTGGTCAAAGGCGATTTCGCCGCGATATGGGAGCCGATGATCAAAGGTGTCCCCGCACGAGAAATGTTGGCGTATCTCTGTGCCGTCGTCTCTTTGACATGCGGCGTGGGGCTATTCTGGCGACGCACTGCCGCGTCGGCGGCCGGCGCATTGCTCGGCTATCTCTTGGTTTGGTTGCTGTTCCTGAAAGTGCCGGCGATCTTCTTGAAGCCCGCGTCGCAAGATTCGTGGTCGGGATGCGGAGAGACTGCGGTCATCGTGGCGGGTGCCTGGGTGCTGTACGCCTGGTTTGCGGCGGAGCGGGAAAGGCCGCACTTCGCATTTGCCACGGGCGACAAAGGTTTTCGAATCGCGAGAGCGCTGTACGCGCTTGCATTGATTCCGTTTGGCGTCGCGCACTTCAATTTTATAAATGAAACCGCCGCGCTGATTCCTAACTGGATACCGTTCCATTTAGCGTTGGCGTATTTCACCGGCGGCGCTTTTATCGCGGCCGGATTAGCGATGCTTGTTGGTGTCTACGCGCGGCTCGCCGCCGCGCTCTCCACATTTCAGATGGGCATGTTCACGCTCTTGGTATGGATACCGATCATCGCAGCCGGATATTTCAACGATTTTCAGTGGAGCGAAACTGTGATTTCATGGACGCTGACGATCGCGGCGTGGGTCGTGACGGATTCCTACCGCGGTACACCTTGGCTCGCAGGTCGCGGTCGTTAGCGCTTCGGACCATGCGTTCCGCTTCTGATTTAGGATGACGACAGTACAAACGTATTGCCCTCGGAGTCCTTGAACTTCGCGAATGTCCCCCACGGCTGCTCGGTCGGGGGCTCGACGAACTCCACGCCGCGTTGTTGAAGCTGGCGATATGTTGCGTCGACGTCATCGCAGGCGAGCGATCCGTTGAAGAACGTGCCTATGCGATCCTCGTGACCGGGTGGCGTGAATAACACGACGCGCGTTTGCGAGTGGGCGATACGAAGTTCTATCCAGCGCTGTCCCTTGCCCATCGGTTGGTCGGTGGCGACGGCAAAGCCGAGCTTTTCCGTGTAGAAAGCGAGCGCACGAGTCGAATCGCTAACGGGAATTCCGACGAATTTCACTTGAGTGATCATGATTTTTCTCCACGCGGCAGCAGACCCGACTATTGTGCCGCAATCGAGATATGCCATGTAGTAATCGTTGCTGTAGTATTTATTACCATGAGGCGTTATTCGATCGATTCTTACGTCATCGACGTGTTGCTGCCAGATCTTGTCGGGCACGACCGAACGACGGGCGCGTTCGTGGTGTATTTGTATTTATATTGCCGGTCGGAACGTCGCCGCTCAGCGCCGATCGCGGTCAGTCTGCAGGAAATAGCGACGCATACCGGTCTTTCGAAATCGACGGTTCAATCCGCGATTCGTCATTTGAATCGACGTGGACTAATCGACTCATCGATCGTTTCGACAACGTCGCGACCTTTGCGGCGACTGCTCACACCGTGGGTCGGGCGTTAAAAGAAACGCGGCGGATTTTTTAGATCCGCCGCGCCAAGGGCCATTCGATAACTCGACTCGGTCAATCGACGCCGAATTCTTGCAACGTGACGGGCGTTGAGCCTTGCACGGTCAGCGTGAAGTTTTTGGTGGCCAGCACCGACGCGCTATCACTGACTTGAATCGTAAACGTGAAAGGACTGCCGGTAATGTCGGGCGGGGTTCCGGTAAGCGCTCCGGTCGCGGAGTTCAATGTCGCCCACGAAGGCAACGTACCGGAGATCACCATCCAGTTGCTGTACGGAGGCGTTCCCCCCGTTGCCGCAAATGTTTGCGAGTACGCGGCGTTCACTGTCGCTTGTGGCAGCGGCGATGCGGTAGTGATCGATGGCGTGGTCGGGACGACTTGCAGCGCGAATACTTTGCTGCCCGTCGCGGCGGCGCTGTCGGTGACAGTGACGGTGAACGTAAACGGACTTCCCGTCGTGTTCGGCGGCGTTCCCGTCAGCACACCCGTGCTCGCGGCCAAGGTCGCCCAGCTTGGGGCCGTACCGAGCGTAATCGCCCAGTTCGTGTACGGCGGCGTCCCACCCGTTGCTGCAAACGTCTGACTGTAGGCGGTGCCGACGGTCGCGGTCGGCAACGGCGACGTCGTCGTGATCGTAATCGGCGGTGGCAGCACGGTCAGCGAGAAAACTTTGGTTGTCGTCGTCGCGTCGGTGTCTTGCACCTGTACGGTGAACGAGAACGGACTTCCCGAGGTATCGGCCGGTGTGCCGGACAATGCGCCGGTGGTCGGATCGAGCGTTGCCCACGATGGCTTCGTCCCGCCGACGACCGTCCAGTTGGAGTAGGGCGGTACGCCGCCGCTGGCGGCGAATGTTTGCGTATAACTCGCCCCGGCGGTTGCGTTCGGCAACGGCGACGGTGTGGTGATGACGAGCGCCGGCGCCGTCACCGACAGCGAGAATGCTTTCGTCGATTTTACCGACGCGCTGTCCGTCACTTGTACGGTGAAGTTGAATGGACTGCCGATCGTATTTGTCGGCGTTCCGGTCAGCATGCCGGATGTCGGATCCAGCGTTGCCCAACTCGGGATGGAGCCGGCCGTTATCGCCCAGTTCGTGTACGGCGGTGTTCCGCCCGTGGCAGCAAACGTCTGGCTGTACGCGGTGGCGACGCTCGCGTCCGGCAGCGGCGATGCGGTGGTGATCGACAGCGGTGTGGCTGGCGCTGTGACGGCGCAGTTCACCGTGTACGACGCCGGACTGTCGACGGCGTTGTGCGCGACGGTCAGTGTGCCCGAGAAATCTCCCGTGTTCGAGTCACTGCACGTGAGTGTCAATGTTTGCGTGCCGTTGCCCATCGGAATCGTAAACGGCGTCGCCGGACCCGAAACGGTTATTTGCGGGTTGCCCGTCGTGGAAAAATTCGAGATGGTCAAATCGTCTGTACCCGTGTTGGATATAACGACGGTCGATGTCATCGGCGTGGTGGTCAGCGCCGAAATATTGATGGTCGACGATGGTGGCGGAACGGACGCATAAACAGGTGCGTTGCCGGATTCATAGGCACCGATGTCGCAGTTCGATCCGCTGGGACTCGGCCGGATGAGTGGGCGTCCAGTGCCGTCGAACGTGAATACCGGAATCGCGTTGCACACAGAATTCGTGCCGGCATTCGATGCGGCGCTGCCGGGCTTCAACGACATCGTGAACACGAACAGATTCGGTCCTGCGAAGATGCTCGGGCCATTCAAATTCGGACTGCTGGTTGTCACTGTGGCGCCGCATGTCGTGCCGGGGAACTGCAGATCGGTGACGCCGCTGAACGGCTGACCGGTGCAGTTACCGCCTGCGCCTGTCGTGTCGGCCAAGATGGTGTTGCTCACGGTGACGTCGGTCGCGGTGTCGTTGGCATTGAAGAATGCGCCACCGAGCGTGGTGCCGTTGCCGTTCGCCGGATTGTTGTCGATCGTATCGTTGAGCAGCATGAGCTTGCCGGACTGATTCGTCATCGCGAGCAAGTTGGCGATCGCGCCGCCGTTCTGATCGGCCGTGTTGCCGTTGAACGTGGAATTGACGATGGCCAGCGGATTCAGATTGCCGCCCGCATCGTTGAACGCGATGGCGCCGCCGCTGCCGTGCACGCTGCTGTTGGCGCCTATCGTCGAAACGAAACTCGATTGCAGCACACTGAGATTTCCAGCCGCGAATATCGCGCCGCCAGAACCGCTGCGTTGATCGTTGCCCGTCGGCGCCGCACCTTTCGCGGTGTTGCCGGTGAAGTTGCTGGCGACAATGCCACCCGGAATTTTCGGATTGGTAAAATCGTAATTGCCGAACGAAAGATCGCCGCTATTCAAGACGATCGCGCCACCCGTTCCGTTCGTTGCGCTGTTCGAAACGAATTGCGTATTGAAGATCAGGAAGAAATCGGTCGCTCCCAACGTCCCGCCTTTGCCGGCGCCGGTCGCCCAGATAGCGCCGCCACCGTCTTGCGCGTTGTTCGACGAATCGCCGCCCGCGGTATTGCCGGTAAAGAGGTCGTTACTGATCGTGATGCCATCGACCCCGGAAATATAAATCGCTCCTCCGTTCTCGCCCGCCGAATTGAGTCCAAAGGTCGTCGAATCGATCGTGACGAGATTCGGCACGGAGACGCCGCTGACCGCTATGGCGCCACCTTGTCCACTCGTGCCGCCGTCGCTCGAACTGTTGCTCGTAAAGAAACTGCTGCCGACAGTAAGACTTCCGCCCGTGTGCGAAATGGCGCCACCATCGGCTCCGTTGGTGCTCGAGACGTTCATGATGGTTGAGCCGGTGATCGTCAGATTGCCGACCCCACCTTGCGTCGTCACCGCGATACCACCACCAGACGATGCGCAGTCGTGGATTTTCATCGAGTTCAGCGTCAAATCGCCGTCCGCCGCGATGATGAAAATCTTTTCGCTATTCGGCGCGACGTCGCACTTGATGTCGCCACTCTTGATCGTCACCTTGCCGATCGTGGCGGCGCTGAAGATATTCGGCAATTCGCCATTGCGGACTTTGTTGGTTCCATTGGCGTGATCATTCGGATCGGGCACCAGACCGTTGACGATGATCGTGCCCCCCGCGTTGGTCAGGTCGATGGTATTAGGTCCATTGACCGTTGCGGCGGAGCATCCCTTGTAGGGCACGCCATCGTTATCGTCGATTTCCTGCAAGGCTTCTCGTAGCGAACAGCCCTGGCTTTTGGGTGCCTTATCGGATCCGGAGGGCGGCGGATTGCCGTTGTCTTCGTCGTCGGTCGTCTTAACGGTGATCGTGGCCGCGTGTACGGTCGAGAAAACCGGCGGGAAAAACAACGCAAGACTTAAGACCAGCCATCCCATTCGCAGACGCGACATAAAAATACTCCCCAAGACTATCGGATCTTTAACGATTCGCTGTTAACGCTTTCACCTAACACAGGCAGAAAATCGGCGTTGATGGGAGATAGACGTAAAAAAGGGACAAAACCGAACAAATTTATTTGCGGCGGATTCCGTCCGAGCCGACCGCATCAGTGCCAAAGTCCGAAAGGCCGAGCCTACGCCGGTTATGCGACAATGCAACGTTGATTTTCGCCCACATTCGCAGGAGTTTTTATGCAGGTTTCAATGACCGACGTTCTGGTGCCCACGCTCAATCGCGTGCTGAAGAATCTTTCCATCGTTCTCGAAAAAGGCGCGGCGTTTGCCGAGAAGAAACAGATCGAAGGCACCGTGCTGACCGGCTCTCGCATCGCGCCGGACATGTTTCCGTTGTCGCGTCAGGTGCAGATCGCGTGCGACATGGCCAAAGGCGGCGCAGCGCGATTGAGCGGTACGGAAATCCCAAAGTTCGAAGATACTGAAACGACATTTCCCGAATTGAAAGCGCGCATCGACAAGACGCTGCAATTCGTCAACGGCATCGCCGCCGACAAATTCAAGGATTGCGAAAAACGCGACATCGTGATCAACACGCGTCGCGGCGATCTCAAATTCACTGGATTGGCTTACCTGACCGAATTCGTTTTACCGAACGTGTATTTTCACGCCACGACCGCTTACAACATTTTGCGCCACAACGGCGTCGAGATCGGCAAGACGGATTTCCTCGGCTTCTAAGTTTTCTATTTCTATTTTTTTCTGCTCCGCCGTTTCGTTTGAGACGGCGGAGCGCGTAAGTCAGCTCGCTTTCTTCTTCTTCTTGGCGAGCATCAACCACGTGTCGACTACCGTGTCCGGATTCAGCGACACCGATTCGATGCCTTGCTGCATCAGCCATTCCGCAAGATCGGGATGATCGGACGGACCTTGTCCACAAATTCCGATGTACTTGTTTTTCTTTTTAGCCGTCTGGATGGCCATCGCGAGCAACTTCTTGACGGCCGGATCGCGCTCGTCGAACAGATGCGCGACGATGCTGGAATCGCGATCGAGACCTAATGTCAGCTGCGTCAGATCGTTCGATCCGATCGAGAAACCGTCGAAGATATCGAGAAATTCGTCGGCGAGCAGGGCATTCGACGGCAGCTCGCACATCATGATTATTTTCAGATCGTCCTTGCCACGCTCCAGTCCGTTTTCCGCCAGTACCTCGATGACTTTTCGCCCTTCGTGCAGCGTGCGCACGAACGGAATCATGACCCACGCGTTCGTCAATCCCATTTCATCGCGAACTTTTTTCATCGCGCGGCATTCGAGCGCGAACGATGCTTTGAAACTGTCGTCGACGTAACGGCTGGCGCCGCGAAATCCGATCATCGGATTTTCTTCGTGCGGCTCGTAGCGCGCGCCGCCGAGCAGGTTGGCGTATTCGTTGGATTTGAAATCTGACAAACGAACGATGACTGGATTCGGCGCGAACGCGGCCGTGATCGTCGCGATGCCTTCGGCAAGACGGTCGACATAAAACTGCACAGGGTCGGCATAACCGGCAATTCGCTCATCGATCTTCTTCTTCGTTTCCGCATCTTGATCGGCGTATTCGAGCAGCGCTCGCGGATGCACGCCGATGTGGCTGGCGATGATCATTTCCAATCGCGCCAGACCGACACCGGCGTTCGGCAACATGGCGAAATCGAATGCACGCTCCGGATTCGCCACATTCATCATGATCTTGAGCGGGGCAGGCGGCATATCACCGAGATCAGCGGTGATTCTTTCGAATTCCAACTTTCCATCGTAAATAAAACCGGTGTCGCCTTCGGCACACGAGACAGTGATTTCCTGACCGTCCGGAATCGAATCCAGACCGTTGTGCGTGCCGACGACGGCGGGCACGCCGAGTTCGCGTGCGATGATCGCTGCGTGGCACGTGCGTCCGCCACGATTCGTGACGATGGCGGCGGCGCGTTTCATCACCGGTTCCCAATCGGGATCGGTCATGTCCGCGACGAGCACATCGCCCGGCTGCACGCGATTCATGTCCTTCATCGTGCGAATGACGCGGGCGACACCACTGCCGATTTTTTGTCCGATCGATCGACCTTCGCTGAGAATCTTCCCGCGCTCCCGGAGATGAAAGCGTTCGATCTGCGTGGCGTGTCCGCGCGATTTCACCGTCTCCGGACGCGCCTGCACAATGTATACTTTTCCCGTATTGCCGTCTTTCGCCCATTCGATATCCATCGGGCGTTGGTAGTGATCTTCGATCACCAGCGATTGTTTCGCGAGTTCCTGCACATCGGCATCGCTGATGCAAAATTTCGCGCGATCGGCGGCCGGCGTCTTCTCGATGCGAACGCGCTCGCCGGGTTTATCGGAATAGACCATGCGCTCCTGCTTTGCGCCGAGCTGCCGGCGCAAAATCGCATTCTTGCCGGTTTTTAGCGTCGGCTTGTATACATAAAATTCGTCGGGATTCACTGCGCCTTGCACCACCATTTCGCCCAAGCCGTAACTCGCCGTCACGAAAACTGCATTGCGAAATCCCGATTCGGTATCAAGCGTAAAAAGCACGCCGGACGCGCCGACATCCGATCGCACCATCAATTGCACACCGGCCGAAAGAAAAACGTCTTCGTGCTTGAAGCCGTGATGCACGCGATACGCAATCGCGCGATCGTTGTAGAGTGATGCGAAGACTTCTTTCACCTTAAGAATGACGTCGTCCGCGCCGGTGACGTTGAGAAAGGTTTCCTGCTGACCTGCGAATGACGCATCAGGCAAATCTTCCGCTGTCGCCGACGACCGAACGGCGACAGCGATATCTTTGTCGCCAGCGTCTTTGCACAACTTGGCATAAGCCTCGCGAACCGCTTTGTCGAATTCCGGAATCAGCGGAGTGTCGATGACCCATTGCCGAATTTCCGCGCCGGCTTGGTTCAAAGCATCGACATTCTCGACATCGAGCGTCGCCAATTTTTTCTGAATGCGATCGGCGAGTCCGCTCTGCGCGATGAATTGCTGAAACGCATGCGATGTCGTCGCAAAACCGCCGGGAACTGTCACGCCGAGCTTCGATAAATTCCCGATCATCTCGCCGAGCGAAGCATTCTTGCCGCCGACTTTGTTCAAGTCCGATAAACGTAGCTGATCCAGCCAAAGCACCAAGTCGCTCAAGGAATTTCTCCGGAGTGAAAACGCCGACGGCTCCGACGGCGAAACCCGAATTTTCGCGTGTTGTGCAGAGCGAAACAAGGTTGCGTAAACGATTTCAACCGCGTATCGCTTACACTGCGTTCATGAGACGGACTATCTTTTATGTTTCCGACGGAACGGGAATCACCGCCGAGACCATTGGCCACTCCGTTCTGACGCAATTCGATGGCATCGACTTCGACACGTTTCGACTGCCATTCGTCGACGACGAAGAAAAAGCGCACGGCGCCGCAGCGCGCATCCGCAACATCTTTACGACGAGCGGCGCGCGTCCGATCGTCGTCAATACGGTAGTCGATCCGGTGCTGACGGAAATCCTGTCCACCAGCGGCGCGTTGATGATCGACGTCTTCGCGCCGTTCATTCGTCCGCTTGAAGACGAACTCGGCACCAAGCGTTCGCCGAGCGTCGGCAAAGCACACGGCATGACCAATTTCGCCGAATACGAAGCGCGCATCAACGCGACGAATTACGCGCTGACGCACGACGATGGCGTTGACGTGAACTACGCCGATGCCGAAGTTATCTTAGTCGGCGTCTCGCGCGTGGGAAAAACGCCGACGTGCCTTTATATGGCATTGCACTATGGCGTGAAAGCGGCGAACTATCCGTTGACGGAAGAGGATCTGGAACGTCTCGAATTGCCGAGGCGGCTCGCTCCGTACCGAGCGCGGCTTTACGGATTGACGATCGAACCGCAACGACTCGCTCAAGTGCGCGAAGCGCGCAAACCGAATAGCCGCTACGCGAAAATCGACCAATGCCGACGCGAACTGGAACTCGCCGATAAAATTTTCCGCCGCGAAAATATTCCGACCCAGAACACGACGCATACCTCGATCGAAGAAATCGCGAGCAAAATTTTGTCTCAGCTCGGCATCGAAAAACACATGTATTGATCAGTGACCGCCGCTGCCCGCCGCCACCGTACCGAACGGCGGTTTTGCGATCCAGAGCACTGGAATCATGCAGAAAAACAGGACGGCGCACACGATGAATACATCGTTGACTGCCGACGTTAGCGCCTCGCGCGTAAGAACGCCTTCGATGACGGAATAGCCGCGCACCGCCGACGCACCGAACGTATGCAATCCGTCCAGGTAATTCGTCAGCGCCGTATTGGTGCGCGTGATGTGCTCCGACATGACAGCATGATGATAATCGCCGCGGTGTTGCCACAGCGTCACCATCGCGGCCGTGGAAAAACTCGCCGCGAGCGTGCGGCAAAAATTCGAGATACCCGATGCGGATGCGATCTCATTCGGTCGCAAACCCGACAGAATGATCTGATTGACCGGCACGAAGAAACACGCGATGCCGGCGCCCATCAAAAAGCGCGGCCATGCCAGCGAACCAAATGACGCATCGCTCGGAAAACTCGCAAACCAAATCGAACATCCGCCAAAGATACAGAACGCGATACTCGCCACCGTGCGCAATTCGAATTTTTGAATGTTGCGTCCGATAATGGGTGAAATCAGAAACGCGAGAATGCCGACCGGTGCCGTTGCAAGCCCTGCCCACGTCGCCGTGTAGTTCAACGTGGTTTGCAACCACAGCGGAAAAATCACGTTGATGCCGAAAAACCCGATCATGCCGAACGACAACGCCGCGACGCCGACGGCGAAATTGCGTTTTCGGAACAGAGACAAATCGACGACCGGATGTTCGTCCGTCAATTCCCAGGCGATGAAGAACGCGAGCCCGACGACGGCGACGATGCCCAACGTTACAATCAGCGGCGACGAAAACCAGTCTTTGTCGTTGCCGTTGTCGAGCATGAACTGCAGACTGCCGACGCCGACGATGAGCAGAATCAAACCGACGATATCGATCGGCAATTTCTGCATGACCGATTCGCGATCTTTCAACAGCGTCCACGTCACGAACGCGGCGAGAATACCGACCGGCACATTGATATAGAAAATCCACGGCCAAGAATAGTTGTCCGTGATGTAACCGCCGAGAATCGGCCCGAAGATCGGTGCGACGACCACCGTCATCGCCCAGATCGCCAGCGCGATTCCGCGCTTGTCGACCGGATAATTGTTGAGCAACAACGCCTGCGACAACGCCACCATCGGGCCCGAGCCCGCGCCTTGCAGCAAACGCGCGATGACGAGCATCGGCATGCTCGTCGCGATGCCGCACAACATCGACATCAGTACGAACAGAATCACTGCGATACAAAACGATTTCACTTCGCCGAACCGCCGCGCGATCCATCCGGTGAGCGGTTGCATGATCGCGCTCGCCAGCGAATAGGAACTGATCGCCCACGTGCCTTCGTTCGGACTCACGCCGAGACTGCCCGCGATATGCGGCACCGACACGTTGACGAT